>ENA-OQCR01000015-OQCR01000015.1-human-gut-metagenome-genome-assembly--contig:-NODE-15-length-25036-cov-1.325585_pt1 | contig 25036 bp, 24 predicted proteins | sample MGYA00242763_ERZ504589 | MGnify/ENA primary metagenome ERZ504589 (study PRJEB26092, sample SAMD00036321) | human gut metagenome | host: Homo sapiens | study: EMG produced TPA metagenomics assembly of...
TCCTGAACATCAATTATCGTTCTGGTGTTTCTGGCGGGGCGGGAGTGTTCCTTTATCCCACGATCAGTGATATGTGGAACCAGTATCGAAATGCCCAGCTGGTCAGTAAGTACGAGGAATCGGTAACAGAGCTTTCGGACAACGACTATGACAGGCTGTGGAAAGAGGCGAAGGAGTATAATGCCGAGCATCCGGTGAATGCCATTGTAGATGCTTTTGAGGAAGAGGATACTTATGAGCTGAGTCATCCTTATGACAGGGTTCTGGATCCGAACGGTGATGGTCTGATGGGGAGTATCGAGATCCCGAAGATCAAGCGAAGCTGGCTATCTATCACGGACTGAGCAAGACCGTGCTGGAAAAGGGTGTGGGTCACGTGGAGGGCACCAGTCTTCCTATCGGAGGCAAGAGCACCCATGCGGTTCTGGCGGCGCATCGAGGTCTTCCGAATGCGAAGCTTTTTACAGATCTGGATCAGATGGAAAAGGGAGATATTTTTATCCTGCACATTCTTGGCAAGCATCTGGCCTACAAGGTGGATCAGATCAAGACGGTGCTTCCGGATGAGACCAGTGACCTGGATATTGTTGAGGGCGAGGATCATGTGACACTGGTTACGTGTACGCCTTATGCGGTGAATACCCACAGACTTCTTGTTCGTGGTGTTCGGACGAAGTATGTGGAGGAAGAAGTTACTAAGAATGACGAAACGATTCCGCAGAAGCTTGCGGTTGTGGATCCGAAGAGGGTTCTTGCCGGCGGTGCGGCAGCGCTTGTTATTCTGATTCTGCTGATTTACCTGATTGTCCGCCGCAAGGATAAAAAACGCAGAATGAAACAGCTTTCAGAAAGGAAAGAGGAGGCAGAGAGCGATGAAAAATAGAAGAAAGCAAGGGAAAATATTCCGGAGCCTTCTGGCTGTTCTGATGCTGACGGCTATGCTGGTCACGAGTGTTTTGCAGCCGGTTTTCGCCGGGGATTATGTAGCTGGAACAATGGGTAATCTGACGTTGACGGTTCAGCAGGCGGATGAGGAGGGAAACCAGACTCCGCTGCCGGATGTAGGGCTGACGATCTACAAGGTTGGCAGTGTGAATTTTGATGGTAATGTGCGTTTCGTGCTGGATGAGGCACTGGCTGCCGCTGCAATCGATTTTGATTCCATCACGACGGCTGACGGCTGGTATGAAGCAGCAGAGAAGCTGGCAGATATGATCAGCAGCGGAAGCGTGGATGTGTGGGGTCTGTCCAGAACCTCTGATGCAGAGGGTAATATTACTGTTACCGATCTGTCTGAGGGCATGTATCTGGTGGTGCAGACAGATGCGAACAGCAGTGTTGCGGTTTCACCGATGCTGATCTCCGTTCCTTTTGCAGATCAGGAGCAGGGCTGGATGTATGATGTGCAGGCATATCCGAAGACTTCAACGAAACAGCATACACAGATCCAGGTTACGAAGAGGATCTATAATGTTGATGAGAACGACAATGTGATTCCTCTGGAAACGAAGGAGGATGTAACTTATAAGGTTGGTGTTTTTTCGGATCAGGAAGGTACGATCCCGTTCCGTGATGATTATTTAAAGGATATCCATATCCAGAATGCTTCCAGTGGTACAGCTACATGGACGGATGTTCCGGATGGTACCTATTATGTATTTGAGCTGGATGAGGACGGAAAGCTTCTTCAGCAGAATACGAAGATCGAGGTGGATGAGGAGAATCTTTACTATTACAATGTAACGAAGCCGAATGGTGAGAGTGAAGAGAAGTCCAATCAGGTTGTGATCGGTGGAGATAGTGGTGCTGCTGAGGCAGTGGCTTATGTAAATAACTATTATACAAAGATTTCCGATATATTCAGCCGTAACGGATTTATCAACATTAAGAAGAATGTGATGATCGATGGTGTTGCTTCTACTGTGGATGATACGTTCTATGCAGGTGTGTTCTCCACTGAGAGTAACGGTGAGCTGACGCTTGAGAAGGTAGTGACTCTGAAACAGAATGATAGTGTTCAGGTAATGTTGGATCTTCCAAAGGATCAGGAGATCAACAGTGTTACTTATACTGTTCTGGAGACGGATAAGGATGGAAATCCGGTTGATGATGATACCTTTAAGTATACAGTTACCGGTCAGGGTGAGGTTACACTGAATAATGATAACCGATATACTGTAACAAAGGAGATCACTAACAGTCTTTCTTCCGAGCCGACACCGATTCCGACTGCTACACCTGGAGCAAATCATGGTGGAAAAGATCGGATCACTCCGATCCCGAATAATGGTACAGCGGGCGGAACTGCTCCGAACGATACCAGCGGTACAGCAAGACGTTCTGTAAAGACCGGCGATGATACACCGATCGGCGTATGGGTTGGAATCCTTGCAGCAGCGATCATTGTTGGCGGTGGTGCAGCTTATGGAGTTAAGAGAAAGAAGAAAAAATAAATAACGGATCATTCTGAAGGATGATCGATGGAAGAACCGGGCGATGTGGATGCCCGGTTCTTTTTTTGGAATATTTATGTATTGGGGATGAAAAAGCAGCGGGTGATATTTTTTATCGAAAATTGCTCTTGACATTTTGGTATGATAAGTATATTGTATGTGTTGCAGTAAATTTCATAAAAGATAGCCTTTTATTCAGAGTGGTGGAGATACAAAGGATCTATGAAGCCACGGCAACCCCGGAGAATCCAGGAAGGTGCCAACCTGAGCGAGCAATCGAACAATAAGAGGATTGTTTACAGAACTTAAACAGTCCGGATTGTACGGGCTGTTTTTTATGTATATAACCATTGTTTTATTACAAAAGGAGAAGATCATGGAGAAAATTTTATTTACATCTGAATCTGTAACTGAGGGTCATCCTGACAAGGTCTGCGACTCTATTTCCGATGCGATCCTTGATGCTATGATGGCACAGGATCCGATGAGCCGTGTTGCCTGCGAGACTGCTACTACAACAGGTCTTGTACTTGTTATGGGCGAGATCACAACCAAGGCTAATGTTGATATCCAGAAGATCGTTCGCGATACTATCCGTGAGATCGGATATGACAATGCGGATTATGGCTTTGATGCGGATACCTGTGCGGTTATCACATCACTTGACAAGCAGTCCACAGATATCGCTATGGGTGTTGACAAGGCTCTTGAGCAGAAAGAGGACGATATGAATGAGGACGAGCTGGATTCCATCGGTGCCGGTGACCAGGGTCTTCAGTTTGGTTATGCTTCCAATGAGACTGAGGAGTATATGCCATATGCCATCAATATGGCTCACAAGCTTGCTCAGCAGCTGACAAAGGTTCGTAAGGACGGCACTCTGAAATATTTAAGACCGGATGGAAAGACTCAGGTTACTGTTGAGTATGATGAGGCCGGCAAGCCGAAGAGAATCGATGCTGTTGTATGCTCTACACAGCATGATCCGGATGTTACTCAGGAGCAGATCCATGAGGATATTAAGAAGTATGTTTTTGATGCGATCATTCCGGCTGATATGGTTGATGCGGATACGAAGTATTTCATCAATCCGACAGGTCGTTTTGTTATCGGTGGACCTCACGGTGACAGTGGTCTGACAGGTCGTAAGATCATCGTTGATACCTACGGCGGAACAGGACGTCACGGCGGCGGTGCTTTCTCCGGTAAGGACTGCACAAAGGTTGACCGTTCTGCTGCTTATGCTGCACGTTATGTTGCAAAGAACATTGTTGCAGCCGGTCTTGCTGACAAGTGTGAGATCCAGCTTTCCTATGCAATCGGTGTTGCGCATCCGACTTCTGTCAGTGTGAATACCTCGGAACAGGTAAGCTTTCTGAGACTAAGCTTGTTGAGATCGTTCGTGAGAATTTTGATCTTCGTCCGGCTGGTATCATCAAGATGCTTGACCTTCGCCGTCCGATCTACAAGCAGACTGCTGCTTATGGTCATTTCGGCCGTACAGATGTTGATCTTCCATGGGAGCATCTGGACAAGGTTGAGACTCTGAAGAAGTATCTGTAAGAGAGTCAAAAAAAAATATTTATATATCCTTTTGGCAGGAATATTGATTTTAAGAAATGCATATGATATAATGCCATTAGGCAAAAGAGATAGTAATAGTTCCAAAAGAACAAAGAGTGAAGCCCCCGGTAGTGCCAATACCGGGGGCTTCTTCTAATTTTTTATAGTGGACAAGAAACCACTAGGTTAGCGTTGTCCTACTTGTTGCCGTCTAGCCATTTGCAAACGTAATAGGCAGTTATGTTTGCCATGCAGGAAACAAGAAAAGAGATAATAATTTCCAAAAGAACTCACCTCCTCCCGTTGCCGGGTATCGGGTGGACAACAAAAATATGATAGCATAGTTTAGAACAAAATGGAATAATACTGATGCTGGAAGATGGGGTTTTTTATAGAAAATTTAGAGATAGGGAATATAGTTTATGTTATAATACGTGTATGTGAATGTGTGAATTTATAAAGGACGGAGATACAGATGAAGTTAAAAACACGTATTATTGTGGGCTTCGTTGCGATCATCCTGCTGCCGCTGCTTCTTTTTTCCGCAAGTCTGTACGGGTTCAGCCAGACGCAGGCGAAGCATGTGCAGGAGAGCAGCAGCCAGGCTTCGGATTCCAGCCAGATGGTCTATGATATTTCGCTGCCGCAGTCTTCCAGCAGCCAGGTGAAGCTGATGGCCAAGGATATGATCCTGACCGCAACGATCATCCTTGTTTTTACCGCATTGTCCGTGGGGCTGTGGATCTACAGGAGTATTGCGGTTCCGCTGGTGAAGCTTAAGAAGGCTACCAAGAACATCAAGGAGGGGAATCTGGATTTTGTGCTGGAGGTTGAGGGGAATGATGAATTTTCCCAGCTTTGCCAGGATTTTGAGGAGATGCGTAAGCGTCTGAAGGAGTCCACGGAAGAGAAGATCCTGATGGATAAGGAGAATAAGGAGCTGATCAGCAATATTTCCCATGATCTGAAGACGCCGATCACTGCGGTGAAGGGTTATGTGGAGGGGATCATGGATGGTGTGGCGGATACGCCGGAGAAGATGGACCGGTATGTGCGTACCATTTATAATAAGACCAATGAGATGGATCATCTGATCAATGAGCTGACCTTTTATTCCAAGATCGATACCAACCGTATTCCGTATACGTTCAGCAAGCTGAATGTGGAGGATTATTTTTCGGATTGTGCGGAGGAGCTTGGGCTTGAGATGGAGACCAGGGGGATCGAGCTTGTGTATGCCAATTATGTGGAGAAGGGTGTGCAGGTTATTGCGGATGGTGAGCAGATCCGCCGTGTGATCCATAATATCGTGAGTAATGCCATTAAGTATATGGAGAAGCCAAGGGGGATTATCCAGCTTCGTGTGAAGGATGTGGGTGATTTTATCCAGGTGGAGATCGAGGATAACGGCAAGGGTATTGCCGCCAAGGATCTGCCGTATATTTTTGACCGTTTTTACCGTACCGATGTTTCCAGAAATTCTTCCAAGGGAGGAAGCGGTATCGGACTTTCCATCGTAAAGAAGATCATGGAGGATCATGGTGGAAAGGTCTGGGCCACAAGCCGGCTGGGAATCGGAACGATCATGTATTTTGTTCTCAGAAAATATCAGGAGGTACCGATGAATGAGTAGGATTTTGATCATAGAGGATGAGGAAGCGATCGCGGATCTGGAGAAGGATTATCTGGAGCTTTCGGGTTTTGAAGTGGAGATCGAGAACCGTGGTGATACGGGGCTTGTACGTGCTATGAAGGAGGAGTTTGATCTGATCATCCTGGATCTGATGCTTCCGGAGGTGGATGGCTTTGATATCTGCCGGCAGGTCCGTGAGGAGAAGAATACGCCGATCATTATGGTTTCTGCCAAGAAGGATGATATCGATAAGATCCGCGGACTGGGTCTTGGTGCGGATGATTATATGACCAAGCCGTTCAGCCCAAGTGAGCTGGTTGCACGTGTGAAGGCGCATATGGAGCGTTATAACCGGCTGGTTGGTTCCAATGTGCATAAGAATGATGTGATCGAGATCCGTGGTATTAAGATTGATAAGACGGCCAGGCGTGTGTGGGTCAATGGTGAGGAGACGACGTTTACTACCAAGGAGTTTGATCTTCTGACTTTTCTGGCTGAGAATCCGAACAGGGTTTTTACAAAGGAGGAGCTTTTCCGGGAGATCTGGGATATGGAGTCTGTGGGTGATATCGCTACGGTTACGGTGCATATCAAGAAGATCCGTGAAAAGATCGAGTTTAATACGGCCAAGCCTCAGTATATTGAGACGATCTGGGGTGTGGGGTATCGGTTTAAGGTGTGAGCCTGTGGGGAAGGCTTCGGATGGAGCTACTGCAGGTGTATGAGTGCAGATCGGAATGATGGTGTATGATCTGTCGGGTGCTTTTGAGAGGAGTGGAGATATGCCGCTGTTGAGGGAAAGAATTTATACGATAGAGGATATTTATGCTTTGCCGGAGGGTGAAAGAGCGGAACTGATCGATGGACATATTTATTATATGGCGCCGCCGAATACGATGCATCAGAGGATCTCAAGTATCTTGTCCAGAAAGATAGGTAACTATATAGATTCTAACAAGGGGAAATGTGAGGTGTTTGCCGCACCGTTTGCGGTGTATCTGGATGAGAAGACGAATACTTATGTGGAACCGGATGTTTCTGTTATCTGTGATCCGGATAAGCTGGATGACAGGGGATGTAAGGGGGCTCCGGACTGGATCATCGAGATCGTTTCTCCGGCGAGCAGGCGTATGGATTATTATACCAAGCTGTTTAAATACAGGACTGCCGGTGTGAGAGAGTACTGGATCGTGGATCCTGTGAAGAAGCTGGTAATGGTGTATGATTTTGAAAATGAGGATACGGAGCAGTATACATTTCAGGATTCGATCAAGGTGGGGATCTATGAGGAGCTGAGGATCGATTTTGCTGAGATGTGATAAAAATGGAGGGGAATATCGTCTGGTGATAGCCCCTCCTTGTTTTTAGGATGAAAAGGACGAATTATGGAAGACAGATTATACAAGAAACTGGAAGCGTACGGTAAGAGTGATTTTTATCCGTTTCATATGCCGGGGCATAAGAGGAATCCGCTGGCTGTGGAGGGGGATTTTCCGGTGGAGAGGGATATTACGGAGATTGACGGGTTTGATAACCTGCATCATGCTGAGGATATTTTGAAAAGGGCCCAGGAGGATGTCGCACGGCTTTATGGTGTGCCGGAGAGTTTTTACAGTATTAATGGAAGCTCCGGGGCGATCCTGGCGGCGGTGTCTGCGGCTGTGGATAAGGGGGGACAGATCCTGGTGGCAAGGAACTGCCATAAGGCGGTTTACCATGCGATTTATCTGCGGGAGCTGAGTGCCACGTATATTTATCCACATGAAGATCCGAAATTGGGGATAAACGGAGGGATTTCACCCGGCCGTGTGGAAATGTATCTGGCGGAAAATCCGGAGATCCAGGCGGTGCTGATCACTTCACCGACTTATGACGGCATCGTGTCGGATGTGGCGAGGATCGCGGAGATCGCGCATCGCTATGGTGTGCCGCTGATCGTGGATGAGGCTCACGGGGCGCATTTTCGGTTTTCGGATTATTTTCCGGTGTCTGCGGCGCAGCTTGGTGCGGATGTGGTGATCAACAGTGTGCATAAGACGCTGCCCTGTCTGACCCAGACGGGGGTGATCCACCTGTGCAGTGATCGTGTGAGCCGGGAAAAACTGAAGCGTTTTCTGGGAATCTATCAGAGCAGCAGTCCTTCTTATATTCTTATGAGCAGCATTGATGCGTGCATGGATAAGCTGGAGCGTGAGGGGGATGAGATGTTCCGTGTGTTTACGGAGAATCTGGAAAAAGCACGCAGGCGTCTTTCTGAGTGTAAGTATATCCGGCTGGTGACGCCGCAGGCCTGTGAGTGCCAGAGAGTTTTTGATTTTGACAGATCCAAGATATTGCTTTCTACTGTGAACAGTTCGCTGAACGGCCGGGAGCTGCATCAGATTCTCCGGAGGGAGTTTCATCTGGAAATGGAGATGGAGGCGGAGAATTATGTGCTGGCGCTGGCGGCTGTAGGTGATACTGCGGAGGGCTTTGAGCGGCTTTGTGATGCTATTGAAGAGATCGACCGCCGTGAATCGTTAAAATACAGAGAAGCGGCTGTGGAGAAGGAGCCTTTGAAAAACGGAAAAATGAAGCAGATCATGCGGATCTCTCAGGCTATGGATGCGGAGAGTGAGCGGTGTCCGCTGGATGAGTGTATCGGACGGACGTCCGGGGAGTTTGCGTATCTTTATCCGCCGGGGATCCCGCTGATCGTTCCGGGGGAACAGATTTCTGGACATTTCGTAAAAAATGTGAGAAGATACCTGGAACAGGGCTTTGAGGTCCAGGGCCTGAGTGACCAGACCAGTGAGACGGTGTGTGTTGTGAGAAATGAGATGTAACAGAGGAGACATATGGGAAAGATTTTTTACATTATGGGAAAAAGCTCTTCCGGTAAGGACAGTATTTACAGACAGCTGGAGGGGAATCAGGAGCTGGGGCTTAAGCGGCTTGTGATCTATACTACCCGTCCGATCCGGGATGGAGAGGAGAACGGAAGAGAATATTTTTTTTGCAGATGAGAATAAACTGAAGGAGTTCCGAAGAAACGGGAAGCTGATCGAGGCGCGTACTTATCAGACAGTTTACGGGCCGTGGACATATTTTACTGCGGATGACGGGCAGGTGTCTGTGGGTAATGACAGCTATCTGGGGATCGGTACACTGGAGTCTTTTGTGAGGCTCCGGGAGTATTACGGCAATGAAGTGATGTGGCCGGTTTATATAGAGGTGGAAGACGGAGAGCGTCTGGAGCGTGCGCTTGCCAGGGAGAAGACCCAGGAGGTGCCGAAGTACGAGGAGATGTGCAGGCGTTTTCTTGCAGACCAGAATGGATTTTTCCGAGGAAAATATTCTTAAAGCAGGTATATGGAAGCGTTTTGAGAATCATAATCTGGATGAATGTGTGAAGGAGATCGTAAATTATATAAAATCTGTACAATAAGGAAAAATAGTTTTTTTTATACAGAAGATTATGTTATAATTAGTTGAAAGATGTCCGCCGGGTATAACGGAGGGCACAAAAGGCAGAAAGAGGTGATTCTTATGGCAGGATTTCATGACATCATCGGCCATGACGATATAATCAGGCATTTGAAGAATGCGATAGAGACAGGGAAGGTATCCCACTCTTATATTTTTACAGGGGAACCGGGATCCGGCAAGAGCTTCTTGCGGGGACTTTTGCGGCAGCGCTGCAGTGTGAATCGGGAGAGTCTGAACCGTGTATGACTTGTGATTCCTGTAAGAAGGTGATCGGCAAGAATCATCCGGATATCATTACAGTAACTCATGAGAAGCCTGGAAGCATCAGCATTGACGAGGTGCGTGACCAGGTTGTGCGTGATGTGGATATCAAGCCGTACTGCAGTCCGTATAAGATCTATATCATTCCGGATGCGGAGATGATGACGGTGCAGGCGCAGAATGCCATTTTGAAAACTATCGAGGAACCGCCGGAATATGCGGTGATCATGCTGCTGACAAGCAATATCGACAGTCTTCTTCCTACGATCCGTTCCAGATGTGTGCGTCTGGATCTGAAGGTGGTGGATGACAGTCTTGTGAAGGAATATCTGATGGAGCATCTTCAGGTGCCGGATTATCAGGCTGAGATCGATGCGTCTTATGCGCAGGGCAGTATCGGCAAGGCGAAGGAGGCTGCGACTTCTCAGGAGTTTGCAGATATGACTGCCAATGCCCTGAAGATTTTGAAATATGCCAATTCCATGGAGGTTTATGAGCTGACAGAGGCGATCAAGACTTTGACTGTCTGATAAGAATAATATCAATGATTATCTGGATATTTTCCAGTTCTGGTTCCGCGATGTTCTGATGTTTAAGGCAACAAGGGAAATTGACAACCTGGTTTTTAAACAGGAGATTAATTTTATCAGAGAGCAGGCCAGCGAGCGTTCTTATGAGAATATCGAAAAAATCCTTGAGGCACTGGAGAAGACGAGGTGCGTCTCCGTGCCAATGTTAATCTCGAACTTGCCCTGGAGCTCCTGTTCCTGACAATTAGGGAGAAATAGAATGGAAAAGGTAGTTGGAGTCAGATTTCGTAACGTTGGTAAGATTTATTATTTTAATCCTAAGAATTATAAGGTGAAGGTCGGCGATCATGTGATCGTGGAGACTGCCCGTGGTGTGGAGTATGGCCGTGTTGTCCTGGAGCCGCGCAGCGTGAAGGAGGACGAGGTGGTCCATCCGCTGAAGGAGGTTCTCCGTGTTGCAACGAAGGAGGACGAGGATCATGAGGCTGAGAACCGCCAGAAGGAGAAAGAGGCTTTTAAGATCTGTAAGAAGAAGATCCGTGAGCATGAGCTTGATATGAAGCTGATCGATGCGGAGTATACCTTTGATAATAACAAGGTGCTGTTTTATTTTACAGCGGATGGCCGTATTGATTTCCGGCAGCTGGTTAAGGATCTGGCGTCTGTGTTTAAGACCAGGATCGAGCTTCGTCAGATCGGTGTCCGTGATGAGACGAAGATCCTTGGCGGTATTGGTATCTGTGGAAGGACGCTTTGCTGTCATACGTATCTTTCGGAGTTTGCGCCGGTTTCCATCAAGATGGCGAAGGAGCAGAATCTTTCTCTGAACCAGACGAAGATTTCTGGTGTCTGTGGTCGTCTGATGTGCTGTCTGAAGAATGAGCAGGAGACTTATGAGGAGCTGAACCGGAATCTTCCGGGTATCGGTGATATGGTAACGACGCCGCAGGGTGTTTCGGGTACGGTCCAGAGTGTGAATGTTCTCCGGCAGATGGTTAAGATCGTGGTTGAGGTGAATGACGAGAAGGAGATCCAGGAGTTTCCGGTCCGTGATCTGAGGTTCCGCCCTAAGAGAAAAAAGGGTAAGGGTGGTTCTGCTGACCACGAGGAGAAAGAGGTTAAAAAGGGAGATTCGAAGCCGAATGAGAAGTGATCTGGTTTATTGCGGTGAGCGTGTGGATGATCTTCAGAATGGGTTGTTTGTGATCCAGGATCCGAAGAAGTTTTGCTTTGGGATGGATGCGGTTCTGTTGTCTGGCTTTGCCCGGGTGAAGAGGGGTGAGGTTGCGCTGGATATGGGGACCGGTACGGGGATCATTCCGATCTTGCTTTCGGATCGTACGGATGGGGAGCATTTCACGGGGCTGGAGATCCAGCATGAGTGTGCGGAGATGGCTGACCGTAGTGTGAGGTATAATGGTCTTGAGGACAGGGTTCGGATCGTTGAGGGTGATATCAGGGAGGCTGCCGGGATTTTTGGGGCGGCTTCTTTTGATGTGGTGACGTGTAATCCGCCGTATATGATCGGGCAGCATGGGTTGACGAATCCGCATCTTCCGAAGGCGATCGCGAGGCATGAGATTTTGTGTTCGTTTGATGATGTTGCTTGTCAGGCTGCCCGGGTCCTGAGGACCGGGGGCGGTTTTTTCTGGTGCACAGGCCGTTTCGGCTTGTGGAGCTGATGGCGACTTTGACGAAGTATAAGCTGGAGCCTAAGAGGATGCAGCTGGTGTATCCTTTTATTGATAAGGAGCCGAATATGGTGTTGATCGAGGCTTGTAAGGGCGGGAATTCCAGGATCCGGGTTGAGCGGCCGCTGGTGGTTTATGAGCGGCCTGGGGTTTATACGGAGGATGTTTTGAAGTTGTATCGGATGGTGTGAATGTTGTGATGTTGTGGTTTAGGGTGGCTGCCCCGGTTGTGAGAGATTGGGGTGGCTGCTCGGGAGGTTTTGGGCCATCGGCGCTGCGCTGGATGGCTGGGAGGTAGTGGTGGCTGTGGTACTTCGGTTGGTGAAGGGACGGCGAGGGAGGCAGGCTGCTGGTGGTGACACGCTGCGCCCCCTGCTCGGCTGCGGCGCCGGTTTGCTGCCATTCGCGCAAACTCGCTTCGCTCAAACAGTGCGCTCGGTGGCAGCAGCTATCCTCACCTCGCTGACGGGGGCTCCGCTAACGTCACCACCAGCAGCCTGCCTCCCCTCGCCTGAGATTCAAAGCGAGAGATCGCAACGCATAGTGCGCTGAGTATCGAAGCATACAGACACCTTGCCAGAAGTGAACCATAGAGAAAGTGAAGAAATAAAACAACATCGGCACAGCGTAGTGCGCTGAATACCGAAGCATACAGACACAAGTCAACAAATAAGAACAACGAATCCCTTGCACTACTTAAAAAAAGCCCAAGGGGTGTGCAGAGGGGGCGCGGCTTTGCGGCCCCTTTGCGGTTTTCAAAGTTCCCAAACTTAAACAACCCCCCGCGGTCAAGCGGAATAACCCCCACGGTCAAGTGGAATATCCTCCGCGGTTAAGCAAAACAACTCCCCCACGGCCAAGTGGAAAACAACTCCCCGCGGTCAAGCGAGAAAAGAGGCAAATTATGAAACAAAACGGAAAACTATACTTATGCGCCACCCCCATAGGAAACCTCGAAGACATCACCCTTCGAGTACTAAGAACTTCGGGAAGTGGACTTAATCGCTGCGGAGGATACCCGCAACAGCATAAAACTTCTGAATCATTTTGATATAAAAACCCCCATGACCAGCTACCACGAATACAATAAGATCGATAAGGGCCATGTCCTCGTGGAAAAGCTGCTGGCAGGTACAAACATTGCGTTGATCACAGATGCAGGTACTCCGGGTATCTCAGACCCCGGGGAGGAGCTTGCCGCCATGTGCTATGAAGCCGGAATTGAAGTGACTTCACTTCCGGGTCCTGCTGCCTGTATCACTGCTCTGACTTTGTCAGGCCTGCATACCAGGCGTTTTGCTTTCGAGGCTTTTCTTCCGGCGGATAAGAAAGAACGAAAAACGATCCTGGAGGAGCTTTCCTGTGAAACCAGGACTATTATCCTGTATGAGGCACCTCACAGGCTTGTACGGACTCTTGGTGAGCTCAGAGAGGCGCTTGGCAACCGCCGGATGACTCTTTGCAGAGAGCTGACCAAGAAGCATGAGACGGCATTCCGGACTACGATCGATGATCTGATGGATTTTTATAAAGATGAGAAGCCGCTGGGTGAGTGTGTTCTTGTGATCGAGGGCAGGAGCCGCAGTGAGATGGAGGCGGAGAAGCGTGCTTCCTGGGAGGAGATTTCCATTGCGGAGCATGTGGCGATGTATGAGCAGCAGGGGAATTCCAGGAAGGATGCCATGAAGCTTGCTGCCAAGGATCGTGGTGTTTCCAAGCGGGATATTTATAAGGCGCTTCTGGATGGAGAAGATTCTGCTGATGATCAGGTGTAATTGTGGTACGGATCGTAGGTAACGTGATCGTGGATGATTGAATAAGCTGCATACTGTGACCAAGGATTTTTGGGAACGTATGTGGCTTTTTTTTGTGGTAATAAAAAGTACTGTGCGGATTTTGTCGAAATGATTTGCTTGCAGTATAGACCATATTGTGCTGTATTTTGAGATTGCATTTAATAAGATACTTTTTGCCTGTATTTCCTATGATTTTGCGTGGAAATACAGGCTTTTTTGTGCTATAATAAACTCTGTATTCGTATGTAAAAAATATTTATTTTACAGGTATAAATGACACTTCCGGAGCGGGTTTGAGAATTGCTTTCTGCAAAATGAAAATACAGTATTTCCTGAAATTAAAAGATCAGTTTATCTTGCTCAGGATTTGATGTAATGATTTCTGAAGCTGCTATGGTTCTGCAGAAATGAATTTTCAAACACGTCCGGACGACAAGAACAGGAGGAATGACATGGGCGCAGAGAATACAGAATACGGCGCGGATCAGATCCAGATCCTGGAAGGACTGGAAGCCGTACGTAAGAGGCCTGGAATGTATATCGGAAGTACCTCCAGCCGTGGACTTCATCATCTCGTATATGAGATCGTGGATAACGCAGTCGATGAAGCTCTGGCTGGTTTTTGTACGGAGATCCATGTAGATATCAATCCGGATAATTCCATTACAGTTACAGATAATGGTCGTGGTATTCCGGTTGGTATCAATCATAAGGCTGGTATTCCGGCAGTTGAGGTTGTATTTACCATTCTTCACGCAGGCGGTAAGTTCGGCGGTGGAGGATATAAGGTTTCCGGTGGTCTTCACGGTGTTGGTGCATCTGTTGTAAATGCACTTTCCGAATGGCTGGAGGTTACCATCTACCGAGAGGGTAAGGAATACAAACAGAGATATGAGCGTGGCAAAACTATGTACCCGCTGAAGGTGGTAGGTGACTGTGATCCGGGGCTTTCCGGTACGAAGGTTTATTTCCTTCCGGACAAGGAGATCTTTGAGGAGACTGTTTATGATTATGATATCCTGAAACAGAGACTTCGTGAGATGGCTTTCCTGACTAAGGGTCTTCGTATCGTTCTGGAGGATAAGAGAGAGGGACAGGAGCGCGAGAAGGTATTCCACTATGAGGGTGGTATCCGTGAGTTTGTAAGCTACCTGAACAGAAGCAAGGAGGCTCTTTACCCGGAGATCATTTACTGTGAGGGTGAGAAAGACGGCGTGTCTGTAGAGGTTGCGCTGCAGCATAATGACTCCTATACAGAGAACACCTATGGCTTTGTAAACAATATCAATACACCGGAGGGCGGTACACACATTACCGGTTTCCGTAATGCGATCACCAATACATTTAATGATTATGCACGTAAGAACAAGCTTCTCAAGGACAGCGAGCCGAACTTAAGCGGTGATGATATCCGTGAGGGTCTGACTGCGATCGTCAGTGTTAAGATCGAGAATCCGCAGTTTGAGGGTCAGACCAAGCAGAAGCTGGAAACAGTGAGGCAAGAGGTGCGGTAGACAGTGTTGTAAGTAAACAGCTGGAGATTTTCCTAGAGCAGAATCCTGCAGTTGCCAAGGCTACCGTTGAGAAATCTGTTCTTGCACAGAGAGCCAGAGAGGCAGCCAGAAAGGCACGTGACCTTACAAGAAGAAAATCCGCACTGGACAGCATGTCGCTTCCGGGAAAGCTTGCAGACTGTTCTGACAAGAATCCGGAGAACTGTGAGATCTATATCGTAGAGGGAGATTCCGCGGGCGGTTCTGCCAAGACAGCGAGAAACCGTGCCACACAGGCGATCCTTCCGCTGCGTGGTAAGATCCTAAATGTTGAGAAGGCACGTCTGGATAAGATTTACGGAAACAAAGAGATCAAGGCAATGATCACTGCCTTCGGAACCGGAATCCATGAGGATTTTGATATTTCCAAGCTTCGTTATCACAAGATCATTATTATGACCGATGCCGATGTTGACGGTGCACATATCGCAACACTGCTTCTGACCTTCCTGTATCGTTTCATGCCGGAGCTGATCAAGCAGGGATATGTATACCTGGCGCAGCCTCCTCTCTATAAAGTGGAGAAGAACAAAAAGGTATGGTATGCATATGACGATGATGAGCTGAACAATATCCTTACCGAGATCGGACGTGACGGAAACAATAAGATCCAGCGTTATAAAGGTCTGGGTGAGATGGATGCCGAGCAGCTCTGGGAGACTACTATGGACCCTGAGAAGAGAATCCTTCTCCGTGTGACCATGGACGAAGCTGCCACATCTGAGATCGATCTGACATTTACCACTCTTATGGGAGACAAGGTAGAGCCAAGACGTGAATTTATCGAAGAAAATGCAAGATTCGTTAAGAATCTTGATATCTAGGAGAATAAAGAAGAATGGAAGATAATATTTTTGACAAAGTCCACGAAGTGGATCTGGAAAAAACGATGAAGGAATCTTACATCGACTATGCCATGAGTGTTATCGCCTCACGAGCTTTGCCTGATGTAAGAGACGGCCTGAAGCCGGTACAGCGCCGAGTTCTGTACTCTATGATCGAGCTGAATAATGGTCCTGACAAGCCACACAGAAAATGTGCGCGTATTGTCGGTGATACCATGGGTAAATATCATCCGCACGGTGACAGCTCCATCTATGGTGCGCTGGTCAATATGGCTCAGGAATGGTCCACAAGATATCCGCTGGTTGACGGACATGGAAACTTTGGTTCCGTGGATGGTGACGGTGCGGCTGCCATGCGATATACAGAGGCACGTCTCAGCAAGATATCCATGGAGATGCTTGCTGACATCAACAAGGATACGGTTGATTTTCAGCCGAACTTTGATGAAACAGAGCGTGAGCCGGTTGTGCTTCCGGCACGTTTTCCGAACCTTTTAGTAAACGGTACTACAGGTATTGCGGTAGGTATGGCAACCAATATTCCGCCGCATAACCTTCGTGAAACTATCAATGCAGTTGTTAAGATCATTGACAACATTGTAGAAGAAGACAGAGAAACAGCTATGGAGGAGCTTCTTGAGATCGTAAAGGGACCGGACTTCCCTACAGGAGCGACCATCCTCGGAACGAGAGGGATCGAGGAAGCTTACCGTACCGGACGTGGCAAGATCCGTGTCCGTGCGGTGACGAATATCGAGACTTTGCCAAACGGTAAATCCCGTATCGTGGTTACCGAGCTCCCGTACCTTGTAAACAAGGCACGTCTGATCGAGAAGATCGCAGAGCTTGTCCGTGACAAAAAGATCGACGGGATCACAGACCTGAACGACCATTCCAGCCGTGAGGGTATGCGAATCTGTATTGATCTTCGTAAGGATGCCAATGCCAACGTGATCCTGAATCTGCTTTACAAGCATACACAGCTGCAGGATACTTTTGGTGTGATCATGCTTTCTCTTGTTCCAAATCATGGAAGCATGGAACCGAAGGTTCTGAACCTGAAAGAGATGCTGGAGTACTATCTGGAGCATCAGGAGAATGTAGTTCGCAGAAGAACACAGTATGATCTTAATAAGGCACAGGAGAGAGCCCATATTTTGGAGGGTCTTCTGAAGGCACTTGATAATATTGACGAAGTGATCCGCATCATCCGTGGTTCCCGCAACGTACAGATCGCCAAGCAGGAGCTGATCGACCGTTTTGAGCTGACAGATGTGCAGGCACAGGCGATCGTGGATATGCGTCTCCGTGCATTGACAGGTCTGGAAAGAGAGAAGCTGGAGGCTGAGTATGCAGAGCTTATGGAGAAGATCCGCAAGTTCCAGGCAATCCTTGCTGACCGCAAGCTCCTTCTCCGGGTGATCCGTGAGGAGATTCTTGCCATTGCAGAGAAATACGGCGATGACAGAAAGACTTCCATCGGATACGATGTATATGATATCTCTACAGAGGATCTGATCCCGAGAGAAAATACAGTGATCGCAATGACAAAGCTTGGTTATATCAAGCGTATGACCGTTGACAACTTCCGCAGCCAGAACCGTGGTGGCAGAGGAATCAAGGGTATGCAGACGATTGAGGATGACTATATCGAAGAGCTTTTGATGACGACAACGCACCATTATCTCATGTTCTTTACTAATACAGGACGTGTATACAGACTGAAGGTATATGAGATCCCGGAGGCCGGTCGTACAGCTAGAGGAACTGCGATCATCAATCTTCTGCAGCTTGCACCGGGAGAAAAGATCACAGCTGTGATCCCGCTTCGTAAATATGAAGAGGGTCGTTATCTGATGATGGCCACCAAGAAAGGCCTTGTGAAGAAAACTCCGATCAAGGATTACGAGAATGTCCGTAAGACAGGTCTTACAGCAATCGTTCTTCGTGATGATGACGAGCTGATCGAGGTTAAGTCTACTGATAATAACAAAGATATTATTCTTGTGACCAGGGACGGACAGTGTATCCGCTTTAAGGAAACAGATGTCCGCAGCACAGGCCGTGCGTCCATGGGAGTAAGAGGTATGAATCTTACTGACGGTGATGAAGTTGTTGCCATGCAGCTGAACACTCAGGGAGATTATCTGCTTGTAGTTTCCGAGAACGGAATGGGCAAACGTACAGCTATGAGTGAGTTCGTTGTCCAGAACCGTGGCGGTAAGGGTGTGAAGTGCTACAAGATCACCGAGAAGACCGGAAATGTTGTCGGCGCCAAGGCTGTCAACGAAGAGAACGAGATCATGATGATCACTACAGAGGGTATCATTATCCGTCTGCAGTGTGCGGATATCTCTGTTCTTGGAAGGATCACCTCCGGTGTGAAGATGATCAATCTTACAGAGGGTGTAACTGTTGCAAGTATCGCCAAGGTAAGAGATAAAGATCCGGAAGCAGATACAACTACCGAAAAAGCTGACGGAAAAACCGGCGATAACGAAGAAGGCTCTGCAGAGGAAGCTGTCACAGGCAGTGAAGAGGAATAAGGTCGAGGATAAGTCATGACGACGACAAAGAAAAAACGCAGAAAAAAATCAGTAAAGAAGCTGAAATACTCTAATAAAAAACTGAATTTTGTCCACATTGCGACACTGGCGGGGATCATTCTGATCCTGCTGGTGATCGTTCTGGCGGCCAGAGGCTGCGGAAAGATCAGCCACAGAACTCCGGAGGGGGTTGTGGAAGGCTACATCAAAGCGGCAGCAGCAGGCAAGAATAAAAAGATGCAGGGCTGTTACAGTGCGGATAAGTTATCGGATGAGGCGAAAACAGAGATTTCCTCCACGATAAAATATTTTCAGGCCCATGGAGTAAAGGATGTAAATATCGACAGCTGTGGCTCCATTTCTGAAAACAAAAATTATTCTTATGTTTATATCCGCTATAATCTTGTTCTGGAGAACGAGCAGGAATATCCATGTATCAGTACCTATCTTGTAAAGGTCCGGGACAAAAAGTATTATCTGTATGCGCCTTCTGAGATTTCAGATAAGATCAGCCAGCAGGCTGCTAAGGATTATCAGAAATTTATGACTACGAAAACCTATACAGATTATACAAAGGCTTATGAGGTTTTTCTGAAAAAGAATCCGGGATACGAGGATAAGATCGCAGGGAAACTGAACGGATAAAGCAGAGGCGGGAGGATGTAAGAATGAAGCGGATTTTGCTGATGGTGCTCAGAAATATAGTCTTTGTTCCTTACTGGTGGATCAAGCTTTGCTGGTATGCAACGCATACAGATGATTATCCGGAAGAGAAGAAATACGCATTCCTGAGACTGGTAGATGAGCATGCCATTGAAGGCGGAAATATCCATATTGATGTGCATGGAGCTGAAAATATCCCAAAAGAAAAGGGATTTATGTTTTTTCCGAATCACCAGGGACTGTTTGATGTGCTGGCGATCATCCGGGCATGCCCGGTTCCTTTTTCGGTAGTTGCCAAGAAGGAAGTTGGAGAGATTCCTTTTCTGAAGCAGGTTTTTGCCTGTATGAAGGCCTTTATCATTGACAGGGAAGACCTGAAGCAGTCCATGCAGGTCATTGTCAATGTAATACGGGAAGTGAAGGCTGGTCGTAATTATCTGATCTTTCCGGAGGGAACCAGAAGTAAAAACGGAAATCATCCGGGGCCGTTCAAGGGCGGCAGCTTCAAGACTGCCACCAAGACAAAATGCCCAATCGTTCCGGTTGCACTGATCGATTCCTTTAAGGCTTTTGATACCGGTTCTACAGAGAGGCTCACCGTACAGGTGCATATCCTTCCTCCGATGTATTATGAGGAATACAAAGATATGCATACCACAGAGCTCGCAGAAGAAGTGAAGAGACGGATCGAAAGGTGATCGAAGAGAATATTATGTAAAAAAGAAAAGACTTTGATGAAGTTGGAACAAAAACATCATCAAGGCCTTTTTTTTATTGTATGTTTTATATAAAAACGAAACGTTTTATTTGTGAATTGTTGGGCATATACAACCAAAAGGTTTGATGATAACATAGAGACATCCATACAATATAAATAAAAGATGTAAAGAGGACGAACAGATGAAAAAAGAAGAATACCTTTCTATGATCGATGAGGTGATTGCACAGGGACCATACACGGATACATGGGATTCTCTCTGTGAGCATCCTGTACCGAAGTGGTATGCAAGAGATAAATTCGGAATTTTATCCACTGGGGTGTTTACAGTGTTCCGGCATTCGGAAACGAATGGTATCCCAGAAATATGTATGTGAAAGGCTCTAAGGAGAACCTGCATCATACAGAGAAATACGGAACTCTAGATAAATTCGGCTACAAGGATTTTATTCCTCAGTTTAAGGCTGAGAAGTTTGATCCGGAGGAATGGGCGGCCTTATTTAAAGAGGCGGGGGCGAAGTTCGTAGTTCCGGTAGCGGAGCATCACGATGGATTTCAGATGTATGCCAGTGACCTTTGTCGCTGGAACGCTGCTGAGATGGGACCGAAAAGAGATATTCTCGGAGAGCTGAAGACAGAGGTTGAGAAAGAGGGAATGGTTCTCGGTGCTTCTTCTCACAGAGCAGAGCATTACTGGTTCTTTAATGGAGGTCGTCAGATCCCGGAGGCTGATGTCAATGATCCGGAATATGCGGATCTTTATGGGCCGGCAGCAGGAATCACCAGAGATATGAGTGATATTTATGACAATCCTCCGACAGAGGAGCATATGCAGGACTGGCTTGTCCGCACCTGCGAGATCGTGGATAAATATCAGCCATCCATCGTGTATTTTGACTGGTGGATCCAGCAGTATGCATGGAAACCGTATCTTCGTAAATTTGCAGCATATTATTACAACCGTTCTGCACAGTGGGGAAAAGAAACAGCTATTGATGCCAAATTTGACGCATATGTTTATGGCAGCGCAGTCAATGATCTGGAAAGAGGTCAGTTAGACCATATCACGCCGGATCTGTGGCAGAATGATACGTCTGTAGCTAAGAACTCCTGGGGCTATACCATTGGAAATGATTATAAGAAGCCTTCCGATGTAGTGCTGGATCTGATCGATGTAGTCAGCAAAAATGGTGCACTTCTTCTTAATATCGGACCGAAGCCGGATGGAACAATTCCGGAAGAGGATGCATATATCCTGAGAGAAATGGGAAAATGGCTGAAGGTAAACGGAGAGGCAATATACGGAACCAGACACTGGAAGATATTCGGAGAGGGACCGACGGTAGTTCCGGAGGGACATTTCACGGATACCTATGATAAGAACTTTACTTCTGAGGATATCCGTTTTACAAGTAAGAGCAATCATATTTATGCGACTGTTCTGCACTGGCCGGAGGATGGAGAGATCCATATCAAAGCTCTTGGCAATGATATGAAGCTTTTGAAATCCACGATCCGGGATATTGAGATCCTCGGAACAGATCTGCATCCGGCATTTGCGAGAAATAAAGAACTGGATATTTCCTGCGGAAGAGGGGTTATTGAGGCGGGAGATATGCCGGTGGTATTGAAGATCACAGTAGAATAGCTGTTGGGGGGAAGCGAGTAAATTATAATGTCTTTTTGAAAGGACAGAAAGGATAAGGTATTTAAATTATGGGAGATGTAAGATTCACAGGAAACTGGAACTCTGTAAATGCACACACAGTTCCAAAATGGTATGATGATTGTAAATTTGGAATTTTTATCCACTGGGGAATTTATTCCGTGCCGGCTTTTGCACCGCATACATGGGAACTGGGAGAGGTTGATTCCAAGGAATGGTTTGCGGATAATCCGTATGCAGAATGGTATTATAATTCTCTGAACATTGGAAAAGGCCCTACATATAAGCATCATATAGAAAAATACGGAAAAGATTTCAAATATGAAGATTTTATTCCTATGTGGAAAGCTGAAAACTGGGATCCAAAGCAGTGGGCAGAGATCTTCAAAGAAGCAGGTGCGGAGTATGTTGTTCTGACAACCAAGCATCATGACGGATTCTGCCTGTTCCCAAGTAAATATACACATTTCAATTCCGTAGAAATGGGACCGAAGAGAAATATCACCGGTGAGCTGACAGAAGCTGTCCGTGACGCAGGAATCCGCATGGGCCTGTATTATTCCGGACTGATCGACTGGCAGTATGCAAACGATCCTATTTTTGAGGATGATGATCTGTTTGGAACAGCCAGCCCGACATTTGCATATGCAGATTATTCCTATAATCAGATGAAAGAGCTTGTAGATGATTATGCACCGAGTGTGTTCTGGAATGATATCGGATGGCCGACACAGAGTGAAGAGATGATGCCGTATTTCTTAGCACATTATTACAATAAGGTTCCGGAGGGTGTGGTAAATGACCGTTTCAACGGACGTTATCATGATTTCCTTACTAAGGAATATAAATCCGGTTCTGTAAACAGAAATGAGAAATGGGAGATGTGCCGTGGAATGGGCTTATCCTTCGGTTATAATGCCAACGAAGGCGATGACAAGCTGATCTCTGTTCCGGATCTGATCTCACTTCTTGTCGGAACAGTGGCAAATAACGGAAATCTTCTCCTGAACATCGGCCCGAAGGCAGACGGAACTATCCCGGAGGAGCAGGTAAGAAGACTGAAGATCCTGGGTGCATGGCTGAAGGTAAACCATGACGGTATTTACGGAACACGCTGCAGTGACCGTGAATCTGAGCTGCTTGAGAGTGGAATCGAGCTTCATTATACACAGAAAGACGGAAATCTGAATGTGTTTGCAGATCATCTGAAGGAAGGTGGCAATGAATTCCTGATCAAGGGCTATCACGGAGCGCTGAGATCATTGACCCGGCAGTGAAGGTAGAAACTGAGGATACTGCAGAGGGACTTCTTGTCAAGATCCCGGAATATAAAGAAGATATGTATGTGGTTGGATTAACCAACAGATTCTAAATAATGAATAGGAGGACCGGATGTATGCTGGTCCTTTTGTTGCTACATGGGAGAAGATCATGGATATCCGATCGATTCTCAGGGAGGGAGCTTTTATGTTTGGGAAAAAAATCGCAATACTGTTATCAACGGCAATGATTCTGACAGGGTCCTGTGTATCTTCTGTGGCTGTACAGGCACAGACTGGTTATGCGGCTGAATATGCACAGGAAGCATCGGCAGCAGGTGTGCAGAGCACTGCAAAGCTTGTTGCGAAGGGCTCCTGTGGAAGCAAAGCTGTTTACCGGTTGTACTCCAATGGAAACCTGCAGATACAGGGAAAAGGGGAGGTTAAGGTTACCGATGATTTTTCATACAGATCAGCAATGATAAAAACAGTAACCGTTGCATCTGGGATCACGGGAATCGGTGACAGAACCTTTTCAGGCTGCAGAAATATGAAGAGGATTTTGTTGCCGGGAACTCTGCGGAGTATTGGAGTAAGAGCATTTGGAGATACTGCGATCACCAGGATCAAGCTTCCTGATGGACTGAAAAGCATTGGTGCATATGCTTTTTACCAGAGTAAGCTTATGAGCCTGGATGTACCGAAAACTGTGACAAAAATTGATGAATATGCTTTCAGTTACTGTAACAATCTGGAATCTGTCAGCATTCCGGGAAGTGTGAAAATATTACCGGAATCGTTATTTGAGGCGGATATGAAGCTGAAAAAGGTTACGCTTGGACAGGGCGTTTCCAGGATAGAAAGAGCGGCCTTTCGGCATTGCGGTTTGACAGGAGTAAGCTTTCCGGACAGTGTCACGGTTATTGGTGAAGATGCGTTTTCTTTTTGTGCAGATCTCAGAAAGGTGTCGTTGCCGAAGAAGCTTACAGAGATCGGGAACGGTGTATTCAGTAATTGTCGAAAACTGGGGAATATTACAGTACCTGCAGTGTGAAAAAGATCAGAAGCCATGCTTTTATGATTGCCTGGCAATGAAAAAGATTACGATCCTCAACAGTAAAACAGTGATAGAAAAAGAAGCGATCGGCTATAATTTCAATAGTGGAAAAAATAAAACTTTTGTCATTGCCGGAAAAAAGGGTTCTACTGCTCAGACTTACGCAAAGAAAAATGGGTTCCGTTTTTTGAACAATACTGCCGCAGTAAGGACCGCAAAGATGACCGGCGTGCCCAAAACAAAAACCATACTTCGTGGAAAAACATATACGATCCAGGCAGTGACCGTGCCGTATTACAGCGACGAAAAGATTCTTTTCCGTTCCTCGGATCGCAGGATCGCTACGGTAAATTCCAAAGGTGTTGTAAAGGGAATCCGAAAAGGGACGGCCGTGATCACCGTGCAGAGCGGAGCGAAAAAACTGAACTGTAAGATAACGGTGAAGTAACGATGAAGCAGGCGTACGTAAAATCGCCATAACAGTGAAAGAATACAAAAGAAAATAAAAACAGAAGCCCGGCAGATGAAACATGGAGAGTTTTCACATGTGCAGCTGCCGGGTTTTTTATAAATATAGAAACCCTTAAATAAGGAATAAAATAGCTTGTTATACCCTTAAAATAAGGGTATATTAATAAAAAAGGGGGAATCTAAAATGACAGGATATGCTGTGAAACATTCGATACGGGCAGAAGATATACGAATTTTAAGGAAGAAATTGAAGCTTACACAAAAAGATTTGCAAAGTTAGTAAATGTATCTCAGAAAACAATAGAAAGATGGGAAAGTGAAAATCGGGATATTACAGGACCGGTTACGACATTAGTTCATATTTTAAACGAGTATCCTCAGATAGAGGAAAACCTCCGCGTGCCGGAAAAAGAATATCCGATACGCTTATGGTACATGTTTAAGAGTGAAATATGTACGATTATTGATGTGGATGAGAGAGGCAGAAAGTAAAAATATATAATTATACAAACAATTTTATTAAAAAAGCATTTGGCCGAAATGAAAAACCAACCTTTGAAGAATACGAGGAATTTCTGGAATCTCGTTGTTTCCCGAGACAACGAGACAAAATAAAATTGGTATTAGAAGATTTGAATCTGCCATTTTATGATCCGTTTATGATCATAGAAAAGACCGAAGGAAGAATGGCAGAGGATGATTTCTGGATCAGGATTGAGAGGTAAAAATGGTACAGCTTTTTGAACAGGATATCAAAACAAATGACAGACAATCGTCAAAAGGAAACCAATTGAAATGGTGCAGGAACAATGTATGGTATAAAGCTGATTATATGGGATATGAGGGATTGGTGGAATATGTTG
>ENA-OQCR01000018-OQCR01000018.1-human-gut-metagenome-genome-assembly--contig:-NODE-18-length-22522-cov-1.250904_pt1 | contig 22522 bp, 24 predicted proteins | sample MGYA00242763_ERZ504589 | MGnify/ENA primary metagenome ERZ504589 (study PRJEB26092, sample SAMD00036321) | human gut metagenome | host: Homo sapiens | study: EMG produced TPA metagenomics assembly of...
GACCGAGGAAGGCGGACGAGATTGTCCCCGCCTTCTTCCATGGATATGACCAGAAGCATTAGGGCCATATAGCAGCCCAAGGCAACGGCGTAAATAATCATGGACACTGCCGCGACGGCAAGCCCTTTCAGCCAATACTTCAGGTTCGTCATCATAGCGATTGGGAAGCGAGCACCTCTCGCATGATTTCAGCGGTCTGTCCGGGAGTACGACCGACACGGATGCCAACGGCCTCAAGGGCTTCTTTCTTATCCTGCGCGGTGCCCTTCCGCCGGAAACGATGGCGCCGGCATGGCCCATCTGCTTGCCTTCCGGCGCGGTGAATCCCGCGATGTAGGCCACGACGGGCTTGGTCATATGTTCGGAAGCCCACTTGGCAGCGTCCTGTTCGGCGCTGCCACCGATTTCGCCGATCATGACAACGGCTTTGGTGGCTTCATCGTTCTCAAAGGCTTCCAAAGCCTCCTGCAAGGTCGTGCCGACGATCGGATCGCCGCCCGCGCCAAGGCATGCGGTGAAACCGATGTCAGACAGCTCCCCCATCAGCTGATAGGTCAACGTTCCGGACTTGGACACCAAACCCAACGGGCCGCGGGACACGATGCCATCTGGAATAATGCCGAGGTTGCAGCCCTTGGCGTCCTTAGAAGATGGCAGCGTCAACAGACCAGGACAATTCGGCCCAACGATGCGCACGCCCTTACGCAAGGCCAACTCGACGAAATACGCGCTGTCCGCCACCGGAATGCTTTCGGTGATGACGACAATCAGTTCGATGCCGGCTTCAATGGCCTCAACGACGGCGTCCTTGGCGAAGCGCGGCGGCACGAACACGACGCTTGCTTTGGCTCCAGTGGCTTCGATGGCTTCAGAGCAGTTGGCGAACACGTGAATTGGTGGCATCCTCGCCATTTTTGGCTTCAGGGAAGGTGACGTCCAGCCCAGCCTTGCGGGCGTTCACGCCACCGACGATGTTGGTGCCGGCCTTGAGCATGCGGGCCGTGTGGGTCATACCCTGATGCCCGGTCATGCCCTGGACGATGACCGGAGCGCCATCTTCAATGAAAAGCGTCATTTCAGCGAACCTCCTTGGCCGCGAAACGTGCGGCCTGCTGTGCGGCTTCCTCCATGGTCTGAGCGACGTGCAGGTTGGCGCGGCCGGCTTGGGCCAAAATGTTCAGACCTTCCGCCGCCGCATTGCCATCGAATCGCACGACGATAGGCTTGCTGCTGCCAAGTTCGTCAAGCGCCTCGAGAATGCCCTTCGCGACCTGTTCACACGAGGTGATGCCACCGTACACATTGATGAGCACGGATTCGACCTGCGGGTCGGACAGCACGATTTCAAGACTATTCGACATCACTTCGGCGGAAGCGCCTCCGCCGATGTCGAGGAAGTTTGCGGGCTTGACATTCGTGCCCTGATCCTCGCCTGCGCCTGACACCGCGTCAAGAGAGCTCATGACGAGTCCCGCACCATTGCCGATCACACCGACGGAACCCTTGAGATGCACATAATGCAGTCCATGTTCGCGGGCTTTTTGCTCATATGGATCGACATGAATCGGATCGGTGAAACGTTTCCAACCATCATGGCGGAACGATGCATTGTCATCAAGGGAGATCTTGGCGTCCAGCGCGCACAACGACTTGGAAGATTCGTCATCCGGATCGCCGATTTTTGCAAGCGGGTTGATTTCCACAAGCGTGGCGTCGTTCTCCTTGAAGCAACGCCACATTTTCAGCAGAATCTGCGCGGCCTGATCAACATCGGCATGATAGAAGCCGATGCTTTCAGCCATCTTGGTGGCCGCTTCCAAATCGAAATCGTCAAGAGCATCGATATGCAGACGCTTCACGGATTCCGGATGCTCTTTGGCGATTTCCTCAACCTCAGTACCGCCATTCGCAGTGGCGAGCACGTCGAAATCACGAGAGGACCGGTCCACTGAGATGGAGACGTAATACTCGTGAAGGATGTTCTTCGCCTCGGCCACCAGCACGCCGCTGACCTTGTGCTTGTGAATGGTCATCGGCAGAATGTCTTCCGACGCGAGAATGGACTCGTCACGGGTCTTGGCGAGCTTGACTCCGCCGGCCTGGCCACGGTGTCCAATCTTCACCTGCGCCTTAATCACATTGGGATATCCAATCTGGTCGGCCGCTTCGGCGACTTCATGGGAGTTCTGGGCGAATATTGCCTTAGGAGTCGGGATACCCTGTTCTTCGAGCAATTCCCTGGCTTGATACTCATAGAGATCCATGGATCATTCCCTTTGGTTGTTTGTTCTGAATGGTTGACGAAAACGGAGTTATCAGGCAGGCATGCACACCAGCGAGCTTGTCGGATAATCGCCTAGCGATTTCATGCCGTCAATACCGGTAAGTTCCATGACGAAGCTGAATCCAGCAACGACGCTCCGCACTTCTCGATGAGGCTACGCGCTGCATTGGCGGTTCCACCGGTGGCGATCAGATCGTCGACGATCAATACGCGCACTCCCTCATGGACAACGTTGGTTTCGATTTCCATTGACGCCTGACCATATTCGAGGTCATAGCTTTGCGACATGGTTTCTGGAGGCAATTTGCCGGCTTTACGGACCGCGATAAACCCCTTTCCGAGACGGGCGGCCAACGCTGGACCGAACAGGAATCCACGGGCTTCAAGGCCGGCGACCATGTCGAAATCATCGACGTCTACTGGCAATGCCGCTTCAAGGGCCCCCATCAAAATACCGAACGCGCGCGCATCAGCCAACACCGGCATGAAATCGCGGAATAGGATGCCCTCCTTCGGAAAGCCCGGAATAGTACGTATTTTCGATACAAGATATGCTGCGTCTTCGGCTCCAACTTTGTTCAAGCCCGAAACGGTGATATCCGATGCTGCCATGACAGTGGTTTCCTTCTACCTTGGTTTACGGCACTTTGAATTATAGGTTTCCCGTGCGAAAAAGAACGGCGAAAACCTCAAAATGAGATTTTCGCCGTCTAAAAATCAAAAGAAATCAATCGATTCTTCTGCTCGTCAATGGGCTGCTGAATAACATCGGCATCCTGTGCGGGCTCTTCAGTCGCGTCGACGACAGGCTTCTGGTCGGGCTCGTCTTCCTTGGATAGCGGATTGCCGTTCTCATCGACCTCATCATCATGCACGTATGCCGGACGGACATATTCACGGCTGATGGCGTTGAAGCCGAAACGCAGTTGCGATCCTTCGGAATCAACGACGATCTCCTCGTATTCCGTATCGACGGAAACGACCTTGCCGATGATGCCACCGATGGTGATCACTTCAGTGCCGGGCTGCAGACTAGAACGGAAATTCTGACGTTCAGCTTGCTGCTGCTTGGCTTTCTTGGACTGCCAGAACATCATGCCGAACATTACAACGATAAGAACAACGAGAAAAAGGATATCCAAAATAAACTCCTCGGAGTCAGGGTCTCAACCGGAACACATTACTCAAGATGTGAAGTCTATGACATCTTATTGACATCATATGCGGATTCGTCGGGAGTAATACCAAGATGCTCCCATGCCTTGCGCGTGGCCACGCGGCCTTTCGGCGTGCGGATGAGGAAGCCCTCACGTACCAGATACGGTTCGCATACCGTTTCCACCGTTTCCGACTCCTCGCCCACCATGGCCGCCAGATTGTTCAAGCCGACGGGGCCTCCGTTGAAATTGGTGACGATGGCCTTAAGCACTGCTATATCCAGACGGTCAAGACCTTCGGTATCGATCTGATAAAGCGCCAACGCCTCCTTGACATCATCGGGACGCACCGATTCGAGATCGTGCACGATGGCCCAATCCCTAACACGACGAAGCAGGCGGTTGGCAATTCTCGGCGTGCCGCGGGAACGCATGGCCAGTTGGCGAGCGGCCCCGTCCCCCAACTGGATTCCCAACACTGCGGAGGAACGCTCAATCAGCTTTTCAAGCTCCTCATGCGGGTAGAAATCCAGATGCGCCGTGAAACCGAACCGCGCACGCAGCGCGAGGGAAGCATGCCCTCTCGCGTGGTGGCACCGATAACCGTAAACCGAGGCAATGTCAGCGGAATGGATGAAGCTCCAGGGCCTTTGCCGACCATCACATCAACACGGAAATCCTCCATGGCGATGTACAGCAGTTCCTCGGCGGCACGGGGCAGACGGTGGATCTCATCGATAAAGTGCACCTCGCCGGCGTCCAGCGAACTCAGAATCGAAGCCAAATCACCAGCATGTTGGATGGCGGGACCGGAAGTGACGCGGATTGGAACTTCCAATTCATTGGCCACAATCATGGCCAAAGTGGTTTTGCCAAGTCCCGGAGGCCCCGCAAGCAGGATATGGTCCGGAGGAACGTCACGTTTTCGAGCAGCATCGAGGAAAAGCTGCAACTGCGCTTTGAGCCTTGGCTGTCCGATGAATCCCTCGAGGATATGAGGACGAAGCTCCTCGTCGCTGACCGGTTCGTTGCCGACGGGTGCGGCGGAAACCATACGGAGGGATTCCTCGTTCGCCCCGGTGTTCGGCTGTTCGAATGTATCAGTGTTCGTCATAATGGTCCGTTTCATCTACCTCTATCCAACGATGTCAGCGCGAGCTTCAGCACGCGTGGAACATCCTCGGCGTTCAACGGCGTCTCGATTTGATTATCGGCGCAAACCGTCTGCACCGCATGGACAGCGTCCTGCTGGTGCCATCCCAAAGACATCAGACCTTCGACGACCTGTTCGGCCCCAGTGTCTTCAGGAGTCGAAGCGGTTGCGGAAGAACCCTCGATCTGGCTCAGATCAATGGAACCTTTCAGTTCGAGGATGATTTTCTGCGCGCCTTTCTTGCCTAATCCCGGAGCCTTGGCCAACGCAGTGGCATCACCATCCGCCACAGCCCTCGCAAGTCGATCGGGAGGCAAAGTGGACAGCAACGGATAGCGCGACTTTCGGTCCGATGCCACTGACCTTCTGCAATTGCAGGAACATGCGTTTCGAGGCCAGCGTGCCGAAGCCGAATAAAGTGATGGCGTCCTGGGACACATTCAACAAAGTGTAGACCTTGATTTCCTGGCCGGCGTGCATGGAAGCCAAGTCGGCGGATGGCATCCTGACCTCGTAGCCGACTCCCCCGACCTCGATAATGGCCGATGCGGCGTCTACCGACTCCACATGGCCACGTAGCATGCCAATCATTATGGACGTCTCCTTCGCACAGGTCTAGAACATCTGTTCGATACAGCTTACATGCCTCTGCGGACGCCTTGTCTGCGCGCTGCTTTTTGCGAAGCCTGCGCCCACTGTCGTTGCGCCGCCGTGAGATGCTGTTCGCGTTCGCCGCCTTGCAGCGCACCAGCCGGACGCAACGCGTGACAGATCGCAATAGCCAGCGCGTCAGCCGCATCAGCCGGCTTTGGCAGCGTGTTCAATCCCAATATCCGCGCCACCATACGTTCCATCTGGATTTTCTCTGCTTTGCCGTTGCCGGTGATTGCAAGCTTTGATTCCGTCGGCGTATGCAACGCTACAGGAATGCCGCGTTGCGCCGCAGCGAGCATCGCCAACCCTGCCGCCTGTGCGGTTCCCAGCACCGTGTTACGGTTTTCTTGCGCGAACACTCGTTCGATGGACACCGCATCGGGAGCAAATCGTTCGATTTTTTCCACCAAGCCGTTGTAGATGGCCAGCAGACGCAGATCCTGGGAGGTTTTTGGATCGGAACGCACCACATCCACGTGGATAAAAGAAAGCCGGCGGTATGCGCCGGCTTCAATCACGCCGACCCCGCAGCGAGTCAGCCCGGGGTCGACGCCAAGAATAATCACGCTGGATTACTCCTCGTCAAGCTGGGCCATGACCTCGTCGGAGGCGGTCCAGTTGGAGTAGATGTTCTGGACATCGTCCAGATCATCGAGGTTGTCGATGAGCTTGGAGACCTTCTGGGCATCCTCAAGGCTCAGCTCGACCTCGTTCTTCGGCATCATGACCAGATCAGCGGAATCGTAATCGAAACCGGCGTCCTGGAGAGCCTTGCGCACGTCGATCATGTCGGACGGATCGGTGATGACGGTGAATACCTCACCATCGTCGGTCACGTCTTCGGCACCGGCTTCGGCGGCCTTCTCGAACAGGTTGTCGAAGTCAACGCCTTCGGCCGGAACAACGATCTGTCCCTTGCGTTCGAAGTTGAAGCTCACGGAACCAGTGGTGGCCAGGGAGCCATTGCCCTTGGTCAGGGTGGAACGCACGTCGGCGGCCGCACGGTTGCGGTTGTCGGTGAGGCATTCGATGATCAGGCCAACACCTGCCGGGGCGTAACCCTCGTACACGATGTCTTCATAGTTGGCGCCGCCGGCTTCCTCACCGGAACCACGCTTGACGGCGCGCTTGATGTTGTCGGCCGGCATGGAGGCCTTCTTGGCCTTGTAGATGGCATCGTACAGGGACGGGTTGCCGTCCGGGTCGCCGCCGCCGAGGCGGGCGGCGATTTCGATGTTCTTGATGAGCTTGGCGAAGAGCTTGCCGCGCTTGGCGTCGATGGCGGCCTTCTTGTGCTTGGTGGTCGCCCACTTGGAATGACCTGACATAATGCTCCTAGGCAGGTTGCGGATGTTTCAAACGAAATGATTCTAAAGCGGTTCGCCGACAAAATGCCGAATACGAACCTGTGGCATTTCGCTTTTCGAACTTTTGGATGGGGTCTGCCCCCGGCTGTGACTACCGCCGATATGTTTTCTCCCCTATGACCATTTGGCGCTTGGCTTCGAAGATGCGTTGGAATACGGTGACTAATCCCAATCCGGCCAACAGTATCATGGCGATGGCGAGCCACAATCCCTGACGCGTCAATCCGGTGATGGCCATGCCCACCAGAATGATGGTCAAGCGATCGGCACGAGTGGCGATGCCGTTTTTCACCTCATAGCCGACTGATTCGGCACGAGCACGGGCATATGAAGTGACGAACGATGTCATCACGGCCACCGCGGCGGCGGCGATACCGATCATGCTCGTATAGTCAGGCGTGTTGTCGATGGCCGTATGCCACCAGTCACGATGCATAAGAAAGAAGATGATCACGCCTACGAGCATCGCCCAATCAGCGATGCGATCGAGCGTGGAGTCGAGAAAAGCCCCGAATTCGGTCCCACCCGTGGTAAGCGCGGCGATCGAGCCATCCAACGAATCGGCAAGCACAAGCAGAGTCAGAACAACCGCTCCCCCAAATAGCCATCCGGTCACACCGGTGGCGATGGCCACGACGATGGTGCCGACAGCACCAATCACCGTCACCGCATTGGCGGTCAGTCCTATGGCGATCAACGCTTTGGCTATTGGCTCGATGAGTTTTTTGAACGGCGCACGAAGATGCTCAAGCATGTGTTACTTCCTTCTCGATGAGAAAATGAGAAACGGCGCACAAACCTCTTGTCGAGATTCGTGCGCCGTTTCACGGTTCATGGTCGCGTGCGACTTGTTGCCACCGGTCTCGCTCAGTCGGCGAGGGCGGCCTTGAAGTCGTCTGCGGTGTTGACCTGGACGCGCTTCTTGATTACGGTCAGAATGTTCGCCTTCGCCTCATCGACCGGCACGCCGTTCAACTGGCTGCCGTCGCGGAAGCGGAAGCTGACCGCGTTGTTGTTCATATCCTCTTCGCCGACGATGAGGATGAACGGCGCCTTGGACTTGGATGCGTTGCGGATCTTCTTGCCGAAGCGATCGTCGGACAGGTCGATCTCGCAACGGACGGTCTCCTCTTCCAAGCTGGCGATGAACTTCTGCAGGTGCGGGGCGAACTCGTCCGCGACCGGCACGCCAAGCACCTGGACCGGGGCGAGCCATGCCGGGAAGGCGCCCGCGTAATGCTCAAGCAGCACCGCGAAGAAGCGTTCGATGGAGCCGAACAGCGCGCGGTGGATCATCACCGGACGCTGGTGCGTGCCATCGGCGGCGATGTATTCGAGCTTGAAACGTTCCGGAAGGTTGAAGTCGAGCTGGATGGTGGACACCTGCCAGGTACGTCCGATGGCGTCACGGGCCTGCACGGAGATCTTCGGACCGTAGAAGGCTGCGCCGCACGGATCGTCGACCAAGTCCAAACCGGATTCCTTGGCGACCTCGGCCAGCGTGTTGGTGGCTTCCTCCCAAATCTCGTCGGAACCGACGTACTTGTGCGGATCCTTGGTGGACAGCTCCAGATAGAAGTCATCCAGACCGAAGTCCTTCAACAGGCCGAGCACGAAGGTAAGCAGGCTCTTAAGCTCGTCCTTCATCTGCTCGCGGGTGCAGTAGATGTGGGAATCATCCTGAGTCAAGCCGCGCACGCGGGTCAGGCCATGCACTTCACCGGACTTCTCATAACGGTACACGGTGCCGAATTCGAACAGGCGCAGCGGCAGCTCACGGTAGGAACGCTGGCGGGACTTGAAGATCAGGTTGTGCATCGGGCAGTTCATCGGCTTCAGGTAGTAATCGAAGCCTTGCTTGATGACGTTGCCGTTCTCGTCCTTCTCCTCGTCCAGACGCATCGGCGGATACATGCTGTCCTTGTACCACTGCAGGTGGCCGGAGGTCTCATACAGGCCGCCCTTGGTGATGTGCGGGGTCTGCACGAAGCTGTAGTGGTGCTTGCGGTGCATCTCACGGGAGTAGTCCTCCATGGCATTGATGACGGCCGCGCCCTTCGGATGGAAGACGGCAAGGCCCGGACCGATCTCATCCGGGAAGGAGAACAGGTCCATTTCCGCGCCGAGCTTGCGGTGGTCGCGCTTGGCGGCCTCCTCCAGACGGGTCTGGTATGCCTTCAGGTCCTCCTTGGTGGCGAAGGCGGCGCCGTAAATGCGCTGCAGCATCGGATTGGCCTCGCTGCCGCGCCAGTATGCGGCGGCGGAACGCTCGATCTTGAACGCCTTGATGTAACGGGTGTTCGGCAGGTGCGGACCACGGCACAGGTCCTTCCAAACCACATTGCCTTCACGGTCGACGTTATCGTAGAAGCTCAGTTCCTTGCCGCTGATTTCGGTGGCGGCTTCCGGGTCAAGATGCGCTTCCTTATCCTTGATAAGTTCAAGCTTGTAGGGCTGGTCGGCTTCCTCGGCAAGAGCCTCTTCCTCGGTCACCACGCGGCGGCGGAAGGACTGGGAGGACTTGATAATGCGCTGCATGCGCTTTTCGATTTCCTTGAGGTCCTCCGGAGTGAAAGGAGTCTCGACATCGAAATCGTAGTAGAAGCCGTCTTTGATGACCGGTCCAACACCAAGCTTGGCGTCAGGGCGAATCTCCTGCACGGCCTGGGCCATAACATGGGTTGCGGAATGGCGCATGATGGCCACACCGTCCTCGCTATCGAGCGCGATGGGTTCCACAACGTCGCCGTCGTGCAGCTCGGTATAGAGATCGCGGGGTTCGCCGTTCAAACGCACCGCGATGATGTTCTTGTCGTCGGAGAAGAGCTGGACGCCGGTCTGGTCTGCCGCCACCTCCTTCTTTTCGCCGTTGAGTGTGATGGAGATGGTCTGTTCAGCCATGAGTTGTCCTTTGCTATCGGGGTCCGCGTTACCAATGTGCAGGCCTGGACTATATATCAACGATGAACAAGATAGGGTCAAGCGCAGACAACGGCACGCCATTTCGGTGAACGGAAGAACAACGCTGATTGAATGTCGCGAAAGGAAAGGTCCTTTACTGTTTACTGTCCGATGACGTGCGCATATGTATACTGCGGAGCCTGACGTGTGGACTTGATCATCACTTTGTCAGAGGGGCTGACCGATACCGTAGCGCCATACTTCACTTTGAGCCGCGACCCGACGCCACCGGCCAGATTGACCGCGTTCTGCAGATTGTCGCTGTCGCCGATCGCGCGAATGGTGAATGGGGATTTCAGTTTGGTGCCATCGCAGACGAGACTGCCGGCCGTGCCACTGATGTAAGTGCTGGTTACCACGCGGACATTGTTGATCTCAATGACCTCGGCACCACTGTTGCGCAATTCCTCAAGCAACGTGAACAATATCGCGGAGTCAATCTTCTGTTTGGAACCCTGCGATATGCGGATGACCACGCCTTCTCCCGTAGCCGCGAGACGGCGGATAGGATGCCGTTGGTCTGCGCGTTCTGCTTGGCGATTTCCGCGGCTTTCTCATTTTTGTCCGCGGTGTCTTTCAAAGCGTTCAGCTGGCTGGAGAGTTCGTTCTTACGCTGTTCGAGCTTTTGGACCTGAGCATTGGTCTCGCTGATGAGCTTGGTTAATTCATCTTCGCTCATCGTCTCATAGGTGGATGTCGTGTTGTTTATCTGGATCACATAGCCGAAGCCAAGCAAGGCGCACAATATCGTGACCAGAATGCTGGAATACAGTCGGGTTCGTGTGACCTTCGCATCAAGTGAGATTCGCTTCTTGGCCTTGACCATGGGGAACGCACCGGTTTGGGTGCTGTCATTGTTCTGGTCCTTGACCCTCTGCTCATGGATTCTGGACAGCATGTCCTTGCTGTTCGCGTCTTGTCCGCTCATACCGCATCAACCTTTAAAGATGAAGCGTCGAATGGAGGCACATTGGTAAAGATTCGTATGCCGAGCACTACGATCACTGCGGTCTGCAGCTGGGAGCCGACTCCCAACTGGTTGCCGAGGAACACCAGCAGCGTCGCGGTGATGACATTCGAGAAGAAGGAGATCACGAACACTTTATCGGAAAAGCTGCGTTGGAAATACGCGCGTGCGGCGCCTAGCAACGCATCCAACGCGGCCAATACCATAATCGGCAGATACGGTTGGAGCTCGATGGGGATGTCCGGACGAACGAATACACCGATTACCACGCCGATGATAAGTCCCAAGACAGCTGCCATTACTTGTCCTTCCTCACATGCGTCGTGTCGCCAGCCACTGCAGCATCAAGTGTAATCGATTTGCTTTTGCTTATCTGCGGATAGATGCCGGCCTTTTTGAAATCGTCATACAGTTGTTTCTGCGTTGTCTTGCTTACCGATTTCGCCAAGGTCGCCTGATTGCCTATCGCCTCGATTCGATATGGGCTTTGCACCGAATTGACTCCGATGAGAATCGTCGATCCGGCGGTTCGAATCGAGGTTTGCACGCCAAGGCGGTTGCCGTTGATCGCGATCGCCTCCGCTCCGGATTGCCATAGCAAGGAGACAAGCAGCTGCAAATCGGAATCGGTGACGACTCGAACCTGGCTGCCATTTTCTCTTGGCAGTGAGGAGTCGGCATTGTCGCCGCTGACGGAAAGCGGGTTGGCTACGGTCAGGACAATGCCTTCCCCTTGCACCGGAAGCGTTCCATTGACCATTTCATCATCCTGCATCGTCTGGTTTAGGGACCAGCTTGCCAAGGATTCCGATTCAGATTCGATTTGCGACCGCAAGTCGTTGACGCCCTTGGTGAGGTCGCCGACCCGCTTCGTTTGTTCGGTCAGCTGGCTTGCCAACTGCTTGCGTACTTCTTTGCGTGGGTCAGTGCTCAGCTGGCGCACGAAAACGCTTCCCGCGGCACCCACAGCGATGCAGATGAGGAACACCAGAATCCTGGTGGCCCAAATCGAAACCGCCGAACGTTTTTTAGTGGCCAGGCGGGAGTCCGAATACAGGACGTCCATCGGACGATTGGTCAAATCGTCAATAAGCCGAAGCGAATCGTCATCGACATGTCTATGGCGTTGCGGCATGGCGGGCATGGAGGCCGGTTGCACATGATGGGATGACAGACCGGCGAAGGATGACGAAAAAATGGCACGATGCTTTGTGGGTACGTTCTCCGGGGAAACGGGGAACGACGCGAAACGTGGAGCATCGGACTTCATATATGCGTCAATCCTTGCTGTTTGTATCGTTCTTCAACAGTTGGATGCTTGGCGCATGTAGATGTACCCTGCAAGCCAATACAGTCCAACGCCCCAGATTCCGGTGGCAAGACCGCATAGATGCAGTGTATCCGCAGCGGAGTTGGACCAGATGTCGGCGAAGATCAACGCGACGATGGCGATAAGCAGCATCGCGGTACCGGCCTTGCCTACGAAATGAACAGGCAATGGGCCATAATCGTGCTGCGCCAAAACCAGTATCAGAACAGCCATGATCAAATCTCGCAGGCCGACGACGATCAGCATCCACCATGGAATGATGTTCGCCACACCCAAAGCAAGAATGCTGCAGAAGATCAGCAGACGATCGGCAATCGGATCGAGAATTTGCCCGATTTTGCTCACCTGATTGAATGATCTGGCGATCAGTCCGTCCAAACCATCGGATATCGCCGATAGCGCAAGCACGACCAAGGCGGTCACCATCCTGTGATGAGAGACCAGCATCGCGATAAAAGGAATCGAAATGATTCTCAGCAGGCTGATGAAGTTCGGAACCGTGAAATAGATGTCTCGCGGTTCCGGACTGTATTGCTTCTTAATAATCAGTTTGCTCATATTACAAGCAACACTACATTCTCGAAGCCTGCAACGCGGTGACTATTATGCCACGGGCACCAACTTCATACAACTGGTCCATAAGCTGATTCACCTTCGCCTTCGGAACCACCACACGCACGGCCGCCCACTGCTTATCATGCAGAGGCGAAATCGTCGGGCTTTCGAAACCCGGAGTGATATCCACTGCGGCGGACACCTTCTCGACCGGAATGTCGTAGTCCATAAGCACATTACGCTGGGCAGTGAGCACGCCTTGCAGACGCCTGCTCAGAATCGTCAGCCGCTCGTCATCCGCCTCAAGACGAGGGGAACGAATCAATACGGCTTCAGAGTGCATCAACGGTTCAGCGAAAATGCGCAGTCCCGCATTACGCAGAGTGGTCCCTGTGGAAACCACATCGGCGATCAGATCGGCGACGCCAAGCTGAACGGACGATTCGACGGCGCCGTCAAGGTGCACGGTTTCCGCGTTGATGCCATGCTCGACCAGATAGTCGTGTACGAGCTTGTCGAATGTGGTGGCGACTCGCTTGCCTTCAATATCCTCAAGCTTGGTAATCGGCGAATCGTTCGGGGCTGCGAAACGGAACGTGGAGGCTCCGAAGCCAAGCTGCATATGCTCCTCCGCATCGGTGCCGGAGTTCACGAGCAAATCATGCCCGGTGATTCCAACGTCGATGGTGCCGCGACCGACATAGACCGCAATGTCGAGGGGACGCAGGTAGAACAACTCAACATCATTGTCGGGATCCTCCACGACCAACTGGCGAGGGTTGCTCCTCAAACGGTAGCCGGCTTCCGCCAGCATGTTCCAGGCGGGTTCGGACAGCATGCCCTTATTAGGCACAGCGATTCTTAGCATGTTTCTCCTCTAAAAAAGGCCACACCTTCAACTGGCATGGCCCCGGGTTTCTCACAGGTTCTTGTAGATGTCCTCGAGTGTGATGCCACGATCGATCATCATGACCTGCAGATGGTAGATGAGCTGGCTCATTTCTTCGGCCGTGCGATCAGCACCCTCATATTCGGCGGCGATCCAGGTCTCTCCAGCCTCTTCGACGATCTTCTTGCCGATGAAGTGCGTGCCTTTGGCAAGCTCGTCGACGGTCAGGGAACCGGCCTGCTTGGTGGCGGCTTTCTCGCTCAATTCCGCGAACAGCGATTCAAAAGTCTTCATATTCGTATGCTTCCTTGTATGGTGGGCGTTCACGCCTTGAAGGCTGCTTCGGCCTTCTCGCGGATGGAGTCGATAGCCTCGGCCGGATTCTCGGCACCGTACACGGCGGAACCGGCGACCAGCACATCGGCACCGGCTTCGGCAACGATATGGGCGGTCTTGGGGCTCACGCCACCATCGACCTGGATCTTCGTCTTCAGGCCACGGCGGGTGATTTCGTCACGCAGACGACGAACCTTGGCCATCTGGTTGTCAAGGAACTTCTGACCGCCGAAGCCCGGTTCGACCGTCATGATAAGCACCATGTCGAATTCGTCAAGGATGTCGAAGATCGGCTCGACCGGTTCGGCCGGACGGACCGCGAAGCAAGCCTTGCAGCCCATGTCGCGCAGCTGACGCGCAAGACGAACCGGAGCATGCGTCGCTCCCATATGGAAGCTGACGGAAGCCGCACCAAGCTTGGCGTATTCCGGAGCCCAACGGTCCGGATCCTCGATCATCAGATGCACGTCGACCGGAAGGTCAGTGACTTGGCAGATGCGAGCCACAATCGGCTCACCCAACGTCAGATTCGGAACGAAATGATGGTCCATCACGTCCACGTGAACGAGATCGGCGTTGGAAATGGCCTTAAGGTCACGTTCCAGATTGCAGAAGTCAGCGGACAGGATGCTAGGTGCGATTTGAATAGTCATGGTTCTCATTCTATGGAAGGTAATCGACTTGATGTTACTTGTTGTCGGGCTGGTCATCGGCATATGAGACGGATGAGCCATCGTTTGCCGTGATTTCATCCTTGGTTTTCGTAAGGTTGGCCTTCGCGGTCGGGAGACCGGTTTCTCCATCCTCGACGAGGCTTAGCTCAATCTCGGTGACGGTGCGCAACTTCTCGGCAAGCAGCTCGGTGGACTTTCCCATCTGCTGAATAACGATGAAAGCCACCACGCCAAGCACGAACACCGCCATGGACACCCATACGTTGATGCGCACGCCAAGGAACTCGTGCGCGAAATCAATGCGCAGAGCCTCGATCCAAGTGCGTCCCGCCGTGTACCACATGATGTATATGGCGAACAAGGACCCGGCCTTGAGTTTTTTCATGATTTTGGAACCAAGGAAAACGATGAGCGCAGCACCGATGAGATTCCAAATCATCTCATACAGGAAGGTAGGGTGGAACAGCGTGCCTGTCGGGCAGGTCGCTCCGTCATAGCATTGTTCGCTGTGACCGATGGCGCTTCCCTCCATATTCAACTTCAAACCCCAAGGCAAGGTCGTCGCGCGCCGTAGAGCTCTTGGTTGAACCAGTTGCCCAGACGTCCCACGCCTGCGCCACGAGCAATCCTGGCGCGACGGCGTCACCGAGCAGAGCCATTGGATAATGCTTGTGACGACACCATGCCCAAGCGGCAAGCGCTCCAAGCAGGACGCCGCCCCAGATGCCCAGTCCGCCATTCCAGATGCGGAACATCTCCACCCAATCGCCGGTCGGTCCGAAGAAACGTTCCGGAGTGGTGATGATGTGGTATATACGCGCACCGATGATGCCGCTCGGCACCGCGACAAGCGTGATGTCGAGAATCTGATCGAAATTACCGCCATATCGTTTCCAATGAACGGTTGTCATCCATACCGCCAGCACGATGCCGAGCAGAATGCACAGCGCGTAGAAATGGATGGTCACCGGCCCGATGGAAAACTGCGAATGGTGGGTGACGGAATGTAAGCAAGTGTCATGGTTTCCTGATGGTAGTCCACGTATACGATATGGTACGTGGACTACCAGTATGTTGTCTTTGGACTGGTTCAGTTGCGGGCGTTGTGGATGCCTTCGGCAAGCTCCTCAGTCTTCGCCGCCAAGGCCTTGAGACCGGTGGCTTCGTCGACTGCATGCTTGCCGGATTCGTCAAGCATGGTATGCACCAGAGCCGAGCCTACGATGACACCGTCCGCATACGATCCGACACGAGCCCCCTGTTCCGCGGTGGACACGCCGATGCCTACGCACACGTTTTTCGCACCGGCCTTGCGGGTACGGGCGACCAGTTCCTTCGGGGACGCATCGATGGTGGAGCGTTCTCCGGTGACGCCCATGCGGGCGGCAGCATAGACGAAACCCCGCGCATTGTCCGCAACGACTTTCAGACGGTCTTCGGTGGAATCCGGAGATACCAGGAAGATGCGGTCGAGTCCGTGACGGTCGGAGGCTTCGATCCACTCGCCGGCCTCGTCCGGAATGAGATCCGGGGTGATGAGACCGGCTCCACCGGCGTTTTCGAAATCACGTGCGAATCGTTCGACGCCGTAATGGAAGATGAGGTTCCAATAGCTCATGACCAATGGCACTCCCCCGGCGTTCGCCACTGTTTCCACCGCTTTGAATACGTTGGCGATTTTTTCACCATTGTCGATGGCGATTTGCGATGCCGCCTGGATGACGGGACCGTCCATGACGGGGTCGGAATACGGCAGCCCGATTTCGACCGCGTTCACGCCGTGTTCGACCATGGTGCGGAAAGCTTTGAGCGAATAATCCGGATCAGGGAATCCGTATGGCAGATATCCGATGAATGCCGGCTTGTCGGCGGCTTTGAATTCATCGAACATGGTTTCCGTCGGGCTTGGCTTGTGGCTGATGCCGAGTGGCTGGCCGGACGGCGTGGATGATGTTGCGTTCGTCATGATGGTTGCTCCTTTTCTCACTCGCCGTCCGCGTTGTTGCCTTGCGCGCCGTTGGATTCCAAGGCTTTGGCCTGCTCGTCGGTCAGGTATCCGAACCATTTGCCGGCGGTGTTCATGTCCTTGTCTCCACGGCCAGAGATGTTGATGATCATGACCGGATGCTCATACCCTTTGGCCTTGAGGTCTGCAGCTGCCTTGTACGCGCCGGCCACTGCGTGGGAGCTTTCGATGGCAGGGATGATGCCTCGGTTTCGCACAGATCCTTGAACGCGCTCATGGCTTCCTGATCAGTGGCCCAGGAATAGTTGACGCGGCCGATATCCTTGAGCCATGCATGTTCGGGGCCGACGGAGGCGTAATCCAAGCCTGCGGAGATGGAGTACGTGTCAAGGGTCTGGCCTTCGGGGTTTTCCAACAGATAGCTCTTGGCTCCTTGGAACATGCCCAGTTCACCGGTACCTGGCGCGAATCGAATGGCATGGCGACCGGATTCGGGCCCGTTACCGCCGGCCTCGTAACCGTACAGGTTCACTCGTTCGTCATCGAGGAAGGCGTTCATGATGCCGATGGCGTTGGAGCCGCCGCCGACGCATGCGCAGATAGCATCGGGATGGTCGATGCCATACCAATCCTGCAGCTGCTGTTTCGCTTCCTCTCCAATGATCTTTTGGAAGTCGCGCACCATGGATGGGAACGGATGAGGTCCTGCGACCGTGCCGAGCAGATAATGGGTGTCTTTGACGTTGGTGACCCAGTCGCGCAGCGCCTCGTTGATGGCGTCCTTGAGGATGCGATCACCCAAGGTGACTTCGACGACCTCCGCGCCAAGCATGCGCATGCGGGCAACGTTCAGCGCCTGACGGCGGGCATCGATCTGTCCCATGTAGATGCGGCACTTGAGTCCCAGCATGGCACAGACCGTGGCAGTGGCCACACCATGCTGGCCTGCACCGGTTTCGGCGATCACACGGGTTTTGCCCATGCGCTTGACCAGTAGGGCCTGTCCAAGCGCGTTGTTGATCTTGTGGGCGCCGGTGTGGTTCAGGTCTTCACGCTTGAGGAACACACGGGCATCAAGACCGGTTTTCTCCTTGAGCCTCTGCGCGAAACGAGGCGCTTCAGTCAATGGGGACGGACGTCCAACATACTGCTGGTTCAACCGCGCCAATTCCTTATGGAATTCCGGATCGGCCTTGGCTTCCGTATACACGCGTTCAAGCTCGTCGAGCGCCGTGATCAGCGCTTCCGGAACATAGCGTCCGCCAAACTGTCCGAAATATGGTCCTTCATGGCTTGCCAACGGGGTCTGATCGGATGCCTTCACTCTTGCTCCTGCCTTTACTAATCGTTCCACTGCCTGCTCATGGTTGGCCGCGGTGGCCACGCCTTCTCCCACCAGCACCGCATCCGCGCCGGCACGGGCGTAATCCTCAAGCTCAACCGAACCGAACACACCGGATTCCGCCACGCGAATCACATCGTCCGGCAAATCCGCGGCCAGTTCGTTGTACTTGTTCACATCCACCTTGAGGTCTTTAAGATTGCGGGCGTTGATGCCAATGACCTTGGCCCCGGCATTGATGGCCCGTTGAATCTCCTCACGGGTGTGTGTTTCCACCAGCACCGTCATATTGAGGCTATGCGCGAGATCGAGCAGCGACTTGAGCTTGACGTCGTCCAATGCGGCGACGATGAGCAGCACCAGATCGGCACCATGCGCACGTGCTTCCCAAATCTGATATTCGGTAACGATGAAATCCTTGCGCAGCACGGGAATCCTCACTGCGGCGCGCACCTTGTCGAAATCTTCAAGAGAGCCAAGGAACCGACGGCCTTCAGTCAGCACGGAAATCGCGCTTGCACCTCCCTGCTCGTATTCGCGGGCCAAAGCGGCCGGATCCGGAATATCGCTCAAATGGCCTTTGGATGGGGAGGCACGCTTGATCTCGGCGATGACCGGAATGCCATCCGCCTTTTTCAGCCACTGGCGCGCATCGATTGGCGCTGAAGCCTCGAACGCCATCCGCTTGACCTCAGCGAGCGGCACGTTGTTTTCTCTTGATCGCTGATCCTCGACGGCTCCCGCCACCAATTCATCGAGCACAGACATTACTGCTTCCTTTCACAACACAATTGAACGGTCAGAATGTGACTCACAACTGGCGAAGCTGCGCGGCGATCTGTACCGCTTCAACGCTGGCTTCGGCCTTGTTGCGAGTCTCCTGCCACTCACTGGCCGGCACGGAATCGAGGACGATTCCAGCTCCGGCCTGCACGCTCGCTTCATGGTCGCGAATGAATGCAGTTCGAATGGCGATGGCCATATCGAGGTTGCCTGAAAAATCAAAATAACCGACGGTGCCGCCGTAAATACCACGGTCGGCCGGCTCAAGTTCATCGATAATCTCGATGGCGCGCGGCTTCGGCGCTCCGGACAGCGTCCCCGCGGGGAAGGCGGAAGTGAACACGTCGAACGCCGTCATATGCGGATCGACCTGCCCGGTAACGGTTGAGCAGATGTGCATGATATGGCTGAACCGTTTGATGTCCATCAAGGAAACGACTTCGACGCTTTCCGGACGGCACACGCGGCTCAGATCGTTGCGGGCCAGATCGACCAGCATGATATGCTCGCTGCGTTCCTTCGGGTCTGCCAATAGTTCCTTGGCGAGACGTTCATCTTCCTCAGGAGTGGCGCCTCGTGGTCTGGAACCGGCGATTGGGAAAGACATGGCATGGCCGTTGTCCACCTTGATCAGTGTTTCCGGGCTGGAACCGATGACGTTGAAATCACGTCCTTGAGCATCGGTGAGTGCCATGAAATACATGTACGGGCTCGGATTGAGGGTACGCAGCACACGATACACATCAAACGGATCGGCGGGAGAATCAATATCCAGTCGCTGCGAAATGACCACTTGGAACACATCGCCATCGATGATATGGCGTTTGGCCTCTTCAACGGAACGTTCGTAATCGCTTTTCTCCGTGCGGAATCGCAGTTGGGGCTGGCCGACCGACTCGTCGAGCACATTGACCCGGGCTTCGTTTTCGACGGGTGCGGCAGCCTTGCGCTGCATATCATCCAGACGTGCCAGCGCTTCATCGTAGGCGGCATCGGCACGAGTCGGACGGTCATCGACATTCACGGCATTGGCAATCAGCCATACCGAGCCAGACACGTGGTCGACTACTGCGATGTCCGTGGCGAGAGCCAGAACGGTTTCCGGCTGTCCGGTCTCATTCGGGGCTTCGGCACGGAGCGTCGGTTCCCAATGTCGGATGGAATCCCATCCGACAGTACCAACGAGGCCACTGGTCAGATTCGGCAATCCCTCGACGTGCGGAGCCTTCAATGTCTTCAGCGCGGCATGTGCCACTTCGACAACATCACCGTCGGTGGGCACTCCGACAGGCACCTGTCCCAGCCAATCGGCTTTGCCGTTGTTCGAACGCAGCTGCGCCATGGAATTCACGCCGATGAAGCTGTATCGACTCCACGCTCCGCCAAATTCAGCCGATTCGAGGATGAACGTACCGGAACGGCCTCCTGCGAGACGCTCGTAGAAGCCGACTGGGGTCAATGAATCAGCCAGCAAACGACGTACGATGGGGATGACACGGTAGCCTTGGTCGGCCAATTCATGGAACTGCTCACGGCTTGGCCATGTAGCACCCCACTTGAGGGTCTGTACGCTGCATTCGCTCACCGCTGACCCTCCTGTTCTTTGGTTCGATGGCCCACGACCACAGGCAGCTGTCCGCCTTCTTCAAAGCAGGAACGTTTGCCGGTATGGCAAGCCGCTCCCACTTGGTCAACTTCTACCAGAATGGCATCTCCATCGCAATCCAGCGCGAAGGACTTCACATACTGGGCATGTCCCGACGTATCGCCCTTACGCCAATACTCCTGCCTGGACCTCGACCAGAATGTGACGCGTCCGGTGGTGAGGGTACGTCTGATGGCTTCGTCGTTCATATAGCCGACCATCAGTACCTCTTTGGTATCGAACTGCTGGATGACGGCCGCGACCAAGCCTTTGTCATCGTGCTTGAGACGCTGTGCGATGCGCGGGTCGAGAGTGGTGGTGTTGTCGTATGCTTCGTTGGTCATGATGGTATTGCGATTCGTTGTTCAGTACTACAGGGTTGGTTTGCGTAGTTCCGTGGTTCTATTCAGCGTACGGTGTATCCGGCTGCCTTGATGGCGTCTTTGACTTCACCGATGGTGACTTTGCCGTAATGGAAAATCGAGGCAGCGAGCACGGCATCGGCGCCCGCCTCGATTGCCGGCGGAAATCCGAGGCTTTGCCGGCGCCGCCAGAAGCGATAATCGGGATTTTGACTTCCTTGCGGACAGCTTGATCATCTCCAGATCGAAGCCTTGTTGGGTGCCATCGGCATCCATTGAATTAAGGAGAATCTCCCCCGCACCAAGTTCTTGGGCGCGCTTGACCCACCAAATGGCGTCAATGCCAGTGGATTTGCGCCCGCCCATGGTGGTGACTTCGAAACCTGACTGCGTATGTCGTTCTCCCTGTTCGCGACGTGCATCGACGGACAGCACAAGCACCTGATTGCCGAATCGTTCGGCGACACGACTGATGAGGGTAGGGTCATTGATGGCCGCGGTGTTGACGCCGACCTTATCCGCACCGCAACGAAGCAGGGAATCGACGTCTTCAGGGTACGTACGCCGCCGCCGACAGTCAGTGGAATAAAAATCTGTTCGGCGGTGCGGCTCACCACATCGACCATGGTCTGCCTATGGGAGCTTGACGCCGTCACATCAAGGAACGTCAGTTCGTCCGCGCCCTGGCGGTAGTATTCCGCGGCGAGTTCGACCGGGTCTCCTGCATCGCGAAGATTCTCGAAATGCACGCCTTTGACCACTCGTCCCGCATCGACATCAAGACATGGAATGACTCGGACCGCCAGTGACATGCTGCTCTACTCCTTCACGCATAACGGTTGCAATGATTGCAAGAGTAACCGCAATACGTTACGTCGGTTCATGCGGATTCCGAGTAGCGGACAGAACCGGGCCTTTCGGAGGAATCAGTCACGTTCTTGGCTGCAAGCTGTCCGCATGCGCCATCAATGTCCTGTCCCTCTGGTATCACGCAGCGTGGCTGTGATGCCAGCGTTATGGAGAATCTCAAGGAATCTACGCTCGTCTTCTGGTTTGGACGCGGTCCACTTCGATCCCTCGATCGGATTGAGCGGAATCGGATTGACATGCGCCCAATCATCTCCATAGTGGTTCAGACGCTTCGCCAGCAATTTGGCATGTTCCGCCTGGTCGTTGATGCCGCGCATCAAGGCGTATTCGATGCTGACTCGCCGTTTGGAAGCCAGATAATAATCATGCGCAGCGTCGAGCACCTGTTCGGTGTTGAAACGCTTGTTCATGGGCACAAGTTCATCGCGCAATTCATCGCTCGGCGCGTGCAGGGATACTGCGAGACGTACTGGGATGCCTTCTTCGGCCAGTTTCCTGATGCCAGGCACCACGCCAACGGTGGAAACCGTGATGTTACGTGCGGAGATGCCGAAGCCTTCGGGAGGCATGGAACTAATTTGGCGGACTGCACTCAAGACGGATTTATAGTTGCCCATTGGTTCGCCCATGCCCATGAACACGATGTTGCTCAGTCGTCCGGAACCTCCGGCCACTTCACCGTCACGCATGGCCTTCGCGGCCACACGAACCTGCTCAACGATTTCACCTGCGGACATGTTCCTGGTCAGTCCCAGTTGTCCAGTGGCGCAGAATGGGCAACCCATGCCGCAGCCGACCTGGCTGGAAATGCAAAGCGTGGTTCTGGTGGGATAACGCATCAATACGGATTCGATCAGCGACCCATCAAACAGGCGCCACAACGTTTTGATGGTGGTGCCTCCATCGGCGACTTGGCGTGTCACCTCATGGATGAGTTCCGGGAAGAAAGCTTCAGCCGCGTCGGAGCGTCTTGCCGCCGGAAAATCGGAAAATTCTTCCGCATTGACATCGAAATGGCCATAGTAATGATTAGCCAGCTGTTTGACCCTGAATTTCGGCAATCCAAGTTCCTTGGCCTTACCGATACGTTCCTCTTCGGACATATCGGCGAAATGCAGTGGCGGCTTGCCACGGCGGGCATGGTCTTTCGACAGCACATCCCGGAAGGCGCCCGAAGTGCCTCCAGGAGTGATGCCTGTTTCCGGCTGATCATTCATGGAATTCACG
>ENA-OQCR01000019-OQCR01000019.1-human-gut-metagenome-genome-assembly--contig:-NODE-19-length-22513-cov-1.288707_pt1 | contig 22513 bp, 24 predicted proteins | sample MGYA00242763_ERZ504589 | MGnify/ENA primary metagenome ERZ504589 (study PRJEB26092, sample SAMD00036321) | human gut metagenome | host: Homo sapiens | study: EMG produced TPA metagenomics assembly of...
AGGTCCGGAGTGTTCGTTGGGATACCTCTCCGAAGTGGAGCGTGGCCAAAAAGAGGCCAGCTCCGAGCTGCTGAGCTCGATTGCGCAATCGTTGGGCATCTCCACGGCGCAGATGCTGCGCATGGTCGCCGATTATCTCGATTCCGTCCGCAATCTGATTCCTGTTGGACGTCTAACGCCCGGCGGCTTGTTCCGTCGGGCGTTTTCTTTTGGTTGCGCTTGCTGTGTACACTTGGGCGCGTGCAGGAACGTGAATTTTGGCAGTTGCTTGAAGAGGTACTCGGCCGTAGCTATGGCCGCGCGCTCGCACACGACCAAGTGCTTGATCGATTGAACGGTCTGACAGCCGTCGAAGCGCTTGAAATGGGGGAGGAGCCCCGCGTGGTATGGAACGTTCTGTGCGACCAGATGAACATTCCTGACTCCAAACGTTGGGGAAAGGACCATAACGCGCCACCAATGCCGGTGCGTTAGGCGGAGTTCGGCTATCGCAAAACACCGATTTCGAACAGATGTTCGGATAATGGGGTATAGTTATCCACAGAAGCACGGATTGGGCAGGTCGTCAACGGCTCGCCGCGAAGTTTCAGAATGCTGGAATTTCAAGGGAAAGCGGTCGTCGGCGTGTCGAAATGCATGTTCTTCGACCACAATGGCCGATTGAACTTGCGCAGATGGATGATGCGGTTTTACGGTGAATCCATTCATTCGTCTCGGTCAACAACAAGGAGTAGTCATGGCACAGACGAGCGCGGCAAAGAACGCCGCACAGAACAAGTCCGCGAATGGAATCGATCCGCGCCGTCAGGCCGCGCTCGACACAGCGCTCGCGCAGGTCGAGAAAAGCTTCGGCAAGGGATCGGCCATGAGACTTGGCGACCGCCCGGAACAGGATGTCGAGGTCATTCCGACCGGATCCTTGGCTTTGGATATGGCATTAGGCATCGGCGGCCTGCCTAAAGGCCGTATTGTGGAGATTTACGGACCGGAATCCTCTGGTAAGACCACATTGGCGCTGCATGTGGTGGCCAATGCCCAGAAGGCCGGCGGTGTGGCCGCATTCATCGATGCCGAGCATGCGCTCGATCCGGTCTATGCCCGTAAGCTGGGCGTCGACACCGATTCGTTGATCGTCTCTCAGCCGGACAATGGCGAGCAGGCATTGGAAATCGCCGACATGCTGATTCGTTCCGGCGCGCTTGACGTGATTGTCATCGATTCCGTCGCGGCCTTGGTGCCGAAAGCGGAAATCGAAGGCGAGATGGGAGACAGCCATGTCGGCCTGCAGGCGCGCCTGATGAGTCAGGCGTTGCGTAAGATGACCGGTGCGCTGGCGCAAGCCGGTACCACCGCCATCTTCATCAACCAGTTGCGTGAGAAAATTGGCGTGTTCTTCGGTAATCCGGAGACCACCACCGGCGGCAAGGCATTGAAGTTCTACGCGTCCGTACGTATGGACATCCGCCGTATCCAGACCATTAAGAACGGTGATGAGGCTGTCGGCAACCGTACCAAGGTCAAGGTTGTTAAGAACAAGATGGCTCCGCCGTTCAAGACCGCCGAATTCGATGTGCTGTACGGCGAGGGCATCTCCAAGGAAGGTTCCGTGCTTGATATGGCGTTGCAGGCCAACGTCGTCAAAAAGTCTGGCTCGTGGTTCACCTATGAGGGCGACCAGCTGGGGCAAGGACGCGAAAACGTGCGTCAGTTCCTCAAGGACAATCCGGAACTCACAGAGGAAATCGAGAACAAGGTCAAGGCGGCATTCGGTCTGATCAAACCTACCGACCAGTTCGCCGAGGACGATGGGGCGGAGGACGCCGCGGGCGCGCCGGATGATGGTAAGACGTCCAAAACTTCAAAAGCCGCCAAAGCCTGACATATGATCAGCGCCGAACGTTTCCTTAAGGAACAGGGCCTTCAGCCGGCGTCGGCCGATACTGGGGGCCTTGCCCTTTCTTCAGAGGATCCAGAACGCACGAACGTTCAGAGGTGGAACCGTCGAACGAAACCTGACCGTTCCAGTTTGTTCGCTGGAAGCGCAAATGCGACGAAAACGCCACGACACGCGCGACACGCTGGGCGTGTCGGGAACGGCGATTCTACTGCCGCAAAGGATCCAAATGATCTTGACGCATGCAGGGAAGCCGCATTGCGATTGCTGGACGCTGCGCCTCGACCTTCCGGCGCACTGCGTGAGCGCCTGATTGGTAAGGGCTATACCTCTGAAGTGGTTGACGACGTCATCGAAAGACTGACAAGGGTTCAACTGATTGACGATGAAGCCTACGCGCAATCCGCGGTGCGCTACTGTGCGACCCGTCTTATGGGATGTAGGGGCGCGGTCGCTGAGCTTACACGGAAAGGCGTCGACCGTAGGCTGGCCCAACAGGTTTGTGATGAGGCGGAATCCTACGGCGTGTTTACTGAAGCCGCATGGGAATTAGGCCGTAGAACCGCGAGAAAAACCGCCGGTCTGGAACGCGATGCACGTAGGCGCCGCTTCTGGAGCGCGGGCGGCAGAAAAGGCCATAATCCTGAGATTCTGCGCCAAATCGCACAGGAACTGTTTGATTGACGGCGACCGTTGACCAAGGGCGTGACGTCAGTTTCATAAAGAGGCTGGTGTAAAGAAATCCTCAAAACATAAAGAGTGGAGAGTGAGACCTCTTATACCCCGGGTTCTGTCGTGCCAACGGCACGGATGGCCATCCATCTCGACCTGGCGTTGCCGTCAGGCTCTAGCAGCTACCCGAAGGCTTCGGACGAGCAGTCCTCGAACGCCTTCTGCTTGGCCTTGCTCCCGATGAGGCTTGCCATGCGGCCAACTGTCACCAGCGGCCCGGTGGTCTCTTACACCGCCGTTTCACCCTTACCCACCGGCCGAAACCGGTAAGGCGGTCTATTCTCTGCTGCGCTATCTCTCAGGTCGCCCTGGGCGGACGTTATCCGCCATCGTGCTCTATGGAGCCCGGAAGTTCCTCAACCGACAAAATCGGTCGCGGCCATCAAGAGGTCTCAAACGCACAACTATAGCAAGAGAATCGTCGAAAGCAAAGCGTAAAAAAACTTTTGTTTTCTCGGGGAGTTTTCCAGCAAATCACCAATCTTATGGATACAATGATGACTACCAAGCAGCGATGCAGCTGGTTGGTCCGTATATAGCGGTTAACACCGCTTGAGTCTAGGGAGGTCCACATGGAAATCGTCGTTACCGGACGTCATACGCAGATCAAGACAAAGGTTCCGTGACGTTGTCGAAAGCAAGATGAATCGTGTGACCGCTATCGCCCCGGATGCGCAGCGTGTCCAGATTGTGCTGTCCCACGAGGGCAATCCGCGTCAGGCCGACACCGCCAAGCGCGTTGAGATCACCGTCATCGCAGGTCGTACCGTGGTGCGTGCCGAAGCCTCCAGCGCCGACGAGTTCAGCGCGCTCGATTTGGCTCTCGACAAGCTGACGCTTCGTCTGCGCCGTACCCGCGACCGCCGCAAGGACCATCGTCGTGGCTACACCGATCCGGTCCCGGTCGAATCTGGGCCCGGTCGAGCCGGTCGTCGTCGAGGAGCCGGAGCCGGAAGCGCCGAACAATAGCCCGGCCGACGCCGTTTCCGCTGATCTCGGCCCTGGCGAATCCGTCGAGGTCCAGGTCGGCGACACCCCAATCGTCATCCGCCGCAAGCTGCACATCGCCGAGCCGATGACCATTGACGAGGCCCTGTACGAGATGGAGCTGATCGGTCACGACTTCTTCCTGTTCGTCAACAAGGAAACCGGTCGTCCGTCCGTCGTCTACCACCGTCACGGTTGGAGCTACGGCGTCTTCGAAATCGACACTCCGGAGAATGTGGCCAAGAAGTAATGCTAATGGCTGAAAACTGAACGATAAGAGGCTCGCATGTCATACATGCGGGCCTCTTTTCTTATGCGAAAAACAAGATACGTCAAAACTTACGTAAAATGGACGGAGCTTTTCGGAAATCGCGAGAAAGCGACTATCCTCAATCGAGGAAAGTCACCATACACAAAGGGAGTGATTGTGGTAGATATCGTTGACAAAGCCCTACGCATGGGTGAAGGCCGACAGATCAAGAAGCTTGAGAACGTGGCCAAAGCGACGAACGCCTTGGAGGACGAGATCGCGGCGCTTGACGACGAGGAGCTCAAGGGCCAGACCGCCAAGTTCAAGCAGCGTATCGAAAACGGCGAGTCCCTTGACAAGCTCATGCCGGAAGCCTCGCCACCGTGCGTGAAGCTTCCAAGCGAACCTGGGCCTGCGCCACTTCGACGTGCAGCTCATGGGCGGCGCCGCTCTGCACTGGGGCAACATCGCCGAAATGAAGACCGGTGAAGGCAAGACCCTTGTGGCCACGCTGCCGGCCTACCTGAACGCACTCGACGGTCAGGGCGTCCACGTCGTCACCGTCAACGACTATCTGGCCAGCTACCAGGCCGAGCTGATGGGCCGTGTCTACCGCTTCCTCGGCATGAGCACCGGCTGCATCATCACCAACCAGAAGCCGCCGGAGCGTCGCAAGCAGTACAACGCCGACATCACCTACGGCACCAACAACGAATTCGGTTTGATTACCTGCGCGACAACATGGCGTGGGAGAAGTCCGATCTCGTACAGCGTGGCCATCACTACGCCATCGTCGATGAGGTCGATTCCATTCTCATCGACGAAGCCCGTACCCCGTTGATCATCTCCGGTCCGGCCGAAGGCGACGTGACCCGCTGGTACCGCCAGTTCGCGCGCCTGGTCCTGAAGCTCAACCGCGACGAGGATTACGAGGTCGACGAGAAGAAGAAGGTCGTCGGCATCCTTGATCCGGGCATCACCAAGGTCGAGGACTATCTCGGCATCGACAACCTGTACGAACCGAACAACACCGCATTGATCGGCTATCTGAACAACGCCATCAAGGCCAAGGAACTGTTCCTGCGCGACCGCGACTACGTCGTGACCGGCGGCGAAGTGCTCATCGTCGACGAGCACACCGGACGTATCCTGCCGGGCCGCCGTTACAACGAGGGTCTGCACCAAGCCATCGAAGCCAAGGAAGGCGTGGAGGTCAAGGCCGAAAACCAGACCTTCGCCACCATCACCCTGCAGAACTACTTCCGCATGTACGACAAGCTGGCAGGCATGACCGGTACCGCAGAGACCGAAGCCGCCGAATTCATGGGCACCTACAAGCTGGGCGTGCTGCCGATTCCGACCAACAAGCCGATGATCCGCGAGGATAAGGACGATCTGATCTTCCGTACCAAGAAGGAAAAGCTCGCCGCCATCGTCCGTGATGTGGCCAAGCGCCACAAGAAGGGCCAGCCGGTCCTGCTGGGTACCGCATCCGTGGAATCCTCCGAAGTCGTGTCCTCTCTGCTTGACGTGGCCAAGATTCCTCACCAGGTGCTGAACGCGAAGCAGCATGACAAGGAAGCCGCCGTTGTGGCCGTCGCAGGCCGTAAGGGCGCCGTCACCGTGGCCACCAACATGGCAGGCCGTGGTACCGATATCATGCTCGGCGGCAACGTCGAGTTCCTCGCCGATGCGAAGCTCAAGTCTGAAGGCTATTCTCCGGATGACACTCCGGACGAGTACGAGAAGCGTTGGCCGGGCACTTTGGCCGAAATCAAGGACCAGGTCAAGGACGAGCATGAGGAAGTCGTCAAGCTCGGCGGTCTGTACGTGCTCGGCACCGAGCGCCACGAATCCCGCCGTATCGACAACCAGCTGCGCGGCCGTTCCGGCCGTCAGGGAGATCCGGGTGAATCCCGTTTCTACCTGTCCCTCGAAGATGATCTGATGCGTCTGTTCAACACCCAGCTGGTGGCGCGTGTCATGGCCAAGGGCATGCCGGAAGGCGAGCCGATCGAAGCCAAGAGCGTTTCCAAGGGCGTGCGCACCGCACAGAAGGCCGTCGAATCGCGTAACTTCGAAATCCGTAAGAACGTGCTGAAGTACGATGACGTGATGAACAAGCAGCGCACCGTCATTTATGCGGAGCGTCAGGCTGTGCTGAAGGGCGCGGATATCCACGAGGACATCCTCAAGTTCATCGACGACACCGTGCTGAGCTACATCAAGGGCGCCAACAACGGTTCCGACAAGCCGGCCGATTGGGATTGGGACGGTCTGTTCAAGGCCATCTCCTCCGTGTACCCGATCGCCGTGGAGCAGGAAGCGGCCAAGGACGCCGTCGACAAGCTCAAGGGCGACAAGGCCGTTGAGGCCCTGAAGGAGCTCATCGTCTCCGACGCCAAGGACCAGTACTCCGATTTCGAAGACAAGCTCGGCAGCGAAGGCCTGCGCCAGCTCGAGCGCCGCGTGGTGCTCGCCGTGCTCGACCGCAAGTGGCGTGAACACCTCTACGAGATGGACTACCTCAAGGACGGCATCGGCCTGCGCGGTATGGGCCAGCGCGACCCGCTGGTCGAATACCAGCGTGAAGGCTACCAGATGTACAACTCCATGATCGAAGCCATCAAGGAGGAAACCATCCAGCTGCTGTTCCACGTGGACATCGAACGCGTGGCCATGACCGAGGACGAGGAGACCGAATCCGATGAGGATGAGGCCGTGAACGCCGCCGAGGCCGTAATGGGTCTGGACGGCGAAGCCGCCGCGACCGGCGAATCCGCTCCTGCAGAGCCGGAGACCGATGACGAGGCCGAAAAGACCACCATCGATGAACTGGCTGACGAGCAGAAGAACGAGAAGGGCATCGTCGGCATGCAGCCGATCAGCCATGCCGAAGGCAAGGTCCCGGCCAACAAGCGTCCGAAGAGCGAGGAACTCCACTCTCCGTGGGCGGATGGCCGCACTTTCCCGGGAACCGGCAAGAACGCCCAGTGCCCATGCGGTTCTGGCCGTAAGTACAAGATGTGCCACGGCCAGAACGAGCAGTGATTCGCTGAGTCGCTGACTTGCTCATGACATAACCTCCCCCGACCGTAATCGGGGGAGGTTTTCTTTTTTGAAGAATCTTCGATGGGCCGTTTCGTGATATGGACGTGCGGACGTGGGGAAACGTCCAATCGTTACAATTGGCGGCATCAGAACAACAATAAAGGCGTGCGACAGCGCCAAGGAGGGCATCATGGCCGAAATCACATGGAAGTCGATCCTCACCAAGCTGGTCGGAGGGGACCACTTGAGCGCCGAGGAATCCGAGTGGTTCGTCGATGACCTCATGAACGGCAATGCCGATCCGGCGGCCGTTGGCGCGGTACTCGCCACCCAGCAGCAGTTGGGGCTGACCCCCGACGAAGTGCGTGGCGCGGCGAAGGCCATGGTGGCCCATGCCATTCCGCTGTACATCGACGGTGAAACCACCGACATCGTCGGCACCGGTGGCGACGGAGCCTCCACCGTGAACCTGTCATCCATGGGGGCCGTCGTAGCCGCGGCCGCAGGCGTAAAAGTCGTCAAGCACGGCAATCGTGCGGCCTCATCCAAGTGCGGCACTGCTGACTGCTTCGAAGCGCTCGGCCTGCCCATGGATTTGACTCCGGAACAAGTGAGCGAAGTCGGCAACGAATGCGGCATCGCATTCGCTTTCGCACGCACCTTCCACCCCGCCATGCGTTTTGTCGGTCCGATTCGCGCCGCGCTCGGCGTGCCATGCGTGTTCAACGTGCTTGGTCCGCTGACCAACCCGGCAAGCCCGAAGCATATGGCCGTCGGCTGCGCTAATCGCAAGATGAGCCCGATCATGGCCGCCGTATATGCGGCGAACGGCCAGATCGGCATGGTCTACACTTCCCATGAGGGCCTTGACGAGATGGCACCGACCGGTCCGGTCTCCATTTGGGAATTCAAGGACGGCAAGGTTACCGAAAACAAATTCGATCCGACCGTCGAACTCGGCCTCGCCAAAGTCACCATCGCAGATCTGAAGGGTGGCGAACCGACGCTCAACGCGCAGCTGGCACGAGACTTCTTCGCAGGCAAGGATGTGTCGTTCCGTACCACCGCGCTGCTGAACGCCGCTTCCGCAATCGTCGCCGACGGTCATTTGGTGCCGGGCGACGCAAGCTTGGCTGACCGGTTCAAAGCCGCCTACGCCATCGCGGAGCAGACCGTCGACTCCGGCAAGGCCACGGCGCTGCTTGACAAGTGGATCGCCATCGCCCAAGCTGCGAAGAAAGCCTGAAAACGCTGACAACGTATGTGTATGTGAAGGCCCCGGCGTAAATATGAACCGCACCCCGATTGTTGGACTGAAGAAATTCAGATTCGATGATCGGAGGTGCGGTTCTTTCGTATGCGTGAGGATCGAAGGAGACGTTACGACGACGGGTTCCGGCGCGAGGCGCTGGAGCTCATCAAGTCCGGAGCCGGCAAGGACACGCTCGCCAGAAGGCTTGCCATACCGGTGTATACCGCGAGAAACTGGATCAGGCTGTACAGGTCCAACGGCGAGGAGGCGGTCATGGGAGGCGGCGGCAGCAGACGCTACGACTGGGAGACGAAGGTCGCCGCGGCGCGCGACCACGTCGAGAACGGTCTGACCAAGACGGAGGCCATGGCCAGGCACGGGATCGCGAGCATCGCGTACCTGAAGGCGAAGGTCGCGTACCTGGAAAAACTCCGGGCCCTGCGGGCGTCCAAGTCACGCGGCGCGAGCGAAGCGCCGTCGTCCGACTGCTCGCAGGGCGGGGACACCGGCTCGACCACCTCCTGAGGATAGCCGGGGTGCCGAAATCCACGTACTACCACCACCTGTCGCGCCCGGCGCACGTGTCCAGGCCGGACGTGGAGCCGATGGTACGGGAGATATGGGAGCGCACCCCGAACGGGTGCGGCCACCGGCAGGCACGCATGTGCCTGGTCCACGAGTTCGGCACGCGCATATCCGCCAAGACCGTGCTCAGGGTCATGCGCCGTATGGGCTGAGATGCGCCATCCGCTCCAGGAACCCGTGGGAGACGCTACAGCTCGTACAGGGGCGAGACGGGCGACCGCGTGCATAACCTGCCCGAACGCGACTTCGACGCGGCCCGTCCGTTCTCCAGGCTCGGCACCGACGTCACCGAGTTCAAGGTCGCCGGCTCCAAGGCGTACCTCGCTCCCGTGTACGACATGGCCAGCAAGGAGATCGTGGCTTGGGACGTGAGCCGCAGTCCGGACCTCGGGCAGCAGAGGCGCCTGCCCGCCATGCTCGCGGAGCGCCTGCCCGCCGGCACGGAGCCGATCCTGCACTCGGACATGGGCTGGCAGTACCAGCACCAATGGTGGAGGAAGGAGCTCGAACGCCCCGGCATCCGCCGGTCCATGAGCCGCAAGGGCAACTGCCTGGACAACGCGGCGGCCGAGCAGGTCTTCGGCCACTTGAAGGACGAGTTCTACCGCGGCCGTGTGTTCGACTCGTACGAACAGTTCAAACGCGAGCTGGACGCTACATCATCCATTGGAACACCAGACGACGCCAGATACGACTCGAGGGACGCACCCCGGAGGAGTTCCTGAGCATGTCCCTCGCGGTCTGACCCTGTATCCCAATTAACAACGTCCAACAAACGGGGCACAGTTCAATAACCGCCGGGGCCTTCACATAGATGGATGTATTCAGTTTGTCGCCAAAGAATCGTCAGACGCGTGCTCCATCATCGAATTCGTCGGTACGCGTTTCACGATGCCCTTTATGCTGCACGATGAGGCCAGCGGCGCCGACCAGCGCACACAAACCGAAAATCGAACCAAGAATCGAAGCCAACGCCGGAACGAACACGGAAGCGATAATGCCGATGACGCCGGCCACCAGCAATATCCAGAACACCAGTTTTGACAGTTTCACATGGCCGATTTCAGGATTCGGCGGCACGAAGTCGTCACCGTAACGGTCCATGACCCGATCCGTGTCAAGCCAGCTCGAACCAGTGAAATCGCGCGGCCCACGACCATTCGCCGGCGCATCATTGGTGAACGTGCCCTGATCCAAGTCATCGATGGACAGCAAAGCCTCTTTTTCCCGACGTTGCGCATGCTTCTCGAAACGTTTCGCACTACGCGAACGTTCCACGGCCTTCAAATCGTCAGCATGCGAATCCGCAAACTCGGCCCAAGCCGCATCCAAGTCGTCCATTGGAGAGCCGCCACCATGCGACGCGTCATTTGGGCGTTCTTCATCGTCATTGCTATTGTTGAGGTCAGTCATACTTATACTCTAATCGGGCGGAGGCCAATCCGCCGGGAGGATCGTGAAGAATGCTCTATTGGTTTTTCGTAAAAGGCTTGGGACCAATCGCCATCCACCGTTTGGGACCGACCGCGCAAGGACTTGAGAACATTCCGCACGAAGGTGGCGCCATCATCGCAGCCAACCATCTTGCCGTCATCGACGATGCGTTGCTGCCGTTGACCTGCCCGCGCATGATTCATTTCATGGGCAAGGCCGAATATTTCGAAGGCAAAGGCATCAAAGGCAAATTCAAGAAATGGTGGTTCACGTCAGTCGGCGTGTTCCCCGTGGACCGTTCCGGCGGTTCCAAATCACTTGGCGCACTGAACCACGCCCGTGAGATCATCGAGGACGGACATCTGTTCGGCATTCACATCGAAGGTACTCGCAGCCCTGATGGACGTCTTTACAAAGGACACACCGGCGCGGCGCGTCTGGCATTCGAAACCGGTTGCCCCATTATTCCGGCCGCCATCATCGGTTCGCGTGAACTGCAGAAGCCAGGACAGGTCATTCCGAACAAAGGCAAGTCCAAGGTGATTTACGGCAAGCCGATTGAAGTCGAGAAGAAATCCGCCGACCAGATTACCCACGATGATTTGCGTTCGCTTACCGACCGCGTGACCCGTGAGATCCAGAAGATGAGCGGACAGGAATACGTCGACGAATACGCGCAGAAGGTCAAGGCCGAGCTCAAAGCCCAGCAGGAGGCCGAAGCGCAGGCACAAGCCGAATCCGCTGCCAAGAAGGCATAAGTTTTCAGCGAGGTTCATTCCAAACCAATCAGGGGTGTCTGTTCCGAAGAATGTTTTCGGAACAGACACCCCTGATTTCTATTTTGTAATCAGGATAATCAGTCGAACAGCGACGAATACATTTTCAAGGTGACGGTATTCGGCGTGCCATCCTCCTGACGCAGTCGCACCTCGGTGCCTCCTACCGGATCCTGCGAAGCGACCTTCTTGTCTTGACTGGAGTCAAGTGTCAGTTGCGAGCTGATCTTCACACTGAATCCCAGCTTCTCCAATGCGGCTTTGGCAGCGGCGGCTTTCTGTCCGACATAATTCGGCAGCGTTACGGTTTCCGGTCCCTTCGACACCACCGCATTGACGCTATCGCCCCAGTGCAACTCGTCTCCGGTCTTCGCGGAAGCGGAAATCACCTGTCCTTGCGGAATCTTGTCATCGAATTGCTCGGTCCAGTTGACGGTGAGCTTGAGCGCATCAAGCGTCTGCTGCGCCTCATCCTTCGATTTGCCCACGACGCCCGGCATGGTAACCGGTTTCGGTCCTTGGGACAGCGTGACGGTAATCTTCGCGTTATGGGGCAGAGTCGCGCCGGGATCCACGCTTAAATCAAGCAACGCGCCCTGAGGTACGTCCATGGAATACGCGTCATCATTGGCCGGAGTCTGTTCGATGTTGTCGAAGCCGGCACGCTTCAACGCGTTGATCGGATCCTTGCCGTTCGCACTGGTGGCATCGAGAATGTCTGTGGGAACAGTGCCCTGCTTAATACCCTTGGACACTACCACCTTGACCTTCTGATGATGACGTTTGCTCACATGCGAACCGACATTCTCCGGGTCGGTGGAGATGACATTGCCAGCCTTGACGGAATCACTGAACGCCTCGGTCTCTTCGTACTCGATGTTGGAGAATTTCAGCAGTTCCTCATAGGCGTTCCATTTGATGTTGGAAATACGGCAGGGCTCCGAATCGGAACATGTGAGATCTGCCGGCTGAGGCATGGTCCAGTAGCTGCCCGGTCCTCGGAAATACCACCAGGCATAGCCTCCACCGCCTGCGCAGGCAAGCACGATGGCTGCTACGACGGCGATGATGACAGGTGCACGCTTGCCACTGCGTTTCGGCTGTCCACCACTGACCGGACCGTTCGAGGGGGAAGCTGGAACGTTGTTGGCGGGGACGTCGTTCTTTTCCAAAGCCAAGCGGGTGGTTGCCTCCGGATCTGCCTGCTGCGCCGGCATGACGGTGGTTTTGTTCGGGTTTTCCGGATTGAACTGTCGTGTACGATCGTCGTTCTGACGCACAGGCGGTGCTGGGGGAGCGGGCGGTAGCGGCATCTGCCGGGTGCCATCGCCGGGCATGGTGTCGACGGCATCGTTTGCGGCCGGGGAAACGGCTGACAGACGGTATTGCCAGTCGTCGATGGTGAGGTTCGATTGCAACTGCTGCAATTCGTCGAATGCCACGGACGCATCCTGGGGACGGTCCTCGACCGCGCGCGCCGTAAGACGGGCGAGGAATGCGGCCACGCCTGCATTGATGCCCGGACAAGCGGTCGTGATATCCGGCACATCCTCATGCACGTGCTTGAACACCAGCGTCACCGGATTGTCCGCGGTGAACGGCACCTTGCCGGCCAGCATCTCCCAAGCCATGATGCCTACGGAATACAGGTCTCCCTGCGGCGTTGCCTGATTGTGCTGAATCATTTCTGGCGCCAGATAGGCGGCCGTGCCCAGCAGCATGCCGGTGGAGGACAGCGTGGCCTGCGACACCGCCTTGGCCAGGCCGAAATCGGTGATCTGCACATGTCCTCGGTCATTGAGCAGAATATTCTCCGGTTTGATATCGCGGTGCACCACGCCTGCGCGATGCGCCGAAGCCAAGCCGTCCAACGTCTCACCGACTATGCGTAGCGTCTCACGAACGCTGAACGTGACTTGCTGGTTCATTTCGTACCGCAGGTTCACGCCATGCACGTACTCCATGACAAGAAAATCCAGTCCATCGAACTCACCGGTGTCATACACCTGCACGATATGGGGATTGGCTATTGCTGCTGCGGAACGGGCCTCGCGATGGAAACGTTCCACGAACTGGTCGCGTTGTGGGCCCTGTGCCAGCTGCGTGTGCATGATCTTAATGGCGACGGTACGTCCCAGACGCTCGTCAACAGCTTGATACACCGTGGCCATGCCGCCATCGGCGATTCTGCTGACGACTCGGTACCGGCCTTCGATGACCTGGCCTTCGGGGGCATGCTGGGCTTCACTCATGGCTAATCGGTACGATTCCTTCTTCAAAAAAACGTTTCGCGACAAAGATGTGTTCACTTGTAGTCTACAAGGAATGGTTTGCGGAAGATGCGATGAACACGGGTCTTTCACAGTGCGGCGGCATCAGCCCTGTTCCCGCACAATCGGTACGAAACGTGCGCATGCTTCGGTAAGCATGTCTTTGCGATCCTGCGATAGTTCAAGCGTCTCGATGGCGGCCTTCGACTCGAGCCACAGACCGGCGATCCGTTCCTTGGAACGTGCGATGGTACCAGTGGACTCGAACAATGCGATGGCGCGCCTAACATGTGCCTCGTCACGTGATTCGGCTTCCCACATGTCGATGAGTTCACGTCGTTCGACATCGCCGGCAGCCTCAATCGCATCGGCCAGCAACACCGTGCGTTTGCCTTCACGGATATCACCGCCCACCGGTTTGCCGGTATTGCGGCTCGACCCGATGACGTCCAGAAGATCATCCGCGAGCTGGAACGCCAAACCAAGAGGCAATCCAATCGCCAGTGCGAGCCTGCGCGCGTCCGCAGGGGCGAGGCCGGCGGCAAGCATACCGAATTCCAAAGGTGCGATAGTGGTATAACTGGCGGTCTTCCAACGGAAGACATTCAAAGAGGCCGACGCCAGCTCTTCAGGATCGTCTAACGTATTGAGTTCCACGGCCAAATCGAGTACTTGGCCGATTTCCACTTCACGGTGCATATTCAGGAAGGCCGACACCACGGAAGATCCGGAGCCAAGCCGGCAAGCCGCTTTATTGGCGATATCCACGCTCGCGGTGGCCAGCATATCACCCAACATGATGCCCAAACCATGGCCGATAGCATCACTATGGGTATCCGTGGCAAGCGCACGATGAGCGGACGGCTTGCCACGGCGCAGATCGGAATCGTCGATGATGTCGTCATGCACCAACGCGCCGGTCTGAAACACTTCGATCGCGCATGCCAGATCCAACACCGCATCCATATCACGTTCCGCCACATCCTGCGGCGCGAACGCACGGAACGCATCCAACGTCAGCAACGCCCGCAGACGTTTGCCGCCCTCACTTGACGTGACCGCCTGCTGCGCCACCGCATCAGCGACGGCTTTGCAGGAATTCGCCACCGGATCGTCCGCATGCAGGAACGAAAAATCCCTTACCAGCGAGAGCGTGCGCGTTTCAATCTGTTCCAAATCGGAAGAGCTAGTCATGGGTCAAGGTTATCCACACACATTCGACAAGAGGAAAACATAATGATTGCAGCGGGTGAGACGGTGCCGGACGTTTCGTGACACGCCGAGCTTCACGTTCTCCGACCACAGGGGTCCCGAAACGCCTCATTGCATTGCCGGATGATGCATAGTTCCAACAAAGCGGCCTGCATCAAGCGACCGCTCCGATACGCCAAGGAGGACGAGACATGAAGACGATCGACGAGCCCATGCCGATATGCGAAGCCGAGATGGAACGGCTTGAAGACCAATTGGTGGAGGATTGCAAATCGCTGGGCATGGCGGAGAGCATACGCGATTTCCTGCAGGAGCCATTCTCGGAATGGATGGATGAGCTGGCCGATGAATCGTCGGGAGATGACGATTCATCGCCAGAATGCAGACTGTCCAGAAACGGTGCGGGAGCACTTGCCATCGCCATGCAGCAGACCATGGCGGTGCGTGACGCGCTGCTGGTCTCCATCATCGTGGATGAACGACGTTCGTCACGTGACTTTCTCATGGGATTCATGGCCAATCCGACACTTCCCGGCAACACGCGTCATCTGGAGGAATCCCTCAACGGATCGTTCCGTGACGCATCAAGAAAACCCGACACGAAACGTTGCGACAACGGCGTCAACATGATGTTCGACATCATCGGGATGGTCCCCGAACGGTATCATGTGCAGCCATTGGCCATCATCAGTTATGTGCTGTGGTGGATGGGCGATGAGCGCGCCATGCTGTGCGCGATGCGTGCGCTCGCGTTGGATGAGAATTGTTCGCTCGCGGCGATCATCTGCTCCGCGGCACATCGTCATATCGGACCGGTATGGGCCGAAGAGACATAGAGCAACACGCCGAAAGGAAGCGGTACTTGCGCATGGTGAGCTCAACACGCGGGAATAATCGTCCTTGCAAGATGGTTAACTCACATAGTTGACGATTTGCCCTTGCCAGAAGTGGGTCCATATGGTATACGCTTCCGGCGGGATCAATAGGAGGATAAGTTTGGCCACCAAGGAAACGACGGTAAATACGGAACAGACTGATCTGACCGAAAAGACCACCTCCGGAAAAAAGGCCTCCACGCGCAAGACTGCTGCCAAGAAGAGCGAGTCCTCAAAGACCGCTACGAAGACGTCGCGCAAGACGGCCGCGAAGAAGACCTCCGCCGCCAAGAAAAGCAAGAAAGCGGAAGAAGAAGAGAACCTGATCGAGCAGGACGCTCCTGAAGACGATCCCGTCGAGGATGCCGATCTTGATGATTTCGACGATGACCTTGATGACGTGGACGACGAAGGGGGAGGAGGACGACCTCGACGAGGACAATATCGACGAGGATGACGATTCCGAACTGGAAGACGATGACGAAGACAAGCGCAAAAAGCCGGAAGAGCCCAAGGAAAAAGGCGCTTTCGTGGTGCGTGACGATGATGACGACGACAATCTGACGCCGTCCGGCAATCCGAAGCGTCGTGTGATCGCAGCCGGCGCCACCGCAGATCCGGTCAAGGATTACCTGAAGCAGATCGGCAGAGTGAACCTGCTGAACGCCGAACAGGAAGTCGACCTGTCCGAACGCATCGAGGCCGGTCTGTACGCCCAACATCTGCTGGACACGGAATCCGACAAGATGGATTTCAAGCGCCGGCGTGAACTGAAGTGGGCCGCGAACGACGGCAAGCGCGCCAAGGACCATCTGCTGGAAGCCAACCTTCGACTCGTGGTCTCTCTTGCCAAGCGCTATACGGGCCGTGGCATGCTGTTCCTCGATTTGATTCAGGAAGGCAATCTTGGTCTGATTCGTGCCGTAGAGAAGTTCGACTGGAAGAAGGGCTTCAAGTTCTCCACGTACGCCACATGGTGGATTCGCCAGGCCATCACCCGTGCCATGGCTGATCAGGCCCGCACCATTCGTGTGCCTGTGCATATGGTGGAAGTCATCAACAAGCTGTCCCGCGTGCAGCGCCAGATGCTTCAGGACCTCGGCCGCGAACCTACGCCGGACGAACTGGCCCGTGAGCTCGACATGCCGGTCGAGAAGGTGCAGGAAGTGCAGAAGTACGGGCGTGAGCCGATTTCCCTGCACACGCCGCTGGGCGAGGATGGCGATTCCGAGTTCGGTGATCTGATCGAAGACACCGACGCCATCGCACCGTCCGATGCCGTCGCCTTCTCGCTGTTGCAGGAGCAGTTCAAGCAGGTGCTTGAAACGCTGTCTCCGCGTGAGGCTGGCGTCATCAAGATGCGCTACGGTTTGGAGGACGGCCAGCCGAAGACGCTGGATGATATCGGACGTGTGTATGGCGTGACGCGCGAACGTATCCGCCAAATCGAATCGAAGACCATGTCCAAGCTGCGCCATCCGTCCCGTTCGCAGACGCTGCGCGACTTCCTGGACCAGTGATAGTAATCAGACGCGAGTAAATGAAGTCGAGAAACCGGCATGAACGCAGGGTTTCTCGACTTCATGTCTTGTAAGGCGACAATTGAAAGGGAACATGGCTAAGGATAATTACGGTGCTGAGAGTCTTACCGTGCTCGAAGGCTTGGATGCGGTGCGCAAACGTCCGGGCATGTACATCGGCACGACCGACAGCCAGGGCCTGATGCACTGCCTGTGGGAGATCATCGACAATGCCGTCGATGAGGCTCTTGCGGGAGCCTGCAACCACATCATCGTGACCTTGCATGACGATGGTTCCGTTGAAGTGGCGGACAATGGCCGAGGCATTCCGGTGGACGTGGAGCCGAAAACCAAGCTCACCGGCGTGGAAGTGGTGCTGACCAAGCTGCATGCCGGCGCCAAATTCGGCAATTCCTCGTATGGCGCTTCCGGCGGTCTGCATGGGTGTCGGCTCATCCGTGGTGAACGCATTGAGCTCCCGTCTCGACGTGGAAGTGGATCGTGACGGCAAAACCCACCACATGGCTTTCCATCAGGGCCACCCCGGAGTGTATTCCGACGTTGATCCGGAACACCCGTCTCCCGATTCGCCATTCAAGAAGACGCGCAAGAATCGTCCCACCGAACTTGAGATCATCGGCAAAGTCAGTCCGAAGACCACGGGTACCCGCATCCGCTATTGGGCGGATCCGGAGATTTTCAACGACACCGCTGAATTCAGCTATGACCAGCTCATCGACCGTGTACGGCAGACCAGTTTCCTGGTGCCAGGGCTGAAAATCACCGTCATCGACGAGAACATTCCCGAAACCGGCGACGAGTCCATTGACGAAATGCTGGAAGTCGATGACAATGTCATCGAACAGGTGACGGAAGAGAACACGTCCGCTGAAACGGATGATATCGGAACCTCTGCCGACATACTGCAGGAGGATTCAGCCGAAGCTGATGAATCAGCCGAATCGCAAGAAAACGATGCTGCCACGCAATCGCAGGAAACCGTTTCCCAACCCGTGCAGCCGAAATATCCGCATGCGCGCGTCGAAGAATTCTGCCATACCGGAGGCGTGAAGGATTTCGTCGACTTCCTGTCCAAAGGCGAAGCGGTCTCCGATATTTGGCGCATCGCCGGCGAGGACACGTATGTTGAAGAAACGCAGGCGGTCGGAGACGATGGTGAACTGCATGCGCAGAAGGTGACGCGTGATTGCGCAGTCGATATCGCCATGCGATGGACCAACGGCTACGACACCACCATGCGCAGCTTCGTCAACGTGGTGGAGACGCCCGGCGGCGGCATGCACGTGGACGGCTTCCTCCAAGGCATCACCAAGCAGGTGCGCAAGGCCATCGAGGACAACGCGCGCAAACTCAAGGTGAATCTCAAGGATTCCCATATGAAGGTGGAACGTGACGACATTCTCGCCGGTCTGGTGGCCGTCGTCACCGTCCGCATCGCCGAACCGCAGTTCCAAGGCCAGACCAAGGACGTGCTCGGCACCGCGCAAGTCAAGCCGATCGTCTCCAGAATGACCGATAAGCAGTTCGGTGAGATGATTACCGGCTCCAAACGCGGTTACAAGGAACAGTCCAGCCGCGTGCTGGAGAAAATCGTCGGCGAAATGCATGCCCGCGTGCAGGCGCGCAAGACCAAGGAAGTCACACGCCGTAAGAACGCGCTTGAATCCGCGTCCATGCCGCCGAAACTGTCCGACTGCCAGCCCGGCAATGACGATGTGGCCGAACTGTTCATCGTCGAGGGTGATTCCGCATTGGGCACAGCCAAGGCCGCTCGTAATTCCGGTTTCCAAGCGTTGCTGCCGATTCGAGGCAAAATCCTCAACGTGCAGAAGGCATCGCTCGCGCAGATGCTGTCCAACAAGGAATGCGCAGCCATCATCCAGGTGGTCGGCGCAGGATCCGGCGCAAGCTTCGACATCGAACAGGCCCGATACAACAAGATCATCATGATGACCGATGCCGATGTCGACGGCGCGCACATCCGCATCCTGCTGCTGACGCTGTTCTACCGGTACATGCGGCCGCTTATCGAATACGGTCATGTGTATGCCGCCGTGCCGCCGCTGCATCGTATCGCGTTGACGGGTACGCATAAGGGCGAGTACATCTACACGTATTCCGATGATGAGTTGGCAGGCAAACTCGCCGAGCTTGATAAAAAGCACATCGGCTACAACGAGGACATCCAGCGTTACAAGGGTTTGGGTGAGATGGACGCCGACCAGCTGGCCGATACCACCATGGATCCGCGCACCCGCATGCTGCGCCGTATCCGCATGGAGGACGCCGAACAGGCCAGCCACATCTTCAGCCTGCTCATGGGTGATGACGTGCCGCCGCGCAAGGCGTTCATCGTGGAGAACGCCGACGATTTCGACCGTTCCAAGATCGACACCTGATATTGGTTGCATGGGAGGTAGGTTCCGTTCCGTCGAAACCCGCCTTCCGCATTTTTTGCCGGAACCAACGCCTGCTCGCTTCTTGGAACAGGACCGAAAACAAGACCGAATCATGCTTCGACCGGAATCAGACGTTGAATCGGTACCGCAAATCGCTAGTTACCGTTTGGTAGGTAACTGGCGGGTAAACTGTATGACGAATTCGGACCATCGCGTCCATGGAACCATCAAAGGAGCTGATTCATGGCTAATCTGCTGCTTGCCGTGATTTATGTGGCTTTCATCAGTCTGGGCTTGCCGGATGCCGTGCTCGGGGCCGCCTGGCCGACGATGGGCACCGATTTGAATGCGCCTGTTTCCTGGGAGGGTGGCATTTCCATGACCATTTCGGCGGGCACCATTGTGTCCGCGTTGCTGTCCGATCGAATGACTTTGCGATTCGGCGCGGGCAAGGTCACTTGTGGTATCCGTGGCATTGACGGCGTTCGCTTTGTTCGGTTTCTCGATCGCGCCGAATTACTGGATGCTGCTGTTGTTCGCGATTCCTTATGGATTGGGAGCAGGCGGCGTCGACGCCGCGTTGAACAACTATGTCGCGATCCACTATGAAAGCCGTCACATGAGCTGGCTGCACGCCATGTGGGGATTGGGCGATGCGCTGCTTGGCCCGTCACATCATGGCGTATGCATTGGGCGCGGGTCAAGGCTGGTCGTGGGGATACCGGTACATCTCCATCCTGCAGATAGCGCTTACCGCGGTACTGGTTTTCAGCCTGCCACTGTGGAAGACACGCACCGCACAAGACACCGAAGAGACAACTGAGGGTGACGGACCGGCGTAAGCCGCTCGGTATCCGTGGCGTGCTCGCGATTCGTGGCGCACGCGAGATCCTCGTCATGTTCTTCTGCTATTGCGCGCTTGAATCCACCGCCATGCTGTGGGCCAGCAGCTATATGGTGCTCGGCAAGGGCATCGATAAGACCACGGCCGCCATGTGGGGAAGCCTGTTCTGTATCGGCATCACCGTCGGGCGTCTCGCAAGCGGATTCCTCACCATGAGATTGAGCGATCCGTCTATGATCCGCCTCGGTCAGGCCCTGGTATTGACGGGTGTCATCATCATGCTGCTGCCGCTGCCGCATCACATCGGCACCATCGCGGGACTGATGGTCATCGGCCTGGGATGCGCGCCGATCTATCCATGCGTCATCCACTCCACGCCGACCTATTTCGGCAAGGACAAGTCCCAGGCCATCGTCGGCATGCAGATGGCATTCGCCTATGTGGGGGTCGATGTGCATGCCGCCGCTGTTCGGGCTGATTGCGCAGCATGTTTCGGTCACCTGTTCCCGTTTTATCTGGTGGTGTTCCTGGTGCTGATGGTCGCCATGCATGAGACCTTGCGCCGCAAGTGCGGCGACCGTGCGCCGCCTGACGACGCCATATGTGAGACGCTCGAATGCGTCAGCCGGGCGGTGTGCTCGAATGGGTCGACGACGAATGACGGGGTTTCTGCCGGTTGTGGATGATGTCTGAAGGCGATGCCATAATCGAACGTATGTACGAATGCATGGACTTGTTCTCGGAGGCTACCAATGCCTGGTTCAAGCATGCGTTCAATGCTCCGACGGAGGCGCAACGTTTGGCATGGCCGGCCATCCGCTCCGGCGAGAACGTGTTGGTGGTGGCGCCCACCGGCTCCGGCAAGACATTGTGCGCCTTCCTTTCCGCAATCGACCGTCTGATGACGAAGGAGGGCGATGACTTATTGCGGACGTCCGGCGGTGGGGACGGCACGGCTGAATCCGATTGCAATGCCAAGAAACGTAAACCCGTCCGCGGCGTCAAGGTCCTGTATATCTCGCCATTGAAGGCTCTGGGCGTGGATGTGGCCAAGAACCTCCAAGCGCCATTGGCCGGCATCGCCGGACAGTGCGAGGCGATGGGATTGCCATCGCCGAAAGTCAGCGTGGGCATACGAAGCGGCGACACCACGCCGCAGGAACGGCGCAGAATCGTCAGCCATCCGCCGGATATCCTCGTAACCACGCCAGAATCGCTGTTCCTGCTGCTCACCTCCAAGGCGCGACGGATACTTTCCGCCGTTGATACCGTTATCGTGGATGAAGTGCACGCCATCGCGGGCTCCAAACGTGGCGCGCACCTGGCGCTGAGCTTGGAACGATTGGAAAGCCTTGCCGGCCGGTCTGTCCAACGCATCGGGCTTTCCGCCACTGTGGAACCGCCGGCCGAAGCCGCACGTTTCCTTGGCGGCACGCGGCCGGTACGCGTCATCAGACCCGAATCGCACCCCGACATGGATCTGAAAGTGGTGGAACCGCTTTCGGCCATGCGCGATCCCTCTCCGACGACGCAGGGCGGAGGGCAGGCGCCGTGAAACTTCCGAACCGCCATACCACGCATATTTCCGGGGTGAGTCCTGCCATGGAGGCATTGGCGGAACGTAAAGGACTGACTTCGGTCGGGGGAGACGAACATACCTCACGGGTTTCGACCGGAGGTTCGGTATGGCCGGCCATCGAACGCAGCGTGCTTGACGAAGTGCTGAAACACCACACCACCCTCGTGTTCGTCAACTCCCGTGGCCTTGCGGAAAAACTCACCGCACGGCTCAACGACCTGTATGCGCAATTGCGCACATCCCGGAAAACTGGGTCTGAAACCGCCGTCAAAGCGGACGCAGGGCGGGATGCGCTGTCCGACCGTAGGCTTGGCCGAACGGACTTGAGTGTGTCGGACAACGCATCCCAGCCGGAGTCCACAGCCAGTGATTCCACCCAGCCGTATCCGGATCTGGGCTCCCCGGAAGGCCGTGAAGCTTCGCCAAACACTACGATTCCGTGGTCGGATCCACCACCATGCTGGTCTCCTCGCATGCGGACACCGACGCGATCGCCATGGCGCATCATGGTTCCGTTTCCAAAGACCGGCGCAAACAGATCGAAGAGCAGCTCAAACGCGGCCAATTGCGTTGCGTGGTCGCCACATCGAGCCTTGAACTCGGCATCGACATGGGTTCAGTGGATCTGGTCATCCAGATCGCACCGCCATTGTCCGTGTCCTCGGGATTGCAGCGGGTGGGGCGCGCCGACCACAAGGTCGGGGGAGTCTCGCATGCACTGTTCTACCCGATTACACGAGAGCAATCATCGGCACGGCCGCAAGCATCGAATGCATGCGCTCCGGAGACATCGAAACACTGACCATTCCATGCACCCCCTTGGACGTGCTTG
>ENA-OQCR01000020-OQCR01000020.1-human-gut-metagenome-genome-assembly--contig:-NODE-20-length-22238-cov-1.604179_pt1 | contig 22238 bp, 35 predicted proteins | sample MGYA00242763_ERZ504589 | MGnify/ENA primary metagenome ERZ504589 (study PRJEB26092, sample SAMD00036321) | human gut metagenome | host: Homo sapiens | study: EMG produced TPA metagenomics assembly of...
GAAATATATTAAGGTCATCGCGAGTTCCGCACGCAAAGGAGAGCACTTAATGTGCTCTCCGTCGTGAGCAGGACTGTAGAGCAGCAACCTTAATATGTCTCAGGCCCGCCCCCTCCGCCGCACACTGGGAACGTGCCACGCACTTTACCTGCGTAAACAATGTGAGTGAAATATGAATCTCGATGGATACGCCCCGCAGCCGTGTATACTAAACAGCTGTGTGAAACCAGGGGAGTATTCTGGCTGGACAAAATGCCTGCTTAATAGGGTTGTCAGGTAGTCCGGGCGAAATACAAGGCTGGGGAGCACGTCGTGTAAGTAGTGGTCCTCTAGGGGCGTACGCTCGGTGGTGTACGCATTGTCCCAAGACCACGCGAGAGTTGGGATCATATCTTGATCAGCATGATTCTCGGCCGCAAGATTGGCATGACCCAGGTTTGGGACGAGGACGACAACGTCGTTCCCGTCACGGTCATCCAGGCTGGCCCCTGCGCTGTCTCGCAGGTTAAAACTCAGGCAACCGACGGCTATGACGCCGTCCAGATCGGTTTCGGCGACATCAAGGCCAAGAACGTGAACAAGCCCATGGCTGGTCACTTCGCCAAGGCTGGCGTCGAGCTGTCCGCTTCCTTCGTGAGGTCCGCGTCGAGAACGGCGAGGAGCACAAGGTCGGCGAGGTCGTCACCGTCGCTGATTTCGCTGATGTCGAGAAGGTCGACGTCATCGGTACCTCCAAGGGTAAGGGCTTCCAGGGTCGCATCAAGCGCTGGGGTCAGCGCCGCGGTCCTATGACGCATGGTTCTCACTTCCAGCGTCACCCCGGTTCTATCGGTCAGTGCGCCTATCCTGCGCGCGTCCTCAAGGGCGTCAAGATGGCCGGTCACATGGGTAACGAGCGCGTTACCGTCAAGAACCTTTCCGTTGTCCGCATCGATGCCGAGCAGAACCTCATCTTGGTCAAGGGCGCTGTCCCGGGTGCCAAGAATGGTCTCGTCGCCATCCGTATGGCCTAAGGGCCCAGCCCATTTAGCCCAGCGTCATACCAAGGAGAACACTTAAATGGCAAAGTTTGAAGTAAAGAACAGCGAGGGCAAGAAGGTCGCCGAGGCCGAGCTCGCCGCTGAGGTGTACGGCATCGAGCCGAACATCCACGTTATGCACCACATCGTCAAGTGCCAGATGGCCTCTTGGCGTCAGGGCACCCAGTCTGCTAAGGGTCGCTCTGAGGTTTCCGGTGGCGGCAAGAAGCCTTGGCGTCAGAAGGGCACCGGCCGTGCCCGCCAGGGTTCCATCCGTGCTGCCCAGTGGCGTCACGGTGGCGTTGTCTTCGCCCCCAAGCCCCGTTCCTACGCTAAGCGTATGAACAACAAGGAGGTCAAGCTGGCTATGCGCTCCGCGCTGTCCGCCAAGCTGGCCGATGGCGAGCTCGTGCTCGTCGACGACTACGGCTTCGAGAAGCCTTCCACCAAGGCTGCCGTCGCCATGCTCAAGGCTCTCGGCCTTGAGGGCAAGCGTCTGACCATCATCGTTCGCGATGAGGACGTCAACGCCTACCTGTCGTTCCGCAACATTCCCAAGACGTTCATCATCACTGCCGACGAGGCCAACACCTACGATCTCGTCAACAACAACGCTGTGCTGATGCCCGCCGACATCGCCGCTCACTTCGGGGAGGTGCTTGCATAAATGACCGCCCACGAGATCATCATCCGTCCGATCGTGTCCGAGCGTTCCTTCTCCGGCATGGAGCTGAACAAGTACACGTTCGAGGTCGCCAAGGATGCTAACAAGTATCAGATCAAGGACGCTGTCGAGGAGATCTTCGGCGTCAAGGTCGTTCGCGTGAACACCCTGACGGTCAAGCCCAAGACCAAGCGCGTGCGCTATGTCGCCGGCAAGACCCGTTCTTGGAAGAAGGCCATCGTCACGCTGGCCGAGGGCGACACCATCGAGGTCTTTGGCAACCAGGCCTAAGACTCGCTGCTGTTGAGTGAGCTCATGCCTCCCAAATAGGGGAGGCGAGAGCTCAAGGTTTCGGGCGTATAAAATGGACACGCCCGGAACCGTGTATACGTCCGGTGTCATCGCACCCGAGGCAGAACCTCGAATCCCTGTCTGCGATGGCTAACGGATTCCTATTGAAAGGGATTGTAATGGCTGTAAAGCACCTTAAGCCGACCTCCGCTGGTAGGCGTTGGCAGACGATCTCCGACTTCTCCGAGATCACCTGCACCAAGCCCGAGAAGTCCCTTCTCGAGCCCCTGCCCAAGAAGGCCGGTCGTAACAACAACGGCCGCATCACCACCCGCCACCAGGGCGGCGGCGTGAAGCGTCGTTACCGCGTGATCGACTTCAAGCGCAACAAGGACGGCGTGCCCGCCAAGGTTGCCACGATCGAGTACGATCCGAACCGTTCCGCTCGCATCGCTCTGCTGCACTACGCTGACGGTGAGAAGCGCTACATCCTGGCCCCCAAGGGCCTCGAGGTCGGTCAGACCATCATGTCCGGTTCTGACGCCGACATCAAGCCGGGCAACGCTCTGCCCCTCGCCGACATCCCCGTCGGTACGCTCATCCACGCCGTCGAGTTCCAGCCGGGCAAGGGCGCTGCTATCGCCCGTTCCGCCGGTAACTCCTGCCAGCTGATGGGTAAGGAAGGCAAGTACGCTATCGTCCGTATGCCTTCCTCCGAGATGCGCCGCATCCTCGTTACCTGCCGCGCCACCGTCGGTGAGGTCGGCAACGCCGATCACGCCAACATCGTCATCGGCAAGGCCGGCCGTAAGCGTCACATGAACGTGCGCCCGACCGTCCGCGGTACCGTCATGAACCCTGTCGACCACCCGCACGGCGGTCGTACCCGCGGTGGCAAGCCGCCGGTTTCTCCGTGGGGCAAGGGCGAGGTTCGTACCCGCCGTCCGAAGAAGGCTTCGAACAAGATGATTGTTCGTCGTCGCCCGAATGGTAAGAACCGTAAGTAAGGGAGTGTCGAGTAGATGACTCGTAGCATCAAGAAGGGCCCCTTCGTCGACGCCCACCTGCAGAAGAAAGTCGACGAGCAGAACGAGAAGGGTACGCACAACGTCATCAAGACGTGGTCCCGTCGTTCGATGATCACCCCTGATTTCATCGGACACACCTTCGCCGTTCACGATGGCCGCAAGCATGTTCCGGTGTTCGTCACCGAATCCATGGTTGGCCACAAGCTCGGTGAGTTCGCCCCGACCAAGACCTTCAAGGGTCATGTGAAGGACGACAAGAAGGCACGCCGCTAAAGGAGAGTAAGGACACATGGAAGCTAAAGCAATCGCTCGTCACGTCCGCGTGACGCCGCGCAAGGCTCGCCGTATGGTCGACCTCATCCGAGGCAAGAAGGCGACCGAAGCCATCACCATTCTGAAGTTCGCTCCGCAGGCGCATCCCTCCCGGTGCGTAAGGTCCTGGAGAGCGCCATCGCGAACGCTCGTGTGAAGGCCGACAAGGCCGGCGAGCCGTTCCGCGAGAACGACCTGGTCGTGAAGGAGACCTATGTGGACGAAGGCGTGACGCTCAAGCGTTTCCGCGCCCGTGCACAGGGCCGTGCCGCTCGTATCAACAAGCGCACCAGCCACATCACGGTCGTCGTCGCTAACAAGGAAGGAAACCGCTAAAGATGGGTCAGAAGATCAATCCGTTTGGCTACCGCCTGGGAATCACTGAGAACCATCGTTCCAAGTGGTTCTCCGATTCCAACAAGGTTGGCGAACGCTACCGCGACTTCGTTCTCGAAGATGACGCCATCCGCAAGGCCATGAGCAAGGACCTCGAGCGTGCGGGCGTGTCCCGTATCGTCATCGAGCGTACCCGCGACCGCGTGCGTGTGGACATCCACACCGCTCGTCCGGGCATCGTCATCGGCCGTCGTGGCGCTGAGGCTGAGCGCGTTCGCGCCAAGCTCGAGAAGCTCACCGGCAAGCAGGTCCAGCTCAACATCTTCGAAGTGAAGAACGCCGCACTGGACGCCCAGCTCGTCGCACAGGGCATCGCTGAGCAGCTCACCAACCGCGTGACCTTCCGTCGCGCGATGCGTAAGGCCCAGCAGGATGCCATGCGTGCAGGCGCCAAGGGTATCCGTATCAAGCTCTCCGGCCGCCTTGGTGGCGCCGAAATGAGCCGTTCCGAGTTCTATCGCGAGGGTCGCGTTCCGCTGCAGACCCTGCGTGCCCTCATTGATTACGGCTTCTTCGAGGCCAAGACCACTTACGGCCGTATCGGCGTGAAGGTCTGGATCTACAAGGGCGATATGACCGAGCGTGAGTTCGAAGAGCAGCAGGCACAGCAGAGCAACAACCGCCAGGGTCGTCGCGGCGATCGTCGTCCGCGTCGCGGCCAGCGCAACGCTGCTCCGCAGCAGAACGCAGCAGCAGAGGCTCCGGCCGCTGCTGAGGCACCTGCCGCAACGGAAACGAAGGAGTGAGCTGAGAAATGCTTATCCCAAAGAGAACCAAGTATCGTAAGCAGCACCGTCCGGTCCGCCGTGGCATGTCCAAGGGCGGCAACGAGATCGCTTTCGGCGATTTCGGTATCCAGGCTCTGGCTCCGGCTTATGTGACCAACCGCCAGATCGAGGCCGCTCGTATCGCCATGACCCGCTACATCAAGCGTGGTGGCCGCGTGTGGATCACGATCTTCCCGGATCGTCCGCTGACCAAGAAGCCGCTCGGCACCCGAATGGGTTCCGGTAAGGGTACTCCGGAATTCTGGATCGCTAACGTCCACCCGGGTCGCGTCATGTTCGAGATCGGTGGCGTGTCCGAGGATGTCGCTCGCGAGGCTCTGCGCCGCGCAATCGACAAGCTCCCTATGAAGTGCCGTGTTATTGCTCGTGAAGGCGGTGACATCTGATGGCAGTCGGAACTGCAGACTACACCATGAAGAATCTCAACGAGAAGACCAACGAGGAGATCGAGGGCTTCCTCAAGAAGTCCAAGGAAGAGCTGTTCAACCTGCGCTTCCAGTCCGCGACCGGTCAGCTCGAAAACACCGCCCGCCTCAAGGCGGTCAAGCACGACATCGCCAGGATGTACACCATCCTGCGCGAGCGTGAGCTCGGCATCAGCCAGGCCCCCGAGGCGACCGAAACGAAAGCTGAGGAGAAGTAATGGCTGAAGAGCGTAACTTCCGCAAGGTTCGTCGCGGTTACGTCGTGTCCGATAAGATGGACAAGACGATTTCCGTCGAGCTCGAGCAGCGTTCGACCCACCCGCTTTACGGCAAGGTTGTGCGCTCCACTCGTACGGTCAAGGTCCATGATGAACACAACGAGGCTCACATTGGCGACCTCGTGAGTATTATGGAGACTCGGCCCCTGAGCAAGACCAAGCGTTGGCGTCTCGATAGCATTATCGAGCGCGCTAAGTAAATAAGTTCGGCAAGGCTCCGTGAGTCACCCCGCCTGCTTCTAGCAGGCAGGCGGGGTGCTTGGGGAGAACCAGCTCGGCTAAGGAGAATCAATGATTCAGCAGGAAACGCGGCTTCATGTCGCCGACAACACGGGTGCGAAGGAACTCCTCGCCATCCGAGTGCTCGGCGGATCGAAGCGACGCTATGCCGGCATCGGTGACGTGATCGTCGCCTCCGTCAAGGACGCCATCCCTGGCGGGTCGGTCAAGAAGGGCGACGTCGTCAAGGCTGTCGTCGTCCGCACTGTCAAGGAACACCGTCGTGTCACGGCTCCTACATCAAGTTCGACGAGAACGCCGCCGTCATTCTCGGCTCTGGCCGTGAACCGAAGGGCACTCGTATCTTCGGACCGGTCGGTCGTGAACTGCGCGACAAGCGCTTCATGAAGATCGTGTCCCTCGCCCCGGAGGTGATCTGACATGGCAGCCAAGATTAAGAGCGGCGACCTGGTCAAGGTCATCCGCGGCAAGGATCGCGGCAAGGAAGGCACCGTCAAGCAGGTGCTCAAGGACGATCGTCTGATCGTCGAGGGCGTGCAGATCGTCAAGAAGCACGTCCGCGCCACGCAGCAGGGCCAGCAGGCCGGCATCGTGGCTGTCGAGGCTCCGATTCATCGCTCCAACGTGATGGTCATCGATCCGGAGACCAAGCAGCCCACCCGCGTGCGCATCGTCGAAAAGGAAGAGGCTCGTGACGGCAAGGTGAAGACCGTGCGCGTGCGTGTCGCCAAGAAGTCCGGAAAGGAGCTGGCATGACCGATACCACTGTCGAAGCGCCGGCAACTCCGCGCTTGAAGCAGAAGTACAACGAGCAGATCGTGCCGGAGCTGGAGAAGGAATTCCACTACTCCAACCCGATGCAGGTCGCTCGCGTCCAGAAGGTCGTCGTCTCCATGGGCGTTGGCGCCGCAGCTCGCGACTCCAAGCTCATCGAAGGCGCTGTCAAGGACCTCACTCTGATCACCGGCCAGAAGCCGAAGATCACCAAGGCCAAGAAGTCTGTCGCGCAGTTCCATCTGCGTGAGGGCCAGGCCATCGGCGCCTACGTCACCCTGCGTGGCGAGCGCATGTGGGAGTTCCTGGATCGCCTTCTGACCATGGCTCTGCCGCGTATCCGTGATTTCCGCGGCATCAACGGCGACCAGTTCGATGGTCAGGGCAACTACAACTTTGGCCTCACCGAGCAGTCCATGTTCCACGAGATCGATCCGGATTCGATCGATCACCAGCGTGGTATGGACATCACCGTGGTGACCAGCACCAAGGACGACAAGGAAGCTCGCGTGCTCCTGAAGCACCTCGGCTTCCCCTTCAAGGAGAACTGATATGGCAAAAACCGCTCTTAAGAACAAGGCGGCCGCTAAGCCGAAGTTCAAGGTGCGCGCCTATACGCGTTGCCAGGTCTGCGGTCGTCCTCACTCCGTCTACCGCAAGTTCGGCCTCTGCCGCATCTGCCTTCGTGAGAAGGCCCACCGCGGCGAGCTGCCCGGCGTTACGAAGTCCAGTTGGTAAATATCGACGCTGAAGGTCCGCGGCCCGATCGCCTCTAAGGCGTGAGGGCGGCGGAAACCATGGCGAGAAAGGGCGTTAGCCCAAATGACAATGACAGATCCGATCGCAGACATGCTTACGCGTCTGCGTAATGCGAGCGCGGCAAAGCACGAGACCGTGGATATGCCGTACTCCAAGTTCAAGGCGAACATCGCTGAGATTCTGAAGCGTGAAGCTACATCAAGGACTTCACCGCCAAGGAAGCCAAGGTTGGCCAGACTCTTGAGGTCACCCTCAAGTACGGTCCGAACGGCGAGCGTTCCATCCAGGGCATCAAGCGCATCTCCAAGCCGGGCCTGCGTCGTTACGCAAAGTCCGATGCTCTGCCGATGCCGCTCGGTGGCCTTGGCATCGCAATCATCTCGACTAGCTCGGGACTGCTGACCCAGAAGGAATGCCTCGACCGAGGCATCGGCGGCGAGATCGTCGCTTTCGTTTGGTGAGAAAGGAGAGCTGAAACATGGCATCGCATATTGGTAAGCTCCCCGTCACCATTCCGGCTGGCGTGGAAGTCAAGATCGACGGTCAGTCCTTTACCGCCAAGGGCGCTAAGGGCACTGACTCCTACGAGATTCCTGAAGGCATCACCGCAGTGGTCGAAGGCAACGAAGTTGTCCTCACCCCGGCTGATGACCTGCGTCCGACCCGTGCAAAGCACGGCCTGGCTCGCTCCATCGTGGCGGGCATGGTCAAGGGCGTGCACGAGGGTTATGCCAAGACTCTGGAGATCGTCGGTACCGGTTACCGCGCCCAGATGAAGGGCAAGGGCATTGAGTTCTCCCTCGGCTATTCCCACACCATCACCGTCGAGCCGCCGGCAGGCATCGAATTCGAACTGCCGAACCCGAACCAGGTGATCGTCAAGGGCATCGACAAGCAGGCTGTTGGCCAGTGCGCCGCTAACATTCGTAAGCTTCGTGCTCCGGAACCCTACAAGGGCAAGGGCATCAAGTACGCGGATGAGCACATTCTGCGCAAGGCTGGAAAGGCTGGTAAGTAATGAGCGTCCAGATTCTCGGTAAGGGCAAGAAGGTCGCGCTTAAGCGTCGTCACGCTCGTCTGCGCAAGCACATCAGCGGTACCCCGGAGCTTCCGCGTCTGGTGGTTACCCGTTCCAACCGTCACATGGTTGCCCAGATCATCGATGACACCAAGGGCGTCACCCTGGTGAGCGAATCCACTCTGACCAGCGATTTCGCCGGTTTCGAGGGCACCAAGACCGAAGCCGCCAAGAAGGTCGGCGAACTGATCGCCAAGAAGGCTCAGGACGCTGGCATCACCGCGGTCGTGTTCGATCGTGGCGGCAACAAGTATCATGGCCGCGTCGCAGCTGTCGCTGAAGGCGCCCGCGAGGGAGGTCTGGCACTGTGAGCGACAACGAAAAGGAAACCCAAGTGGCTGAAGAAACTCAGAACACTCAGGCTGCCGCTGAGTCCAACAACGAGGACCGCAAGTCCCGTCGTGGCCAGCGCGGTGAGGGTCGTCGTGGCGAGCGTCGCAACCGTCGTGAGGAATCTCACGAGAACGAGATGCTCGATCGCGTGGTGACCATCAACCGTGTGTCCAAGACCCACAAGGGTGGTCGTACGTTCAGCTTCGCCGCCCTCGTGGTGGTTGGCGACGGCAAGGGCACCGTTGGTGTTGGCTACGGCAAGTCCCGTGAGGTCCCGGCTGCAATCGCCAAGGGCCAGCTGGATGCCAAGAAGCACATGTTCACCGTGCCGCGCATCAAGGGCACCGTCACCCACCCGGTGATCGGCCACGATGCCGCTGGCACCGTGCTGCTGCGCCCGGCTGCTCCGGGTACCGGCGTTATCGCCGGCGGTGCAGTCCGCGCCGTCATGGAATGCGCTGGCATCACCGACGTCCTGACCAAGTCGATGGCTCCGCCACCGCCGTCAACGTGGTGCGCGCAACCGTCGACGCCCTCAAGAAGCTCGAAGAGCCGGAAGAGATTGCCGCACGTCGTGGCATGTCTCTCGAAGAGGTGGCTCCGGACGCGCTGCTGCGTGCTCGCGCCGAAGGCATCGCCGAGGCCCGCAAGGCTCGTGAAGAGGCTCAGGCCAAGGCTGCTCAGAAGGACGGTGAGTGATGACTAACCTGAACATCAAGCTGCACCACGGTCTGGTGAACTCCACTCCGAAGCAGCGTGCTGCGGCTCAGACTCTGGGCCTGAACAAGATCGGCAAGACCGTGACTCGTGAGGACACTCCGGCCCTTCGTGGCCAGCTGCAGGTCCTCCGTCACCTGATCACCGTCGAGGAGGCTGACTGATTATGGCAGACATTCTGCAGATGCATGACCTGAAGCCGGCTCCGGGTGCCAACAAGGATCGTATCCGCGTTGGCCGTGGTGAAGGCTCCAAGGGTAAGACCTCGGGCCGTGGCGACAAGGGCACCAAGAAGCGCTATCAGGTTCGTCCGGGCTTCGAAGGTGGCCAGCTGCCGCTGTACATGCGCCTTCCGAAGCTGCGTGGCTTCAAGAACCCGTTCAAGAAGGAATACCAGGTCGTCAACGTGGCTGTTCTTGCGGAACTGTTCCCGCAGGGCGGCGAGATCACCGTGGCTGATCTGGTTGCCAAGGGTGCCGTCCGCAACGGCTTCCCGGTCAAGGTCCTGGGCGACGGCGAGGTTTCGGCTGCCTACACTCTCAAGGGTGTCAAGGCTTCCGCTTCCGCCAAGTCCAAGATCGAGGCTGCCTGGCGGCTCCATTTCCGAGGATTGATTCCAACGGAATGTAGCTGACTGAAGCTCAGACATGAGGCTTCCCCCGCTTTAGAGCGGGGGAAGCCTCATTCGTTTGCAGTCAAAATGCAATCATGCATGGAAAAACAAAAAAACAGACGAATAATGACGGAAACGCCATATCGGTAGACGCCGTACGCTAGACTCGAGCGTTAGAGTCTGTTTTTGCACGTGTGCGCAGGTGCGCACGACGATGGAAGGAACCCCAGGTGAGGACGTTAATCCAGGCCTTGAAGACCAAGGAATTGAGGAATAAAATCCTCTTCACCCTTGGTATCATCATCATTTATCGTATCGGTTCATTCATCCCGACCCCTGGCGTCGATTACACCGTCGTCCAGCAGTGCGTCGGCAAGATGAACAACGCTTCTGAGAACTTTATCGGTCTGGTGAACCTCTTCTCCGGCGGCGCCATGCTGCAGCTGTCGATTTTCGCATTGGGCGTCATGCCGTACATCACCGCATCGATCGTCATCCAGCTGCTGCGTGTGGTCATCCCTCGTTTCGAGGCACTGCACAAGGAAGGCCAGTCCGGCGAAGCCAAGCTGACCCAGTACACCCGTTATCTGACCATCGGCCTTGCCGTGCTGCAGTCCACCACCATCCTGGTGACCGCACGTTCCGGCGCGCTGTTCAACTACCAGTGCTCCCAGGTCGTTCCGGACGGTTCCGTGTGGAACCTTGTGGTCATGGTGCTCATCATGACCGGCGGCACCGGCCTCATCATGTGGATGGCCGAATTGGTCACCGACAAGGGCCTCGGCCAGGGTATGTCCATCCTTATCTTCATGTCCATCTGCTCCGGCTTCCTGCCGCAGCTGTGGGAGATCGGCTGGGGCACCAACGGCACCGATGGCAATTGGGGCAAGTTCGCCGCGGTCGTCGGCACCCTGCTGGTCATCATGATCCTTGTCATCTACGTCGAGCTTGCCCAGCGTCGTATTCCGGTGCAGTACACCCGCCGTATGATCGGCCGCAAGATGTACGGTGCTCCTCCACCTACCTGCCGCTGAAGATCAACATGAGCGGCGTCATCCCGCCGATCTTCGCATCCTCCATCCTGGCCGTGCCGACGCTGATCGCGCAGTTCGGCAATTCCGACCAGTCCTGGGTCAAGTGGATCAACTCCAACCTGGCCAACACCACATCCGTGTGGTACATCGCACTGTACGCGCTGATGATCGTGTTCTTCTGCTTCTTCTACACGGAGATCACCTTCAACCCGGACGAGACCGCCGACAACATGAAGCAGTACGGCGGCTTCATTCCGGGCATCCGCGCGGGAAGCGCCACCAGCAACTACCTGAGCTACGTGATGAACCGTCTGAACACGGTCGGCGCCGTCTACCTGCTGTTCGTGGCGCTTATCCCGACGGTGCTCATCATGGCGCTCAACCTGAACACCAAGCTGCCGTTCGGCGGCACCACCATCCTGATCATCGCAGGCGTCGGCCTCGACACCCTGCGCCAGGCCAAGGCCCAGACCGAACAGTTCCAGTACGCTGGCTTCCTGTTCGAGGACACCGACCACAAGGAAGGTAAGTAACCACTTGAATCGTGATGCCGTTTCCGTTGATCGGGAGCGGTATCACGATTTTATGTTAAGTAATCCATCATCCGAAAATCCCCGTTGAGGGGAATGAACGAAACGGAGAACAACACATGCGACTGCTGATCATGGGCCCGCAGGGCGTAGGCAAGGGCACCCAGGCCGCTCTGCTGAGCGAGCACTACGGAATCCCGGCGATCTCCACCGGCGATATCTTCCGCTACAACATCAAGAACAAGACCGAGCTCGGCGTCGAAGCGCTCAAGTACATCGACAAGGGCGAGCTTGTGCCGGACGAGCTGACCAACAAGATCGTCAAGGACCGTCTGGCCATGGACGACGCCAAGAACGGCTGGATTCTCGATGGCTATCCGCGCAACGCCTCCCAGGTCGAGGCTCTCGACGCCATCCTGGGCGAGCTGGACACCCCGCTTGACGCGGTCGTCGCACTGGATGCAGATCACGACGTGCTCATGGAGCGTATGAAGAAGCGCGCCGAAATCGAAGGCCGCTCCGACGACACCCCTGAAGCCATCGCCAAGCGTCTTGACGTGTACGCCAAGGAGACCGCGCCGCTGCTGGACATCTACCAGAAGCGCGGCCTGCTCAAGACGTTCAATGGCGTCGGAGCCGTCGACGAGATCCAGGCCACCATCGTGGCGGAGCTTGGCTGAAGGAAAAACCAAGCAGAATAACATATTTCCAACGAAAGCGGGAATCGCGACACGCCGAACGTGTCTTGATTCCCGCTTTCGTGTATTCTTGCAAGTTGGTGTGTCTTCGGGCACGCATAGTAATCGCCAAGGAACGGAACGAGGCTCATGGCTAAAGACGGTGTGATTGAAGTCGAAGGACAGGTAGTGGAAGCACTGCCGAACGCGATGTTTCGTGTTGAACTCGAAAACAAGCATATCGTGCTCGCAACCATTTCGGGCAAGATGAGGAAGAACTACATCCGCATCCTGCCGCAGGATCGTGTTGTGCTGGAGATGAGCCCCTACGATCTGAACCGCGGCCGTATTACGTACCGTTACAAGTAAAGGTACACAAGCAAAGGAAAACCATGAAGGTCAGCCCTAGTGTGAAGAGGATCTGCGAGAACTGCCGCGTGATCCGTCGTCACGGCCGCGTCATGGTGATCTGCGTCAACCCGCGCCATAAGCAGCGTCAGGGCTGAGAGCAGATCCAGCGGCATAAACAGTACAGGCGCTGAGTCACAGCCCGTGAAAGCGGGATGAACCCCGGGTACGCAGGCCCGGGCCGGGAAACCGGACGACTCGGTGCAAGACCTGCGGAAAACAGAAGGAATCGCAATGGCACGTCTTGCCGGAGTCGACATCCCCAATGAGAAGCGCATCGAGATCGCCCTCACCTATATCTTTGGTGTTGGTCGTACTCGTGCCAAGGAAACGCTTGCCGCGACCGGTATCAATCCGGACATTCGCGTCAAGGATCTGACGGATGAGCAGCTGATTACGCTGCGTGATTACCTTGAGGGTAACTACAAGATCGAGGGTGATCTGCGTCGTGAAATCGATGCGGACATCCGCCGTAAGATCCAGATCAACTGCTACCAAGGCCAGCGTCACCGTAAGGGACTTCCTGTGCGCGGTCAGCGCACCAAGACCAATGCTCGTACCCGCAAGGGCCCGAAGCGCACGGTCGCCGGAAAGAAGAAGGCCACCAAGTAATCGGTGGCTGACAGTTCAAGCCACGAGGCGTAAGCCTCATCGTTTGAACATCAAAGCAAATTCGTTATTAGGAAACGAGGGTCAATGGCAGCTCAAAAGCAAGCCGCGCGCAAGCCGCGTCGCCGCGACCGCAAGTCGGTCCCGGTTGGGCAGGCGCACATCAAGTCCACTTTCAACAACACCATCATTTCGATCACCGACCCGTCCGGCGCAGTTGTGTCCTGGGCGTCTGGTGGCGATGTCGGCTTCAAGGGCTCCCGTAAGTCCACGCCGTACGCCGCTGGCATGGCCGCCGAATCCGCAGCCCGCAAGGCTATGGAGCACGGTCTCAAGAAGGTCGACGTGTTCGTGAAGGGCCCGGGTTCCGGTCGTGAAACCGCCATCCGTTCCCTGCAGTCCGCCGGACTCGAAGTCGGTTCCATCACCGACGTCACCCCGCAGGCACACAACGGCGTTCGTCCTCCGAAGCGCCGTCGCGTCTGAGCACTAGAAGAAATCATCAATCCAACGCCGCTTATGGCCGGTGAGTGCACCACCGGCCTGAAGCTGAAAGGATAACCACAGTGCTTATCGCACAGCGTCCGACACTTACCGAGGAATCTCTCAACCCTCAGCGTTCCCGCTTCACCATCGAGCCTCTTGAGCCTGGTTTCGGCTACACGCTTGGCAACTCGCTGCGCCGTACCCTCCTGAGCTCCATTCCGGGAGCGGCTGTGACTTCGGTGCGTATCTCCGGCGTCCCGCACGAGTTCACCACTCTGCCGGGTGTTGAAGAGGACGTTACCGAAATCCTGCTGAACATCAAGGGCATCGTGCTCACCAGCGAATACGATGAGCCGGTTGTCATGTATCTGCGCAAGAGCGGCAAGGGCGAGGCCACCGCGGGCGACATCCACCCCGCCGGCCGGCGTCACCATCGCCAACCCGGACATGCATATCGCTACCCTCGCCGAGGATGGCGAACTCGAGATCGAGTTCACCGTCGAGCGTGGCCGCGGCTATGTGCCCGCCCAGATGAACAAGCAGGATAACGCCGAGATCGGCCGCATTCCGGTCGACTCGATCTACTCCCCGGTGCTCAAGGTGAGCTATCGTGTGGAAGCCACCCGCGTTGAACAGCGCACTGACTTCGACAAGCTCATCCTGGACGTGGAGACCAAGCCGGCTATCTCCCCGCGCGATGCAGTCGCATCCGCAGGCTCCACCCTGGTGGAACTCTTCGGTCTGTGCCGTGAGCTCAACACCCAGGCTGAGGGCGTCGAGGTTGGCCCTGCTCCTGTGGCAGAGGAAACCAACCCGGAGATGAACATCCCGATCGAGGACCTGAACCTCACCCAGCGCAGCTACAACTGCCTGAAGCGCGAGGGCATCCACACGATCGGCGAGCTGGTCGCCCACACCGAGCAGGATCTGCTCGATATCCGCAATTTCGGTATGAAGTCCATCGATGAAGTCAAGGAGAAGCTCCAGTCTCTGGGACTCGCCCTCAAGGCTTCCCCGCTGGGTAACTTCGATACCAATAATCTCGAAGGTGGCACCTTCTTCTCGCCGGAAGACGAGTGATCCGCCACTTTTGACTTAACCGCTTCGTTGGATTCGGACGTTCGGGCAACTGCCCACCTGAATCCAACGGGGCTTTCAAGGAGAAACAATGCCTACACCAAAGAAGGGTCCGCGTCTGGCCTCCAGCCCGGCTCATGAGCGTCTTATGCTCGCGAACATGGCCACCAGCCTGTTCCAGAACGGCCGCATCACCACCACCCTGCCGAAGGCCAAGCGTCTTCGTCCGCTGGCCGAGCGTCTGATCACGCTCGCCAAGCGTGGTGATCTGCACAACCGTCGTCGCGTGATGCGCGTCATCCGCAACAAGTCCGTCGTGCACAAGCTGTTCACCGAGATCGCCGAGCAGATGGAGCAGCGCGAAGGCGGCTACACCCGCATCGTCAAGATCGCTCCGCGTCGCGGCGATGCCGCTCCGGCAGCCATCATCGAGCTCGTCACCGAGCCGGTGAGCCCGAAGCAGGCCGTGGTGAAGGAAGCCGAAGCCGCAACCAAGGTTGCCGCTGCCGAGGCTCCGGAAGCCGCCGCTGAAGAGGCTACCGCTGAGAACGCCGAGTGAATCGCTCTTAGCTGATTGAAGGCCGGGAATCGCAAGGTTCCCGGCCTTTGTCATGTCTGCTGCCAAGACTGTCGTGCCACATGCCTCACTATGCCAGCCATTTGCTATGCTCAATGCCGTGAGACTACGCATCGATTTGGCATATGACGGTACCGGCTTCTACGGATGGGCGAAACAGCCCGAAATACGTACGGTACAGGGCGAAAATCGAACGCGTGCTGCATACCATTCTTCGCGTACCGGAAGGAGACCCGACCGAACCGCTGCGCCTTACCGTGGCCGGACGAACCGACACCGGCGTGCACGCCTCGCATCAGGTATGCCATCTGGACGTCAACGAGGACGTGCTCAAACGCTGCGTCGGCCACATGGACGTGCCGCCCGTCATCGCGCTTACCCGCAGACTTCAGCGCATGCTGCCGGCCGATATCGCAATCCGCGGCATCGCACCCGCTCCGGACGGTTTCGACGCGCGTTTCTCCGCGTTGGAACGTACCTACGTGTACCGAATCGCCGATAGGTCAAGCGAGGTGGACCCCCGTACCAGAAACTTCGTATTGCATATCGACGATGAATTTGACCTCAAAGCCATGAACGAAGCCGCTGCGATGACGATCGGCCTGCACGATTTCGGCTCGTTCGCCACCCCGAATCCGGGCGGCACCACCATACGCGAGGTGAAGACCGCGTATTGGCGTCGCGTACCGCAGCGGACGCTTATCGACGACGGCATGACGATGGGGGAGCGGTACCGTACACCGACCGTGGAATCGGGCCTCGTCTGCTTCGTGATCGTCGCCGACGCGTTTGCACGCAATATGGTGCGCTCCCTCGTCAACGGCTGCGTGCAGGTCGGTATCGGCAAACGTTCCCTCGACTGGTTTGCAGGAAAAATGGCGGCTCCGCTGCGCGAAGGCTCCACAGGACCGATCGCGCCGCAAGGACTGACGCTGGAGCATATCGAATATCCGGCCGACGACCAGCTGGCGGTCCGCGCCGAAGCCATTCGCGCCAAGCGCACACTGTAGCTTTATTGCGATTGTCATAGCCATGTTACGGGCGATTGTCATGTCCATTGCCGAGACATTGTCGTAACAGACCGTTTCGTTTTCCGGAAACGCTGGTTCGTTAGGTTTTTCTTCCATCAAGGCACGATGCCTCAGATTGGCATGCGTTCGCATGGGGTGGAAGGGAGCGTGGAACGATGATTGAATCCGCCGCACGAAGGTTGGCTTCGGAACTGGTCGATCGTCGGGAGTCGATCAACCGGGAGCTGAGCCGTAATGGCGTACGGTTCGGCATCTACAAGAACGGCGAGTACCATGACCGGCTGTTTCCGTACGATCCGATTCCGCGCATCATCGAATCGGACGAATTCGACAGAATGGAAGCCGGACTGAAACAGCGCGTCAACGCGTTGAACGCCTACCTGCGCGACATCTACTCCGACAAGCAGGCCATCAAGGACGGCATCGTGCCGGAAGAATACGTGTACACGTCCGCGGGATACTTTCCGCAAGTCAACGGCGTGACACCTCCGGGCGGCGTGTTCGCGCACATCGCCGGCGAGGACCTGGTGCAGGGGCAGGACGGGCAATGGTGGGTGCTGGAAGACAATCTGCGCATTCCATCCGGTGCCAGCTATCCGCTGTTCGCCCGCGATATCGAACGCAGAATCACGCCCAGCCTGTTCCGCAACGTACGTGTGCGCGACAATCGCGATTATCCACGACTGCTGCGCCAATCCATGGATTTCGTCTCCACCGACGGCATAGCAGTGGTGCTCACCCCCGGCAGGTACAATTCCGCGTTCTTCGAACATGCATACCTGGCCGAGAAAACCGGCGCGGCGCTCGCGTTCCCCGAAGACCTCGAAGTCGTGGACAACAAAGTGTACTTCCTCGACTATGCCGGCAGGAAACACCGCGTCGGCGTGGTCTACCGCCGTCTGTCCGACGAATATCTCGACCCGTTCGCATTCAACCCGGATTCCGTGATCGGCGTGCCGGGAATCCTATCCGCCTACAGGTCGGGCAATGTGGCGATCGTCAACGCTCCGGGCAACGCGCGGCCGACGACAAGGCCATCTACTATTTCGTGCCGAACATGATCCGCTATTATCTCGGCGAAGAGCCGATCCTGCACAATGCGCCGACCTACATGCCGATGTTCGACAAGGACCGCAAGGAAGTACTCGACCGGCTCGGCGAACTGGTCATCAAGGATGTGGCGGAAGCGGGCGGCTACGGCGTCGTGTTCGGCTCGTCGCTCGACCGGTCGCGGCGAGAGGAACTGGCCGAACGCATCAAGGCCGAACCGCGCCGGTTCATCGCGCAGGAGGTCATCCAATTCAAGGACATCGACGTGGTGGACCCCGAAACCGGACAGATGAGCCCACGTAAATGCGACCTGCGCGCCTTCGTGGTGACCGGCAAGAACACGCACGTATGGTATTCGGGACTGACACGCTACTCGTCCATACCGGGCCAGATGATCGTCAACTCATCACAGGGCGGCGGTTTCAAGGACACCTGGGTACTGGCCAAAGAGACCGGCGTGGAGCATGATTACGCACCCGGCTCGGAGGTCGTGCGCGTGCTGGAACAGTCCCGCAAGCACTCGCTGGCACTCGTCACCGCGTCGAAGGCCGACAACCTGTTCTGGCTCGGCCGCTACACGGAACGCGTATTCACCACGCTGAGCCAATTCTTCCCCTTCTACGACCGTGTGATGGACACGGATGTGGACGCGTTCCGACCGTTCGCCCGCGCGCTCGACCTGCCGGAGGATTTCGAGGATTTCGACGCGTTCATCCACAGCTTCCTGTACGACGAGAAGAATCCGGATTCCGTACGCAGCGCCATCGTCTACGCGTTCAACAACGCGGTGATTCTGCGCCCCGAACTTGGTTCTCGCTCGTTGCAGCAGGTGGAGTTGGCCATGAGCTCCATAGTGGAGGCATCCGAATACGGCGGCATGGACGCGGACATCTTCAAACACCGCGACATTGCGGACAACATGCTCGCCTTCTGGGGAGGTGTGGAGAATTCCCCCGTCGAACCGACTCTGAAATCGTTCATTTTCGTGGGCAAATATCTGGAACGTCTGGATCTGTACACACGATTCGGATATTCCGTGGAAGAGCTCAAGGCGCCGCTCGCCAAACTGGGCAGCTACATCCTGCCGTTGAACGGTCTGCCGGTACCGCAATGCTTCGCCGAAGGATTGCGCTGGCTGGTCGGCCAGCTGCCGCAGCGGGGATATGCGGAGCTTGCGGAAAAACTGGGGATGCTGCTGAAAGATTTCGATGGGCGCATCTCCACGAAGGATCTGAGGATCTGGGCATGCTCAACACGATGGACATGGACGCCGCGCGACTGTGAAGAATACGTGCCACAGCCATCGCACGGTGCGTGTATAACGGCTAGAACAAGGCCCACGGCGTGGAAAACGCCGAAGGAACGACAATAATCGCTGAGGAGACGATGTGAAGAAACTGGTGTTTGACTATGAGATGAAGCTCTCATTCAGCTCGCCCGTGACCGACCATCGCTTCCAACTGCGCTGCATTCCAGCCACCGGCCCACGCCAGCAGGTGATCGACGTGGCAGTCAAAATCGAACCGGATGTGGAACTCGAAACCACCATCGATTCCTTCGATTCCGTGGTGATGACCGGATTCATTCCCGAACCGCACACCATGTTCAACTACTCGGTGACCGGCATCGCCTTCGTGGACAACGCGCATATCAAATCCGAAATCTACAAGCCGCTGTACCGCTTCAATTCGGCGTTGACAGTGCCGGGGCCGGCCATCGAAGCGTTGATCGGCATCTGCCGTGAACGCATCGCGTCCCTGCCTGCCGACTGCACGCCGATCGACCAAGCCCGTGAGGTGATGGACGAGGTGTTCAAAACGTTCGTCTACACGCCGGCCTCCACCACCATCCGCACCACCGCCGAGGAAGCGTTCGCTCAACGCAAGGGCGTATGCCAGGATTACGCGCACGTCATGCTGTCCGTGTGCCGGCACGTCGGACTCACTGCCCGATACATCGCGGGATTGCTCGGCGGCGAGGGCGCCACGCACGCATGGGTCGAAATCTACCATGATGGACGTTGGGTCGGTTTGGACCCCACACACAACCGTATGGTCGACGACAACTACATCACCATCGCCCATGGCCGCGATTACCGCGACTGCATGCTCGACATCGGCATCTTCTCCGGCTGCGACGTCAAGCAGGACCAGTGGGTCAACGCTTCCGTGCACGAGCAGGGATACTGATTCCCCGACGTTTTCTCGATGCCGGATTCCGTATTTCGGCAGATGCAAAGCAGATAAACAAAAAAAGGCCGAAACGCCATTGTTTCAACCTTCATTGCATGCGGATAAGGCGAGATTCGAACTCGCGGAGGGGTTCGCCCTCACACGCTTTCGAGGCGTGCTCCTTAGACCGCTCGGACACTTATCCATTCGTCACCTGAAAACAAGCAACTTGATAATTGTGCCACAGTGGTGGCGATTGTCAAATCGGACTGGCTGCAACGGTGTGATTTCCGGCGTGTCTTGCTTTGCGCCCGACTGTGCGTCCTTAGACGAACAGCGCTTCGTCGAAGGAAGGATAGCCCCAATCAAGCGCCAATTCGACACGGTCCGCAATCAGACCGGCAAGCACGCCCAGGGATTGCGCTCGCGAATCCGTCGACTGTTTTGCATTGGTGACGCGTGACTGGGAATGATCGTTCGCGGCATTGGAGCTTCCGGCGATTGCCGTTATCTCGCTTCGCGCGCAGTTCATTTCGATGGTGGCGTCGGTCGGTGCCGTAAGGCCGGTGGCGGAATCGAGCATCGTGTCGGGGTGGGCGAGCAAGGCGGTGGCCTCGTACGTTTTCCTACGATCGTCAATGGTGTCCGAGAAGGATGCGAACCGTTGCGATGTGGTCTTATGACGATCGCTGATATCCAGCGTCGCATGGCCGCTGTTGCGGGCCGCCAGCACTTCCATGGCGAATCCGGCACGGTCTTCGGCCTGCGCGGCGGTGGCAAGGGACTTGGAATCGACGTCAAGCGATTCGACATCGTCAAAACGCGACAGCGTGATCGGCGCGACGGCCACCGACAGTTGATCGCCCAGTGCGCGAGCCATATGACGTGCCTGCGCGCTGCGCAACGTGCCTTCGGCAAAACGCGCCGGACATTGCGCCGCGGTGTTCGTCCATGCGGAGACCGCCTGCTGCGCCGAGAAATAGCGGCGGATGATGTGCTGATGCTGGTCGTGTGCGATCTTGTTATCGGCGGTGGCATCGAAATAGGCCTTCTCGCACGGGCTTTGCCGTTGTTCGGCTTCAGCCCTGCCTGCGATCCTGGGCATGGAGCATGCCGTCAGCGCCGGCATGAGGATAGCGGTGCAAAGCAATGCGCAGACGCGTTTCGCGATAAAAGAAACCGAGCGGAAAGAAGGGGTACGTGTCTGCATGAATCATTAGACTAATATCTGACTGTGACCATTGGGCCATGCGCTCGGAATAACTTCATATAGGAGGTCTTGGAAATATGGAACTGGACCTGGCAGGAATGCACCAGTCGCCGCTGGGCAGGGAATTGATCCCGAGACGCTGGATGCCGCACTCTCGGAAGCATTGCGACTGGCATATCTGAAAACCCCTCACGCTGCGAAGCGCGCTCGCGTCGAGCTTGATCCGCGTGCGGGAAGCTTCACCGTATGGGCCCAGGACGAGATTCCTGGCGAGCCGACTGAAGACGATCCCCATCCCGCGCCGACTCTGGGCGAGGAATACGACGACACTCCGCACGATTTCGGCCGACTGGCCGCTGCGACCGCTCGTCAGGTGATCAGCCAGCTGTTCCGCAAGGCCGAGGATGACAAGGTGTTCGGCGCGTTCTCCGGTCAGAAGGGCAAGCTCATCACCGGCATCGTGCAGCAGGACGTCAAGGACACATCCAACGTGCACGTGGCCGTCGGCGACGTCGAAGCCCTGCTGCCGCGCCGCGAGCAGGTGCCCGGCGAACGCTACCGTCACGGCGAACGTATCCGCGTGTACGTGGTGAACGTGGCCCGTGGTCTGAAGGGCCCGGAAATCGTGGTGTCCCGTTCCCATCCGGAGCTGGTCCGCCGCCTGTTCGAACGTGAGGTTCCGGAACTGGTTTCGGGAGCCGTGTCGATTATGGCCATCGCCCGCGAGGCGGGCGCCCGCACCAAGATCGCCGTCCGTGCCAACACCGAAGGCGTCAACCCGAAGGGCGCGCTGATCGGCCCCGGCGGAGCCCGAGTGCGCGCCGTCATGGAGAACCTCGGTCCTGAGAAAATCGATATCGTCGACTGGTCCGCGGATCCGGCGAAATTCGTCGCCGCGGCGCTGTCTCCGGCCGTCGCCACCGGTGTGCAGGTGATCAGCGAGAAGAACAAGACGGCCATCGCCTTCATCCACGATGACCAGCTGTCCCTGGCCATCGGCAAGGAAGGCCAGAACGCACGTCTTGCGGCCAAGCTGACCGGCTGGAAGATCGGCATCGAATCCGCTGAGGCGCATGCCAAGAAGATGGCCGAATCGGCGGACCATTCCGATGGGGAAACCGAGGAATAAACAACACTTCCGGTAGACAACAAGCCCGTGGACGTACAATCCACGGGCTTGAGTATGCTGGACTCGACAATCCAAAGCGTGACGGCCATGCCGTCATGCCCAGGGAAAAGACGAGGTATCACGAACATGGTTGCACGATGAGAAGGAACAAGCTCGCCGTGAATCAGTAGCGGTCGCGCCCGTATGCGCGCGGCCCAAGATAGGAGAATTGAGTGCCGAAAGCACGCGTATATGAACTTGCCAAGGAACTTGGCGTTGACAGCAAAACCGTTTTAAGCAAACTTGAGGCGATGGGCGAATTCGTGAAGTCCGCATCGTCTACCGTTGAACCTCCCGTTGCACGCAAGCTGAGGAACGCATTCGCGTCCAGCGGACAGGGCAACGCATCTGATTCCAAGAAGCCGGGCCATACGGCCAAGAAGCCTGTCGAACCGGCATCTCATTCCATGCCAAGCCGGCCGCTCCGTCAGCACCGAAGCCGGCTCGCCCCCGCGCGCCGAGCCGCATCATGCCGCTTCCAAGTCCGATGCCCCG
>ENA-OQCR01000021-OQCR01000021.1-human-gut-metagenome-genome-assembly--contig:-NODE-21-length-22208-cov-1.905575_pt1 | contig 22208 bp, 20 predicted proteins | sample MGYA00242763_ERZ504589 | MGnify/ENA primary metagenome ERZ504589 (study PRJEB26092, sample SAMD00036321) | human gut metagenome | host: Homo sapiens | study: EMG produced TPA metagenomics assembly of...
GCATTTCCTATTTTCTCCCCGATACGAAAAAGTGAATAAGTCTTAACATATTGATTACCATAAAAGATATATCCTGATTGTTTTTCAAAATAAAGTCTCAAATTTTTATTTGAAATTCTAGTTTTTCCTGTTTTAGTCAAACCTTCTGCAAAATTGCCAACATATCCACACACTTCCTTTGAGTAATCTATAAAACTATCAATCAAAGTATTAGTATCCTTAGTTCCTAAAAGTTTCAATAACTCTATTGACCAACGATCAATATAATAGTGATTATATTCATAATTATATGTTTCATTTATATCCTTACTTTTCACTTCAATTTTAATATTGAAATAAGTATCGGATTCATCAGTAGATATGATAATTTCAGAATCTTTTTTAGGTATCATCAATGGGCCTTCTGGAATATTTAAGACATACATATCTCCTTTTTCTGAAACTAATTTATTTCGAATGTCATCAGGTGTCAAATGAAGGCTCTTGATAATTGCCAACAAAGAAGTGTCTATTTGTTGAACTTTTATTGGATTGTATATATATGATGAATTTTCTAATATAGCCATCTCCGATGGGATGTTTTCAACATATGCATACCCACACCCAATGACAAATCCTTCATAAGGATATCCTTGGATACAGCTGACCCTAAAGTCATCTAACTCCATATATGTTGTTCTATAATTTCCCATATTACACCCATCTATTGTCGAAATCAACACCTTGAACAGTTAATGTTTCTGGAGAAATCGTTAATGTTGTAGATAACCCCTGTCCGAAACTGATACTTCTGTGTAGCCTTATGCAATACGCGTTCATAAACGCCACCTCAAATATCACTCCGGACGTTCCGGTCTTGAACAGAACTGCCCCGTTTTTTTTCACCCACGGTTTCACAGCCCATCCGTAGATGTTGCTTTTCACCGTCTGCGAAAGGGTTATCATGATTCGTCCTCCACGCACTTCGCCTTCCGGTTGGTTCTTTAGGTTATCTACTGGCTGGTGAAAACCTATCTTGAACTGTTCCACTGCATATTCGTCGCCGTCAACGCTGAATATGACATTCACGTTGCTGTCCACTTGCGGAAAATTAAAAAGTCCCATAACGCTGCTGTTTTTAAAACACCCACTGATTTTCAAACTCTTCTGTACCGAATGCCAGTTTCTGTGCCTGTACGGTCAGTTTGGTCGCAATATAGCTTTTGCCCTGCCGGATATAGCTGATTTCCATATCCACACAAGTCGCTTTCTCAAAGAGTATCTTTTCGAGCGTGGAGCCTTGGTTGTCATGAACTACGATGGCTCCGCTCTGGTATTTACGGGCATCCAGCATCCACTGGATCATGTCACGGTTGGGAAGATGAGGGTAGGTTACATAAAACGTGCCGCCTTTTACCTCGGTCTGTACCTGTCCTTTGATATCTATCCCTTGGGCAAATCCGAATTCGCAGCCGATGAGCTGGTAGCTGTCCTTGTACATGTCGGTCAGTGAGGAGGCAGCCAGGTTGCCTATCTTTAAGAATACGGTATATCCAAACATACGATACTTGATTATTGGTGAATATTCCAGGTTAATTCATTCTGTTCGTCCAGATCTACCTCCAGACTTTTTCCTTTGCCCAGCTCCTCGTTGATGATAAGCCGTGAAATCGGTCTGCGCAGATAGTTACGGATTACACCGGCCACTTGGCGGGCACCGTATTTGGGTGTGAATCCTTTGTGTGCAAGCATCTTACGGGCATCATCGGTGATGGTTATGCCGATACCCTGCTTGTCCAGAAGTTTTCTGACTCCGTTGAACTGTATGTCGAATATTTTCAGGAGTATGTCTTCGCGGATGGGGGAGAACGGAACGATTTCAGACAGGCGTGCCAGAAACTCCGGACGGAAATACTGCCCCATCACCTCCATGATCTGGGTGGTTGACGGAACATTGCCGGACTCAAGTTGCTTGGTCAGCCACTCGCTTCCTACATTGGATGTGAACAGCACGATGGAGTTGGAGAAATCTCCTTCCTTGCCCAGACGGTCATGCAGTTTTCCCTCGTCCATGATTTGCAGGAAAATGTCATATACGGATGGATGCGCTTTCTCTATTTCATCAAAGAGGACAACGGCGTATGGCTGTTGCCGTATTTTATTGACCAGCATGCCGCCTTCCTCATATCCCACATATCCCGGAGGCGCTCCGTACAGTAGGGCGGCGGAGTGTTCTTCCTTAAACTCGGACATGTCGAATCGAATCATGGATTTCTCGTCATTGAACAGTGCCTCCGCTAGTGCTTTGGCAAGTTCGGTCTTGCCGGTACCGGTGGGTCCCAGCAGGAAGAAGGAGCCGATGGGCTGTCCCGGCTTGTTCATGCCGCTACGGGATTCCAGGATGGCATCCGTCAATGTCTTCAGGGCCTGGTCCTGTCCGACGACGCGTCGCCTCAGATAGTCTTCCATATTGAGTAGCCGTTCCTTTTCTTGCGACTGTATCTTGCCGATAGGGATGCCTGTCTTGCTGGCGACAACGGCGGCTACCTCATAGATACCCACCTCCTCTATTTTCTTCTCTGCAAATTGGAGGAGGACGTTCAATGCGTTTCTCAGATAGCCGGTCAGTTCTTCATACTCCTGCAATTCATGGATGTCCGCTTCATCGGGTATGACTCCTAAAAGGATGGGGCTTAATTTGTTGTGCATTACGAAAAGCAGCGTTTTCAGTTCTTCGGTCTTTTCCTGAAGGTCCTTTTCGTCCTTTTCTATTTCATCCAGCCCGGACAGCAGGGTCTCCACATTCTTCTTTCCTGTTTCATTGACCATCTTGATGGCGGAGAGCGTCATGTCCAGCAGACCGATGGCGGAATCAGGCAGACGGCGGTCTTTGATATACCGTTTGGCAAGACGGACACATTCGGCTACGGCTTCGTTGCTGATTCTTACATGATGGTAGTCCACGTATTGTTTCTGCACGGAGTGTAGCATCTGGATAGCGGACTTTATGTCCGGTTCGCTTACCTGTATGACCTCGAAACGGCGGCTGAAAGCATGGTCCGGCTCGATGATTTTGCGGTATTCGTCAATGGTGGTGGCACCGATGACGGTCAGGTCGCCGTGCGACAGTTCGGATTTCAATACATTTCCAGCACCGGTATTTCCTTGCCGGTTGTCCAGCAATACATGGATTTCGTCAATAAACAGGATTGCATTGTCGATATTCCGCAATTCCTTCAGGATGTTTTTCAGGCGGTCCTCGATTTCCCCCTTGTAGGTGGCTCCCGCAATCAAGGAAGCGTTGTCCAGCTCAAATACACGGGTCTCTTCCAGAAACGAGGGTACTTTATGGCTGACTATGTCCCAGGCAAGTCCGTAAACCAGTGCTGTCTTTCCTACTCCGGCATCACCGACAATCAGGACATTGGACTTGCTCCGGCTTCCCAGTATCTCCATGACCATACGGTTTTCACGGTCGCGGTTGATGACCGGATGCAGCTTGTTGGCCGCATCTTCGGTTAGATCCACACAGTATTTGCCCAAGAAGGAGGATGAGGCGGAAGTCGGGGCATAGGACTTCTCCGTAGTGGCGGAAGGACATGCCGGCTGCCCGTTACCTATATATATGGAATGGATATCCTTTTCCAGAATGGGGAAAGACCTGAGCTGGTCGCTGGAAAAAGCGACACCGGGTTTTGCCAGTGCCAATAGCACACAGATGGGATTGATGTCGAACAGCCCGAACTGGATTCGTGCATCGTCTGCGGCACGGAAAACGGCGTCAATCCGTTCCGAAGGCTTGATTTCGGACAACTGGGTGGATTTCGGGCATTGTTCGATATACACGTCCGCCCATTCCTCCAAATAGCCTAAATCCTTGCCTATACTTATTATAAAATCTCTTAACCCTACATCTTTATGAAGTAGAGCCTTCAACAAATGCGAGGGTGTATAACACTCGTTCGCATTTTCACGAGCCACTGCAAGTGCTATGTTAAGCGCAATTTTTACAGAATCATCAAGATTGATGAAACCAACTCCTGTTTCCATAATCGTAAGATTTAAAAATTGCGCAGGAGAACATTGCAAATATAAGGCAAAAAAAATAATTCGGCTATTGTTGGCAGCGTTTTTTTTATGCTTATGGGCATATTTTCGGTAAAAACAAGAAAAAATCATCAAAAGTTCTTTGTAGTTTTCAGAAAATGCCATATATTGGGCGCAGAAATTGAAGGACAAAGATAGGACTGTAGCAGGCCTCCTTTGACCGGATATTTCAAAATCAACTTATTTTTTTAATTTAAAACTTTGAGAATATGGCATTTAAAGCGTCATTTAAGTTTTCGGACTCAAGAGAGTTTGATGTACTGACCTGGAGAGTTAAGTTCAATCGTGATGTGGACCCCAAAGGCCGTCCGGCATCTGACATTTATGGTGGCACAATCTATGTGGAAATCGAATCAACTCCCGATACCATTGTGCTGGATAAGATGTTCAAGCAGTACCAGCCCGTAAACGGAAACATCGTCTTCAAGAAAGCGGATGAAGATGCCAAAATGAAGGAATTGGTGTTCGAAAATGGTTATGTGGTGGATTACGAAGAGGCACTGAATGTGGCTAACCAGTATCCGATGACAATCAAGTTCGCCATTTCTGCACAGACCGTGAAGATGGACGAGGCTACATTTGTACAGGATTGGCCGGAAAACAACTAATGGTTGTTTCCTAATCAAAGTTTTAGGTGCCGGAATATACCAATTCCGGTTATTTCGGCACCAAAAACATACCGACCAGTCGGATTATTTATTTAAAATCATAGTTTAAGATAGTATGGGAGCAAGTTTTCTGAATTTGGTGACTACTAAAGTAACCGTGAAAGGAGAAGAACAGAAATTCGTTTCACTGCATCTCCGTCAGGGTTTCAACCGGCATCACACCTTTACTGTGGTGGTGAATTATCTGTCGCCTAACAATACGTTCCAACAGACCCCGGAAAAATTCATCGGCTACATCGGGGAGACTGCCAGCATTTCATTTGTCCATAGGCAGACGGGTGAAAGTTATGACTTCGAGGGAATCATCACTCAAGTGGAAATGGTTGGAAGCATGGGCGAGACAGGCGGAGTGGCCATTCACGGAACAAGCCCTACGATACTGTATGAGAACAACAGGACACTCGATTCTTGGATGGATCAGTCCCTCTCTACCATAATAAAGGAGGCGACGCAGGAGTATGGAAAGGTCAATCTGGTTTCCAATCCCAAGTATGCGGCGCCCATACCCTACATGGCACAGTATAACGAGAGTGTCTTTGACTTTATGAATCGCCTTTCGGCTCTTTATGGGGAGTGGTTCTATTATGACGGAACGAAAGTGTATTTCGGCAAGCCTGACAGGGACAATACGGAGAAGATTGTTTATGACATGGATTTGGAGGAAGTACGTCTGGTTGCCAATCTGGTACCGGGTAAATCCGCAAGATACGATTATGTAGCGCAGGAGAACAAACAGCATAATGCGGATACGCCTGCCAAACCGGATGGCATGAACGACCTTCAGTCTATTGCACACAGCTGCTCTGAGAAGGCATATACCGCAAAAACAACCTCGGCTGCCGACCCCCATGTAACGGACAAGGCGGAACTGGACGAACAGATGAGGATTGTAAAGAATGCGTCTGGTGCCAATCTTCTGAACATCAAAGGCATAGGAAAGACTTGCCGGATAAGGATTGGTGAAATCATCGATGTTTCTTTCCCCGACAGGATGAAACTGCCTCCTTTAGGCAAGTTCCGTATTGTCGGGATTGAGCATGAGGTACGCCGTGACGGACATTACTCCAATAGTTTTGTCGGTGTGCCGGACGGTACGGTACATATTCCTGTTCCCGATGTGAAGCGGCCGTTGGCGTTGCCGGAACTGGCTACGGTGAAGGAAAACAACGACGACAAGGGACAGGGACGTGTGAAAGTGGCTTTCGACTGGCAGAAAAACGGCAAGACAACCAATTGGATCAGGGTGCAGACTCCTAATGCGGGAGTAAGTGGTGCGGTTCCCAAAAATCGCGGATGGGTATTTGTTCCGGAAGTCGGCGATCAGGTTATGGTAAGCTACGAGCATGGCAACCCGGACCGCCCCTATGTTACGGGGTCGGTGTTCCATTCCGGTTCAGGTAAAGGAGGGGACAAGGACAACAAGGTCAAGAGCATTATCACACGCAGCGGCAATGCCATCGTTTTCGATGATGAGACGGGAAGCATCGTTATTACTGACCAGACGGGAAAACAGCTGATCATGTTGGATGGCACGGATGCCATTACCGTCATGGCGAAAAAGAGCATTACCCTTACCAACGAGGCGGAATCGGTCATCGTAATGGATGATAAGTCGATAGGCTTGCAGGCCGATACCATTGCTCTCGAAGGCAGGAAAAGTGTAACATTGCTGTCCGGCAACGAATGTATGGTACTCAGCAGCGAAAAGAGTATAATTAGCAGCAGCGGTACCAATATCAAACAGGAAGCGACAAAGGATTACGATGTTGCTGCAAAGAACGGAACGGTCAACGGTGTAAATCTGATGATAGAGGGAAAGGGAAACGTAACGGTTTCGGGAGGAATAGTAAAGTTTAACTCATAATTCGGTTGGCCATGGGAGCATCTGCATCTGTGATACAGGAATATTACAAAGCGGTCGATTACTGGGCGGACATAGTCGGCAACAAGGACTGGAAACTGTCTGTATGGATTGTCGGGCAGAACGATGTGGACTTGGTAGACAGGTTTCTGGAAATAGAACGTTCTCCGGTAGGGCAGTTCGATGACATATTCTTTCGTTTTGATACGCCGTACAGGGGGGATGACGAGGAATACACTGAACAGCTCTGGCAGGAATATGCGGGTTGGTTTTCAGAAAAGGTTGAGGAGAAGTATGATATTCTCAGGGCTCTGAGGCACGACGGGTTGCTGAAGGAAGAATACATTCCTGATGTGTCGGTTGAGCATACGGCGGGCAACTTGTGGAGAGAGATGTTGCGTTTCAAGGCATGTATCTCCCGGTTGATGATGCCTTTTTCTGTCTGTACTTTCCTCCGGAACAGGAAAGAGGGTATTCCCGGACAGGATGGTTCGGCAATGTGCTGAAAGAAGGTGTCCCGCAGGGAATCCGGATGACAACCATTGACTTGAAAAAGAACAGGAGTATCCGATTGGGTGAGTCTCGGGAAGTGGTTTGCATACGCCCGCGGTTCGATATGGCGGCGGCTTTGCATAACCGGATGGCACGGTCGGATAGCGGTAACGACCTGATTGCACCTGAAAATCGGTTCAAGCAGCAGGTTACGGTTGTCATGGATTCTACACAAAAGCAGGATTGGAAATTATTGGACAGGGAAATCCGAAAACTGTTGGATATTGCACAGGAAATAAAGGATACGAATATCCGGATTTCCGCTCTGCTTATCGCATCCGAGGCATGTTATGCTATCAGGGAATATAAGCATAGCATGAAATACAGCGACGAAACCGTCCGGGAGGCGGAAAAGGCGATGCAGGGCGGTGAAACGGCAGGATATAGTTATTGGAAAATGGCTGTTTCCATGAAAGCGGCCATTCTGACAGCCGGGAAAAAACGGGAGGAAGCGGTTGCCTTGTATGACATGATGGCTAAAAAAGCCGTCATGCAAAAGGACCCTTATTATGTCATGGAAGGCTATCGCATGTGTGGTTTCCTGCGCTATGAGGATGGAAAGATGGAACAGGCTTTCGAATATTTTTTGCTTGCCCTGGCAGGCGGCAGCTACCTTTCTGCCGAAATCAGGCGGAGTTCCACGTTCGTTTATGCGGCGTATCTGGCTCTTCATACGGGAAGGTTGGTTCGTGCTCCGATTGATGTCGGGATATTGGAACGGCAGCTTTGCGAATGGATTGGGGAGGATTGGAAGGAACTGGTGGACAATCCGGATATGCAGCAGGCGAAGGCCAGAAGAAGGGGAAGTTTTTTCAGTTGAGCGAGATTTAATTAATATATATTTTAAATTTAAAATTGAATAAGTATGGATCTTGGTAATTATGGAATCGGCGGAAACGAAGTGAAGATTGACGCTTCCGAAGGTATTGCGGAAATTCCACAAAATCGAACCTTATTGGTGGAACAGCTGACGAAGGATGAGGCGGTGGCTCCCGAAGTGGTTGCAGGTCTGACCAACATTGACGAAGTCTTTGCACATTCGCCGAATAGATATCGAGTTCGCGGATGCGGACGGTGCTCCCGTAGAGGAAAATTTCCGTTTCCACAATGTCGGTGATTTTTCTGTCAAGAAAATGACGGAGCAGAGTTCATTCTTGTCCGGCCTGAATGCGGAAAAGCAGTTTGCGGACAGGATGGAGAAGTCGTTGCGTTCCAACAAGGTGCTGCAACGGGTGCTGGAAAATCCGGAGACACGTGGAGCGTTTGTCAATGCGATTTCTGCCATTTTGGACGATTTGAAGAACAATGAGAAGTCTAACTCCACTAATGAATGATAGTTATGAGCGAACAGAATACACAAAGAGAAGCAGCCGTACAGCAGCAACAGGCTGTGGCGCAGTCCAGAAATCTGAACGCTGAATTGCAGATTCTGGCTAAGTTTGGCGGTTTCAATGTCTTGGAATCTTCCGTGGACGGCATACAGAACATGAATCCGGAGCGTAAGGCACGGCGGAACATATTCCTTTCCGACCCTGAACGGGCGGCTGAGCGCAAGGAGCTGGAAAAACGGCTTGAGATGTGGGTCGATATGTTGAAAGGCAACAAATCCATCAGCGAGATGGTGGAGCTGTGCCAGAAGAAGTCTGCGGCGGTGTCCGGTCTGCTATCCCAGAACCAGCTGAAAGCGGTGGAAGAGGTCAGGCAGTTGGAGAAGTCCTACCGCACGGTCATGCTCTTCTACAAGAATACGGATTCCGACAAGATCAAGAATATCTCCATTGTGAACGCTTCGATGAGCCAGCTTACCGATTTGGACAACTCCTTCTTTATCGATGCCATTGCAAACGAGCTTCGTGCGAATTATGACCGTTTGGACTTGCGTACCAACTATTCCCTGCTGGTTATCCCGGGATATTTGGGTTCCAACAAGGTTGTTGAAAAATGGGCAAAGATTGCGCATGACAACAAGGTGATGATTTACACGGATTTCGCTGATCTGGAAAAACCGGATGATGTCATTGAAATGTTCTTTGATTCCAATCTTTCGGGAGGCGATGTGTACAAGTCCAACGTATGTATGACCTGCAACTATCTGGTAGGACGGGGACGCTATGCAGAACTGGGCGAAACCGAAGACTTGCTGATTCCTCCTTCTGCGGCATTGGCCGGCAGTGTGTACAAGACGGTAATGGCACAGGTTACCGCCGGTAAGAAGTATGGTTCCATGAGCGAAGTGGACGGGGTTGCCTTCAATCTGAAAAAAAGCGAGATTTCCGAAATCGAGAAGATTGGCCTGATTCCGATGGTGAAGGAATACGGCAAGGTGATGGCTTTCTCTGCCAAGACATTGTTCAATGGGGACAACTTGGGATTGCAGACCTATTCCGTAGTCCGTGTGTTCGATTGGGTAACGAAAGTGCTGATGGATTTCCTCAACCGCCGTGCCTTTGAGAACTGGAACAGCAAGGCGGAAAGGGATTTGCGTGGTCAGATCAGCAAGTTTTTGGATAGCATACAGGGTCCCGGACGCTTGATTGAGAAATTCAAGATTCTTCGTTTCGAGCGCGATCCGAAGCAGAAAGACCGTATTTTCCTCGACATTCACCTGACTCCTTATTTCCCGGCAAAGAGTTTTGTCATCAAGTTGGAAGGTACAAAAGGGGATGACGAGAACGACTGGAACAGCGACTATGCACAGGATGCATAGGTAAGTCCTTGCAGGGACAGCCGGAGTGTGCCGGTTGGAACACCCGGTTGTCTCTTTTTCACATTCTAAAAAATTCTCACCATGTCAGATGTGTTCAAGAATATAGCTGACGCCGCCGGTAGCAGCAGCGTCAGACGGGGTTTTGCCGACCTTTTTTCAGCCTCCAAGGCGGCTTTGGACGAGATTCAGGCGGGTCTGGGCGGAATCCTTCCTTCCATGCCGGGTATGCCTGTCGCCAAGTTCGGCGACCTGTCCATCGGGATAGACATGCATCCTACCGTTACCCCTCCCTCTCCCATCATGCCTGTGCCTCATGTAGGCAAGGTGTACGACCTCATGGCAGACCTCATGGCCGGCATGGCGGCTGCCATGCCGTCTGCGGCTGATGGAGTGGCCGGAGTGGCGTGCAACATCCTCAAGAGCATGGCTCCGTCGGTCAAGGTTCATAACCAGTGGATTGCGCAGGCAGGTATCGGCATCGTGCATCTGCCGGCATTTGTATTGCATCCGGCTCCGTTGGTCAGCGGTATGTCCGAGTCGGAGATGTGGATGGGCAGTTCCACTGTCCTGGCGGACGGTGCGCCCTGTTCCTCCCTCACACATCCGGCACTCTCATGCAACATTGTGGGAATACCGACGATTCCCCGCAAGGGGAAGCCCAGGAAGGTGAGCAAGGCCCTGCTTGCCCCCACTTCCATGCTCTCCACCATCACATCCGTAGGAAATCCCGTGATTGTGGGAGGATCGCCTACCATTGATGTGTTTGCGCTGGCGATGAAACTGGGGCTGAAAGGATTGTCAAAGTTCGGAAAAAAATATCCCATCTGCTGCATGGATTGATAGACAAGGCGGGATTGAATCCCCGGCTTGCCAGGATTCTCAAGAAAACAGCTTGCATCATATTCGGTGAGCCGGTGGACGCTGCTACGGGCAGGGTCTATCACACCAATGTGGACTTCGAGCTTCCGGGTCCGATTCCCGTCGTATGGGAACGTACCTATTACAGTGATGCCGCCGTGGACGGTCCGTTGGGATACAATTGGCACCACAGCTACAATCTGGGAATACGGCAGCTGGAGGAAGGGGCGTTCGCATTCCGTCATGCTGACGGACGGGAGTCCTTCCTGCCTGCGCTGAAACTTGGAGAATCCCATTTTGACCGCAGGGAACAGCTGGCATGGACACTCGATGACCGGGGTTACATGCTTACGGACATCCGGGGGTTGCAATACCGTTTTGACGGTCCTGAAAACCGCTCCGGTTACCGCATGGTATCGGGCATTTCCACGAGGACGGATTCCGGATCCGCTTCGAATACGCTTCGGGGGGAAGGCTGGCAGGAATCATATCCTCACGGGGAGAATTCCTGAAGGTGGAAACCGACGAGTCGGGACGGGTACTCTGCGTATCCGTACATCAGGACGGTGAGGAGGTGAAGCTGGTCCGTTACCGTTACGATGACCGGGGCGACATGGTGGAAACCATTGACGCGTTGGATGTCAGCAAGCATTTCGTCTATTCCGGCGGACACCTGCTGGTACAGCTTACCAACCAAGGGGGCATGTCCTTCCATTGGGAATATGAAGGTAAGGGAGAGAATGCCCGCTGTGTGCATACATGGGGCGATGGAGGCGTGATGGAATATTTCATCCGTTACGGCAAGGGATATACCCATATCCGTAACGGGGAAAATGCCGAAACCGAATATTATTACGGTGAGGACAAACTCATCTACAAGATAGTGGATGCCAACGGGGGAATTACCCGCCGCCAGTACAACAGCTTTCAAGAGCTGGAGGTCACGGTCAACCCCGAAGGCTACACCCATAAGACTTCCTACAACGAATTCGGCCAGCCGGTCCGGATAACGGACGAGAACGGCGAGGACACCTTTCTGGACTACGACGGCAACCGCAACCTCGTCTCGCTCTACACTCCGGGCGGAAAGAGGCTTTCATGGGACTATGACGGACTGGACCGCGTCGTCAGCCGGACCACACCGGGCGGAGAGACAGTGAAATATGCCTACGAGGGAGGCGTGTTGCGTACCATAACGGACGGACAGGGCCGGGTTTACACGCTCACGTTCAACGACAGGTACGACCTGGAGCTGCTGCAGTTCCCCAACGGGCTGTTCCGCCGGTGGGAGTACGACGGCAGGGGAAGGCTTGTGCAGGCGGTGGATGTGAAAGGCAATGTTACCCGTTATGCCTACGACCGTGCGGACAACCTGGTACGGCTGGAAGAACCGGACGGCAACGTGCACCGGTTTGAGTACGATGCCATGGGGAACATGGTACATGCCAGCGACAACATCCGCGAGGTCAGGTTCACCTATGGGGCACTGGGAGTACTGAAAAGCCGCGAGCAGGAACGGCACCACATCACCTTCGGCTACAACAGCGAGTTGCAGCTCCGGCGCATCGGCAACGAGGCGGGCGACAACTATTTCTTCGAGCTGGACGGGCTGGGACTGGTCGTTACGGAAACCGGCTTCGACGGTATGCGGCGTGAGTACGAGCGCGACGGTGCGGGCCGTGTCACCCGTGTGAACCGTCCCGGAGGAAAATGGACGGAATACCAGTATGATGGACTGGACAATATCCTGAAGGAGGAACAGTATGACGGGGAGGTCTCCCTCTACACGTACGACAAGGACGGCATGCTTGTCAAGGCGAAGAACAGCGAGAACCTGCTGGAGTTCACCCGTGACAGGAAGACGGGACTGGTTACCGAGGAAAGGCAGGGAGAATACACCGTCAGCCGTACCTATGACGGCGAAGGCAGCTGTACCCGCATCACCAGCAGTCTGGGAGCGGACATCCGTCATACCTATGACCGAGAGGGTAATTTGCAGACCATGCAGGCGGGCGAAGGCTGGCAGGCATCATGGGTGCGTGACAACACGGGATTGGAGGTGCAGCGCACCTTCTCCGGTGGCGTAACAGTCTGCACCGAGCGCGACTGTTTCGGGCGCGAGGTGCGCAAGTCGGTTCGGTCGGGAGGCATCGAGCGTGGAGCATACCGCTATGAGTGGGGGATTGCCAACCGACTGCTTTCTAAGGAGAACGAGCTGACGGGAACGGTCATGCGCTACGACTATGACCGTTTCGACTTCCTCATCCGGCAGGAAATTACCCAGGGTTCGGAAACGGACGTGATTTACCGCGTACCGGACTTCGTGGGCAACCTCTTCGGGACTCCGGACAGGAAGGACCGCAAATACGGTGCCGGGGGAAGACTGCTGGAGGACCCGGATTGTTTCTATCACTACGATGATGAAGGGAACCTCATTTTCCGTGAGTTCAAACGGTTGCAGGAAACGGGCGTAAGGTACGATCGCAAGCGCATGGAGAAGGAGCGCGGCGTCCGCTGTCTAGCTACAGGTACGGGATGGCTCTACGAGTGGAGTTCCAATGGTATGCTAAAGAAGGTTATACGTCCGGACGGAAGACCGGTGGAGTTCCGCTACGATGCGCTGGGACGCCGCACCGCCAAGCAATATCTCAGTAAGGTCACACGCTGGGTGTGGGACGGAAACGTGCCTTTACATGAGTGGAGCTACAAAATTCCCGATATGCAGCCGGATAAGGAAGAAAACGTTCCGTCAAAAGAGCCGACAGAGAATATTACCACCTGGGTATTTGAAGCAGGCACATTTGTACCAATGGCGAAGATACAGCATGGCAAGCAATATTCCATCGTGTCTGACTATTTGGGAACACCCATCCAGATGTTCGACGAACATGGAAATAAGACATGGGACTGTATACTGGATATTTATGGGGAAATTGCAACTTTTTTTGAAGGACATTCTTTGAATGAGTGTCCGTTCAGGTATCAGGGCAGTATGAGGATGAAGAAACAAATCTATACTACAACCGTTTCCGTTATTACTCTCCTAAAACAGGAAGCTATCTGTTGCAAGACCCAATTGGTTTAGTCGGAAACAATCCAACTCTTTATGGATATGTTTATGACACCAATAGTTGGTTAGACCCATTTGGACTTACAGCCGAAATATATAAATTGGTTGCAACAAAGAGCGGTTATTATGATGTGTATGAATGGGGAAGCGATACCCCTGTTGGTAAAACGTGGTTAAATGAAGGCGATATTTGGAAAATAGGAGAAACCGCAGATTTCAGAAGAAGGAAAAACGGCTCAGAAATTCAAAACAGATATAGCAAAAAATGGTTAGATAATAACAAATTAGATTATCAACCATTACAGCGTTCTCCAAATAAATCTGCAAAACCTTCTTTCCAAAATTTTGAAACAAGCCGTATAAAGAAGTTTGAAAAACGATTTGGTAAAAAGCCAGCAGGTAATAAATGTTATCATTGATTATGGAAAGAATAAGAGTAGTTTCAGACTCTCCAGGTTATATCAAAGTTCGCGAAATTAGTAAAGAACTTAGGAGTTTCACTAAAATTATTGAAGATAAATATAATCAAATTGATTTTGATTTTCTGTTTTGCTTTAGAGCATTGTATAGTACAATGGGGATTAACTCCAAAGTCCGATTTGATAAAGGAGATAACACATTAGGAATGGATTTGATAATGTCTTTAGATGAATTTAACCCTTACAAGACTAATGTGGCAATGCAACGGCTAATTATGGGGAAACATTTATTTCCTTTTTTTGCAGAGAACATAAAAAAATATAAAAGTAAATTGCCAAATTTAAAGTCGATAGCAGAAGACTTAACAGAGGATATGCGTTTATTTTTGATAGATAATCTTTGGTTACCAGATGACAATGGCAATTTAAAGTTATCAGTAATAAGAAACTGTATCTTATGAGAAAGCTATGGCTTTGCTTGGAAATCCGATACGAAAAAAATTCACTAACATGGAAAATGGACAAAAAATACAAGATTTGCTTTGGGAGATAGATAAAGAAACAAAAATATTAGCTCAATATAAACTGATAGATAAGATTTGGATACTTCAAAAGTATAAAATAGAATAGCAATTCACTATGCCATAAAAAATAATTAACCTCTTACATTATGGATATTTTTTCTAAAGAAATTATTATACCTATAACGGCAGCCATACTGGGCATTGCCGTTCCCTTGTTAATTGGAGTTATTCAGCGGATAGACGATAAATATGAATCTACCCGCCTGATACAACTCTTTATGAACGAAAGAAGCACAAAGCATTTTCTTGGCTTGCTCGCTATTACCATATTTTTACTGTTCTATCAATTGGTCGCTCCACCTAACTATTTTGATTTCGGAGTTCTTACAAAGTGCATAGATTATTCTGCCATTATTCTCGCGACAATATTCTGTGTACTGCTAACATTCAGTATATTTATGATTTTCAGGCTTATCTATATTTATAATGTGCCTGAAAAACTGCAAAAGCATCTAATCAAGAGGAACGATATTCCACGAAATACCAGAAAGGCATGGTTCGAACTTTTTTATTGCCATGCTCAAACAGAACAACGTGGATGTATTGCGCGATTGTTTTCAAGAATTGTATAATTGGACCATGTCTTTACGTGAAGGAAGACAATGGACGGTAATGGAATATCCGCCGGAGTTATACGAAGGCATTATCTCTATCAATGAACAGCTGTGTATGCAACAAAAGGAGGCGGTTTCCATCAAAAACGGCAATGACATAGTCAATGTAATGCTTGATGGAGTGCAGTTCACCATAATGCATCAGAATACCTACCGTACAATCTGGACTTGTTTGAACCAGCAATTGTTTTACAAACGCAGTGAATGGATTATCAAATATTGGAATGCAGCCAATTCTCTTCTGCTTCTTCACCTTGCAGATTTCCAACTTAATGAGCGCATATATGTCTCCTATACCCCATCTGGACAAGCTGTTGCCGATAGTAAAATGGTTGAGCTAAGGCAAAAAGAGCGGAAAGAATTTAAGGAGTTCCATATCGCATTGGGGGGACTTTTGCTGTTTAGAAAGGAGCACGAACTTTTAAATCAAATATTGTATTACACTAATAGCCAACCACCTCATTATGTTCTGATTCCAGGATCGCTGGCTGAAATTATTCCACTGTATATGAACTTGCTCTCATTCAGCCCCGATTCAATGTACAAATACGAGCAAAAATATCCATTTTTTGGTCTTCAGGCTGGCGTACGCAACAATAGCATCATCAATGGCTGGATACAGAAATACTTGTATATCCTAATGTTACGTCTGGCAACACTTAACCGCACCTATGTTTACGAGGATTTTTATTCACTGCCGGCTCTTCCTGAATCCTTGTCCGAAAAGAACGAATGGCTGGAAAATGTTCCTATTATCCTGAAACAGATTGAGCAGAATTCCATTCCATTGGAAGACATCACAACAATACTGCCATTGGATCAGTCGCGCATATACAGGGCTAAACATAAGCTGAAGAATGCACTGGAGTCCCTTTCCAATTCGCTTACTTCAGCAATACAACATCAAAAAGTTACTCAACAGCTGTCTGAAGATGAAATTCAGGATTTTTACCAAATAGCATCAGATAGTATTGGCAGAGAAATGAAGTGGATTACAGAAGTATCTGTCATAACTGATGATGAGTACAAAAGCTGTAACAAGTTCAATTGTGTCGGAAGAATACGTCAGCTGATGCCGGCAGAGGCATTCTGTACGGATAAAACAATAGGATATGTCAATTTTAAGGAGTCTTTCAGTGCTGCTACACTATACTCTTTCAAAAACTGCTGGCTCCGAAGCTTCCAGTATCAGCCTAAAAGTGAATATAGGGTTTTCCGGAAAATCTTGACAAAGTCTTCCAGACTTTAAGATTGACCGACAAACAGATAATCATCGGATTCCACTTCAACTGGTACAATGCTTATCCTCAGAATTTACGGAAGGAAAACGAGTATAAGTTCAAATCCCCTGACAACAGATTGTTGTATAGTCTGCCTGGAGATCATACAGTCGAATTTACAAATACTGTGATTATTCTCAACAAGTCAGACCTGCCCAAACTGAAATTACTTGATCCGCCTTCCACACTAAAGGACAAGTTTCATTTGAAATGTATCAATAAACAATACAAGTTATATGCCTCTGTAATCAAATTATCCGAAAACGAACTCTTCTGAATGAATATATCAGTTCGGGAGCATACTTGGAAAAAGAATTGAAACAGATGGCATTGGTTTGTACAGAGCTGGACGCACAGATACTATGGAAGCAGAAAATACCTGTTGTCATGATTAAGGTGCTCGACCGCTTTATTGACAGCGGCAATGAAAATCTTTCCGAAATCCGTCCGTTCAATGCCGACTGATACATATTCGGATATCAGATTGACACTTCTGACTATTAGAAAGCCATCATAAAACATACAGGTTAAAATTTGGAAAAACAAAGAATTGGGAAGACCTCTATGTTCACAGCAAATGAAACACAACATTCATTAGGTCGTCTCATTTAGAAACACTATCTTTGCCGTAAGTCTATAAAATAACCATATGAGTAGAATCAAGATTAAAAACTTCGGTCCGTTGAAAGAAACAGCATCTGTAACGGACGGATGGATAGATATAAAGAAAGTAACCGTTTTTACGGGTAACCAGGGTAGCGGTAAAAGTACGGTTGCCAAACTGGTTTCCACCTTTACATGGATGGAGAAGGTCTTGACACGGGGTGATTTCAAGGAGAAAGAATTTACCGCCTCCAAGTTCAAGAACAAGTATTGCGGTTACCATCGTATTTCCAATTATTTCATAAAGGAACAGACTGAGATTTTCTACGAAGGGGATTCTTACAAGTTTACCTACACGAAGCAAGGCGAACTTGTCATGGAAAAGAATGAGAATGCATTGGACAGCTATGCCCTTCCTCAAATCATGTATGTTCCTGCCGAACGGAATTTCATCAGCATGGTCAACAAACCGGATCTGATTAAGGATTTGCCGGATGCCTTGCTAGGTTTTCTTACGGAATATGACAAAGCCAAACAACGCATTAAGAGTAGTCTGGAACTGCCTATCAATCATGCTCAACTGGAATATAACAAACAAAATGACATTGTTTATGTCAAAGGTGAGGACTATAAGGTGAAGTTGATGGAAGCGTCCAGCGGATTCCAATCCATCGTACCGCTTTATTTGGTTTCTTTACATTTGTCCGAATCTGTAAAAAGTCAGGCGAATAGTGCCCAGAAGATGAGCAGCGATGAAGCGAAACGCTTCGAAGCGGAAGTTGCGAATATATGGAACACACCGAACCTTACAGACGAGCAACGGAGGATTGCCCTTTCAGCCGTTTCTGCCAGATTCAACAAATCGGCATTTGTCAACATTGTAGAAGAACCGGAACAAAACCTTTATCCGGAATCGCAATGGATGATAATGAAACAGTTGCTGGCTTTTAACAATGCTTTGGAAACAAACCGTTTGGTGGTTACAACACATAGCCCATACCTTATTAATAGCCTGACCGTCGCTGTCAAAGCCGGTATGCTGTTGACTGTAGATAATCTTTCCTGTGAGGTACAAGAAAGGATAAATGCTATTTATCCCATAGAAGCTGCCATACACCCTGACGAAATCGCTATTTACGAGTTCAACGAGATAGAAGGGACGGTAACAGTACTGGACACATATCATGGGCTTCCTTCCGATGAGAACTTCCTCAACAGGATGCTGGAGAGAACAAACGAAGATTTTGCCGATTTATTGGAAATACAACAGGAATTATGATTGACTTCTTCCCGACACAACATATATCATCATCAAACAGACGCAAATTCGGTATATGCGACCGGCCGGCTCCTGCTGCTGAAAAAGCATATATTGCAGAAAAACAGGGTCAGGATTGGATTGCGGCGGTGGAAAAAATATTATCCTCAGGTAAAGGTGAATTTCGTACCGGTTGACCATTGCATTGAACTGCGCAGGGCGGACGGGAGTATGGACAACCGCTGCGACGGCTGCCTGTTTTATAGAGATACGATCATATTTGTAGAGTTGAAGCAAAGAAAAGGCAAGGGTAATCAATGGATAAAAGACGGCGAACAGCAGTTGCGTTCTACCATTGGTTATTTTGAACAACAGGAAGAGGCACGGAATTTTCCCATAAAAAAAGCCTACATAGCCAATAGTGAAAAACCTTTGTTCAGAACCGGTCAGGCAGTACGTATGGAACGCTTTTTCTCGGAAACAAACTATATACTGAGAATCGAGAACAGAATAAATATTGAATAATTGGTTGACCCTGCAGTGATTTTCGGCGAAAAACGGAACTCCGGTACGAAACTTGATGCCTACATTTGCACTGTTAACAAAATGTTTCACTTAAAACCTGTTGATTTATGGACTATATCCAAAAGATTAAGTTGCTGAACGAGTTGATGCTCAATGCAACACCGCAAAATGTAGATTTCACACCGCAAAACGGCAATTATTGTGTGGCACTGATAGCTACGCGGCCTGTTCACACTTGGGGATACCAAAAGCGTAACTTCAAGATTAAGGGACGGTTGGAAGAAGGCAAGACGGTCTCTGCCGATTTGATAGCGGAAAATGAAATGCTTTTTGGTGTGGAAAACCTGCCTTACGTGGCCCACGAGGGTGACCGTACCCCTATCTTCAAGATAATTCGTGCTTCCATTTTCTGTGCGTATGCGGGGTTGCAGCTTACAGACCTGCATCTGGGGATGCGGAAGATTGCCTGGTCAGATTATCCTTTCAAGAGACCGGATAAGGAAGAACAGGCAAAAGCGGAAATCAGATTTATGAAACGTCTGGCATCGGTAATGACTGTTCCGGATCATTGTGTGGTAGGACGTTCCGTGGTAACCCATCTCACTTCCACCCGTTTGCGGGATGTTATGCTGTACAACAAGGAGTACGAACCGTCCTTATATGGAAAGATAAAGGATTCAATAGAATCCTTATCTCCCTTTATTCCGGCAAAGGACCATGCCGATAATGTGGTTCCCGATGTATTTGTTTCGCAACAGGATTGGGAAAATCCTCGTGACACTTATGAACATCAGGTTATCATACTCAATGCCAAAAGCAAAAAGAAAGAACAGTTCTGGTGGGATTACCTGAAACTCAATATTTTCCTAAGCGATTTGGAGTATTATTTCGGCTACTATATTTTGATGAACCGTTGGCAGATTCCGATGATTCAGAGGTGGATTGCCGAGTATCGCGAAAAAGGTTTCTTCGAGTCCCAGCGTGCGAAGGATTATCTTCTGTTCTATTTGAAAGCCGGAGAAAAGACACCGGTTCGTGTTTTAAACTCACAGGGAGTACAGGTTAAGATGAAGATGCCTTCAAGATAAGCCGGTAACATAATGTTTCTCATAGGGAAAAGCGGATTATGTATATTTCATAGGGACATTCATTAAATATTACAAAATCAGCCAACTAATTCATACACAAAGTATTGCGAATTAGTTGGCTTTTTGTATCTTTAGGTATTCCCCCGAAAATAAGATTTGACGGCCAAAACGGGGGAAATATCCAAACTAATAAGATATGGCAAAGATAGTGAATATTTCAGAAATTCACCCTACTTTGGGTTTTACAGAATTTGATATTCTGGAAAAATACCGCAAGAGTTTTAATGAGAGTGAGCTTGGCAAGCTTCATTCAGTCTTTCCGTTTGAATGTATGGCAAAAGCCGCAGGCCTGTCGGCCCGGCGCCTGGGACGCAGGAACAGATTCAGTCCTTCCGCAAAGATCGCCCTTATGGTCCTGAAGGCATACACCGGATTCTCCGACAGGCAACTGGTGGAACATCTGAACGGGAACATACACTACCAGATTTTCTGTGGAATTATGATTCCCCCGTCCCTTCCCATAACCAACTTCAAGATAGTCAGTGCCATCCGTAATGAGATAGCATCCCGCCTTGACATTGATTCTTTCCAGGAGCTCCTGGCTTCACACTGGAAACCTTATCTTGATAACCTTCACGTCTGCATGACCGATGCCACATGCTATGAAAGCCACATGCGTTTTCCTACGGACATGAAACTCCTTTGGGAAAGCCTCGAATGGCTCTACAGGCATATATGCCGGCATTGCAGGGAGCTGGGCATAAGGCGTCCGCGCAACAAATACAGGAATGTGGCGGAATCCTATCTGTCCTACTGCAAGAAAAGAAAGAGGAGAGCTTCAAGGACAAGAATGCTTAAGCGCCGTATGATCAAGCTTCTTGAAAAGCTCCTCAGTCAAAGGGATGGGATCCATAGCGAGTACGGTGCTTTACTCCGATATACCCAGGATTATCATAAGCGTCTTTCCATCATCAGAAAGGTGCTTGTACAAGAAAAGGAAATGTTTGAAGGGCGGAAAGTCAGTGACCGCATCGTCAGCATTGACCGTCATTATGTACGTCCCATCGTCAGAGGCAAGGAAACCAAGTCCGTCGAGTTCGGTGCAAAGGTCAATAATATACAGATAGACGGCATATCGTTCATCGAACACCTCTCGTTCAAGGCATTCAATGAGGGTATACGCTTGAAGGACTGTATCCGTATGCAGCAGAAGCTTATGAATGTAAGGGTAAGATGTGTGGCTGCCGATTCCATATATGCCAATAATGCCAACAGAAAGTTCTGTACAAAATATGGGATATCCACATCCTTTGTGCGCAAGGGAAGGGCGGCCAAAGATGAGCCTTTGAGGAAGGTGCTTAGAAGCGAACTCTCAAAAGAAAGGGCAACACGGCTTGAAGGAAGCTTCGGCACTCAAAAGCAACATTACTCGCTCTCAAGGATAAAGGCCAGAAACAGGAAGACGGAAATACTGTGGATTTTCTTTGGAATACATACGGCAAATGCCATACTGATGATAGAAAAAATCAGAAACAAAACAGCTAAAGCAGCATGATATGATTTTACTCACAGAATCAGAAGAGGTCATCAGACTTCTTCCGGAACGTCATGTCCTGTCGGATAGAATTATGTGAGAAAGCACGGAAAAATGGCAATAAGAATGGCATATGAAGTGGTCATGCCCTATCATCTTCATATGCCATCTTATTTTTTAGAGACATTTACTGAATATCCCTTCATAGGCATTTCTTTGCCGATAGAATGCATAATTGGCCTTTCCCTTTGTTTTTATGGTATATATTTATACTTTTGCCGTAAAAAATACCATCCGGTCGGTATTTTTAGGGATATGGCGGAACAGGGATAGAATCCGGTTGCCGGAAGATGGAATAACAAAGACATAGAGGAACATCTCTGTTTTGAAATTCCACTTTCTGTTTGGGTTCCTCTATGCCGAACAAACCGACTAATCGGCTTATTTGAAAACAAATATAGCCAAAATTATGATGGTACAGGAAATTATGGATAAAAATAT
>ENA-OQCR01000024-OQCR01000024.1-human-gut-metagenome-genome-assembly--contig:-NODE-24-length-21973-cov-1.487778_pt1 | contig 21973 bp, 18 predicted proteins | sample MGYA00242763_ERZ504589 | MGnify/ENA primary metagenome ERZ504589 (study PRJEB26092, sample SAMD00036321) | human gut metagenome | host: Homo sapiens | study: EMG produced TPA metagenomics assembly of...
GTCACGTTCGGCTACGGCAATTCGAGCGAGGCTCCAACTTCCGGAAGCGATGCGGATGCCCCCGAGTCGTCCGCCGAGCCAATCCTCAACCACGTCTCGCTCGACGTTCCGCAACACGGCATCCTCGGCGTCCAAGGCCCGTCCGGCCGCGGCAAATCGACCTGCTGAAGCTGCTCATGCGTTACTGGGACCCGCAATCCGGCTTGGTCGCCCTGTCCGAGGTGCCACTGCCGCAGATCGACGCGCATCATCGCCGTCGCGTGCAAACGATGATGGGGCAGGAAACCTACCTGTTCGACGGCACTATCCGTGAAAACCTGCTTATGGCCTGCGACAGGGGCGATGCGGATAGGGCTGGTAATGCTGGCGATCCGGACGATTCCGCGACTTCCGGCAGAGCGCTCCTTACCCCGCCCGCTCCTCCCGTTTCGTGGAATGCCGCTGATTCCGCGCTTTCCACCCCGGTCGACCCCTTCTGTCGGTGATGACGTGCTGCGCGCCGCGCTCGCCAAGCTTCCGCGCTTGAACTGGTCGACTCGCTCCCGCAGGGCCTTGATACCCCCGTCGGCGAGTTGGGCGGGCGGCTTTCAGAGGGTGAACGGCAACGCATCGGCCTGGCTCGCGTCTTCCTGCGCAACGCGTCGCTGGTGTTGTTCGACGAGCCGACGAGTCGCCTCGACGCCTACAACGAATCCGTGATTCTGCAATCGATTGACGCGTTGGCGCAGCAGGGGAGCGCGGTGCTGCTCGTCTCGCACCGCGATTCCACCATGCGCATCGCGGACCGCATCGTGCGCATGTGAGCTGGCGCGTGCGGATTGCGAACTGATGCGGCGAGCCGATGCGTGCGAACTAGCGTGCGAATCGGCGTAATGCGGGGCCTGGTGAGGTGCCCATGCCCATGCGGCCGCATACGGACGCGCCGCACGTCCGCAATGTGGTCGTATGAAAATCGCATGTCATTCGTGTTTCCTATAGCGCGCGCGACGGCGTACGGAAGCGGACGAATCGAAAGCCATGGTCGCAGGTAAAGCAAGAAAAACGGACGAAACCGACGAAATGTCGACGGAATCGAAATCATAGGGAAATGAAACAATCATGAAAATAAGGTTGCAAATTTAGCAAAACCGACTTTTTGGTAGGTTATAAGATTCAGTTCGCGTGAAATCGAAATGGGAAATCGTTAGTATCGATAGCAAACGATTATTTTCGACGAAAGGCTGGCGATGGCCAACAACAGGAACGAACTGAATAAGAATCTGGCGCAGATGCTCAAGGGTGGCGTGATCATGGACGTCACCACCCCCGAGCAGGCTAAGATCGCGCAGGACGCGGGCGCATGCGCGGTGATGGCGCTCGAGCGCATTCCGGCCGATATTCGCGCGGCCGGTGGCGTCTCCCGCATGAGCGACCCGGCCATGATCAAGGGCATTCAGGAGGCCGTGTCCATCCCGGTCATGGCGAAGGTGCGTATCGGCCACATCGCCGAAGCCCGCATCCTGCAGGCCATCGAAATCGACTACATCGACGAATCCGAAGTGCTCAGCCCCGCCGACGACGTGTACCACATCGACAAGAACCAGTTCGACGTGCCGTTCGTGTGCGGTGCGAAGAACCTCGGCGAAGCGCTGCGCCGCATTGCGGAGGGCGCGTCCATGATTCGTACCAAGGGCGAGCCGGGCACTGGCGACGTCATCCAGGCCGTGCGCCACATGCGCACCATGAACAAGCAGATCCGCGAACTTGTCTCCCTGCGCGACGATGAGGTGTACGAGGCCGCCAAGCAGCTGGCCGTGCCGTACGACCTCGCCAAGTATGTGCACGACAACGGCCGTCTGCCGGTCGTCAACTTCGCCGCCGGCGGTGTGGCCACCCCGGCCGACGCGGCTCTCATGATGGAACTCGGTGCGGAAGGCGTGTTCGTCGGTTCCGGCATCTTCAAGTCGGGCGACCCGGCCAAGCGCGCCGCCGCCATCGTGCAGGCCACCGCCAACTGGCAGGACGCCGATCTGCTCGCACGTCTGTCCGAGAACCTCGGCGAGGCCATGGTCGGCATCAACGAGGACGAAATCCAAACCATCATGGCCGCCCGTGGCGAATGATCTGTTGATTCGTCGATTGCTTGATTGCTTGCAATTCCGCGAGGATTACATAAGCCGGTCGTGTGATCGACTTTGAAGGACTCGGTGGGTGCGTGCGATTTTCGGTGCTGCACGTGCCTGCCGCTTTTTGTTGTGATGTTCGGCGATTCACCGAACGATTTGTTGAACAACCTGAATGAGGAGCATCCGTTGGTTGTAGCAGTTGAATACATTTCAAAGGAAGAGTCGGCCGACGTCGCCGCAGGCTCGGCATCCGCGAAGCACGGCGTGACCGGCATTCTGGCGGTGCAGGGCGCGTTCGCCGAGCATGCGGCCATGCTGGATCGTCTTGGCGCGCCCGTGGAAACTGTTGCGTGCCGCCGAAGATTTCGACGATTCGATCGATCGCGTGATCCTGCCAGGTGGCGAAAGCACCACGCAGGGCAAGCTGCTGCGATCGACCGGCCTGTTCGAACCCATCGCAGCGCACATCGCCGCCGGAAAGCCGGTATTCGGCACTTGCGCCGGCATGATTCTGCTAGCCCGCAAGCTGGATAATGATTCGAACATTTACTTTGGCGCGCTTGACGCCGTCGTGCGACGCAATGCGTACGGCCGTCAGCTTGGCTCGTTCGCCGCCACCGCCGATTTCGGCTCTGCTACTGGCGATTCCGCCGTTTTGGTTGAGCCGGGCGAACGTGTGCCGGGGTTCGCTGATTCCGCGTCGGGCGCGGGTTCGACTACTGAGATTTCCTCCGATTCCATCGTGCTGAAGGATTTCCCGCTAGTGTTCATTCGTGGACCGTTTGTGGCCGAGGTTGGGTCGGCCGCGACCGTTGAGACCTCGGTGAGCGGCAATGTGGTCGGTCTGCGCCAAGGCAAGATTCTCGCCACGGCGTTCCATCCCGAACTCACCGACGACACCCGCATTCACGAGCTCTTCCTGAGTCTCTAGATTCCGGCTCGTCGCGCACGTCTTGCGATTTTCGCCCGTTTCGTTCGTCCGTGAGCGAAAAGGGGGATTCGTTCCGTATGGTTTCCTACCCTTTTTCGCTCATGTCTTGCGATTTTCATGCGTTTCGGCCGTTCGTGAGCGAAAAGGGGTGTGGCGCGCCGGTCCTTTCGTTTGCGTTTCCTTGATTTTCCAACGATTTCGATTTTGCGTTTGACGTGATTTTGCGCACGTCCTGCGATTTTCGCACGTTCCGTCTGTTCGTGAGCGAATGGGGGTATCGTCCCGTACGGCCTTACGCCCTCTTTTGCTCACGTCTTGCGTTCCGGGCCCATTCCGCCCGTTCATAAACGGAACGTCCAAGCGAAATACACAAGCAGAAATGCGGGGAATCGCACAGAAATCCTATCCCCGCTTGTCCACTGATTTATACACACTCCATGCCGCAGCGTGCCGTGCCGGCACAAAGCATCTACCATAATCGCAAGTTATCCCCGCCTGACACGCCGAAGACACGCCGAACATGTGTATTTTCTGCGTTCTCCGACCACAACCCCGGTGCAGCTGGACATCGAATCGGCGGAAGCAATACCTTCGGACCATGAATGGTATCAACGATGTGAATGGTCCGAACGGACAACAGCACTATAAGCCGTTGGAGGCGCAGTCGATCGCGCAACGGCAGCAGGAGGTGTGGAACGTATGCCGCGCGTTGAAAGATCGTAACGAGTTGTATGGCGTGCTGACGTGGAACTCCGCGATCGCAATGTGGGGTGTGCCAGATCCGTCGATGGATTCGGCGCGGACGGCAGATGGTGTTCCCGTGGTTCATGTCGTGGTACAGACCGCGCGAAACCGCCGAAAAGGTATTCCGGGAGTGGTCGCGCATGTATGGAAAGGGCTGTCCGAAGAACATATCTGTCATACGCAAGACGGCATCGACGTGCTTGCTCCAGAGTCGACATGGGCTTCAATGGCGGAAACGTTGAGCGTTGATATGCTGGTCGAATTGGCTGAATCGCAGATGCGTCATGGGCGGACGACGAAGGAAAAACTTGCCGTTTTCCTCGAGGGAAATTCCTTTCGTGGCCGTCGCAAGTGCCAACTGGCATTGTTGCTGGTGGAATCGGGCAGTGATTCGCCCAAAGAGACCGAATTGCGATTGTGCTTACTGTCGTATGGTCTGTCTGGTTTCGCTGTTGGATACGTGGTTTCGGGAATTTCGTTTGAGAATGGGGCTGCGGTCACGCTCGATCTCGCTGATCCGGAATTGAAGATCGGCATTGAATATGATGGCGACCACCACCGTATGGATAAGATGCAGTGGCGTCGCGATGTTTGGAAGCGCCGTCAACTGGAAAGTATGGGATGGACGATTGTCGCGGTCACCCAACTGGATTTGTCGGATGAACGCATCGTGCCGCGCTCGCCATGAACGTCGCCATGATTCGTGCGCGTAAATCGGGTCATCCGGTTGCGTTGCATACGCCGGTTTCCTGGTAGAAATGCTCTCTTCGCGGCTTGAAAGGCTGATTATGTCGAGGCTGCCGCATTGGTGATTTGGCGCATCCTATGCTGGCTCGTGATCCTGTGTGGCGGGGTGCTGTTTCCTCTGCATTTGATGAGGGTATTGCTGGTTCTGTTTTTATGAGATTCGTGGCTTTTCGCTCACGTCCTGCGATTTCGTCCCGTTTCGTCGTTCCGTGAGCGGATGGGGGTGTTCTCCCGTCCTGCACCACCCTCTTTCGCTCACGTCTTGCGGAAAATTGACTTTCGTCCGGATGTGTGCGAAAAGCGATATCGAATGAGGGCGATTCTGCCAGTCGAGCGCCAGTCGATCGCAAATGAGCGTAACTAATCGCGAGCGAATGCCAGCCGGTCGCAGTCGATCGCAAATACATGCGTATGTCTGGATTTGACAGAATCGCAAAAGTATTTAAGATTAAAAATATCAAATGGTACACGGTTGTACCAAATACGTTCGGAAAGGCAATGACGTGCAGATTCATACCGGCAAACCCGCCGTACCCACCGCAACCCCCAATCGCCAGCCTTTCGCATGGCCGAAACTGCTGACGGAAAACGGCCGCGGTATCGCATTCGGCGGCGACTACAATCCCGACCAATGGCCTGAGGAGATCTGGGACGACGACATCCGCCTGATGGAAAAAGCCGGCGTCAACACCGTGGCCCTCGCCATCTTCAGCTGGGATCGCATCCAACCCACCGAGGATCGTTGGGATTTCGGCTGGCTCGACCGCATCATCGACAAACTCGGCAATGCTGGCATCGCGGTCGATCTGGCCTCCGCGACGGCGACCGCGCCGCTGTGGCTGTACGAAAGCCACCCGGAGGTCCTTCCGCGTGACAAGTACGGCCATCCGGTCAACGCCGGCTCGCGCCAATCCTGGAGCCCAACCAGTCCGGTGTTCAAGGAATATGCGCTGACCCTGTGCCGCAAGCTCGCCGAACGGTACGGCACTAACCCGTATGTGACCGCATGGCATATGGGCAACGAATACGGTTGGAACAACCGCGAGGACTACTCCGACAACGCGCTCGAGGCCTTCCGCGCATGGTGCCGCCGCAAGTACGGCACCATCGACGCGCTCAACCAGGCGTGGGGCACCACTTTCTGGGGTCAGGAAATGAACAGCTTCGACGAGGTGCTCATTCCGCGGTTCATGGGTGCCGATTCCATGGTCAACCCCGGTCAAAAGCTTGATTTCGAGCGCTTCGGCAACGACATGCTCCTCGATTTCTACAAGGCCGAACGTGACGCGATCGCCGAAATCTGCCCCGACAAGCCGTTCACCACGAATTTCATGGTCTCCACCGACCAGTGCTGCATGGATTACGCTGATTGGGCCAACGAAGTGAACTTCGTCTCGAACGACCACTACTTCCACGAAGGGGGTGAGATGCACCTTGACGAACTGGCATGTTCCGACGCGCTGATGGACTCGTTCGCACTCGGCAAGCCCTGGTATGTCATGGAACACTCCACTTCCGCCGTGCAGTGGAAGCCGCTCAACATGCGCAAGCGCAAGGGGGAGACGGTGCGCGATTCCCTTGCACACGTTGCCATGGGTGCCGACGCGATCAACTTCTTCCAGTGGCGCGCGTCCGCATTTGGCGCCGAATCCTTCCACTCCGCCATGGTTCCGCACGCGGGAGAAGACACGAAGCTATTCCGTCAAGTGTGCGAGCTGGGCGAAACGTTGCGAACATTGGCCGATGCGGGTGTGCAGGGTAGTGAGCTGGAACGCTCTGACACGGCGATCCTGTTCAGCGCCGAATCGGAATGGGCTACCCGTTCCCAAACCCTGCCGAGCATGAAACTCAACCATTGGCACGACGTGCGCGACTGGTACCGCGCGTTCCTGAACGCGGGTTCGCGTGCTGACATTGTGCCGCTGAAATACGATTGGAGCGATTACAAGACCGTCGTTTTGCCGACCGTCCTGATGCTGAGCGCCGTCGATACGCGGCGATTGGCCGATTTCGCGGCGGCCGGCGGCAGGGTGGTGGTCGGTTACGCGACCGGCCTGATCGACGAGAATTTCCACACGTGGCTCGGTGGCTACCCGGGTGCCGGCAACGGCCTGCTGCGCGATATGCTGGGCATCCGCGGCGAGGAGTTCAACATCCTCGGCAGTGGCGTGGAAGGCGAGCCGGGAGGCGATTGCGGCGTGGTGCCGGCGGTGAGGTTGCGCTGGAAGATGCAGCCGCGCTGAACGGCGCCACGACCCGCCTGTGGCAGAACGACGTGACCGTTACCGGCGATCGCACGCAAGTCCTCGCCATGTACGCAGGCGAGGAGGCCGACGAATGGGAGCTCGACGGCATGGCCGCGGTCACCCGCAATCCGTACGGCGCGGGCGAAGCGTATTTCGTCGGTTGTGACCTGGACGTGGCCGATTTGACGAAGCTGATTCGGACATATCTTGCGGCACCGGCACAATCGCAGCAATCGCAAGCCAATACCGACGTTCTGCACACCGTGCGCAAGTCTGCCGACGCCGCGTTCGATTTCTATCTGCCGCGCGGCAAGAAGGAAGTCGAATTGCAGGGCGTCGAGGGCGAGCCGGTCGTCCTGTTCCAGACGGAACGGGGTGAGGAAAACGGCTCGTATACCGTGCGCCGCAACGGGGTTCTCGTGGTGAGGCGCTAGAATCGCCCCTGTAGCAGGGATACTGGGCAGTATTTCGAAGCGTATCGGGGGAACCATGAGCGAAGCGAGACCTTTCGCGTCTCAAACCGGCAAATCGCCATCAGAAAAGAAGCGCGTCACTTTGCGTGACGTGGCCGAAGAGGCCGGAGTGTCCCTCAAAACCGCGTCGAACGTCATCAACCACACCGGCCGTATGACCGACGCCACACGCGAAAAAGTGCAGAAAGTCGTGGATCGGCTCGGCTACCGCGTCAACGTGTCCGCGCGCAACCTCAACCGTGGCCGGACCGGCTTCATCACACTCGCCGTGCCATGCCTGACTGCCCCTTATCTTGCGGAGCTCGCCAACCGGGTGATCGACGCGGCGCGCATCTACGGCTACTCCGTGTACGTCACCACGTACGCCGAAGGCACGTCGCATGGGGTCACTTCGCTGCTGCGCAACTTCAATTCCACCATTTCGGACGGCATGATCCTGTCACTGTCGAAATGGAGGACCTTACCCCCGAGACTTGTCGGTGGATTATCCGCTGGTATGCGTGGGCGCGCGTTTCACGCACTATAAGGCCGACCACGTTACACCGGATGACGTGCAAAGCGCGCGTCTTGCCACGGAATATCTGCTTGACCGTGGCGTCAGCAAGCCGGCGGTGGTCGGCTCGCGCACTGATTTCGCGCAGCTTTCGACTTTGCGTGATGTTACGGAAGGCAACGCGCAGCTTCGTATGCGCGGCGTGTTCGAAGCGTGCTGTGACCGCAATATCGCGCTTGCCACTGAGCTGATGCCCAACGTCGGCCACGATTGGTCGATCGGCTCTGGCGCGCGCAATATGCAACGCATCATCGATTCCGGGGTGCCGTTCGACGGAGTGATCGCATTGAACGACCAGCTTGCGATGGGCGCGCTGTCGACGCTGGCCGCCAACGGCATTTCCGTGCCCGACCAAGTGCAGGTGATCGGCTTCGACAACAACGAGGAATCCGCGTATTTCCAGCCGCCGCTGACCACCATGGATTCCTGCCTCGACTGGATAGCGCCGACCGCGGTCAGTCGCATCATCGACCGCATCAGCGGCAGCCGCGTGCTTCAGCCGGAACTGATCACCACGCAGACCCGCGTGATCGCCCGCGCCACCACGTGCGCGTAGACGCGTAAGCGTGCAAACGTTGCTATATATGGGCGATTGAGGTGCGTTCCGCCTGCGCTCCATGTTTCGTTAGCGTACCCTGTTACGTCGGCGAACAGACCGTACTTGCGATCGTCCCTTACTTTTCCGGCACGGCCTGCGCCGGGCAGGCACGCAGTACGGACAGCATCGCCCGCTTCTCCTTCGTCGTGACGGTCAGCCCGTACTTGGCTTTCACGCCGATCTGCCGGGCCACGTAATCGCAACGGTATGCGCCGTTCGTCGGCAGCCAGTACGCGGCCGACGCGGAACCCTTCTCCTGATTGGCAGGCCCGTCCACCGCCAGCAGGTTGTACATGTCGTTGCCGAACCGGTACCGCTTCGTACGGTCCCACTGGTTCGCACCCGACTGCCACGCGTTCTCCAACGCCACCACATGGTCGATCTGCACCGCTGACGACGTTTTCACTCCGCGCGTGAACCGGATCGTCGTACCGGTGTACGGGTCGGACAGCACACCCGACTTCACCTTGCAGCCGGCGCCGGACCCGGAACCAGAATCAGAGCTAAAACCAGAACCCGCTATATACCGCACATCCATCAAATCGCGCGCCAACACGTCCTCGCGCACATCGCAACCGTTGCCATCGTCATCGGTCTGCCGGAAACCGAATGAATCGCGGTCGTACCCGGCCCGGCTGGGCTGGTCGTCGATTGTCAACGATTGCAATGTTTCCGCCGCGCTGCCAGTCGCCACATACTCGCCCGTCATCTCGCCGACGGTCGGGTTGACCTTCGGCATGAGCAGACCGATCGAAATGCCGGCGACCACCGCCACGACCAGCAGAATCGCAATACGTTCCGCTAGCCCGTTGGCATTGAAACGCTGCCTGCGGAAACGCGAGTCACGCATACGTAAACGTCATCGGATCATGTCCCGCACGCGTCGGCCCATCCAACGCGTCGATGGCCGCATGCTCGTCCGGGTCAAGCACGAAACCGAACAGGTCGAGATTCTGCGCTGCCGGTCCGCATGCACCGACTTGGGAATGATGATCGTGCCGTTTTCGATATGCCATCGCAGGATCACCTGCGCTTCGGTGACGCCATGCGCCCGCGCGATGCGTTCGATCACACCATCGCCGGCATTGAGATCCGCGCCGCGAGCCATCGGCGAATACGCCTCGACCGCGATGCCGTGCTCCTTGCAGTACGCCACCACCTCGCGCTGCTGCCACGTGGGATGCAGCTCGATCTGGTCGACGGCCGGATACTCGCCCGTCTCCTTATGCAGCCGCTCAAGATGCTCCGGCAGGAAATTGCACACGCCAAGCGTACGCACACGGCCCTCCGCGCGGAATTCGTCGAACGCCTTCCAAGTCTCACCGGAACGCCAGTCGAACGGCGTCGGCCAATGCAGCATATACATGTCCACATAATCGAGCTGCAGCAGGCCGAGCTGGCGGTCGAACGCCTTGCGCGCGGAATCGTACCCCTGCTCGGAGTCGCGCAGCTTCGTCGTCACCCACAGATTTTTGCGATTTTCGCCTTGCGTGAACCCCGCGTTTTTCAGCGCGCGCCCCACGCCCGCCTCGTTGTTGTACCCCGCGGCACCGTCGATATGACGATAACCGGCTTCCAGCGCGCTCTCCACCACGGGGGTAACGCCCTCATCGTCGATACGCAGCACGCCCAAGCCGATCTGCGGAATCAGATTGCCGTCGGAAAGCGTGATCATCGGAGTGTGGAAAGTAGCCATGAAAACAACCCTTTGAATCGAATATGCGATGTTCTCTGCACCAGTTTAGCGGCTTCCGTGATCGCGGTCTGTCCGCCCCACAATCGGCGCATGTTCGGCAGCTGTTCAGCTTTCCGTAACAGACGTAACAATTCTGCGCGGAAAACGCACTATAACGTTGCGCGGATATGAAGAACGATATGGATTCGAAGAATATGACGATCACTGCGCAGCATGACCGATCCGCCCGGCCGTACCACCACGGCCACGCGCTCGCCGGCATCCTCGGCCCCGCGTTCGTGGCGGCGGTCGCATACGTGGATCCGGGCAACGTGGCGGCGAACATCACGTCGGGCGCGCGCTACGGCTACCTGCTGGTGTGGGTGCTGGTACTGGCCAACTGCATGAGCGTGCTTATCCAATACCAGTCCGCGAAACTCGGCATCGTCACGGGCAAAAGCCTGCCGGAAATCCTGGGCGAGCGCCTCGGCGACGCGGGCCGTTTCATGTTTTTCATGCAGGCTGAGGTAATCGCCATCGCCACCGATCTGGCGGAAGTGATCGGCGGTGCGATCTCGCTGAAACTGCTGTTCGGCCTGCCGCTGTTCGTCGGCGGCTGCATCATCGGCGCGGTGTCGACGGTGCTGCTGATTTTCGAAAAAGGCGCCACGCATCGCATTTTCGAAAAGCTCATCATCGGCTTGCTGCTGGTGATCACGTTCGGCTTCATCGCCGGTCTGTTCATCGCCCCGCCAAATCCGAAAGAAGTCGTCGCCGGCTTGATTCCACGCTTCAAAGGCACTGATACCGTGCTTATGGCCACGTCCATGCTGGGCGCCACGGTCATGCCGCACGCCATCTACCTGCATTCCACGCTCGTCAACGACCATTACGCCCCCGGCGAGCAGAAGCCGAGCGTGAAGAAGCTGCTTCACGGCAGCAAAATCGACGTTGCCTGGGCGCTGATACTGGCCGGTTCGGTCAACCTCGCGCTGCTCATCCTCGCCGCGAACTCGCTGTACGGCATGACCGGCACCGACACCATCGAAGGCGCGCAGCGGGCCATCCAGCATGTGCTCGGGCCGGTGATCGGCACGATTTTCTCGATTGGTCTGCTTGCGTCGAGCCTGAGCTCCACGTCGGTCGGCACTTACGCCGGCAGCGAAATCATGCACGGCCTGCTGCGTATCAAAGCGCCGATGTGGGCGTGCCGAGTGGTGACGCTGGTACCCGCGCTGGTGGTGCTATGGTTCGCCAACAATCCGACGGAAGCGCTGATCGTCGGCCAGGTCGTGTTGTCGGTCGGCATTCCATTTGCGATTATTCCGCTGATGCGTTACACGCACGACCGCACGCTGATGGGGGAGTACGTGGACGGTCCGGTCAAGCACGTCGTCAATATCGCGGTCGCCGCGCTGATCGTCGCTCTGAACGTGGTGCTGATTGTGCTGACAATGCTCGGCAAAGCCTGATTTTCCGCGATTTTTACGCCGATCTCCGGCGGATTTGCGGTGCTTTTTTCGTAGTTTCTCAGCTGATTCTCTAGGGTTTTTCCCGCAGATTTCCCGCGGATTTTTCCACGAAACCTACGCTGCCTGCACTTTCCCGCTGTCATAATCGACCACGGTGTACATGCCTTCCCCTCACGCTTGGACTGGTACAACGCATGGTCGGCGAATCCCAAGCAGAGGCTCAGATCGACGTTCTTGCCGGACAGCACGCGGCATGCGCCGATACTGCAATGCACGTCCTGCCCGTATTGCGCGGACGCCTGCGCCAACTGGCGGCGGAACAGGTCCAGCGTGCTTTCGATCACGCGCTCGTTCGCGGTGTTCTTTATCAGCGCCACATACTCATCGCCACCGAAACGGACGATGATGTCATCATGCCGGTACAGCCGCTTCAACGTCTGCGCCACTTCACGAATCCAGAAATCGCCCACTTTATGGCCGTACGTATCGTTGATCTGCTTGAAATCGTCGATGTCAACGAAAATCAGAACAGCCTGGTCGTCTTCCTGCATGTGCGCGAAATAATTCTCAATCTGTTCGCGGCCGGCGCTTTTGCTCCACAAATCGGTCAGACCGTCATGCTGCGCTTCGTAGCTGACCTTCTGATAAGCATCGTCCTGCGAGCGGATCTTCTTGTTCATTTCGATGGTGTCGACCACGAACGTGAACTGGATTGAAATCGTGATCGCGATGGCCTGCAACGCCAGTCCGTAATGGAGAATCTGAACGATGGTTGTCACAATCGGCAGCACGAAGAACGACAGCGACGTGACGAACAGCGGTCGGCTGAGGTTTTTGCGGTTTTCGATGATCAGCATCACAATCAGCGCGAGCTCTACCAGACCCAGTATCTGCGGGATAGCGAACAGTGGTCCGCGGCGGTAGTAGTTCTGGCTGTCGATGTAGTAGACATATGGTTGAACTGCGTGGCAATCGTCAGTACGATGCCGAGCGCGGACGCTGCGTAGATGACGTCAAGCTTCTTCGAACGCGGCTTTTTCGGCTTGGATCGGGCATTGGCCGAACGTTGGTTCTTACGATTACGCTTGGCTCCGCCGCTCGTTCTGGCCCTCCACTCGTGCGGGCTGACGTTTTCAAGCATGTCGTCGCCGCTGACGGTTTGCCAGATATAGTTGGCGAACAGTGCGATGAAGATGAAATTGATCAGGTATTCACCAAGATTGCCGATGCGCGTCATGTAGAAGTCAAGCTTGTCGCAGCCGCCGTTGTGATACCAGGCGGACACGTCGGCCAGCAGCATCAGCGCACATAGAAGCTGCATGGAAACTTTCGTATAGGTACGCCGCGTCCTACGTATCGCGCCCACGTAGACGCCACCTGCGCAAACGATGCAGATGAGAACGCCCCATAGCTCCATCGCTATGTTGAATAACGTGACTACGGTCATACTTCCTAACCCCCTGCGCGGCGTATTCCTTCCCTGTATCGTGCCGTTACTGCCAACGCATATGTATACCACCCCGAGATGAACAAATACGAAGTTTTGCCAATTTTTCTCGGTTGAATTGGAATTGAACGTGTTCGAATAGTTTCATCTCGCGTTCGACCACCCGCAGTACTAGACTTTTTGAGTCTGTTTTTGCAGGAGTTGCGCAATACGCTGCGAGTATGCGCGGATGAGTGATGGAGGGCGGTCGGTTTGCCGTCGAAACCGGAGAAGAGGTCGGAAGTGAATCCGGAAAAGAAAATAAACGCGAAACAGGGCCGCACCCACGGCCTGTCCCAGCCACTTACCGGCGAGGAATCGTATAAAAACGACCATTTGACGCATGCCGCGTTCGTATCGATCGCCATTCTCACCTTTATCACGTTCGTCGGCAACTTCACTCAGCTGCAGTTGAGCGCCGCACTGCCCACCATCGTGTCCGATTTCGGCATTTCCGTGACGACCGGTCAATGGCTGACGTCGATTTTCCAGCTCGTCATGGGCGTTATGGTGCCGCTCACCGCCTACCTGACCCGCCGATTCTCCACCCGCCAGATCGTGATCGCGTCGATGGCGGTGTTCACGCTCGGCTCGGTGTTCGCCTGGCTCGGCTCATCGTTCGTACTGGTTTTGATCGGCCGTCTGCTGGAAGCCGTCGGCACCGGCGTGATGTGGCCGGTCCTGCAAATCACGGTATTCTCCATTTATCCTCTGTCCCGCCGCGGTATGGCGATGGGCACCGTCGGTATGGCCATGAGCGTCGCGCCCGCGATCGGACCCACGTTGGGTGGTGTGCAGACCGATTTGAACGGCTGGCGATCGATTTTCCTCACGCTGACGGTTATCGGCGTGATTTCACTGTTTTTGGCGATTTTCGGCTTGCGTAATTTCGGCACGCGCGACGCGTCCGCCAAAGCCGACTTCTTCTCCGTCGGCCTGTCGATTTTCGGCTTCGGCGGACTCATGTTCGGCTTCACGAACATCGAATCGTATCCGTTCACGCATCCGATGGTGTGGCTCGCCATGCTTATCGGTGTGGTCGGCATCGTCTGGTTCGTGCTGCGGCAGATCCACGGCGCTCGCAGGCAGGCGGCCGACCCGTCCAAGCAACCTCCGCTGCTCAACCTGAGCGTGCTGAAAAACAAAAGCTTCACCGTCGGCACCGTCACCGCCGCGCTGTCGTTCTTCGCCTTCAGCTCGATCATGGTGATCATGCCGCTCTACATTCAGGATTGCCGAGGCTATTCCGCCACGATCAGCGGCCTGGTGATGCTGCCCGGCGCGTTCGGCCAGTGCATCGCGCAGTTCTTCGGCGGCAAGGCACTCGACCGTCTCGGCGCGCGTCCGGTGGCGCTGATCGGCTCGATCACCCTGCTGTTCGGCACCATCATGATGAGCCTGATTTCCATGACCTCATGGATCTGGTGGGTGTCCATCTGGCAGTTCGTGCGCCAAATCGGCATGGGATTCGTGCTCATGCCGATCACCACGTGGTCGCTGAACTGCCTGGAGCCCGAGGAGGTGAGCGCCGGCTCGGCCGTCACGAACACGGTTCGCCAGATCGCCGGTGCCATCGGCGCTCCCGTGCTGGTGATCCTGATGGAAACGTTCACCGCCCTGCGCTGGGCTGCGATCGGCGGCGCGAAGAACATGTATGCCGTGGCGAACGTGTTCGGCATCCAGTGGGCGCTGCGCGTGAGCGCCACCATCTGCTTCATCATGGTGGTCATGGTCTTCTTCGGCGTCCGCGGCAACGGCGCCGGCTCCACCCGCGACACCGTCCAGCGCGCCCTCAATCGCGTCCACCCCCACGCCGCCTAGCCTGACCTGTCCGCTCTTACCGCATTTTCGCCGTTCCGTAGGCATGTCATGAGCGTGGTTTGCTCAAGTGCCGCCATTCCCCGCAGCAGGAAATGAGAGAGAAATGTCCGCATAGTGGCATGCGGTACGGGTGCACGTAAAAGCACTGTGAACCTCGCGGGAAGGAGGTGGCGCACCCGTGCCGTGTTACGTATGGTGAACGGGAACGTAATGAAAGGCAACCATGCGGCAAACCTGCGAAAGCGAGCGTGAGAACGGCGGCAATAACGATGCCGAACGCGAACGCACAAGCGAAAGCGAAATCGAGGATCTGGCGCGCAGCTCGACAAAGCATGCGCCAGCCGCCCCCTCGACCGCGCGCAACATGGCATGACCCGCCGTACCGCAGCGACACACCTTCTGACTGCGGTGCTCTGGCTGGCCACCGCCGTCATCCTGCTGGCCATGCTGCTGCGCATGCTGCCCAACAACCTCGACGGCAAACGGTACGTGCCGCTTATCGTCGCGCTGATGCCGTGGCTGGGCATGCTGTCTTTGATTATTGCGATCACCGCGATAGCCGTCCGTGCAATAGGCGGACGCGTCCTACTCGCCACCGTCAGCGTGGTGTGCGTGGTCGTGCAAATCGGCTGGCATTGGGGTTATATCAGGCCGCAGCAAACGATTTCCGACGCGGCCAGCACCGCAGTCACGCAAGTCTCGTCCAACGGCTTGCCCAACACGTCCGACCGGTACGCCCGCATCATGACCTTCAACACCAAGGAAGGGCATGCCGACGCCAATCGGATCGTCGAAATCGTCAAAAACGAGCATGTGGAAGTGCTCGCGCTGCAGGAAGTGTCATGGGACCTGCTCAACCGGCTCAACGGCGCCGGAATCGCCAATTATCTGCCGTATTCCGTGGCCGCGCAGCAAACGTGGCATGACAACGGCGGTGTGAACGTGCTGTACAGCGCCGCGCCGATGGAAAACGCCAAACAGAACCTCATTCCCGTGGAATCAAGCAGCGTTTCCGCCGCGACGATCGATTTCGGCGGCAGCAAGGTGCGCTTCGGCTCCGTCCACCCGTTCTCGCCGCGCCCCCGCAACCAAGGTCTGTGGAACCGTAGTCTCGACTCGCTCGCCCAACTGCAGCATTACGACAATCTGTACGTGCTGATGGGCGATTTCAACTCCACATGGGACCACGCCAGCTTCCGATACCTGCTCGGCAGCCGCTTCCTGGATTCCGGCCAGCAGGCGGGCGAAGGCCTGCACATGACGTACCCGGCCATGATGCCGATCGCCGAAATCGACCATATCGTGCACGACAAGGGCGTGAACGTGGGCGATCTGGAAACCAAGTACATCGCCGGCTCCGACCGCCGCGCTCTCCTCGCCACGCTCGAAGTCGCCTGACCCGCACCTAATCTGCGCTTGAACATATCTGCGCATAGCAAACATATCCGCACGTATCCCCACATATGCCCCTCAACGTACCAATAGCCGCAAACACGCCTGCTGCTATATCGACATTTTTGACATTATGTAGGTATAGGAATAGTCTATATTCACCCCGAACCTGCATATTCTGCACAAATGACGGTTATAAGGATGATGGTTATGGAGTACAAAAGCATACGGCAGACATTGGCAATGTCATCATCCACGGCCAAGCCGAAGGATGCGGCTGAGGAGGAATACCAAAAAAGACTCAACGGCTATTCAACATACCGGTCAGGTATTGAATTCGAAGGTCATGAGATGTTCGCCGTGGCGTTCAGGGAACTGTTGAACGTCATGGATTCGGTCCGTGGCATGGAAGTGCAGGTCGAATCGCTGTGGGCCGCATTGCCGCCGATTGCCCGCAGGGCGTATCTGATGGAACTCATCGGCGCGGAAATGCAGAGCACGAACTCCATAGAAGCCGTGCACACCACGCGCAAGGAAATCTCAGACGCGTTGGATGCGGCGGTCGCGGACGGGCCGCACAAGCGGTTGAGTGAGCTTGCCAAACTCTTTCTCGGACTCTCCGGCGAAAATTCCGCAACGTTGGAACTACCGAAAACGTTGCATGACATACGTAATATTTTACGATCAGGTGATGGCTGGGGAACTACGGGAGGAAGACAAGCCTGACGGAATGGTATTCAGAGCCAAGCAAGTCTCTGTGTGTGACGGCTTTGACCGGGAGATTCATCAAGGCGCATGGCCGGAATCGGAAATCCAAGTGCAATTGACCAAATGGCTGGCGTTGCTTTCGGATGAGGCGATTCCTCCGCTGCTGCGGGCTGTGATGTGCCATTACGCCTTCGAATGCATTCACCCGTTCTATGACGGCAATGGCAGGACGGGCCGGTTCCTGCTTGCTCTGCAGCTGAGCAAGCACCTGTCCATACCGACGGCGATCAGCCTGAGTCCGGTTATCGCCGACGCGAAAGGCCGGTATTACAAGGCGTTTGATGATGCGCAGCATCCGCTGAACTGTTCTGACGTCTCGCTGTTCTCATATCGGATGATCCGTTTTATCGCCACCGCCCAGAAGAACATCATCTCTGTGCTCGGCGAGAAGAAAACCCTGCTTGACACCGCGCGGAAGAGGCTTGAACATTATGCGCGAACGCAGGGCATTACGGAACTGCAGCGGAACATGCTGTACTTCCTGCTGCAGGAGGAGCTTTTCGACGATGCTCCGAAACCCATATCGCGCCGCCTAATGCGCGAATGGCTTGGCGTGGGGGAGCGGAAGACCAACACCGCGCTCGCGGAACTGGTGAACAGGAACCTGCTCGAGTTCCACGGCTCCCGCCCGATCCGCTATTCGCTGACCGCCACCGCCCGCGCCGAATTTCTGCAATGATTCTGCGCGTATTGGACGATTTGCCGCATGCGGGGAACGCCTCGCGCTAAAATTTCCGTTTGGCGGGTTGCGGAAGCCATGGTGGATTTCGCAAAACCGCAACACGAAACGTTGGAAGAACGGTTAAGGGGTTTAGGCATGCACATCATGTTCGTCTGCACGGGCAACATTTGCCGTTCCCCTATGGGCGAGCTTCTGATGACCCACTATCTGAACGGCACCACCGTGCAGGTGTCAAGCGCCGGCACGCGTGGTTTGCCGATGCATCCGATCGATCCGTCGAGCGGCCGCCTTATGCAAAGCGTCGGCATTGAGTCGAGCGGCTTCCGTTCCCGACGACTGACCCGACAGATGGCTGACGAAGCCGACCTGATCCTCTGCTTCGAAAAGCAGCAGCGCAAGGAAATCGTCACGTTGGCGCCAGCCGCCGTACGATACACGTTCCTGCTTGACGATTTCGCGAATATGTGCGATTACTGCGCTCGCAACAATATGATTGCCGGACTGACCATCCAGGAACGTCTTCAGTCGGTAATCAAGAAGTCCTCGATGATTCGTCCGATGATTCCCCAGCCGAAGGACATCGCCGACCCGCATGGCCGCGAATTCAGCATGTTCTGCGTCGCCGCCGAACAGACGAACGGTGCGATCCGTAAAATCCTGAAAAGCATGCGCAAGCACCGTACGGTAACCCCCGCCCCCATCCGCTCCCAAATCGTTGCCTGATAATTCTTTTAGGTCCATGGATTGATTCACCATAGCTTGGCCCTACTCTATTTTTTTGAGTCCGAGCGTGTTTGTGATATTCACCCATTTTTTATTATTGATATTTTGATTTGATTGGCATGTTGCATGCCATAAGAGGTAAAGAAGCCCTTTTTGAGCATCTCTTGAAAGATTAATTTCAGGATTGTTGGGGGGTGGGCTGTCGGTGGCGTGGGATGGGGCGAGGGTGCTTTGCGTCGCAAGGTGGTATTGGTTGGAAAATTTTCTGAAACGTTTGCATATGTGAATTTGCAACGATAGTGGGTGCTACGGGGTGCTGGTATGAGTGTATCTGTTGCTGACAGCGTTTGCAACAGAGCAGAAAACAATTGCGTTTTAACCGCCATTTTTCAATAAAAATCACTCATTTTTCAAAGGAAAAATGTGGTATTTTTGACGCAACGTCTGCTAGTGGCAAACGTTGTCAAAGTTAGATGCAAGGAAGCAGGGAGGGTAAGGTGCGACTTAGCACTCATACGTTCGCGGGTATGGCGAACGCACTCACCAGAAAAGAGCCTCCTCATGAGGATCAGCCTGAGCTGATGACTCGTGCGGAGCGCAGACGCGCGGCCCGTAAAGCACGCGCCGTCAAGACCTGGAAGAAGGTCGCAGCGGGAACAGTGGCGGTCGCCACATTGTTCGGCGGTATGGGTGTGGCATCCACCGCACTTGCCGCCGATCGTGACAGCTACCAGGACACCGTTGGGAATTCTTCTTTCGAGTCGGCCCGTAACCAGTACGGTCTGACCAAGCACATGAAGAACGGCGCCATCCTGCACGCATGGATGTGGTCGTTCAAGACCATCACGCAGCACATGCCTGAGATCGCCGCGGCGGGCTACACTTCCGTGCAGACCGAGCCTATGAGCAAGATCAAGGAAGTCGCCGCCAACGGCAAGAAGTTCACCGAGAACTGGTACTACGTGTACCAGCCGGCGAACACCTCCATCGGCAACTTCGTGGTCGGCACCGAGGCTGACCTGAAGGAAATGACCGCCACCGCCCATAAGTATGGTGTGCGTGTGATCGTGGATGTGGTCGCCAACCACTTCACCTCCGATTGGAACGCCATCGACCCCGATTGGCAGAACAAGGAGTACTTCCACAAGCGTACCGGCTGCGACGGCCCCAACGGTGAAATCAACGATTATTCCAACCGTTACAAGGTGACGCAGTGCCACCTGCTTGGCCTGTGGGATCTGAATACGCAGAACCAGGCTGTTGCCGATCGTATGCAGAAGTTCCTGAAGACCGCTGTGGCGGACGGCGTTGACGGCTTCCGCTACGATGCGGCAAAGCACGTCGAGCTGCCGACCGAAGTCTTCGACAATAAGCAGTCGAACTACTGGAACACCATTCTGAAGAACGGCTCCCAGTTCCAGTACGGCGAGGTGCTGCAGGGCGATTCCGGCCTTGACTACAAGGCATACGCCAACATGTTCCGCGACAATTCCTCCGATGGCGGCGGCAACACCGCTTCCAACTACGGCAAGACCATTCGCGCCGCTGTCGGCTCGAACAACCTTGACGTCAAGATGGTGAAGAACATCGATACCGGCGGCGCAAGCGAAGACCAGCTGGTCACCTGGGTTGAGTCCCACGATAACTACGCCAACGGCGACAAGGAATCCACCGGCCTCACCGACTATCAGATCATGATGGGCTGGGCGGTCGTTGGTTCCCGTAGGGCCGGCGCTCCGCTGTACTTCAACCGTCCGAAGGGCTCTGGCGGCACCAACCCGCAGTTCGCCGAGCAGTCCCAGCTGGGTGACGCCGGTGACGACATGTGGAAGAACAAGTCCGTCGCGGCAGTCAACCACTTCCGTAACGCCATGGATGGCAAGGGCGAGAACCTGCAGAACTGCGGCGACAAGTCCTGCCTGATGATTGAGCGCTCCACGTCTGATGGCATTCAGAACGATGGTGTGGTCATTGCCAACATGGGTGGCGACAAGAGCCTTTCCGGCATGGAAACCACACTTGACGATGGCGCCTACCCGGATGAGGTCAATGGCGGCCAGCTTGTGGTCTCCAACCATAAGATCGTTTCCGGTACCGCCAAGGGCGGCGCGGTCAGCGTCTTCTACGTGAAGGGCGAATCCGATCCGAACGTGTCCGTGGAAGCGGCTTCCAAGGAATTCTCCTCCGACAATGTCAAGTCACGCTGCGCGCGCAGGATGCCGACAATCTGAAGTACACCACCACCGAGGGCGAGAGCGGCTCCTTCACTGACGGAAAGGTCATTTCCGTTGGTAAAACTCTTTCCATCGGCGAGACCGCTACCGTCAAGGTGACCGGCACCGCCGCCAAGGATGGCAAGAAGGTCAAGAAGGGTCAGGCGCTGAGCGCTTCCGTGACCGTGAAGAAGGTGGAGGTCCCGAAGCAGAACCTTGCCGCGCAGTACAGTACCAACAAGGTGGGCATGGGCGTCAAGAAGACCATCAACTTCAACGCCGGGAAGGACGCGAGCATCGCTGACTGGGACAGCTCCATGCTGATCGCGCAGGGCGCCGCCAACGACGACCCGCGCGTGTACCGCCCGAATTCCATGTATGAGGTTCCGATCGATCTGTATGCGTTGTATGGCGCCTACGATGACGACAACCTGTACCTCATGTGGGAAATGACTAACGTGCAGGATGTCGTCGACACTGGCGACGACTACCCCCTGAGCCAAGGCCACCTGTGGCAGACCCAGAACCTGCCGTTCCACATCGCCATCGACACCAAAGATGACAGCACCCGCATCGGCAACAACGGCGGTCTGCAGACCGGCGGTTCCCTGTGGGCATCCAACATCACTTGGGGCGGCGAGCAGAAGCTCAACAATGTGGTGACCATCTCCACCAACGGCTCCAACGGTCCGTGGATCTACAAGGGCGACGAGACTGGTCTGAACTCCAAGGCTGCGTATGGTCCGGCTGCTAACGCCGCCACCAACACCAAGAAGTCGAACATCAAGTTCGGCTATGGCAATGGCATTCTAAGCAAGGATGTCATCGGCATCGACGGTGGCTGGGGTGAAAACAACGGTCGTTTCATCGGCGATATGAAGGCCGAGAACCAGAACAAGGCCAAGTGGGTCAACTTCAACGAGAAGGGCCACAATTCCGCTCAGATGGATGATCACTACGAGATCGCCATCCCGCTGGAAGAGATCGGCACCACCGCTGACCGCATTGCCTCGAGCGGCATCGGCATCGAACTGGCAGCCACCTTCGGTCTGTCCGCCATGGATTCCCTGCCGTACGATCTGGCAATGAACGACAATGCTGACCTGCCGGACACCGGTTCTCAGGTGAATAACTCCTTCGAGAAGTCCGATGACGACATGTTCAGCGTGAAGATGGCCAACATCGGCGGCGAAGAGCCTCCGGTCGAAACCAAGTCCGTTAAGATTGATCAGGCGACTACTCCGTGGATCTGTCCAATGGCGTGACCACGAAGCAGTTGACAGCCACGACCGATCCGAAGGGCGCGTCCGTGAGCTGGAGCTCGTCCGACAAGGACGTGGCGAC
>ENA-OQCR01000026-OQCR01000026.1-human-gut-metagenome-genome-assembly--contig:-NODE-26-length-21836-cov-1.441430_pt1 | contig 21836 bp, 18 predicted proteins | sample MGYA00242763_ERZ504589 | MGnify/ENA primary metagenome ERZ504589 (study PRJEB26092, sample SAMD00036321) | human gut metagenome | host: Homo sapiens | study: EMG produced TPA metagenomics assembly of...
GCTTCGCCGCCGACCCGTTCGACGCGCCTCGCCCCGCCACCGACGCCGTCGCCCATGGCGTGGTCATGCCCGGTATGGATATCACGCTGAAATCACTCAAGAACCCGTTCCTGTTCCGTCTCGCGGACGGACGATTCGCCATCGCCGCGACCCGTACCGCCCGCGGCGGTGAACCGGACGGTTCCGAACGGTCGGCATTCCTGCTCGCCATCAGCGATGATCTGACGGCGTTCGACCAGCTGGGACTGGTGCTGCTGCGCACCGTCGGCGGGGTCAATCGTCCTTCCGTCGCCTTCGATGCGGTGGACAAGCGTTACGTTGTGTCCTGGACCGGCGATGATGGCAAAGCGTACACCGCGCGGACGGCCGATATCGTTGCCGCCGCCGGTTCTGGTGCGCCGCTCGATGTTGAGGAATCGGCTGAATCGTTGCCGCAGCGCCAGTCTGGCGATTGCGGCATTCCGAACGCCGTCATCGGCAACAGCATCGCCATCAGTGAGCCGGAGGCCGAGCGCCTGATCGAGCGCTTCGGCCGCATCCGCAATACCGGAACGTCCGTGCCCGCCCAGCGAATCGATGCGGGCCTGCATGGTGAGGATGCCCGGAATGCGGTTCTGGCCTTGGCCGCAACCCGTGCGGAACTGTCATACAGCGACGGTTCGCAGGCCACGCGTGCGGTGGACTGGAATATGGACCAGCTTGAGGCCGTCGCCCAAGAGGCGGCCGATGGAACGTTCAAGGCCGGGCAGACCCGTACCGTCGAAGGTGTGATCCGCCAGAGCGTCTATCCGGTGCCGTTCGCGGTGGAGCGCGCCGATCCATCGGTGTTCGCGTGGGATTTCAATGGCAAGCCGATGTTCATGTTCATCGCCACCGATGACACCGACGGCAATTGCGTGGATCCGAACGACGGTAGAACCCATATGCCGCTGCGCATCGCCGACTCCATCGAAGCGCTTTCCGACGCCGCGGGTGGACGGGCCAAGGAGATCGATCTGCTCGCATGCGGCGATCTCAATAGCGAAGATCGTCCGATGACCGGCTGCTTCTGGGCGCCGGAACTGCATGTGATCGGCGGCAAGCTGTCGGTCCTGTTCATGCCCTGCTTCGATGGGCCGCGCGTCAATCCCGACGGCACCCCCAACGATCGTGCCGGCAAACCGGACATGTGGACCGGCAGCTGCCACATCATGCAGCTCAAGCAGCATTCCGACGGCACGGATTTTGATCCGCGCGAGCCGGAGAACTGGACGGTGCCCGAGCCTATCCTCGACCCGGATGGCGAGACGCTCAATCCGATCCAGCGCATTTCGCTTGACATGACCGTGTTGTGCGATTCGGGCCGCTGGTACTACGCATGGCAGCAGGTCGGCAGCATCTGGATCGCCAGCTTTGACCCGGCTCGTCCGGCGAGGCTCACCAGCAAGCCGAAGCAGATCGTCGTGCCGGAATTCGCATGGGACAACATGATCGCCGAAGGACCGAACGCCATCGTGCATGACGGAACGATTTTCCTGATCTACTCGGGCTCGCTGGTCGGCATCGACTACACGACCGGCCTGGTCACCGCCCCGGCCGGACAGGGGGCCGATCTCACCGACGCCAGCGTATGGACGAAGCTCGATTATCCGCTGCAGAAGTCCGGCATGTACAACGGGCGTTGGCAGCTCGGCACCGGCCACGGCATGTGGTCGCATGACGAGGACGGCAACCTCATCTACGTGTTCCACAACGCCGAATACGAGCACGGCCGCTATGGTGGCCGCGACGCCAGGTGCGCCGCGTGCACTGGTCCAAGGAGGGCATGCCCATCCTGGATATGCAAACGGCGGAGGAACTCGACCCCGACTATGCTGGTGTAACGATGGAGGTTGGTTTCTTCGATGCCGACTGAGTCCGCTGAATGACAAAAGGGGTATATATGCCGAAGCGAACGGGGGGAAACGGCGAGCATGTCGTGACCATGCGTGAGGTGGCCAAGGCGGCCGGAGTGTCGATCAAAACCGTCTCCAACGTGGTCAACGACTACGAATTCGTCTCGCAGGCCACGCGCGACAAGGTCAACAAAGCCATCGTGGAACTGGGATACACGGTGAACGTATCGGCGCGCAACCTGCGCCGAGGGCAGACCGGCATCATCGGCTTGGCCATTCCCGATCTGCAGATGCCGTATTTCGCGCAGCTGTCATCGCTGGTCATCGAAGAAGCGAAGAAAGTCGGTCTGCGCGTGATCGTGGAGCCGACGCAATATTCGCGCGATGGCGAGTTGGAAGCGCTGCACGGGTCCCAGCAGACGATGATCGACGGCCTGATCTACAGCCCATTGGAGCTTGGACAGGATGACGTCGAGCGGCTGAAGGTCGATTATCCGCTTGTGCTGGTTGGCGAACGCATCTTCACCGACCAGGTGGATCACATCGCCACCGAGAACGTGGAAGGCGCGAAGCGGGCCACGCAGTATCTGCTGACGACCGGTTGCCGCCGCGTGGCCGTGGTCGGCGTTCATCCGGGGGAGAAAGTCGGTTCCGCCGCACTGCGCTACCAAGGGTATCTTGAGGCGCTGGAGGAGGCCGGCGTCGAATTCGACGATCGGCTGGTCGTCGAATCGGGCATGTGGCATCGTAGCGATGGTGTGAGGGCCATGAACGCGTTGCTGGATTCCGGCGTCAAAGTCGATGGCGTCGTCGCGCTGAACGACATGCTGGCTTCCGGCGTGATGCACGCGATTCAGATGCACGGCTTGCACATTCCCGACGACATCTCCGTGGTTGGTTTCGACAATTCCGACGATTCACAGTACCTGTCGCCGGCGCTGACGTCGATCGCGCCGGGACTTGAAGCGGTAGCCCGTCTGTCGGTGAAAGTGCTCAAGGAGCGCATCGACGGCCGTGACCCGAATGCCGACAGGCCGGGGGAGAAGGTCTTCCGCAAGGTCACATCATCGCTGGTCGTGCGCCAATCCACCAAACTCCCCGCCGATTCCCTCGTTCTCTAAGCGTTCGTCTGCCTGCGGCAAATTTCCTGGCGTACCGGGATACTTTCCGTCCGGCCCTCGTTGCCGTACCCATCGGTTGGCTCTTCCCCAAAGGTGCCGCCGCCGGGCATGGGCGCTCGACCGTAAGCTTGGCCGAACGGCCTTGACGTGTGTCGAGCGACCCATGCCCGGCGGCGGCACCGACATTGGCATGAATGGCGCAAACGATGGACGCCCATGCCCGGCGGCGGCACCGCATCCAAGCATCTTCTGACAATGACGCGCCCAAGTTGTTACAACGATGTAAGAATGATATATTCAACGTTGTAAATACTGGAACAACGGATTGGGAAGGACTAAACATGGTTGTTTACAACAATCCGATCGTGCTTCAGCGCGCAGACCCCTGGGTGCTCAAGGTTGACGGCGAGTATTATTTCACCGCCTCCGATCCGGAATACAACTGCATCGCCATCCGGCACGCATCGAGCATCAACGATCTGCAGAAGGCTCCGGAGACGGTGGTGTGGCGCAAGCACGAATCCGGCCCGGCAAGCATCTACATCTGGGCCCCCGAACTACACCGCATCAATGGCGCATGGTATATCTACTTCGCAGGCGCCGCAACGGATTTCGAAGCATCCGGCCTGCCGACGCACCGCATGTTCGTGCTGGAGAACACCGACGACGATCCAACTTCCGACAACTGGGTGGAGAAGGGCCAGATCATCACCCCGATCGACTCCTTCGCACTTGACGCCACCACCGAGGTGATCGATGGTGTGCAGTACTTGGTATGGGCGCAGAAGGATCCCGCCATCGAAGGCAACTCCAATCTGTATATCGCCAAGATGGCCAATCCGTGGACGCTGGGCAGCGAGCCCGTCATGCTGACCAAGCCGGAATACGACTGGGAATGCATCGACTTCCTGGTCAACGAAGGACCGGCCTTCCTGTTCCATGAGAACAAGATCTACATCACGTATTCCGCCTCCGGCACCGGAGTTCCGTACGCCGTGGGGCTGTTGACCGCCGAGCGCGGCAGCGATCTGCTGGACAAGGCCTCCTGGACTAAGAGCCCGGTGCCGGTGTTTAAGACCTGCGCCGAGAACGGCCAGTATGGTCCGGGCCACAATTCATTCACCAAGTCCGAGGACGGCACCGAGGACCTGATGATTTACCACTGCCGCAACTACACGGAAATTAAGGGCGATCCGCTGTTCGACCCGAATCGCCACGCGCGCGTCGGTGTGGTCAAGTGGACCGCCGACGGTCCGGATTTCGGCGTGCCGGAACCTGATAATCTGTGGACCCCCACTACCGCGGACGTGTTGCCCGCTGATGGTGGCCCGCTTGCGGGAACTCCGGCCGTAGGCCACTGAGGGGCGTGGCCGGAGGGGTCACCCCGTCTATAACCCCATCCATAAAGCTGGCTGTTGTCGTCGGCGTGTTACCGTTTGTACAACGATGAAAATAGCTGTATAATCAAAATTACAACGTTGCAAATGAGCAGGGAGGCTCAATCGAAAAGGATTCTTCCCATTCGGATTGCAACGAGGAGCGGTCCAGCGATGGTCCGTTGAGGAAAAGGAAGGAAACAATGTCTACATCCAGGCATCTTACCGGGTTGCGGCGCTTTGCCAAGGCTGCCGTAGCCGTGTGTGCGTCACTTGGACTTGTGCTTGCCGCCGGAGGCTGTGGTGCCTCTTCGGGTGAAAGCAAGACCATTTACTTCTGGAACAATCTGGTGGGCGATGACGGTCCTGCAATGCAGCGCATCGTCAAGGAATACAACGCCCAGAGCGATTACAAGGTCGTTTTCCAGCCGATGAACGGCGGCGATCTGACCACGAAGATCTATTCCGTGATGCAGACCGGCAAGAACATCCCCGACATCATCATCGGCGACCAGTTCCAGACCGCCGTTCTGCAGTCCCAAGGTCTGCTCGACACCATGGACGATTGGCAGAAGGTCGCCCCGGACCTCAAGGAGAGCAGCTTCCTGCCCGCCACTTGGAAGGGCGTCACCGTCAATGGCAAGGCCTACGGCATTCCGCTGTATCTGTACCAGATGGCCATCTACTACAACAAGGACCTGATCAAGAAGTACAACCTGCAGTACATCCTCGACGACGGGTTCGTCACCATCGACGAGATCAAGGACCTCAAGGGCAAGCTACCCAAGGGCACCTACGCGCTGACTTACGGCAATCTGCCGTGGGCCTTCATGTCCCTGCTGTACGGCGCGGGCGGCACGCTTGAGAACGATATGGACGACCTGACCAAGGACGTGTGGCGCAAGCCCATGGAGAAGCTCAAGGAAGCGTACGATGCCGGTGTGATCGCCCCGATGGACGTCGACGGCGAGCAGGCGTTCGGTTCCGGCAAGGCCGTGTTCGCGCAGCTTGGCACGTGGGCGCAGGGCAATATGTCCAACACCTTGGGCGCCGACAAGATCGCGGAGGCCAACACCCTGCAGTACAGCGCCGACAATCCGGTGAACTTCTTCTACCAGTGCAACTGGATGCAGTTGAAGGATCCGCACCGCTCCGCGGCGAAATCCGCAGCCGCCGCCGACTTCGTCAAGTACGTGTACGAGCACTGGATGGATTGGTCTGAGGTCGGTTCCATCTCGCCGGCATACCGCGATCTGAACAACCCGGAGTACCAGAAGCTGATCCAGGCGTCCTTCACCAACAGCAAGAAGGAACGCGACTACATCAAGACCTCCAACTATCTCTACGGAGGCTACGCGACCGCTGGTTGGGGCACATACAACGACATCGTCTACGGCAATGTTGGTCTTGAAGAAGGTCTGAAGACCCTCGACCTCATGGCCCAGGGCCAAATCGAGATTCAGGAGGAATCGTGATGAGCAAGGCATCTACGATCGGATCCGCAAAATCATCCATGAAGCGCAAGAACTCTATCTGGCACGCGCTGCCGTACATCGCTCCGCACTTCATCATCTTCGCCGTCTTCGGCATCATCCCGATTATCTTCGGCATTGGACTGGCGTTCACCCGTTGGAACATGGTCGGTGCGCCGAAGTTCGTCGGCCTGCAGAACTTCGCGAAGATCTTCGACCCCAGCACCTATTTCTACTCGATCTTCTGGCGTGATCTCGGCCACACTCTGCTCTTCGTGCTGGTCAGCGTGCCGCTGACCATCATCGTGCCGCTGCTGCTCGCCGTGGCGCTCAGCAAGAAGGGACTCAAGGGCGCCGGTCTGTTCCAGGCGATCTTCTACATCCCCGGCCTGATCTCCATCGCCGCCGGTGCACTGGTCTGGCGCATGGTCTTCAACTCCCAGTTCGGCCTGTTGAACACCACTTTCCACTCCGACATCAACTGGCTCGGCAAGAACCCGTACGCATGGATCACCATCTTCGTACTCGTGCTGTGGGCCGGTATCGGCGGCAACCTCGTCATCTACCGTTCCGCGCTCTCCGGCGTGGACGAGAGCCTCTACGAAGCCGCGAAGGTCGACGGAGCCGGTCCGGTCAGGATCTTCTTCTCCATCACCCTGCCGGAAATCAAGCTGCCGTTGTTCTACACCACCATCATGACCACCACGGGCGCCTTCAACGTGTGGGGCCAGCCGGTCATGCTGACCAACGGCGGACCGAACTACCAGACCCAGGTGCTGCTGATGGATATCAGGAACCTCGCGTTCCCCGCCGGCCCTGCGGCCGCCGGCATGGCTTCCGCAATGGCATTGCTGCTGGGCATCATCCTGATGGCCATCGCCGCGATCCAGCTGATCTTCATGAATAAGGAGGACTGAAGATGTCCGCTGCAACCACAGTCAATGTCGCAAGCGCGGCAATTCCTGAAAACAAAAACCAAAAAGGTCTCTCCGTCGCTGATCGCCGTCTATGTGGTGCTCGTCGTGCTGGCAGTCGTCTGGCTGCTTCCGGTGATCTACACCGTGACGACTTCGTTCAAGTCGGTGGCCGAATTCACCTCCAACGCGTTCAACTTCCTGCCCGCGAAGTGGGTGCTTGACAACTACATGACGCTGATCGAGGCATCCGCCAGCTACCCGGTCCTGAACTGGCTGGGCAACTCGCTGATTATCTCGACCGTGTTCGCAGTGCTGTCCGTGTGCATCGTCGCGCTCGCAGGCTTCGGCTATTCCCGTCTGAACTTCAAGTACCGCGATACGCTGTTCTTCGTCCTGCTGCTCATCTCGATGTTCCCTGCCGTGGTCAACATGATCCCGCAGTACCGCATCATCGCCTCCCTCGGCTGGGTCAACACCTACTGGGCCTGCATCATCCCTGGCCTGGCAACGTGGCGAACATCTTCCTGGTGCGCAACTTCATGAAGGGCATCCCGAAGGAACTGGACGAGGCGGCCGAAATCGACGGCGCCACTGATTTCCAGATCTTCACCCGCATCATGCTGCCGGCCATCCGCCCGATTCTGATCGTCATCTTCCTGTTCAGCTTCACCGGCGCTTGGAACGACTTCCTGTGGCCGACCTTGGTGTTCAACGACATCAACAAGATGCCGGTCACCGCTGGTCTGCAGCTGCTGAGCAACCAGATGGGCCAGTACAACCAGATGGGCTCCCTGATGGCGGCCACCTGCATGGCCATCATCCCGACCCTGCTGCTGTTCCTGTTCGCGCAGAAGTACTTCCTGCAGTCCCTGAACATCACCTCCGGCCTCAAGGGCTGATACCGGCCGAGTGAGATAATGCACAGGTCCGTCCCCAAACGGACGGGCCTGTGATTTTATCTTTCCCGAGCTGCGCATCGCACATCGGATGAGGCCACACCACGGAAAGGACCGATATGAATCCGCAAGGCAACACCATGCAGCCGCCGGCACCATTGGCTCGCAAGGCGGAACGAGTGCTGATGACCATCGCCGCCGCCTACAACGTGATCATGGCGTCCATCACACTGTTCATGTTCACCAGCTGGTTCAAAGGCCAAGCCTACGATCTGCTGGAACATAACGGTTTGCTGAAAACGGACTATTCCGCGGTGGACAACGCCTCGACGGTGGTGGGCATCTACGCGCTGCTGGTGCTGATTATCGGCATCGTCAGCTTCATCATGTCCATGCGGTGTCTCGCTCCCGGCACCACCAGCCGGTGGGTGATCATCTGGCTGGCAATCGTGGTGGTCTTCTCCCTGGGCACGATGGACCTCATCGGCCTTGCACTGTATTCCATCACCTTGGTCATCTATCTGGCCCGCAACAAGGCCATCGCGGCGCAGCAGGATGCGATCCGCACATGGGCCCGCACGCATCAGGCTAATCCTCCTTCCCGAAGAAAGCTGTCGCTCTCGTGGCGGCGGCTTTCTTCGTATCCGCGCATGTTGACGCGGTACGTTATCGAACACGCAATTCACTTATCCAATTCATTCATTCACAACCACAAGGTGGGACCATGACCGACACAACCGACGACTACGGTTACCTGCTCGTCCACTTCATCGAGGATCCGGACGGCTACGCCGAGAAGATTTACATGGATATATCCGATGGAGACAATCCGCACCGTTGGGTGCCGCTCAACGATGGAAAGCCTGTGCTGGCTTCGCATCTCGGTACCACAGGCGTGCGCGATCCGCATATCATCCGCAATCCCGACACCGGCACGTGGTATATCATCGCCACCGATCTGCGTGTGTTCGGAGGCGACGGCGGCGGCTGGTACGAGTGGAGCCACCACGCCAGCACGAATCTCATCATCTGGGAATCCGACGATCTGCTCCATTGGAGCGAGCCGCGCATGCTCGACGTGTCCCGCAAGCCGGACGGCTCCCATCTGGAGCTCGGCATGGCTTGGGCATGCGAATGCCTTTGGGTGCCGGACTACTATCCGCAAGGCCATCATGGCGGTCGCGGCGCATTCGTCATGTACTGGTCCAGCACCGTGTTCGACGACGAGGATAGGACGCACGACGACAAGAACGTCTACTGCACCGTGCTGTGGGGCGCCACCACCGATTTCACGCAGGACACATTCGAATATGGCGGCGTATTCATCGACAACCACGGCGACGCCATCGACACCACGATGATCCAACGTCCGCTGCCGGACGGCAGTGTACGCACGTACCGCATCACCAAGGACAACGCGCATGGCACCGGCATCTGGATGGACCGCACCGACGCGAAGCGCTGGTGGGGAGCCGGGGGACGGTCTGGACCAAGGTGCAGGACCGGATTGGCGCAGGCTACGTGCCGGACGGCAACCCCGGCGGCGTGGAAGGTCCTGCGGTGTTCGCCAACCACCACAACAACGGTGGACCGGACGACGAATGGTACTTGTTCGTGGACGTGATTCCGTCGATCGGATACCGTCCGATGGTCAGCCGCGATCTCGATCAGGGCTGGGTGCCGTTGCAGGCGGACGATTACTTCCTCACCGCGCATACGAAGCACGGTGGCGTCGCCTCGCTGACGCGCGCCGAATACGACCGTCTCGCCCGGTATGTGCATGCATTCTGACGAACGACGTTGACGACCGTGCGCCCGCGTGTGCACGCGGCAAAACCAAGGGGGCTTCCCGGAATAACCGGGAAGTCCCCTTTGCGTGTTCGCTGACCGCGACGGCAATCGCAGTCAGCGACTGCTATTGCTGCGATGTATCGCCATTGGCGCCGTTATTACCGGAATTATCGCTACTGGTTCCTCCGCCATTGCCACCGTTGGTGTGGTTACCGTCGCCGTTAGCGGGGATACCGCCACTATTACCGCCGTCGCCACCGCCCTGACCGGTATTCTGCGTTTCCTCGGTCTGATTCGGCGTGGTCTGTTGGGTGTTCTCCTCGGTGCGCGGAGTCACGGTGGTCTGCTGCTTTCTAGTCCAGGTCTTCTGCGCGCCGGTGCCCCACGTACCGTCCGGTCCGCCGACCTTGCCGTTATCGGTGGCGTCGGGGAACGTTTCGTTCGGCGTATCGGCCAGTGCCTGCTTCATGTATTCGGTGAAGAGATGCACGGGGTAATCGCTGCCGCCGGTCCAGCTGCCGAATGCGGGAATCTCCTGCGGGTTGCCGTTGTCGTCCGGATACCACATCGCCACAGAAGTCAGCATGGACGGCGTGTAGCCGACTGAAGCTCGCTGCGTTGGAATCGTTTGCGGTGCCTGACTTGCCGGCAATGGTGTGCCCAGTGGCACGCGCCTCGGTGGCGGTGCCTCGCTGGACCACGCCGGTAAGCGCCTTCGTCACGAGATTCGCGTTGTTCGCTTCGAACGTCTGCTCCGCCGAGGTCGGCGCGTTGTACAGGTCGGTGCCGTTCGCCGTCTGCACTTGGGCAACGATATGCAGCGTCGGCTTGTTGCCTTGGTTGGCCAGTGTGGCGTATCCCTGCGTCATGTCCTTGAGGGTCAGTCCGTTGTTGCCGAGCACGGTGAACGGGTTGGAACCATCCAAAGACGAATCGTCAACGCCGGCCTGCCGTGCGGTTTCGGCGATTTTCTGCGCGCCGAGCTTGGTTTGCAGATCCATGTACACGGTGTTCGAGGATTGTTCCGTCGCCGTGTACAGGTTCACGTATCCCAGATTCTCGCCGCCGTAGTTGCTCACCGTTTCGGTGATGCCCGGGAACGTCCGGTACGAGTTGCCGTTGAAGTACGTGTTGAGGCTGACGCCTTCGTTGACGGCGGCCAGCAATGCGAACGGCTTCATGGTGGAGCCGACTTCGTACGTTGCCTGGGTGACGTTGTTGAGCTGCTTGGTCAGGTAGTCGTCTCCTGCGTACAGCGAGATGATGGAACCGTCCTTGGGGTTCACCGACAGCGCGCCGAACTGCATGCCGTCGGGCACGATGCCTTGCATGCCGTTTTGGGAGGGACTGATGGTGGAGAACATCAGGTCCTGCTTCGATTTGTCAATGGTGGTGACGATTTTGTAGCCGCCGGTTTCCAGGTCCTGCTTGCTGAACGCCTTGGTGTTGACGAGTTCGTTCTGCACCATCGTCAACAGGTATCCGTTCGGTCCGGACATCTGGTTGTTCTGTTGGATTTCGATGGTTTGCGGGAATTTCGCGGCTTTCTTCTCGTCCGGCGTGATGTAGCCGTCTTCGTCCATGATGTTCAGCACGCGCTTGTAACGTTTTTCAGCTTGCTTGGGATTCACGTCGGGGGTCCATACGCTCGGCGCGGGAATGATGCCGGCAAGCATGGCCGCTTCGGAGAGCGTCAGATCCTTCGCGTCCTTGCCGAAGTACGCTTTGGCCGCTGCCTGGATGCCGTATGCGCCACGGCCGAGATAGATGGTGTTCATGTAGTTGCACAACACCTGGCTCTTGTCCTGTGCTTGGGCGATTTTGACCGCCAGGAACGCCTCACGCAGTTTGCCCACGTACGAGGTGGTTTCGCCCAGATAATAGCGTTCCGCATACTGCTGGGTGATGGTGGAACCGCCCTGCCTGCTACCGGTGGTCAGGTTGTTGTAGAACGCGCGTGCGATGCCGATCGGATCGATGCCCTTATTGGTGTAGAAGGAGCGGTCTTCCGACGCCACGATCGCGTTGCCGACGTAGTCGGGCAGGTCTGCGCAGCTGATGATTTCGCGGTTCTGCTCCGCATAGCTGCCGATCGGCGTGGTGCCGTCGTTGTAATACACGGTCGTCTTTTCAGCCAGCGCGAACTTTTCCGGCTGCGGGATTTCCGTGGTGATGTACATGTAGGCGAACAGGCCGATACCTGCCGCGATGAGCGCCGCGAAGATGCCGAGCACCCATTTGAGCACGAGATGCTTGTGTTTTCTGGTCTTTTTGGGTGCGCGATGCGAAGTGTGCTTCGGCCCCTGGGGCGGCTTGCTCAGCACTTCTCCATGGACCCCGTAGGTGGTGCCCACCCGTGGCGTCGTGGACGTTGCGCTGCCGCTGCGGGCGCTTTTTGAGCGTGAGCTGACACTTCGTGTTCGTGAAACCATGGTTTCCACCGTAGCCGAACGACCTGAAAAACAAGGGTGTAGATGGTGCTGTCCGACATGGAAAAACATGTTTTTGCGCAGCTTTTTTACAAATCGACAATCTGTTGACGACTGCCGTAATATGGCCGTTTTTTCAGTGATTTTTCAGTTTACAATGCGGTTGTGGGTATGCTTGGGGATTGGTATACCTGCGAAATGCATAACAGAGGAGTCGTTTTCAGATGAGCATTCGAGTGGCTATCGCCGGCGTGGGCAATTGCGCCTCGTCGCTGGTGCAGGGCGTTGAGTATTACAAGGACACCAAGGACGAGGATAAGATTCCCGGCCTGATGCACAACAATTTCGGTGGCTACCGCGTGCGTGACATCGAATTCGTCACCGCGTTCGACGTCGATGCGCTGAAGGTGGGCAAGGACCTGTCCGAGGCGATCGGAGCCTCCCAGAACAACACCATCAAGTTCGCGGACGTGCCGAATCTGGGTGTGGAGGTGCTGCGTGGCCCGACCAACGACGGTTTGGGCGAGTACTACCGTCAGATGATTACGGAGTCGGACGCCGAGCCGGTGGATGTGGCGCAGGTGCTGCGTGACAAGAAGGTCGACGTGCTGGTTTCCTACCTGCCGGTTGGTTCCGAGAAGGCGGACAAGGCTTACGCTCAGGCCGCTATGGACGCTGGCTGTGCGTTCGTGAACTGCCTGCCGGTGTTCATCGCCTCCGATCCGGAGTGGGCGCAGAAGTTCCGTGACGCTGGTGTGCCGATCGTCGGCGACGATATCAAGTCGCAGGTCGGCGCCACCATCACGCACCGCGTGCTGGCCCGTCTGTTCGAGGATCGCGGCGTGCGTCTGGATCGTACGTACCAGCTTAACGTCGGCGGCAACATGGACTTCATGAACATGCTGCAGCGTTCCCGCCTGGAATCCAAGAAGATTTCCAAAACCCGCGCCGTCACTTCCGTGGTGCCGCACGAGATGGATCCGCACAACGTGCATATCGGCCCGTCCGATTACGTGGCTTGGCTTGACGACCGCAAGTTCGCCTCGTGCGTCTTGAGGGCACCACATTCGGCGATGTGCCGCTGAATCTGGAATACAAGCTCGAGGTGTGGGATTCCCCGAATTCCGCCGGTATTGTGATCGACGCCGTGCGTGCGGCCAAGATTGCGCTCGACCGCCACCTGGCCGGTCCGGTGCTGGCTCCGAGCTCCTACTTCATGAAGTCCCCGGCTGTGCAGCACGAGGATGGCGAGGCTCGCCGCTTGGTGGAGGAATTCATCAAGGGTGAGGTCGAAGGCACCGAAGAGCAGCTTGACGCCGATGTGGCGGCCGCGAAGGCCGCCGGCAAGGATGTGTGGCGCGCATAGCGTGCGTTGCTGACGGCAGACCCGCGATGGCAATGGCAACCATCTCGTAGGTCTCGACCCACTCGCCTGATTCGTAGGCAGAATCAGCATATAATGAAAATCCCTATGGCCTGGGGTAATGCCATAGGGATTTTTGTTGTCCCGGAACGCTGCGGCGGTGGTGGCCAATGGTCGTACACCGCAGCAGCACGAACGGGGGAATCATATGTTGCGCAATGTATATCGCGTCACTTTTTTGAGGAGTGGTTCGACCTGCTGCTCGTACGCGGTCAACGCGGTGTCGATCACATTGTGCATGTCGTAGTACTTATACGTGCCCAGACGGCCGCCGAACACCGTGAGCGGCTCGGCCTTCGCGAGCTCCTCGTACCTCGCGTACAACGCCTTGTCGGCCTCCGTGTTGATCGGATAATACGGCTCGTCGCCACGCTCGGCGAAACGGCTGTACTCCTCCCACACCACCGTTTTGTCCGGGTTCTGCGAAGCCTGCGCTCCGGGTTGAAGTTCTTGAACTCGATCGCCCGCGTGTACGGCACGTCCGCGTCGGAGAAGTTCATCACCGGACAGCCGAAATGGTCGCCCTCGTCGTAACGCACCTCCCTGAAGTCCACCGTGCGCCACTTCAGCTCGCCGAGCGAGTAGTCGAAGTAGCGGTCCACCGGACCCGTGTACACCACCGGCACGCCCGCCGCGGCCAAGGCCTTCCTGTTGTACGGCTGGGACTCGTCGAAGAAGTCGGTCCTGAGGGTCACGTGGATGCGCGGATCGTCGATCATGCGCTCCATCCAGGCGGTGTACCCGTCCGTGGGCAGGCCCTCCCACGTGTCCCTGAAATACCGGTTGTCGTAGTTGAAGCGCACCGGCAGGCGGTTGATGATGCCCGCGGGCAGGTCCTTCGGATCGGTCTGCCACTGCTTGCCCGTGTAGTTCTTGATGAACGCCTCGTACAACGGGCGGCCGATCAGCGAAATGCCCTTGTCGTTGAGGTTCTTCGGGTCCGTGCCCGCCAATTCGCCGGCTGGCTCTCGACCAGGGCCTTCGCCTCGGCCGGCGTGTAGTGCGCGTGGAAGAACTGGTTGATGGTCCCGAGGTTGATCGGCAGGGGATACACCTCGCCGTCGTGCGTGGCGTACACGCGGTGCACGTAGTCCGTGAAGCTTGTGAAACGGTTCACGTAGTCCCAGACCCTCTTGTTGCTCGTGTGGAACAGGTGCGCGCCGTACTTGTGGATCTCCGCGCCGGTCTCCTCGTCCATGTAGCTGTACGCGTTGCCGCCGATATGGTCGCGCACGTCGATGATCTCGACCCTCACGCCCAGGTGCTCGACGGCCTGCTGGGCCACGGTCAGGCCGAACAGGCCCGCGCCCACGACCACCAGATCGGGATACTCCACCGCATCAGTCATAAGAAAACAACCTTCCAAACGTTATCGATGCTTATCGCAGCCACGCAAACGCACAGGGGTGGCGTGCGATTCCTTCTCAAGTGTACCCGTGCGTCTAGTCGGTGCGGCGAGGTCCGGGCATGGTGTAATATGGCAAGAGCCTCCGCGTGGCGGTATGTCACCCAACTCCCCCAGGGCAGGAATGCAGCAGGGTAAGTGGCCTCTTCCGGGTGCGTGGAGGTTTTTCTATATCTTCTCCGATTCGTTCCCCACAGTAGGGGCGATGCCGTATTCTCGGTGACTATGACCAACGAATTCAAGCCACTTGTCCGAGATCCACAGCAGCCTGTGAGCATGCTTCAGCAGCCCACGGCAGCAACGCCTGCGGAACCGTTGGAATCGTTGTCGTTCCCTGATATGCGCGAAGTCGAGGCGGTGCTTTCTCCGCAGGATGTCAACAAAGGCTTGGCTCAGGCGGATCCGCTGACCCGCCATCCGCGCGTGTCCAGCATCGTGCTGTGCGTGGTGTTCGGTCTGCTGATGCTTGCCGCTTCCGCCGGCGTCTGGTGGCTTGGCGTACGTACCATGGACGGCCAAAGCTATGAGGATATCGTCTGGTCGAAATTCGATGCCGCGTTGCCGGGTTGGCTGGCGCCGGTCGTGCACGTCTTCGCCATTTCCGCAGTGGTCATCACCGTCAGCGTCATCATGGGGGCAATCGCGTTTGCCGTGCTGATCGTGCGCAAACGGTGGCTGTCGATCGCGCAGCTCGCTGTATTCGGAGGCCTGTGTTTCGCCGCGGCCGAACTGTTGAAGCCGCTGCTGCCACGCCCGTATCTTATTAATTTGGAATCGAATCCTAATAATTCCGCGCCTTCAGGGCATGTCATCCTTGCCGCTGCGGCAAGCGTGATGCTACTGTGCGCCGTGCCGCGCGTGCTGCGTGCGCTGGTGGCGGTGATTGGTTGGGCGTATACGGTGCTGGTCGGATTGTCGGTGATCGCGGCGCAATGGCATCGTCCGACCGACGTGATTATGGCGCTGCTGATCGTCGGCGGACTGGCGTTGCTGGCGCTTGCCACCACGTTCGCCAGCGGCATGGATGAGCCGGGCACGCGCGTCTCGTCGGCAAGTGTGCAGATCGTCGGCAGTGTGATGCTGACGATTGGCGTATTGGGCATCCTGTACGGCGCGTATATCATCTGGCAGATTCAGCCGGGACTCGCCATGAGCGCCGAATGGACGAATGCCGGCGCGTACGTTTCCACGGCGCTGCTGACGGCCGCCGTTTCCGCGCTGGTGCTTGGCATAACGCTCGCCATGCGTCAGCTGACCGCCTCGCCGTTGACGAAACTGGGTTTGGTGGGAGCGCCGCCCGCACCGCCGAAGCGCTGAAAACAGCCGGTTCCGGGCATGCTGCCGTCCATGCGCCACACGGGCGGTTTGCCATTTCTCCGTATTCAGTGAGTATTATTGCGTTGCAAACACTAGTAATAAGGAGTGGCTATGGCTACCGGCAGCAAGCTCGTTATTGTGGAGTCTCCTACCAAGGCGAAGAAGATTGGCGGATACTTGGGCTCCGGATACACGGTCATGGCATCGGTCGGCCATATCCGCGACCTTGCCCAGCCCAGCCAGGTGCCGGCGGCCGAGAAAGCCAAGTACGGCAAGTTCGGCGTGGATATCGAAGACGGATTCAAGCGTATTACATCGTGGACGGCAACAAGAAGAAAACCGTTGCCGACCTGAAAAGCGCGCTGAAGAAGGCAGACACCCTCTACCTCGCCACTGATGAGGATCGCGAAGGTGAGGCGATCGCATGGCATCTTGTGCAGACGCTGAAGCCGAAGGTGCCCGTCAAGCGCATGGTGTTCCACGAGATCACGCCGGAAGCGATCAAGGCGTCGCTGAACAACACGCGTGATGTGGACGCCGCCATGGTGGACGCCCAGGAAACCCGTCGTATTCTGGACCGTCTGTACGGCTATGAGCTGTCCCCGGTGCTGTGGCGCAAGGTCGGTCCGGGCCTGTCCGCGGGCCGCGTGCAGTCCGTGGCCACCCGTCTGATCGTGGAACGTGAGCGTGAGCGCATGGCGTTCGTGCGTGCCCCCTATTGGGATGTCACCGCCACGCTGGAAGCGCCCGACGCCGACGGCAACAATGTTGCGTTCGATTCTCGCATGGTGTCGCTTGGCGGCCGTCGTTTGGCCGGTTCCAAGGATTTCGGCGATGATGGCCAGCTGACCGCCGCCGGCGTCAAAGACAACGTCGTGCAGCTGGACGAAACGCACGCGAATGCGATCGCGCGATCGCTGGAATATGCGACGTTCACCGTCTCGTCGATGGAAACCAAGCCGTACCGTCGCCGTCCGGTGCCGCCGTTCACCACGTCCACGCTGCAGCAGACGGCCGGCAATCGCCTCGGCATGAGCTCGCGCCAGACCATGCGTGCCGCGCAGGGGCTGTACGAAAACGGTTTCATCACGTATATGCGTACCGATTCGGTGACGCTGTCGCAGGAGGCGATCGCGGCCGCCCGTGAAGCGGTGTCGCGGCACTTCGGCGAAAAGTACTTGTCCGATGCGCCCAAGCAGTACGCCACGAAGACGGCGGGCGCGCAGGAAGCCCACGAATGTATCCGACCGGCGGGCGCGCATTTCCGCGATCCGGCTGAAATCGCCACCAAAGTGCCGGCCGACCAGCTCAAGCTGTACACCCTGATCTGGCAGCGCACGCTGGCCTGCCAGATGGCCGATGCGACCGGTTCCACCGCCACCGTGCGTCTGTCCTCGCCGACCGAATCCGACGGCGAGGCCATGTTCCAGGCGTCCGGCACCGTCATCGAATTCCCCGGCTTCATGAAGGCCACCGGCGAGGGCCGCCGTAGCGTTGCCGACGCGAAGAAGAGCGCCGAGGCGGCGGGCGTGAAGATTGGCGATAAGGCCGAAAAGTCTGCGAAGGCTTCGAAGAAAACCGATGACAACGTTTCCCTGCCGCCGACTGCAGCCGGGCGACGAGCTTGCCGCCGTGGACGTTGCCGCGGACGGCCACGAGACCCAGCCGCCGGCGCGCTACACCGAAGCGTCGCTCGTCAAAACGTTGGAACAGAAGGAAATCGGCCGCCGTCCACGTATGCGAGCATCATCTCCACAATCATCGACCGCGGGTACGTGTACGAGCGTGGCCGTGCGCTGATTCCGTCCTGGCTGGCGTTCTCCGTCACCAAACTGCTTGAAACGAAGTTCCCGAAGTATGTGGATTACGAGTTCACCGCCGATATGGAAACCGGCCTCGACCAGATTGCTGGTGGCCATGAGACCGGCAAGGCGTGGCTGACCCGCTTCTACTTCGGTTCCGGCGATGGTGCGGCCCAGTCCGCCGACGAGGCGCATGAGGGCCTGCAGCAGCAGGTGGCGCAGCTTGGCGAGATTGATGCGCGTGAGATCAACACCATCGATATCGGCGATGGCCTGCACGTGCGCGTCGGCCGTTATGGCCCGTATCTTGAGGACATGAAGCATCTGGATGCGGAAGGCAATCCGAAGCGCGCCTCGCTGCCGGATACGCTCGCTCCGGATGAGCTGACCGTCGAGGTCGGCCACGATCTGATTGAAAACCATTCCGGTGGGCCGCGTGAACTGGGCAAGGACCCGGTGTCCGGCGGCACCGTCGAGGTACGCAATGGCCGGTTCGGCCCGTACGTGGCGTTGGTCATGCCGAGCGCGGAAGATGCCGGCGATACCGCTGCCGAGTCCGCCGCAGGCAAGGCGGGCAAGACGAAGCGTTCCGGCGGTAAGAAGGCGGCTTCCGACCGTCCGAAGATGGCGTCGCTGTTCAAGACGATGAGTCCCGAATCGCTGACGTTGGAAGACGCGCTGAAACTGCTGAGCCTGCCGCGCGAAGTCGGCTCCTACGATGAGGCGAACGCCGAAACCGGCGAAATGCAAACGGTTACGGTCATGGCCAACAATGGCCGTTACGGCCCGTACCTGACCAAGACCGGTGCCGACGGCAAGTCCGACACGCGTTCGCTGGCTTCCGAAGACGAGATCTTCACCGTCGACTTGGAGAAGGCCAAGGAACTGTTCGCGCAGCCGAAGTACGGACGCGGTCGTGGACGTGGCGCGGCCAAGCCGCCGTTGCGCGACTTGGGCACCGATCCGGAAACCCAGAAGCACGTGACCATCAAGGACGGCTTCTACGGCGCGTACATCACCGACGGCGAGACAAACCGTACACTGCCGAAGCAGTATGCGCCCGAATCGATCGAACCGGCCGAGGCGTTCCGCCTGCTGGCGGAGAAGCGCGCGCAGGGGCCGTCGAAGCGTCGTGGCCGCAAGACGGCTGCGAAGGGAGCCAAGAAGGGCGCTGCCAAAGGAGCGAAATCCGCGAAGAAGGTGAGCGCGACCGAACAGGCGCGTGCCGACCGCCGTGCCAAGGTGCGTGAACTGGCCGACAAGGGCTGGGCGAATACGCGTATAGCGAAGGAGATCGGCTCCACCGCGTCCACCGTGAAGGCTGACGTCGACTGGCTGACCGCCAACGAAGGCTACGCGCGTCCTGAAGTCGTTCCCGCACGCTGACGTTATGCGGCGCGGAAACGTTGCACGATCTGATGTTCCGCAAGACAATCGGCATCGTGCGACACCAAGCCGTGGGCCGAATGGCCGGGCACGGCAGGGGCGCACGGTACAGTGAAAGGCATGCAGGGCATTTTTATCTCGTTTGAAGGCGTTGACGGCGTGGGCAAGACCACGCAGGTCGAACGGTTGCGCGCATATGTTGAATCTCAGGGCCGCGAATGCGTGGTCACGCGCGAGCCGGGCGGCACCGCATTGGGCGTGGCGATTCGCAAAATGCTGTTGCACGGCGTGGATACGGGGGATGAGAACGATTGTGCCGACATCGCCCCGCGTACGGAGGCGCTGTTGTTCGCCGCCGACCGCGCGCAGCACGTCGCGGAAGTGATTCTGCCCGCTCTGCAACGCGGCGCGGTGGTCATCACCGACCGGTATCTCGATTCCTCTTTGGCGTACCAGGCGGGCGGCCGCGAGCTGACGGCCGCGGAAATCCGAAACCTGAGCATGTGGGCCACGAACGGTCTGCTGCCGGAACGCACGTATCTGCTGGATATGGATCCGGCGCAATCGCATGCGCGGCTGCAGCATGCCGAAGACCGCATGGAGGCGGCCGGCAACGACTTCCAGCGTCGCACACGCGTCGCGTTCCTCGACTTGGCTGAACGTGAGCCGGAACGGTTCCACGTCATTGACGCAAGCCAGTCCATCGAAGACGTGTGGGCGCGTATCAAAGCCGATTTCGACACCGTGAGCACCGCTGACGGGGGTATCGCATGAGCGTGTGGAACTCCATAGTAGGCCAAGCGCAGGTGGTCGAACAGCTGAAGGCCATCGCCAGCGGCGACCCGAAGGCCATCGCGCAGTCGTGGCTGAGCTTTGCGGCCCTCCCGGATCGGCCGTTCCAACGTTGCCCGCGCGTTCGCCGCCGCGCTCGAAAGCCCCGATCATGGCCTGAACGATGAGCCGACCAAAACCACCGAGCAGGTGCTTGCCGGCACCCACCCCGACGTGAGCGTGCTGGCCACCAACAAAGTGACCATCGGCATCGACGAGGTGCGTGACATCATCACCACATCCGAGCAGATGCCCGGCACCGCGCCGTGGCGCATCATCATCATCGAAGACGTCGACCGCATGATGGAACGCACCACCAACGTGCTGTTGAAGGAAATCGAAGAGCCGAGCCCGCACACCATCTGGCTGCTGTGCGCGCCCAGCGCCCAAGACGTGCTGCCGACCATCCGCTCGCGCACGCGCATCGTCAACTTGGCCGTACCGTCCAACCAGGCGGTGGCGAAATTCTTGGAATCGCAAGGTTTCGAGCCGAATATCGCGGCGCGTGCGGCACGATTGTCGGAGGGGCATATCGGCATCGCGAGCTGTATGCCAAGGACGAACGCGTCATGACGGACCGCGACGAGCTCATCGTCGGCGTGCTCGGCTTGCATCGCGCGTCGGATGCCGTGCTATTGGCTGGCAACCTCATCGACAACGCGAAGGCGCAGGCCGAAGCGGAAGTCAACGTCAAAGCGTCCGAAGCGGAAGCCGATTTCCGCCGCATCAACGGGCTCGGACCCAAAGACCGCATACCCCCGAAACTGCGTGGCGCATACAATGCGATCGCCAAAAAAGACGAGCTCAAACGACGCGCCACCAGACTCACGCGTGACGTGCTCGACCGTGCGCTCAATTCGGTCGCCAGCATCTACCGTGACGTGGCGGTGCTGCAGAACAACGCCGAGGACGCGGTGGGACTCATCAACCTCGAAAACCGTTCCGCCATCACGGAATTGTCGGTACGGCTCGACCGTACGGGGGCCGTGCGCCGGCTGGAGGACATCGCCACCACGCGCCGCAGGCTCAATGGCAACGGCAATCCGGTTTTGGTGTTTGAAGCGCTGTTCTGCGCGCTGATTCCGTGATTTTCGTAATTTCCAGTAATTACCGGCGATTCGATTCGCGATTCACCGGCGGAACACCGAGGAATCCCGCACAATAAGCTGCGGGGCAAGCATGACGCGGGGCGCGCGCACGCTGCCGCCTGGCGCAGCAGCCGTCTCCGCCGCGCCTCCGGCAGGACCGGAAGCCAGCAATCGCAAGCATTCCGACACAATACGCTCAAACGGCGCACGCACCGACGTCAGCCGAGGCATGGTGGTACGCGCGATGGCGGAATCATGGTAGCCGACCACCAGTACGTCCTCCGGCACGCGGATTCCCAACGCGTCGAACGCCACCATCACGCCGAACGCGATCGCATCGTCGGCGCAGACCACGGCTTCCGGCTGTACGAGCGGCCCGTTGAACAGCCGCATGGCGCAATCGAAACCGCGCTGCACGGTACGTTCGCCGAACTGGTTCCAGTTTTCGCTGGTGGCAAGCCCGTAAGTGCGCATATGCGTGTGGAATGTGGCGAACAGTTCCGCCGATTCGAAAGACAGCTCGTTGCCGGCCATATACGCGGCGGACGCGATGCCCTGCTCGGCCAGATGTTTGACGATCGCCTCCATCGCGGCGTTTTCGTCGATGCCTACCACGGACACGCGCGGCGCGGTCTGCCGTCCGCAGATTTGCACGATCGGCAGCGTGTTCGCGTACTGGTTCAGCGTTCCGGCAAGGTCAGTGCCGGC
>ENA-OQCR01000027-OQCR01000027.1-human-gut-metagenome-genome-assembly--contig:-NODE-27-length-21578-cov-1.039579_pt1 | contig 21578 bp, 25 predicted proteins | sample MGYA00242763_ERZ504589 | MGnify/ENA primary metagenome ERZ504589 (study PRJEB26092, sample SAMD00036321) | human gut metagenome | host: Homo sapiens | study: EMG produced TPA metagenomics assembly of...
CTTATTTCTTCGACTTGCTATCGTCGTGTTACTTGAGTCGCTACCCCTGCACCAAGGGTGAGCCGCTCTATGGGTCTACTTTGGCCTGGCCCGAGTAGTTGCGGCTCTATAGTTCTCCCGTCTGGAGAATGAGCGTGGATAATCTGCACTTTGGCCTTGGGGGCACACCAAAAGTGGGAGATTATCCATGCTCGATTTCAAACGGGAGATTATCCACGCTCGATCGATCCAGGGAAGCCCGATCTCGACCTATATATAGGTGCAATGAGTCGTTATCGAAGTTCGTTCCAGCCAGCGTACTCCACTACGACAAAGTGTTCCCTCGGGAAATGTTACCGCTACATGCAAATCCACCATCCTTCATATCCAAACACAGCAAAACCGCAGGTCAAAGGTATATAGATACGCCCGGAACCGTGTATCTAGAGGTTTTCGTTGACAGCCCCCAAGGTTGCATCGTATTATCTTTTTCGTTCGCGGGGGCGGCGGTCCAAAAGACCAAAGGACCTGCGGATACTTGAACGATTGGGAGTTTGCCCGAGTGGTTAATGGGGACGGGCTGTAAACCCGTTGGCTCTGCTACATAGGTTCGAATCCTATAGCTCCCACCCGTCAAGTGCCTGTATAGCTCAGTCGGTAGAGCACTTCGTTGGTAACGAAGAGGTCACCAGTTCAAGTCTGGTTGCAGGCTCCATCCGGCGGTGTAGCTCAGTTGGTTAGAGCACACGGTTCATACCCGTGGCGTCACTGGTTCGAATCCAGTCACCGCTACCATAGGTAACACGGTGGCTTCTCAATAGTATGTTGAGAGGCCACTATGGTATAAAGGCAAAGTCCCGTCCGGGGACGACCTGTTTAGAGGAGGGCTTTATGGCCAAAGAGAAGTTTGAGCGCACTAAGCCGCATGTTAACATCGGCACCATTGGTCACGTCGACCACGGCAAGACCACGCTGACCGCTGCCATCACCAAGGTTCTCTCCGAGACCGAGGGCTGCAAGGCTGACTTCACTGCGTTCGAAGACATCGACAAGGCTCCCGAGGAGCGAGAGCGCGGCATTACGATCTCCGTCTCCCACGTCGAGTACGAGACTGCTGCCCGTCACTACGCTCACGTTGACTGCCCGGGCCATGCTGACTACGTCAAGAACATGATCACTGGTGCTGCTCAGATGGACGGCGCTATCCTGGTCATCGCCGCCACCGACGGCCCCATGGCTCAGACCCGCGAGCACATTCTGCTCGCCCGTCAGGTCGGCGTTCCCTACATCGTCGTCTTCCTGAACAAGTGCGACATGGTCGACGATGACGAGCTCATCGACCTCGTCGAGATGGAGACCCGTGAGCTCCTCTCCGAGTACGATTTCCCCGGCGACGACATCCCCGTCATCCGTGGTTCCGCTCTGGGCGCTCTCGAGGCGACGCCAAGTGGATGGACGCTATCCGCGAGCTCATGAACGCCGTCGACGAGTACATCCCGACGCCTGCTCGTAACAACGACCTCCCGTTCCTGATGGCCGTTGAGGACGTTATGACCATCTCCGGCCGTGGTACCGTTGCTACCGGTCGTGTCGAGCGCGGTGAGCTCAAGCTCAACGAGCCGTCGAGATCGTCGGCATCAAGGATACCCAGAACACCGTCGTTACCGGTATCGAGATGTTCCGTAAGTCCATGGACTTCTGCGAGGCTGGCGACAACGTCGGTCTGCTGCTCCGCGGCATCAAGCGCGAGGACATCGAGCGCGGCCAGGTTCTCTGCAAGCCCGGTTCGGTTACCCCGCACACCAAGTTCACCGGTGAGATCTACGTTCTGACCAAGGAGGAGGGCGGCCGTCACACCCCGTTCTTCGATGGTTATCGTCCTCAGTTCTACTTCCGTACCACCGACGTTACCGGTACGGTCAAGCTCCCCGAGGGCACCGAGATGGCTATGCCTGGTGACCACATCACCATCGAGGGCGACCTCATCCACCCGATCGCCATGGAGGAGGGCCTGCGCTTCGCTATCCGCGAGGGTGGCCACACCGTCGGTTCGGGCATCGTCTCCACGATCATTGAGTAAATTAGCTCTTTGATATAGCTGACTTAGAGAACCCGGCACTTATATGGGTGCCGGGTTCTTTTCTGCAATGGATGTTGAGCCGTTGCTGGTGTCGAGAGGATCGATAATGGTCCTGGATGCACCGTCGATTAGATCTCGATGGCTTCATTGATGTGTTCCAAATATGAATGGATCCACCGAGAACCAATTGACTCGAGGTTTTCATTGACAGCACTTACGTGGAGCTGATAAAGTAACAACTCGTGCCCGTACGGGGCGGAAATGAAAGGTTCAGGATACATGCGTACTCTAGTTACTCTTGCGTGCACTGAGTGCAAGCGCCGCAACTATACGACCACCAAGAACAAGTCGACCATGCCTGATCGTATGGAGATCAAGAAGTATTGCCCCTGGTGCCGTCACCACACGCTGCACAAAGAGACTCGCTAGTCTCTAGTCATATACGCCAGTAGTTCAATTGGTAGAGCATCGGTCTCCAAAACCGAGTGTTGAGGGTTCGAGTCCTTCCTGGCGTGCCAGTCATTATTCCGTAAGCTCCCACTTGGGGGCTTACGGTTTACTCATGTATAAGCGCATTGCGCGGAGGTAACCCAAATGGCCAACAAGAAGAACAAGAAGAAGGCACAGCAGCCGGCACCTGCCAACAACGCTGCCGCCAACTCCAAGGTTGAGGCCAAGAAGGCCGTTGCCAAGAAGAGCGAGAAGGCTGCGAAGTCTAAGAAGAACGAGAAGCCTGGTTTCTTCGCCCGCACCAAGAAGTATTTCGCTTCGGTGAAGTCCGAGATGAAGCGTGTCACGTGGCCCGATAAGGAGGAGCTCGTGAACTACTCGGTCGTCGTTTGCGCTTCTCTGATCGTCGTCGGCGTCGTCATCGCTCTGCTCGATGCTGGCTTTGGCGAGGCTCTTGCTCTGTTCTCTGGATTGAGGGGCTAAACCATGTCTAAGCGTTGGTACGTCGTTCACACTTACTCTGGATACGAGAACCGCGTTAAGTCCGATCTCGAGCATCGCATCGAGACTATGGGCATGCAGGACCGTATCTTTGATATCGAGATTCCTATGGAGCGCGTCACCGAGATTAAAGAGGGTGGCAAGCGTGAGACCAAGGATTCTAAGATCTTCCCGGGTTATGTCCTGGTTCGCATGGAAATGGATGACGACGCTTGGACGTGCGTTCGTAACACGCCTGGCGTCACCGGTTTCCTGGGCGGCAACGGCAAGCCCGCTCCGCTTTCCCGTGACGAGTACAATAAGATGACTCGTCGTCCCGGTAAGGCGATTCGCCCAAGCGCACCTCGGTTGATATTCAGGTCGGCACGTCCGTCCGCGTCACCGATGGCCCGCTTACCGACTTTGATGGCAAGGTCTCCGAGGTTAACACCGAGGCTGGCAAGCTCAAGGTCACGCTGATGATCTTTGGCCGCGAGACGCCGGTCGAGCTCGACTTTAACCAGGTCGCTGTCATCGCTTAAGTTTTTGTCCGTTCGCGCGAGCGTGCTTCTTCTGTGACTGCTCATCTCAGGAGTGCTTCTAACACGTGCGTGCTTACGATATAGCAAGTACTTCACACTCGTGATTCGAAAGGAATGACCATGGCTGAGAAGAAGGTTGCCAACGTCATTAAGCTCCAGATTCCTGCTGGTGCAGCTAACCCCGCTCCTCCCGTCGGCCCCGCCCTGGGCGCCGCTGGCGTGAACATCATGCAGTTCTGCCAGGCCTTTAACGCCGAGACGCAGGACAAGAAGGGTGACATCATCCCCGTTGAGATCTCTGTCTACGAGGACAAGTCCTTCTCCTTCATCACCAAGACCCCGCCGGCGGCTCACCTCATCAAGAAGGAGCTGAACCTCAAGTCTGGTTCCGCTAAGCCCCAGGCCGACAAGGTTGGTCAGCTCTCCCAGGAGCAGCTCACCAAGATCGCCGAGATCAAGATGCCGGACCTCAATGCCAACGACATTGACGCCGCCAAGAAGATCATCGCCGGTACCGCCCGCTCCATGGGCGTCACCATCGCTGAGTAGCGATTTCTTTAGGTAATGACGGGTGCTCCGACCGGGGCGCCGTTATATGTGTGCAATAGGGCACACGATACGATGTGGGAGGGCTCACGCCCGTTTAACCACAGGAGGTAATGCACATGGCTAAGCATGGTAAGAGCTATAACGCCGCTGCCGAGAAGATCGACCGCGCCACGCTCTACACCCCCCCTTCAGGCTGCCAAGCTCATCAAGGAGCTCGACACCGCCAAGTTCGACGAGACCGTCGAGGCCCACTTCCGTCTGGGCATCGATACTCGTAAGGCTGACCAGAACATCCGTGGTTCCATCTCCCTGCCCCACGGCACCGGCAAGACCGTTCGTGTTGCCGTCTTCGCCGAGGGCGAGAAGGCCCGCGAGGCTGAGGCTGCCGGCGCCGACATCATCGGTTCCGACGAGCTTGTCGCCCAGATTCAGAAGGGCGAGATCAACTTCGACGCCGCTATCGCTACGCCGAACATGATGGCCAAGGTTGGCCGCATCGGTAAGATCCTTGGTCCCCGTGGCCTCATGCCGAACCCCAAGCTCGGCACCGTGACCATGGACGTCGCCAAGATGGTCTCCGAGCTCAAGGCTGGCCGCGTTGAGTACCGCGCCGACCGCTACGGCATCTGCACGTGCCCCTGGGCAAGAAGTCCTTCTCTGAGCAGCAGCTCGTCGAGAACTACGCTGCCCTGTACACCGAGATCCTGCGCGTCAAGCCTCTTCTGCTAAGGGCAAGTACGTCAAGTCCATCTCCGTGTCTTCCACCATGGGCCCTGGCGTCAAGGTCGATCCCGCTATCCAGCGCGACTTCCTGGCTGAGTAACTAACAGTTACTGCCTGAGCAAAGCAAGCATTGCTAAAGAGACCCGGTTCCGCCTCGTGCAGGACCGGGTCTCTTGCTTTTGAGTCAACGAAACCACCACGAAGGGGACAGGCACCCTTGTGGTGGTTTTACTTGTGTTGTACTTTAGCGCGATGTAGTACTACCCGAGGCCGAAGGGAGCCCAACATGTTTAAGAACACGCAACAGCTCCTAGGCCTAGCGCTACTAGATTGGATAGCGCGCTAGGGTTGTAATCTCGCTATAACGATTTGTTGTACCCGGGTGCGCTATCGTCTGCCGCTTTCAGGCGTGATGAGCGACACGGGTATTTTTCTATCTCTAGGCCTTCTCTCTCTCCTGAAAGCCATCTGTCATAAAACGGTCAATCAGGAGGAACATATAAGCCGCAAAATCACAATCTTTGACGCCACCCTGTGCGACGGTGAGCAGTCGCCGGGCGCCAGCATGAATACCGAGGAAAAGCTCTTCATCGCCCGCCAGCTGGTGCGCATGAACGTGGACGTTATCGAGGCGGGCTTTCCCATCTCGAGTCCTGGTGACTTTCGCTCCGTACAGGAGATTGGCAAGATTGCGGGCGACCGATGCACGGTATGCGGCCTGACGCGCGCTGTCGACAGGGATATCGAAGTGGCTGCAGAGGCGCTCAAAAACGGCCCAGAGGCCCCGTATCCATACAGGGCTGGGTGTGAGCACCAGTCACCTGCGCGACAAGCTCCATATGACTGAGGAAAGGGCAATTGAGTGAGCGATCCATGCCGTCAAACATGCTCGCAAGTTCGTTGACGATGTTGAGTTTTATGCCGAGGATGCCGGCCGCTCCGATTAGGAGTTTCTGGTGCGCATTATCGAGGCGGCCGTAAAGGCCGGTGCCACGGTCGTGAACATCCCCGATACGATGGGCTACAACATGCCGTGGGACTTTGGCGCCCGCATCCGTGACCTGCGCGGGCGCTGCGGTGCGGCCGGTCAGCGTGCGGTCGACGTGATGGAGTATCGCGAGTACGAGATTGAGCGCATTGCGCGCCAGGCATTTGAGGCGGCGCGCAAACGTCGCGGCAAGGTGACGAGCGTTGATAAGCGCAACGTGCTGGAGACGAGCCGCATGTGGCGCGAGATCGTGCATCGCGTGCAAGACGAGGAGTACTCCGACGTGGAGCTTGAGGACCTGCTCGTCGACAACGCCGCCATGCAGCTCATCAGTCGACCGGCAGACTTTGACGTCGTGGTGACGGAGAACATGTTCGGCGACATCCTGTCCGATGAGGCGGCTCAGATTACCGGATCGCTCGGTATGCTTGCCTCTGCCTCGCTGGATGATGGCGTATCGCTGTTTGGGCCGAGCGCTGGCAGCGGCTCCTGACATCGCGGGGGCTCGGCGTGGCCAATCCGCTGGCTCAAATCTTGTCGGTGGCGATGCTGCTGACCTACGCGCTCGACATGGGCGAGCAAGCCGCGTGGATCGAGAGCGCCGTGGCGCGCGTGCTCGACGAGGGCTGGCGCACCCGTGACATCGCCGATGTCAACACCCCGGCAGATAAGATCCTCGGCACCACGACGATGGGCGACAAGGTCGTCGCCGCGCTGTAGGCGATGCCGATTCAAGCTGTCAAGTATCTCAATCTGTAACATCTAAGGGGCAAAATCGTTCCTACCTGTTACAGATTGAGATTTTCGGCTGAGCATCCGTGGTCTGTCTCGATCTGTAACAGCTAACCGATTATTTGGGCCCTACCTGTTACAGATTGAGACAAACCGTTGGGACAGGTCGGACGAGTCAGCAAAACCACCACAAAGGTGCCGGTCCCCTTCGTGGTGGTTTTTAGCGCAACGAGGTGTTCCCAGCCGACCATACGGGCGGCCTTGCGCTCACGCTGCTCGATGACAGCGCATCTTTAGACGCGAAGTGCGGAACCGGGTGCATATACGAGCCGCGTAGCGTTACGAATTCATGGGAATGACCGTATCGCCAATTTGTACGCTTGCAATCTTGTCTGTGTCACAAACTTGCGAGAACGGCCAGGTCTTGTGGACATCAGTGGTGCCGTTATCCAGTTTATTTGCGAAATAGCCGCTGTGGCTGGTTGCGTCCTCAACATGACCGTCTTTGAACGTCACGATGAGGGGTATGTTGCCAACGGCATCCATAGACTCCTCCATGTTTTGAGACATCTTGCCGCTGTTGTTGTCGTGTTCGATGGAACGATCTATGTTGTAGCGGACTGAAACGCCAACGCAGGATACGGTGGCCTCTTGAATCGTCGCCTTGGTGCCGTTAAAGTTGACCGATTTGGGCGCGGGAATCGTAACGGATGTATCTTCGTAATTCAGCTGGAACTTAAGATCCCATGGGCCCGTAAGTATTTTCTTATACTCGGGAAGCTCTTTGCCAGCACGTGGCACAACGAGAGAGTTGATATGCGTGCGGACGGTCCTGCCCATAAGGACGGGTGATTCAACGCTGAACTGTGCAAAGTATTGAATGCTGGAGTCATTGGGGTTCTTGTCAATGAGCCATGATTGGCCTTGGCCGCCATGCTCGCCATCAACGTATACGTTCCATCGACACTTCCGGCGATAGTTCCGTTCTCGCCCGGCTCGGAAAGCTTTTTCAGGGCAGCGGGATCGTCGAACGTAAGCGTATAGGCGATGGTAACCATATCCTTGTCGCCCATGATGGCGTCGGCGGTCACGGTGACTCCGTTGTTGGAGCAGCTAGCACCGACGGGCCGGCCAATACGGTCGATGATCTCGGTTTGAGAAGCAGGTCCGTCAAAGATGTCGGAAAGCATGTCAGAAGGAAGCGGCAGGACGCCTGTTGCCATAGCCGTGCCAGCGCCTCCAATGACGATAGCAAGGACTGCCGTTACAGCGGCAATGCGAGCGACTGTTCTTACGGGATGGCGGGCGATGCGCGGCTTGCGTCGCGTGCCATTAAAGTTGCTTTGAGCGGTCGCCGCATCGCTTGAGGCGACGGACTGAGCAATCGAGTTTGCCATGTGCTGCTTCGCATTATCGGTAAACGAAATGTGCTCCAGGGCGTGGCGATAGTCATTCGAATTCGTAGTCATTGTGGTCTCCTTTCAAGGAAAGCCGAAGTGACGCACGTCCACGGCTAAGGTGCTGGGCGGTTGCAGCTGGCGTCGCGTGAACGGCGTCTGCGATTTCCCTGATGCTCATGCCTGCGTAGTAGTGCAAAAAGATGGCGATGCGCTGTGCTTGAGGCAGGGCCGTGACAGCGGAAAGAATGGCGCAGTCGCGTTGCGCGAATTCTTGCTCGGTATGTGTTACGGGTGCGCAGAAATCGGGGAGCGAATCGAGGTCGACAACCGGGTGATTCGCGTGCGTACGGCCGATATCGCGACATGCGTTCAGTGCGACTCGGATCACCCAAGCACGTTCGTGTTCGAGCGAGTCGAACGGTTGAGTGCGTTGGAGAATCTTGATCAGCGTGTCCTGGCAGATGTCTTGAGCGTCGTCAGCGGATCCAAGGGCCGAATAGCACAATCGAAGGATGAGGTCGGAATACGTGTCGACCAAGCGCTTTGCTTCCCGCTCGATCTGATCGGCATCGCATCGGAGCGTGCTATTGCGGTTACGGCGTGCAGGCATAGTGTCACCTCCAATTGGTCGTGGTGGATATAGGGAAGGCGTCTCGCGAGGTCCCTCTACATACAACACGGTCGAGACTGCATAAGTTGACAAAAAAAAGACGGCACGTGAGCGCCGTCCTTACAAAACAATGAGTGTTCTCGTTAATTACACAAGCACCGTGATGGACAGGTCGGACGAGTCAGCAAAACCACCATAAAGGTGCCTATCCCCTTCGTGGTGGTTGTTGGCAGTTACCAGGGGGTTCTGGCGGTTGAAGACTCGATTGCTTCGTGGCGTTTGAGCTCGCGGCGCATGGTTTGCGAGTTGAGCCAAGCGGCCTTCCAACCGCGCGTGGGGTAGCGCGCCTCGTCAATTTCGATCTTGGTATAGCCGCAGGCGTTGACAATCTTCGTTCCGCATGGGTGTTGGCGCTCGCGTTGAAAGTTGGGGCCGTAGCTTTGGTGCACATGCCCGTGAATCATATAGTCGGGACCCCAAGACTCAAGAGCCGCATTAAAGCACTCGAATCCTCGATGCGGCAGGTCGTCCAGGTCGCCCATGCCTGCGACGGGTGCATGGGTAAGTAGAATATCGCATCCGTCTACCAGTGCGATTTTTCGCGATAGCTTGCGCATGCGTTTTGCCATCTCGCGCTCGGTATACATGTTCGCGCCGTCGCGGTAGCGCATGGAACCGCCCAGACCCGCAATGCGAATACCTCGGTACACATATACGCTGTCCTCAACACAAATGCACCCGCCCGGTGCATGGCGCGCGTAGCGGTCGTCGTGGTTGCCACGAACGTACACAAGCGGTTTGTTGATGACAGTGACCAAAAACTCAAGATAGTCCGGATCCAGGTCGCCTGCGGATAGAATCAGGTCAACGTCCTCAAAGCGCTCCTTGCGAAAACATTCCCACAGGCAGCGCTCCTCTACATCGGCAATGGCTAGGATATTCATAGGGCACGGACCTCCGGCTCGTTATCGAGCTGCGGAATCGAGCCTATAACGTTGTCAGCCAGCCAGTTCATCTCGACAATCTGCGTACTCGGCAGGGGAGGGAAGCCCTCAATCTGAACCACGCCGTCCTGGCTGTGGAGCTCGCCGCCAAATGGGTTGATGGAGCCCTCGACAATGCCGTTGCGAAGCAGCTGCACAAGTTTACGCGTCTGATAGGGTAGGCCCGGAGCGTAGCGAATATCGATGACGCCGGAGCTCATACCGTACCAGTAGTTGACGGCGCGCACCTGCTGGTCATCGGCGGTCTCGTCCCATGTGCCGTGCAGTAGGCTGCGTACGATGAGTTCGTAGTAACGGCCCCAGTTCCATACCGGCATAGCAATACCGGTAACTTCCTTGCCGTTTACCAGACGGTGAAGCCCGTAGGCGGTGGGGTCCTCGAGAGACTTGGACATATCGGCGCCGGTCATGACGCTCACGCCCTCGCGACACATGGCTTCGGCAAGACCGCCGGCGGGAACATCTCCCCAAGTGAGGATAATCTGCGCACGAGGGTCGAGCAGCGAGGCACCGATAGCGAGGCGTTGATTTCGCTCAGCGCGCCCGAGGCGAAGACCGACGCATGGTAGCCAATACGGTGGTTGTCGGCCATGCTGGCGGCAAGGGCGCCCAGTAGGAACTTGGCCTCGTACATCTTTCCAAAGTACGAGCGGACGCTTTGGTGGGGAAGGCCGATTGAGCAGTTAAGGACCGCACCTGGGGATACTCGACTGACGCCCTGAGCGTGTATTCCATGAGCCGGTGTGAGGTCGAGAAGATGACGTTCGCCCCGTGCTTTACGGCTGTCTCGACGGCGGCGTAGAACACGTCCGAATCGTGGCAGTCCTCGAACGCCTCGGTGCGCACGATGCCGCCAAAGTGCTCATCAAGATACCGGCGGCCCTGGTCGTGTAGGCTGTCCCAGCTCGACGTGGCACAGGGAAACTCGTGGATAAAGGCGATTCGCATGGGATTGGCAGTGGAGTAGACGGTCTTGCTCATAAAGAAGTTGAGCACGCCCGAGGTAGCTTTTGTCGGTGCGCCCTCTTTCTCGTTGGGCTGCGGCGCTTCGACAAGATCGACTTTGTCCTCGTCGCTTTTGCCGGCAATGACAAGCTCGCGCCAAATCTTGCACAGACGGTTGACGACGATATCCGTCGGCGTATCCAGCAGACGGTCCTGGTTGTAGACGTTGAGGTAGACGAGCATGGCATCGGCAGGCGTAATGTCCAAGTGTCGCCGCCGCGCGAAGATAGGCGCGCTTAAAGAGCAGGAAGGTGTGACGTAGGTAGTCGACCTTCTTTTGAGGCCATTTTTCGACAAGATCTTGGCCGAGCATTTTGGCAAGCATCTCGTAGCTGCCTCGCGCGAAAACTCAATCTCGTACAGGGGGCATACGTACCAAAAGGCGCAAAACTCACCGTACAGGCGGCTCTCGACGGAATCCCACTTACCGGGGTACAGACGCGTCACCTTGGCCGAAACCGTCGGAGCGTCAAGGAATTTGAGGACGCTGACACGCTTGTTGCCCTCTTGGACGTAAAAGCGGTGCATGAACTCGGTGACGATGATGGGGTCGCGGTAGCCCTCGGAGATTTGGATATCGTAGAGGTTGGACCATTTGCGGGCGAATTCGGTATTCCAGGGGAGCAGCGGCATAAAGTTACACGAAAAGGCGGACTGGCGACCTTTGGTAACCGTGCCGACGACCATTTCGAGCGGAATGTCCCGCAGGCCGATGTTCTCGCGCTGCCCGCAGGGAAGCTGGGCGACCAAGCTGTCGAGGTCCGTAAGATATGGATGCTCGCTTTGGCTGATGGCGCGACGGCGTCCCTGTTCGCCGCGCTTGCGCGCTTGACGATAGGCCTCTTCCATGGTGTCTACTCCCTTAGTCGTTTAAACAACGATATGAACCATGGTACCACGATGCGAAACCACCACAAAGGTGCCTGTCCCCTTTGCGGTGGTTTTAGGCGATGATGGGGGCGATGGCGCGGATGCAGGCGTCGGCTGCCGTAAAGGTGGTGCTGTCGTCACTGACGATAAAGATGATCTTACCCTTAATGCCAAAGTCGCCGATCTCGCTAAAGAGCACGTAGGGTTCCTTGTCAAAGCCCGAGATGGGTGAAACGGCGACCTTGGTGGCACAGGCGAGCTCGTCTGCCAGCGCATCGAGCGAGTCCCACTTTGACGTGTCCTTCACCGCGACGGGAACGACAACGCGTCCAAAGGGCATGAGGTGCACGAGTGTGTTCTTGGAGATGTTGGAGTTGGGGACGATGATGGTCTGTCCGCAGGCGTCCTCGATGGTCGTGTGGCGCCAAGTGATGTCCTGGACCACGCCCGACACGCCGCCGACCTCGATATTGTCGCCGGGCTTGATGATGCCCATAAAGGTCACTTGCATGCCGCCGATAAGGTTTGATAGCGTGTCCTGAAAGCCGAGCGAGATGGCGATGCCGCCGACGCCAAGAGCGGCGACGAGCGCGTTTGCGTTAATGCCAAAGCAGTTGTCGAGGATAAAGCTGCCGCCGATCATCCAAATGACGGCACGCGCGATGTTGATGAAGATGCTCGATGCGGGAAGCGGGTTGTCGTCTCGGTTGAGTAGGTGGCGCAGGGTCTTGGATGCCACCTTGGCGGCGATGGCGGTGACTATTACCAAGATGACGGCCCAGATGATGTTGTGGACCCAGCGCTGCTCAAAGAAATGAAGAATCGGTTCAAACAATTCCATGTAGGGAAAACCTCCTAATGATCATTCAACCATGATACCCACCAAAAAGCCCGTCCGATCACATCGGACGGGCCGATAACTTGAGATGGGGTGGCCACGGTGGCGTAAGCTGGGCCGCCGGCGAGCACGCCGGCAAGGAGTGCGGCGGTCAAGCAAGACGGGGAAGGAGTCTTCTCATGGCAGTTTCCTTAGTTCTTAACCAGTGGTTCCTGCTGACGCTGGATTATCGACATGATATGCGAAAACCCGTCGCAAAGGTATCTGTTCCTTTGCGGCGGTTTTGACGTTTGCGCAGATAAAACCTGCCAAAATAAACCTGTCCCTTATTGGCAGGTTTTAGCTCAGCAGCATGCGGTCGTTGGCGAGCTCGCCGCCCGAGACCTCCTCGAACTTTTGGAGCAGGTCGGCGACGGTGAGCGACTTTTTCTCGTCGCCGGCCACATCGTAAATCACATGGCCCTCGTGCATCATGATCAGACGGTTACCCAGACGGATGGCGTCGTTCATGTTATGCGTGACCATGAGCGTGGTCAGGTGGTTCTCGTCGACGATCTCCTCGGTCAGGTTGAGCACCTTCGATGCCGTCTTGGGGTCGAGGGCCGCCGTGTGCTCGTCGAGCAGCAGCAGGCGCGGCTTGGTGAGCGTGGCCATCAGCAGGGTGAGTGCTTGGCGCTGACCGCCCGAGAGCAGGCCGACCTTGGCGTTGAGGCGCGTGTCCAGGCCGAGGTCCAAGCGCTTGAGCAGCTTAACGTACTCGTCCTTCTCGGCCTTGGTGACGCCCCACGAAAGACCGCGGCGCTGGCCGCGGCGCTTGGCGAGGGCCAGGTTCTCGGCAATTTGCATGTCGGCTGCGGTGCCGCGCATGGGGTCCTGGAACACACGGCCCAGGTACTTGGCGCGCTGCGATCGCTCAGACGCGAGATGTCGGTGCCGTCGAGCTCGATAACGCCCGAATCGAGCGGATATACGCCGGCGATCATGTTGAGCAGCGTGGATTTGCCGGCGCCGTTACCGCCGATCACGGTTACAAAGTCGCCGTCGTTGAGGGTAAGGTCGACGCCGGTAAGAGCGCGCTTCTCGGTGACGGTGCCCTTGTTAAAGGTCTTCTTGACGTGTGAGAGCTTAAGCATCTACTTCATCCCCCTTCGTGTAGGAGCTGCGGAGCTTATAGCGCTCCCAAACCACGGGCACGCACAGGGCCACGGCGACGATTACGGCGGAGAGCAGCTTCATGTCGTTGGCGTCCATGCCCAACTGCAGCACGATGGCGCGGATAAGGAAGTACACCACGGAGCCAAAGACGGCGGAGGCAAGACGGACACTAAACTGAGTGAGACCGCCGGGCAGCAGGCGGCCGAGCACCTCGCCGATAACAATGGCAGCAAGACCGATAACGATGGCACCGGTGCCCATACCAATGTCGGCGTACTTCTGGCTCTGGCAGATGAGCGCGCCCGAAAGGCCGATGAGGGCGTTGGAGAGCACGAGGGCGATCATCTTGGTGGAGTTGGTGTTGACGCCCAGGGCGCGGATCATGTACTCGTTGTTGCCGGTGGCGCGTAGTGCCGAGCCGATCTCGGTGCCAAAGAACCAATACAGGATGGCAACGATAGCCACAGCGAGCAAGATGCCCAGGATGATGGCGACGGTGGACTGCGGCAGGCCCGTCATGTTGCTGACAGACGAGAAGATGGTGCCCTTGGCAAGGATGGGCGTATTGGATTTGCCCATGATGCGCAGGTTGATGGACCACAGGCTGATCTGGGTGAGGATTCCGGCGAGGATCGCGGGAATCTCAAAGACGGTGGTCAAAAATGCCCGTGATGGCGCCCGCGATGGCACCGGCACACATGCCGGCCAAAACAGCGAGCAGCGGGTCGACATTATTATTGACGATGAGCACGGCGCAGACGCAGCCGCCGAGGGCAAAGCTGCCGTCGCAGGTCATATCGGGGATGTCGAGCAGGCGGAACGTGATAAACACGCCAAGCACCATAATGCCCCAGAGGACGCCCTGCGAAACGGCGCCCTGCAATGCAATAAGCATGCTTTATACCTCCTAGGATAGGGTGGACACGTGAGTCACCATGATAGCGGTAACAATGCATAAAAGAGCTGCGGCCGGATGTTTTGTCTCATCCGTAACAAGCAGGGCGGACGCCGGTCTACAGCGCCCGCCCCTGTGGCTCAGATATTGAATAACGCAGCTAAAGCGCGAGCACGGGCTCTAGACGCATGCCGCGTATAGCATTACGCGTCCAGAGCGGAAAGGGTCGATGCCCAGGGCTTCGGCCATCTCGTCGTTCTTGACGACGACCAGGTCCTTGCTCGAGAGGTGCTTGATAGGCATGTCTTCGGGCTTGGCCTCGCCCTTCAGAATCTTGACGGCCATCTCGCCCGCGGCGTAGCCCAGATCCTCGTAATTGATGGAGAGGGTGAACAGGCCGCCGGCCATGCACATGCCCTCCTCGCCAGTCACGAAGGGAAGCTTGTTCTCCTTGCAGATCTGGCCCACCTGCGAGGCGCCCGCGGCGATGGTGTTGTCGGTGGGGGAGTACAGCGCGTCGACCTTGCCCACGGCAGACTCGACGACGGACTGAATCTCGTTGGAGCTCGAGACGGTGAAATCGGTGTACTCGAGGCCCAGCTTGTCGAGCTCCTTCTTGGCGGCCTTGATCTGGACGTCGGAGTTGGACTCGGCGGTGCAGTAGAGCAGGCCGACCTTTTTAACGTCGGGCAGGACCTTCTGCATCATCTCGAGCTGCTCGGCGACCGGGGTGAGGTCGGAAGCGCCCGTGACGTTGGTGCCGGGCTTGTCGTTGTCCTGGACCAGGCCGGAGGCGGCGTAGTCGGTGATGGCGCAGCCACGATGGGGATATCGGCCGTGGCGCCGGCGGCAGCCTGCGCGGCGGGCGTGGCGATGGCATAAATCAGGTTGACGTTGTCGCCCACAAACTTGTCGGCAATGGACTTACACGTGGACTGGTCGTTCTGGGCGTTCTTCTGGTCGATCTTGACCTTAAGGCCGCTCTCCTTGATGGCCTTGACAAAGCCGTCGTTGGCGGCATCGAGTGCGGAATGCTCGGTGAGTTGCAGAACGCCGATGGTGTAGTCGGAACCGGCGGCAGCAGAGCCGGAACCAGAGTTGCCGCCGCATCCGGCGAGCGGGGCGAGCGCGAGCAGGCCGGCGGAGACCAGAAGGCTCCTGCGACTGATGGTGATGTCCTTCATATCATTACCCCCAGTATAAAAATGGCTGGAAACACTGCACTGGGACAAAGTGCAAGTGGAACTATAGTAGCGCTGATGTCCATTTTTACAACAGCCTGGCGGGTTTTTAATACAGAATCGGATGGGCGGTACGGGTAGTCGAATGGGCGGCGGAGGGTCTTATGCGGCGGAGGAGGCGTCGTCCTCCTCGTCGAGGGCGGCGAAGAGCTTCTTGCCGTCGAGGAGACGTGTGGTGACGTTTCTCATGCGACCAATCTCTACGGTGCGCAGCGTGTCATCGGCACCTCGGGCGTCATAGACCGTTCCCAGCAAATACGAGATGCCATCACGCTGCCTGATGGCAAAGGGGCGGAGTGTCATCCGTGCTACTTCGGTTTCGCCACGTGCCGTGACGCTCGAAATATCAAAACTCACCGTGGTTCCATGGTCGATGGCCTGCTCGACGAGCTCGCACGTGTCGATGCGCTTGATGGGCGTGCGTGTTGCCTTGGTAGCCTTGCTGCCTGCGCTCGGAACGGGTTCGGGTGTATCGAGGTAGCCGCGAACGTCGGCACTCGCCATGGCAACTAAGTGCTGCGCCATGCTCTTGCGGATAGCGATAGGCGTGGAGCGGTTGCGCATGACCATACCGTGGAGCCGGATGATCTCTTCATCGGTGAGCGGGCGGGTAAGAAGTTTGTAGCCCACGCCGCGTTTGTACTCAATTTCGTATCCGGCATGGCGAAGCGCGGAGATGGCGGTGTAGATGCTGCGCCGCGCCGCCGAGATGGGCATGCGGGCGGGGTCGTCGGGATGGGAGAGGCGCCGGATCAGCTCATCGGAAAGTATGGCCTTGTCTTCGCCGGTGTTTTCGCTCAAGAGCTGCAGGATGCGAACGGCGCGATAGGCTGCCATCGAGGCGGCGCCTCTCGTCGTGGTGTCGTAGGTTTCAACAGCGGCTTCGGTCATCGTGCCCACGTCCTTTCCGTTTTGGGTGGCGACGGTATGGAGCCTAGGACGCGGGGCTTTCCCAGGGGCGCAGGGCGCTCTGGGCGGTCGGTAGTCGTCGGCAAACGGCGGGTTGAGTTTTCAACAGCCCTACTCAACTGACCAAAAACTTGCCAAAAGCTTGACGGATGCTGTTGAAAAAAGCGTCTCTCGACCGATGTCGAGAGACGCTTGTGCGATGAGCGTTGGCGTGTGGCGACGCGAGCTAGCGTCCGACGATTAGAAGTCGGCGTTGCCCACGGTGCGCGGGTGGCGGCAGGACGTCGCGGATGTTGCCCACGCCGGTCAGATACATGACCAAGCGCTCGAAGCCCAGACCGTAGCCGGCGTGCTTGCAGGAACCGTAGCGGCGCAGGTCAAGGTAGTACTTGTACTGCTCGGGATTCATGCCCAGGTCCTTGATGCGGGCCTCGAGCAGATCCAGGCGCTCCTCGCGCTGGGAGCCGCCGATAATCTCGCCGATACCGGGAACCAGGCAGTCGGCGGCGGCGACGGTCTTGCCGTCCTCGTTCATGCGCATGTAGAATGCCTTGATCTCAGCCGGGTAGTCGGTCACGAAGGTCGGGCGCTTAAAGTGCTCCTCGGTCAGGAAGCGTTCGTGCTCGGTTTGCAGGTCGATGCCCCAGCTCACGGGGTAGTCGAACTTGTGGCCGTCGGCGACTGCCTGCTCCAGGATCTCGACGGCCTCGGTGTAGGTAACGCGGGCAAAGTCGGAGTTGGCGACATGGTCCAGGCGCTCGAGCAGACCCTTGTCCACAAACTTGTTGAGCATATTGAGCTCGTCGGGGCAGGTGGCCATAACGTCCTTAAGGACGTACTTGAGCATGGCCTCGGCGTTGTCCATGTAGTCGTTAAGGTCGGCAAAGGCCATCTCGGGCTCGATCATCCAAAACTCGGCGGCGTGGCGCGTGGTGTTGGAGTTCTCGGCACGGAAGGTGGGGCCAAAGGTGTACACGTCGCCAAAGGCCATGGCAAAGTTCTCGGCATTGAGCTGGCCGGACACGGTGAGGCTTGCATGCTTGCCAAAGAAGTCCTGGCTCCAGTCGACCTCGCCGGACTCGGTGAGGGGCGGATTTTTGGGGTCGAGCGTGGTCACGCGGAACATCTCGCCGGCGCCCTCGCAGTCACTCGTGGTGATGATGGGGGTGTTGACGTAGACAAAGCCCTGCTCCTGGAAGAAGCGGTGGATGGCGGCAGCCGCGACAGAGCGGATGCGGAACACGGCGCGGAACAGGTTGGTGCGCGGACGCAGGTGCTGCTGGGTGCGCAGGAACTCGACGGTTGCGCGCTTCTTCTGCAGTGGGTAATCCGGGGCGCTGACGCCCTCGACCTCGATGGAGGTGGCAGAAGCTCGAAAGGCTGGGGCGCATCGGGGTCAGCTTGACGGTGCCGGTGCAAATGAGTGCGGCCGAGACGTTTTGATGGGCGATCTCGTCGTAGTTGTCGAGTGCCTCGCGGTTCATGACGACCTGCAGGTCGCGGAAGCAGCTGCCGTCGTTGAGCGTAACAAAGCCAAAGTTCTTCATGTCGCGGACGGACTTGACCCAGCCGGCGACGGTGACGGTCTGGCCGCCGAGCGACTCGGCATCGGCATAGAGCTGCGCGATTTTGGTGCGGTTCACGTATCCTCCATAACGGTTGAATGATAGTTATCCATACAGTTCGATATTCTAGCAGCTCGGCTCATTTGGGCTATACAGATAAGGCATTGGCGGGATGGTTTTTCAAACGAAAAGCGCCCGCGGCCTAATGGTCGTGGGCGCTTGACGAGGTGCCTTTTGGCTGTGTGGCGCGGGGCCTGGCTACTTGGTCTTGGCAACCAGCAGCGGGTCGCCAAGCTTGACGAGCGGGTTGCCGCCGATAAGCGTTCCAGACTCGCCGACATGGTCGATGCTCTTAAGACGATCGAGCTCGGAGACGATGACGGTCACGATGTCCTCGTGACCAGCGGCCTTAATGGCCTCGCGGTCGAAGCTGATGAGCGGCTGGCCTGCCTTGACCACATCGCCCATCTCGACAAAGCGGGCAAAACCCTTGCCGTTCATTTCCACGGTGCCCAGGCCAACATGGATGAACACGCGCAGGCCGTCCTCGGTAATCATGCCGATGGAGTGGTTGGTGACAGTGGTGGCACCGATGCGGCCGTTGGCGGGCGCATAGATGGTGCCGGTAATGGGCTCGATGCCATAGCCCTGGCCAAGCATGCCCGAGGCGATCGTCTCGTCGGGAACCTCGTTCAGGTTGACGAGCACGCCGTTGACGGGGGCATAGATGACGCCTTCGCGGGTAGCGAAGCTTGCTGCGGGCGGAACGGACGCCTCGCCGGTCGAGGTGAAGGTGGACTTAAGCGAATCGAGCAGACCCATAGTTGCCTCCAACTTAAATAGGCGCATATCGCGCGTTTGGTTTGCCGGAAACGTTTCATATGTGTTTCGCGGCTTTGTCAACGCCCCTATCTACGCTGCTCAAAGATACCTCTGAACTGGGATTATGTGATATATCAGTTGAAGGGAAACTTAATTGCCGGAGTGTTTCTGCGCCACGGGTTCAAGTGGGGTACGCTTGAAGGCAAAAAACAAGGGCGCTTAATTTGCGCGAAGGGAGCACATATGATTGTCGAGAACCATGCGCTGTGGGGCGAGGAGCCGACCGAGGAATATCCGGCGACCTTTACGTATTTGGGTGCCGAGCCGCTGCCCGATAAACCGAATGGCCGCCGCCCTGCCGTGATTATCTGCGGCGGAGGTGCGTTTACGCATATCGCTCCGCATGAGCAGGATCCCGTGGCGTTTGCGTTTTTGGATCACGGTTACCAGGCCTTTGTGCTCAACTATGTCACGAGTTCTACGGGTGACGTGAGCTTTCCGCACCCCCAGGCAGATCTTGCCAAGATGGTCGCCACGGTGCGCGCCAACGCCGACGAGTGGCATGTCGATCCTAAGCGCGTGTGCGTCGTGGGCTTTTCTGCTGGCGGCATGATTTGCGCCTCGCTGGCAACACAGTGGAAGACCGGCCCCTTTGCGGCACTTGCCGGGGCGCGTCCGGACGACATTCGTCCCGATGCCGTGGTGCTGGGCTATCCATTGCTCGACTTTGCCTATGTGCGCGACATGCAGACGCGCGATCCGCGCATTGACTTGCGTGTGCCCAAGACGGGCGGCAAGACGGGGCGCGATTTGCTCAACGACTACCTGTCGATGGTGACGGGCGGCGAGGCAACTGACGAGCATCTGGCCGACATCTGCCCCACCACGCATGTTTCGCGTCAGATGCCACCGACCTTTGTGTGGGGCGTGTCCGACGACAAGACGGCGCCGATCGCGCAGGTCTACCCGTTTGCGCAGCGCATGGCCGAGGAGGGCGTTGCATGCGAGATGCACGTCTTCGACCAGGGTGGTCACGGCCTTTCGCTCGGCAACGCCAACACCGCGGTCGACAACGAGGACAAGCAGGTGGCGGTCCGCCCTTGGATTCGCCTAGCCTTCCGCTTCCTGGAGCGCCATCTGTAAGAGGACGGGCATCCCAGCCCTTCAATAACTTGCGGTGAAATAGTTCCTATCTGGGGCATCAACCAGTCCATCCAGGAACTATTCCACCGCAACTTCGTTTTTGATGTCCCGTTCGGAAACTGCATCCCAGTCCCCCCTTCAAGGTGGGACGCAGTTTCCCATAGGGCCTCGACTGGGAAAGTGCGTCCCGTTTCGAGTGGGGATTCCGGGATGCATTTTCCGTAAGAGGCCTGTTTGGGAAAACATATCCCGTTTCGAGCCAGAATCTGGGATGTAGTTTCCCCGAGAGGCCTCATCGGGAACTAGTGGCCCTGAACTCTCCTGCCTGTCCCCATTGCGCCAATTTGCTGATTGAACATCGTTGTGTGTTCGCGCTATCATGCATGGTTAAATTGGTTAGCCGTGGCAAACGGTTAGCCAAGGTGAACATAAATGCAACGCCCTGTGGGCGCCGGGGGAGGAACACGGACGTGAAGCTCGATACGCTCGAGATTGGAAAGGACGCCGTTGTCGCATCGGTGGCATCGGACGACCAGGCACTCCGACAGCATATTTTGGACATGGGCCTAACGCCGGGCACCGAAGTCACCATGATGAAGTACGCCCCCATGGGCGACCCGCTCGAGATTCGCCTGCGTGGCTACGAGTTGACGCTGCGCAAGGATGATGCCGCACGCATTGAGCTCGTGGATGTGCACGACACCGATACCGGTCCGCGCGCCAACGCCGCAATCGGAACGACGGAGCATCCGGCACTCGGCGAGGGGATGTATTCGCCCCGTGCGGCAAAAACGGCCGTGCCCGAGGGCGCACCGCTGCATTTTGCCCTCGCCGGCAACCAAAACTGCGGTAAGACCACGCTGTTCAACCAGCTTACGGGCTCCAACCAGCACGTCGGTAACTTTCCTGGCGTGACGGTCGACCGCAAGGACGGCACCATCCGTAACCATCCCGAGGCAAGCGTTACCGATCTGCCCGGCATTTACTCCCTGTCGCCGTACACGGGCGAAGAGATCGTCAGCCGCCAATTCATCTTGGACGAAAACCCCGACGCCATCATCGACATCATCGACGCCACCAACATCGAACGTAACCTGTACCTGACGCTGCAGCTTATGGAGCTCGACCGCCCCATGGTCATCGCGCTCAACATGATGGACGAGGTGACGGCCAACGGCGGCGCCGTGGACGTCAATCTGCTCGAGAGCCTGTTGGGCGTGCCTGTTGTTCCCATTAGCGCTGCCCGCAACGAGGGTATCGGCGAGCTGGTGGATCATGCCTTGCACGTGGCGCGGTTCCGCGAGCGCCCCGGTCGCCTGGACTTCTGTGCGCCCGATGGATCGGACGGCGGCGCACTGCATCGCTGCATCCACGGCATTGCCAACCTGATCGAGGACCATGCCGTGACGGCGCACATCCCGGTGCGCTTTGCGGCGACCAAGCTGGTTGAGGGCGACGAGCTGGTGACCGAGGCGCTTCACCTGGATCGCAACGAGCTCGACGCTATCGAGCACATCATTACCCAGATGGAGGGTGAGGCCGGTACCGACCGTCTATCTGCACTGGCTGACATGCGCTTCGGCTTTATCGGCGACGTG
>ENA-OQCR01000028-OQCR01000028.1-human-gut-metagenome-genome-assembly--contig:-NODE-28-length-21539-cov-1.461470_pt1 | contig 21539 bp, 22 predicted proteins | sample MGYA00242763_ERZ504589 | MGnify/ENA primary metagenome ERZ504589 (study PRJEB26092, sample SAMD00036321) | human gut metagenome | host: Homo sapiens | study: EMG produced TPA metagenomics assembly of...
ATCAGAAAAATCGCAACTTCACAACACAGCCAGCCCACCCCCAAAAAAAATCGCAATAAATCGCAAAAAACAAAAGCGGCACGCTTGAAACCATCAAGCATGCCGCAATCGCAATAAAAAATCAGTTCTGCAACTGCTGTTCGACCCAATCGACGATATATGGCGCCACCTCTTCGATTTGGTCGATCGCCACTTCGAATTCGCGTGGACCACCGTACCACGGGTCCACCAGGTCGATGCTGTCCTCACGTCCCGCGGCCGGCTTCGGCAGATTCGGATCGAAGCTGCGGTACATGTGCACTTCGCTGCGCTTGGCTTGCGGCAGCTGACGGAGCAGCGCGCGCATGTGCGAGGCGGTCATCGGCAGGAACAGGTCGGTGCGTTCGATTTCGTCGCGCGTGATGCGGTGCGCGAAATGGTGCGCCGGTAGCTCGTAGCCGCGTTCCTTAAGTACCTTGACGGCACGGCGGTCGATCGGATTGCCGTATTCCTCGTCGCTGACGCCGCTGGATTCGACGTTGACCTTGTCAGCCAAGCCGCGGCGCTCGAATTCGGCGCGCAGAATGATTTCAGCCATGGGTGAACGGCAGATGTTGCCCGTGCACACGGTCATCACGGTATACATGAAAAGTTACTCCTCGTGGTTTCTTTCGTACGTCACGAAACGGAAGCCTTCGACTTGGTCGTTTCCTTTCCGCGCCTTCTGCCACGTACCTTCCTCGGCCACGCGCCATGCTCCGGATTCCACCAATGCGTGGATATCGGGCGCGTAGGTGTCGGCGTTCACGTGCATGCTGATCTGCGTCACATACGCCTTGTCGGCGAATGGCATCGCTTCCTCGAATACTTTGGCTCCGCCGATGACCCAGATTTCACTGCGGTCCAAGCCGTCATCCGGAATGGCCTCCTGACGGGCCAGATCCAACGCGTCATCCAGCGAATCCACCACGGTGGCGCCCGGCGCGAAATAGGACGGGTCATGCGAGATGACGATGTTGTCGCGGTTGGGCAGCGGACGGAACTTCGGGCTTAGCGACTCCCACGTCTTGCGGCCCATGATGACCGGATGGGAGACGGTCAGCTCCGTGAAATGCCTCATATCCTCAGGCAGGTGCCATGGCATGCCGCCTTCGAATCCAATGGCACCGTCGTGACCTTCCTTGTCACAGGCCTGCGCCCAAATCAGATTCACAGAGAAGGTTTTGGGGAAATCGTCGCCCCAATCCTCCTCGTCTTCACGCCCGGCAAGTCCGGGCTCGGGTTCGTGATAGCCACTGCGGCTACTATCGTGCTCCATTTCACTCACTCCTTGAAGTCGGAACTAGGGTCAGTAGTCTACCGTCTGGCGCAGACGCGCCAGACGGCGGCAACAACCTCAGACCGCCACCGGTGCCTTGATGGTCGGATGATGCTGGTAATTCACGATTCGAAATCGCTGTAATCGTAGTCGAACAGCGAATCGGCCTTCCTGATGCGGATCTGCGGATACGGGTACGGCGTACGGCTCAGCTGTTCCAACACCTGGTCGATGTGGTTGTCGTAGACGTGGCAGTCGCCGCCGGTCCAAACGAATTCGCCGGGCTCGAGTCCCGTCTGCTGGGCCATCATGAGGGTGAGCAGCGAATAGGAGGCGATGTTGAACGGCACGCCGAGGAACATGTCGCAGGAACGCTGGTACAGCTGGCAGCTCAGGCGGCCGTCGGCCACGTAGAACTGGAATAGGGCGTGGCATGGCGGCAAGGCCATGTTCTCCACTTCCGGCCGGGTTCCATGCGGAAACCACCATGCGACGCGAATCGGGGTGGTTACGGATCAGGTCGAGCACATTGGAGATCTGGTCGATGGTGCGGTTCGGATCGTCCGGCGTCGGCGCCGGCCAGCTACGCCACTGCGCGCCGTAGACCGGCCCCAAATCGCCGTTCTCGTCGGCCCATTCGTCCCAAATGTGCACGTTGTGCTCCTGCAGCCAACGTACGTTCGTGGAGCCTTTGAGGAACCACAGCAGCTCGTAGGCGAGTCCTTTGAAGAACACCGTCTTCGTGGTGAGCAGCGGGAAGCTGTCTTTGAGATTGAAACGCATCTGCTGGCCGAACAGGGAGACTGTGCCCGTGCCCGTGCGGTCGGATTTCAGTGTGCCTTCCGTAAGGATTTTGCGTACCAGATCCTCGTAAGGCATGGGAATGTCCGTTTCCGGACGTGCGGGAATACGAGTACGGATGTCTGCGAGTTGTTCGGAAGTCAAAGCCATAATAGGCAAGTTTAACCGGTGGCGTGGAGGCGGACGGCCGGGATGCGCGTTGTAAGGCCGTAAGCTTGGCCGAACGGTCTTGAGTGTGCCGCCAACGCGCATCCCGGCCGTCCGCCGGCCTCCAGCGCAATCGTAACGAATCACAAAACCGTATCGCTTCATCTTGCGGAACGCACTCCCCCCACGTCCGTTTCGATGCGCTAGATTGGTATCACGGATTGGCGCGAACGGCGCGCCACAGGACATGAGGAGTTTCCATGGGCAAGAGGCTGTGGGTAGAGCGCAACAAGGACGGTTCCTGGGACGCGTTCAGCGAGGATGGCGCGCACATCAAGTTCGGCAAGGGCCGTGGCCAGTTCACGCCGGGCGATCTGATGAAGGTCGCGCTGGCCGGTTGCGCCGCGCTGTCCAGCCAGTTCGCCGTCGAGCATACGCTGGGCGATGGCAAGGGCGCGAAGATCGTGGTGGACGGCACGTATGATGCCGATACCGACGCTACATCGGTTTCGACGAGCAGGTGGTCATCGACGCCACCGACGCCGGTTTGAGCGACGAGGACGCCGAAAAGCTCGCCGATCGCGTCAGCCGTCATATCGAGAAGGGCTGCACGGTCAAGCATACGTACGTCGAGCCGACGCCAGTGCGTATGAACGTCACCGTCAAGCACTGAGCGCACGTACCGCACATAGTTAGAGGGTGGCTGCGATTCGTTGGAATCGCAGCCACCCTCTTCTATGCGGTTTTTATATCGATTTCAGTCGATTTGCCGTACCGTCACTGACGGTCCGGATCGATCTTCGTTTCGATGGCTTCGACCACTTCCGGCTTGGCCTTGTCGACCGGCACTTCCTCGACGCCCTTGATGTCGTCGATCGCCTTCGGCGTGACGTCGGCAGGCGAGCTCGGCACGGTGTCGAGACGGGTCTCCGCGGCTTCCACATACTTGCGCGGCACCACGTAGACCGGTCCGACCGCATGCTGCAGCAGACCCTGGCTGGTGGAGCCAAGCAGCAGACCGGTGAAGCCGCCACGACCACGGGAGCCGACCACGACGACGTCATGATCGTAGCTGGCCTTGGTCAGTGCGCCGGCTGCGGGGCCGGGCACGATCTGCTTGTTGATCTTGAGGTTCGGGTACGCCTCTTCAAGCGGCTTGATGCGCACATCCAGATCCTCCTGGAAGGACGCCATGACGCCTTCATCCTCGGAGCCCTTCATGTTCGGCACGGCGGAGATGACGTCCAGCTCGGCACCCCACGAATCGGCGAACGCGGCCGCGATCTCCAACGCCTTCAGACCCCACTTGGATTCGTCGGAGCCGACTGCCACCTTGGTGATGGTGTTGTTCAAGTGCATCAGGTTGCCTTCGTCGTCGGTGTACGGCACCACGACGATCGGGCAGTACGCGTATGCCGGCAGGCTGGAGCTGGTGGTGCCGAGCAGTCGTTCGGCCAGACCACCCTTGCCACGGTTGCCAATGACGATGAGGTTGTAGTTGCGCGACAGTTCGACGAACACGGATGCGGGATCTCCGGTGACGATCAACGTCGATGCCTCGACGCCCTGCTCGTCGGCGATGGCCTTGGCCTTCGACAGAATCTCCTGCGCATCGTTGTGCGCGGCATTGTCATCGCCCATGGCCGTATACGTGGCATCGAACGACACTGCCGCATAGCTTGGCAGCGAATATGCGCAGACGATCTGCAGGGTCAGTCCCGCATGCTTCGCGTAATTTGCTGCCCACCATGTCGCCTTGTAGCTGGCGTGGGATCCATCGACACCTACGAGGATTGCCTTGTCATTGATCATGAGCGACCTCCCTTGAATCAGGTTGCGGCAACGCGACTATGCGTTGCACCTGACTTCCACCATACCGCGCGACATGCGGTTTTCAAGTAACGACGCGGAAAATAACAAAGCAAAAGGGCGTATTCCTCACGGAAATACGCCCTTAGCTCAATGTCAAAGCTTCAGAAGATTCGACGAATGCTGTAGCTGCTGGGGAACACCCATGCGATGGGATCGTAGCGGGTGCCGTTCAGCTGGGAGTTGATGACCATGCCGTTGCCGACATAGATCGCGGCATGCTGCGCATTGGCGATGATGTCTCCCGGCTGCGCGTCGGCGAGGCTGCCAACCGCGCGACCCACAGTCGCCTGAGCACCGGAGTAATGCGGCAGGGAAACGCCCATCTGGCCGTAGACATACTGCACGAAACCGGAGCAATCCCAACCGGACGGGGTATTGCCGCCGGACACATACGGAACCTTGCCGACGAACTGGTTCGCGAACGTCAGCAGGCCGGACACGCTGGCCCCATCAGGCGGCGTCACGGTGAAGGAACCGCTGCTGCTGAGGTCGCTTCGAGCGGCGGAACGAGAAGCGGCTTGGGCCTGTGCTTGAGCCTGGGCCTGCTGCTGACGCTGCTGTTCCGCTGCCGCTGCGGCGGCTTCGACGTCTTTTTCGGCTTGAGATTTGGTTTGGGGAACGTTCAGGCTTTCCACACCGCCCCAGTCGGAATCGGATTCGACCTGGGTGGACGATGCCTCCGCGAGGATGTTCTTCTTCACGGCGTTGGTCTTCGGGAACGAACGGGTAGCAACGACAGCATCTTGCGTGGCGCCATCATTGGCTGCCAGCGCGGCAGGTGCCACCCCGGCGAAAGTAAGAGCGGCCGCGGCGAGCGCAGCAATCACGGAACAATGCTTAATATGCTTCATCGAATCCTTAGCTTACAGCATCCCTCTTACAAGAAAAGGGGCACGGTCGTCGGTAGGGAAACTCAGTAGTGAATATACTGGAAATCGCCCACGTTCGTGAGCGTGCGGGAATACGTGCCGCCATTGAGGGAGGCGCCGGATTCAGAGGTCACGATCGAGCCGTCGTCGTTGATTTTCTCAACGATGGCGACGTGGCCGTAATACGAGTCGGAACCTTCCTGCCTGCGGCGAACACGATGATATCGCCGACATGGCGCGGCGTGTTATCAACCCAATAGCCCAAGGCGCGGGCCGAATCGGCCCACTGGCAACCGTTGCCCATGTGGGAGCCTGCAGGCAGACCGAGCTGATGGCGGCGCACATACACCCACCACGTGCACTGGCTGAACTCGTAGGCGTTGCCGACGTCTCCGGTGGCATGGTTCGGATTGAAGTTAGCCGGTAAGGCGCTGCTGTCTTGGTCCATCAGGACGGCGACGTTCGGATTGTCGGCGATGGACTTGGACATCAGGCTGGCGTCCATGGAGGCGCTGGTGTCTCCCAGCTGCCAACCGCCGTTGTTGCTGGTGGAAGCCAGTTCCTTAAGGGCGGTACGTCCTTCGGAACGGGATGCCGCTCCATCGGACACACGTTTGATCTGGGACGTTTCGGTACCGTCGTCCGCAAGCACCAGTCGGGATGCGTTCTGCTGGCTGAACGCCAACGCGGTCGCCGCGGTGCCGACAAGCGCCGCCAACGAAGCGGAGGTCACCAACGCGGATTTGCGGGAAGCGGCTTTGGCGGCCTCACGCATGGCACGGCGGCTCATTGGAGCCACTTCATTCAGTTTATCCACGACTTCCGGAGCGAGTCCGACTACGGCGCCGCCTTCCGCCAGCTGTGCCATTCGCACGGCCTTAGCGGTATGGGAGCCCCGGTTCGCCGTGAACAACGCTTTGGATAGCTGAATTGCGCGTGCGAAACCTTGGCAGCTTTATGCGCCGCATGCCTCATATATCAATCACTCCTTGCGGATTGCGAAACCGTCGCAGCTTATGACCGCGCACGGTTACAGAACCGTCACAAGGGTAAGGGTACACCGACATAGGGATTATCATCAAGACCCCGTCCTTGCGCAAATAATTCGCCACGGGTGGAGGAACGTCCGGAAAACGGCCATATCAACGCGCAATCCGACCTTCTGACTACCCTTGGATGACATGACGAACACTGTGAACATTCCTACCAACATGCTTCCGGAGGATGGACGTTTCGGCTCGGGGCCGAGCAAAATCCGTCCGGAGCAGGTCCAGGCGCTCGACGCGGGCGCGCGCAATCTTCTGGGCACCTCGCACCGCCAGACCCCGGTCAAGCAGGTGGTCGGCTCCATCCGCGAAGGCCTGTCGAATTTCTTCCAGATTCCCGACGGCTATGAGGTCGTGCTGGGCAACGGCGGCGCCAGCGCGTTCTGGGACATCGCCTGCGCGTCGCTTATCACCCGCAAGGCGGCGTTCGGCACGTACGGCTCCTTCAGCGCGAAATTCGCCAAGTCCGCGCAATCCGCGCCGTTCCTTGAGGATCCGGAGATCTTCGCGGGCAAACCGGGCACGTATCGCCTGCCGGAGCTCACCGAATATGTGGACGCTTACTGCTGGGCGCACAACGAAACGTCCACTGGCGTGGCGGCCCCGGTCAAGCGTGTCGAAGGTTCCAAGGAGCAGGGCGCGCTGACTCTGATCGATGCCACGAGCGGCGCCGGCGCGCTGAACGTGGATATCAGCCAGACCGACGCCTACTACTTCTCCCCGCAGAAGGCGTTCGGCTCCGACGGCGGCCTGTGGATCGCCGTGCTTTCCCCGGCTGCGATCGACCGCGCTACGGCATCGCTAAAAGCGTCAGCCTGCCGGGCGCGCGACGCTGGATTCCTCCGTTCCTGTCCCTGACCTCCGCCATCGAGAACTCCCGTAAGGACCAGACGCTGAACACGCCCGCCGTGGCCACGCTGGTCATGCTGGAGAACCAGGTGCGCTGGCTTAACGACAATGGCGGCCTCGCCTGGGCCACGGCGCGTTGCGCACGTTCCGCGTCGCTGCTGTACCAGTGGGCGGAGAGGTCCGATTACGCGCAGCCGTTCGTTTCCGACGAAAACGCACGTTCCAACGCCGTGGTCACCATCGACCTTGACGAGAGCATCAACGCTTCCCAAGTGGTCGCCGCGTTGCGCGAGAACGGCATTATGGACACCAACGGCTACCGCAAGCTCGGCCGCAACCAGCTGCGCATCGGCGTGTTTCCGTCCGTGGAGCCGAGCGACGTCGAGGCGCTTACGAAGTGCGTCGATTACGTGGCCGAGCACCTGTGACGCGCGCACCGAGGTAAGGTAACGGTATGAAATTTGCTCCGATTATCGACCCAAGCATGCGCAAACCCTCCCCCCAAACCGGTGCGCGTCGACCTGCGGAAGGTGTTCACGTTCGGCACCGCATTATGGGCCATCGCTTGGTGATCTGCATAATTCTGCTGGCCTTCGGCATCAATGTCGAACGATTGCAGACCATGTGCGCCGCCGGCACGGTGATCGGCGTGCTCATGCTGGTTTGGGAGCATTTCGACCGGTGGGACTACCGCCGTCTTGGCGAATAACCCGACCGGCGGTTCAGCCAATCGCGAAATAACCGGTAACAACATTGGGCCGCTTCCGCACCAACCTGCGGAAGCGGCCCTTTGCCGTATATGGCGTGTCCCAACGCTCTGCAATCGCCGCTAATTTCTGGCGACCGGCAGCTCCAACGTAAACGTGCTGCCCTGTCCCGGAGCGCTCCACACCGAAGCGGAGCCATGGTGGGTCAACGCCACATGCTTGACGATGGCAAGGCCCAAACCGATGCCTTCCTCGGAATGCCCATTCTGGTTGCCGCCACGGTAGAACCGTTCGAAAATACGGCTTTGCTCCTTCTGTGCAATGCCGCAACCACGGTCAAGCACGCTGAGCAGCACTTTGGTGCCGTCCTCGTTCGGCTTGACGGATACGGTTATGCCCTTGCCGTCCGGTGAATAGGCGATGGCGTTTTCGAGCAGCTTTGCGACCGCGGCCTGAATCTGCTCGCCTTCCCCGTTGATGTCCAGCGATTCGTCGCCATCGATTTCAATGTCGATGCCGCGCCGTTGCGCCATGTCGCGATGCGCGCCGACGACGGTTTTCACCTGTTCCATGACGTTGATACGGTTGCTCGCCGTCGGCAGAATCGGTTCCTGCGCCTTGATAAGCAGCAGCAGGTCGGACACCATATGTTCCATGCGAGCGCAGGATTGGCGCAGTTTTACGGTGTTCCCCTCAATCGCGGCCTTATTGTCCGAGTCATGTTCCAACGCGTCCGCAAGCTCCTCCAGCGACTGCGTCGGCTTGAGGAGCTGCTCCGAAACGTTGGTGATGAAGGAATCACGGATCTGGGAGAAACGGACGGTTTCGCTCACGTCGGAAACCAGCACCACCACAAAGCGTTCGTTGAGCCTGCCTACGATCACCTTCAGCCAGTTCGGGCGGGACACCGTGGTCACCGGCTTGTCTGGCGATTGGCCGATCAACGCCTGTTTGGCAACCTCCCGCATGGTTGGCTTCCCTGCTTTCGGAGCCTTCTTCGGCTCATGCAACGTGGTCGTGGTCAGGCTGAACTGCTTCTTGCCGCCGTGGGCACGGACCTCGTGCACCGCGCTTGCCACGGTGTCATCGGCGATGGCGTCGTCCCGCACCACGCCAAGGGCGTAGGCGTCCGGATGCGCGCGTATCACCTCGTCATGCTCGTCGACCACGATGGAGGCCAGCGGCAGTATGGACAGCAACGTGTTCGTCGCGTCATCCAAAGTATCATCATTGTTGCGATCGTCACCATGGCGATGTGTCAGATTGCGCCACCACGTGCCTACGGATTCAAACATGTCTTCATTCTCGCACACCCTGACGTTCCCCGATGAATGGTCGTGGCGCGATTTTCGTGAACGCAGGGTGAACGTGCCGGTGAACATTGGCGGAACAACACGTCCGTCACGTGCGAATCCGCCACTTCCCTAATACACTTGGGAGAGGTTATATCCGAACCCGATATTGACATACGTGAAGCATTTGAAAGGCAAGCATATGCGCGTTATCTTCAATGAAGAGCTCAAGGCAGTCGCCGATGACCTCGACCGCATGGCGCAAGACGTTCGCAAGGCAATCAATGGTGCCGGCGACGCGTTGCTGAACCAGAATCTTGAAGCCGCCCAGGCCGTCATCGACGGCGACATCGAAATCGATGCCCTCGAATCCAGCGTCATCGACCAGTGCGTGAAGCTGCTGGCCAAGCAGAACCCGGTGGCACCGATCTGCGCGTGGTCGTCTCCACCCTGCGTCTGGCCGCAACGTTCGAGCGCATGGGCGATCTGGCCCGTCACATCGCCGAAGCGGCCCGCCGCACCTATCCTGCTTCCCCGCTGCCGGCCGATGCCCAGCCGCTGTTCGCCGAGATGCAGGCGTTCCTTGACAATGTGGCCGACCAGGTGGTTTCCATGCTTACCGACCGCGACACCAAGACCGCCGAGCAGATCATTCTCAACGACGACAAGCTCGACGCTCTGCACAAGAAGACCTTCGAACTGGCCCAGTCCGAGGATTGGAAGGGCACCAACCAGCAGCTCATCGACGTGGTCCTGATCAGCCGCTTCATGGAGCGTCTCGGCGATCACGCCGTTTCCGCGGCCCGCCGCGTGGTGTTCATCGTCTCCGGTTTCGACCCGTCCAAAGAGCCGACCCGCGACGAAGGCACCGACATCGACTGAGGGTTCCTCACCTCTTCTTGCATTTTCCTTGACGATATGGGTGGTTTCCGTTTGGAAGCCACCCATATCGCTTATATGTGGCAGATGACCTTGGCCAAAACATCATAAGGGGGTAAAAATCCCGCCCCCGAACATCCTTTTGCAAAGAAAATCTGCCACATATAGGCAAAATCACTTTCGCACACAGGCGAAATCCGCCACCTATAAGCGAAATTCCTCCGACATCCACAAAATTAGACATCGCGTCCAGTTCATGCCCGTATACTTGCGCCCAACGACGCGGCACAATGGTGCCCAGCGGCATCCAAAGGAGGAAATCATGTACTATTCCAACGGCAATTACGAAGCATTCGCCCGGCCAAGGAAGCCCGAGGGAATCGACGATAAGAACGCCTACATCATCGGCACGGGGCTTGCCGCCCTGTCCGCCGCCTGCTATCTGGTGCGTGACGCGCAGATGCCCGGCAGCCACATCCACGTGTTCGAGAAGGACCCGGTTCCGGGCGGTGCCTGCGATGGCGCGAACATTCCTGGCGTCGGCTATGTGATGCGTGGCGGACGCGAGATGGACAACCATTTCGAGGTGATGTGGGATCTGTTCCGTTCCATTCCGTCCATCGAGACGGATGGAGTGTCCGTGTTGGACGAATACTACTGGCTTAACAAGGAGGATCCGAACTATTCGCTGTGCCGTTCCACTAAGGCGCGTGGCGTGGACGGCGGCACGAACGGCAAGTTCGCGCTGTCCGACAAGGCGTCGATGGAGATCATGAAGCTGTTCTTCACGCCGAATGAGGAACTGTACGGCAAGAAGATCTCCGACTTCTTCGACGATGAGGTGTTCGATTCGAACTTCTGGATGTACTGGCGCACCATGTTCGCCTTCGAGAACTGGCATAGCGCGTTGGAGATGAAGCTGTACATCCGCCGTTACATCCACCATATCGGCGGACTGCCGGACTTCAGCGCGTTGCGGTTCACCCGCTACAACCAGTACGAGTCGATGATTCTGCCGATGATCAAGTATCTGGAAGGCTTCGGCGTGCAGTTCCACTACAACGTGAAGGTGGAGAACGTCGATTTCGCGATTGGCGGCGGCATGGGTCCCGTACGCCAGCGCACCGGCACCGGGCAGGACACGATTTTGAGGAAGCAGGCCGAATACGGCGCGTATCCGCGCAATCCGTTCAGCTCGCCGACCAAGAAGATGGCCACACGCATCGACCTGACCGAGGCGGACGGCACGACCCGCAGCATCGATTTGGGCGAGAACGATCTGGTGTTCATCACCAATGGCGGCTGCGTGGAGAACTCCTCGATGGGTTCGCAAACCACGGCCGCGGCTTGGACGCCGGACATCAAGCCCGGTGGCGGATGGGACATGTGGCGTCGCATCGCGGCGCAGGATCCAAGCTTCGGCCATCCGGACGTGTTCTGCTCCGATCCGGAGCATTCGAAGTGGATGAGCGCCACCGTCACCACGTTGGACGACGAGATTCCGCCGTACATCCAGAAGATCTGCAAGCGCGACCCGTTCTCCGGACGTGTGGTGACCGGCGGCATCGTCACCGTTGAGGATTCCAATTGCTGATGAGCTGGACGCTGAATCGCCAGCAGCAGTTCCGGGACCAGCCGAAGGACCAGCTGTGCGTATGGGTGTATGGTCTGTTCCCCGACAAGCCCGGCAACTATGTGAAGAAGCCGATGCAGGATTGCACCGGCGAGGAGATCTGCGAGGAATGGCTGTACCACATGGGCGTGCCGACCGACAAGATCGCCGACTTGGCGAAGAACCACTCCAACACGGTTCCGGTGATGATGCCGTACATCGATGCGTTCTTCATGCCGCGTTCCGCCGGCGACCGTCCCGATGTGGCGCCGGATGGCGCGGTGAATTTCGCGTTCCTCGGCCAGTTCGCCGAAACTCCGCGCGATACGATTTTCACCACCGAGTATTCGATGCGCACCGGCATGGAGGCCGTGTACACGCTGTGCGACGTGGACCGCGGCGTGCCGGAGGTGTGGGGTTCGGTCTATGACGTGCGCAACCTGCTCAACGCCACGGTGATGCTGCGAGACGGCAAACCGATCACCGATATGAAGCTCAACCCCATCGAAAGGGGCGTGTTGAAACAGATCGTGAAGAAGCTGGATTCCACTGATATTCCGACATTGCTCAAGGAATACGGCGTGATCTGACGTTCTTGCGATTCCGTTTTGTCCGTCTTGTCTGCGCCGCACGGCACCCGCCGAGCCGCGCAGGCAAGGCGACATCAGCAAAACGCAGATACAACGTGAAAAAAGACTTACCGACAAAGGCGCCGGCAATAACGAAAGGTGAGGAACCTACGGTATGCAGGTTCCCACCTTTTCGTATGTGTTTCATGCGATCAGCCGCGACTATTCACGCGCCCAATCGCAACAAACTCACTTCTGGCCCTGAGCGGCGACGGCGGCAGCGCCGGCAGCGGCGGCTTCCGGATCCAGGTACTCGCCACGCGGCTTGATCGGCTTGAAGTTCTCGTCCAGCTCGTACAGCAGCGGCATTGCGGTCGGGATGTTGACCTTGGCGATCTCCTCTTCGGAGAGGTTGTCCAGCATCTTCACGATGGCGCGCAGGCTGTTGCCGTGAGCGGCGATCAGAACGGTCTTGCCAGCCTTCAGCTCCGGCTCGATGTCGGACTTGAAGTACGGCTCAACGCGCTTGACCACGTCGGCCAGGCACTCGGCTTCCGGAACCGGATCGCCGGTGTAGCGCGGATCGTTGTTCTGCGCGTACTCGTCGTTCGGATCGATCTCCGGCGGCGGGGTGGCGTAGGAACGACGCCACAGCATGAACTTCTCGTCACCGTACTCCTGACGGATCTCGGTCTTGTTCTTGCCCTGCAGGGCGCCGTAGTGACGCTCGTTCAGACGCCAGCTGCGCTTGACCGGAATCCACAGGCGATCGGCCTCGTCCAGCGCCACGTTGGCGGTGTTGATGGCGCGACGCAGCATCGAGGTGAAGACGATGTCAGGCAGGACGTTCTTCTCCTTGAGCAGGCGGCCGCCGTTCTTGGCTTCCTCGACACCCTGCTCGGTCAGCGGGACGTCGACCCAGCCGGTGAACTGATTGGTTTTATTCCATGCGCTCTGTCCGTGACGGAGCAGTACTAGTTTGTAAGTCATGCTTGCAAGTCTACCGCTTGGCACACCCAAAACAAGCCGTTTCCGACGATTGACGCCCCACGTTTTGCAACAATTTTCATTTCGTTGCACTGTCGTTGCAGCGCTAGGCAAACACCACGCAACACACGTACGTTGCGGCGAGCGCCAGTGAGGAGAACGTGCACAGCGGCAGCGCCTCGCCGTATTTTTTTCTTGCGATCGCGACGGCGGCGGCAGCGCACATCGCGCACGTGACCGCCAGTATTGCGATTGTCGGCATCGCAGGCGTCGACAGCAGCAGTATATAAGCGGCGAGCAACAGCACGGCGACGGACAGCAGCGCAATCGCAAAAACCGTGCCGTTGCGCCGGCCCAAAGCGGCATCCATGTGTGCTTGCCGTGCGTGCGGTCGGTTTCGACGTCGCGTAGGTTGTTGACGCACCAGGACCGCGGCGGCGATGAGGCCGACGTTGGCGCCGCCGAGCATGCCTTCGGTCGAGATTGTGCCGGCCAGGGCGAACATCGTGCCGCAGGCGGCGACGAGCCCGAAAAAGATGAAAACGAATATCTCACCCAAATAGTGGTAGCCATAGGGGTGTTTGCCGCCGACGTAGCACCAGCCGGCCACGAGACAGGCGATACCGACCAGGATGAACCACCAGTAGCCGGTCAATGTAACGACAGCCAGACCGCACAGGCAGGCGATCAGCGCGTTGATTCCGGCCGCGGCAAGTACTTTCTTTGGACTCACGCCGGACGCGACGAGACGGGCGGGGCCATGCTGGGGCTGCGATGCCGGAAGCATTTCCGGAGTCGAAGTCGATTCCGCGGATGGTGTTTTTGCAAATGACCGTGCGGAATCGACGGCACGCCCCTCGTCGGTGCCACGTATGCCGTCGGAATAGTCGTTCGCGAAATTCGCGGCGACCTGCAGGAACAACGCCACGCAACCGCACAGTACCGCCACCAAGATGAACCAGCCTGCGGAACGCTGGCATTCGCCGACCAGCGAGCCGAATTTCAATTCGCTCAAGTCATGCTGCCCGCCGAAGAACGGACACGGCTCATGCCATATATCGCCACCCTGCGAGTAGAGAAACACGCCCCGCCACGACAGCGCGGCCCCGATAACCACTGGGGCGATCGCCAGCGGCAGGGTTTTCAGGCGAGCGCCGCGAATCCAAGTCGATATTTCCATGAATCTCATGTTAGATGTTGGGCGTGCGAGAGTGTGCGAGGGTATGCAAAAGGGCGCTCCCGTATTGGGAACGCCCTTTAGTAATTGCTCTTTTATTTTTTAAGGATGGCTCCGGCGGCACGGAAGCCCACAGGGCTTCCTCTTCGGCCGCCTCGCGTGAAGCCGCTGAACTGAGGCGGAGCCTCAGTTCAGCGGCTTCACCAGCGGGAAGGTGATGGTCTCGCGGATGGTGGCACCGGTCAGCGCGATGAGCAGTCGGTCGATGCCCATGCCCATGCCGCCTGCCGGACGGCATGCCCACGCCGAGGGCCTCCAGGAAGTCCTCGTCGATGTCGCAGGCCTCCTCGTCGCCGGCGAGCGCGTCCTTGGCCTGGGCCACGAAGCGTTCGCGCTGCACGACCGGGTCGTTGAGCTCGGAGTAGCCGGTGGCCAGTTCGAAGCCGCGCACGTACAGATCCCACTTCTCGACCACGCCGGCCTTGGAACGGTGGCCCTTGACCAGCGGGGAGGTCTCGACCGGGAAGTCGCGCACGAAGGTCGGCTCGTACAGCTTGTCCTCGTAGAAGTGCTCCCACAGGTGTTCGACGAGCTTGCCGTGATTCTCCACGTCGTCGCGTTCCACGCCGAGCTTGTCGGCGATCTCGCCCAAGTGCTCCACGGAGGTTCCGGGGTTGTCCAGGCCGCCGTTCGGCACAATTTCCTCGCCCAGGGCCTCGGAGAGAGAGTCGTACATGCTGATGGTCTTCCATTCGCCGCCGAAGTCGTATTCGGTGCCGTCCAGCAGCGTCACCTTGTGGCTGCCGAACACGTCCATGGCGGTGTCTTGCACGAGCTGCTTGACGAGCGCGCCGATGGTGTCGTAGTTGCCGTAGGCCTGGTAGGCCTCGACCATGGTGAATTCCGGTGCGTGGGTGGCGTCGACGCCCTCGTTGCGGAAGTCGCGGTTGATTTCGAACACGCGGTCGATGCCGCCGACGAGGCAACGCTTCAGGAACAGTTCCGGCGCGATGCGCAGGTAGAGGTCCAGGTCGAAGGCGTTCATGTGCGTGGTGAACGGACGTGCCGCGGCACCGCCGTGCACGGTCTGCAGCATCGGAGTTTCGACCTCGAGGAAGTCATGGTCGGCGAAGGTTTTGCGCAGCGAGGCGACGGCCTTGGAACGGTTGCGCACCATGTTGCGGATCTTCTCGTCCGCGATCATGCCGATGTACGGCTTGCGGGTACGGGTGTCCTCGTTCAGGTCCTTGTGCAGCGCCGGCAGCGGCTGCAGCGCCTTGGCGGCGATTGCCCATTCGGTGGCGAACACGGACAGTTCGCCGGTTTTGGAGGCGATCACTCGGCCCTTGATGAACAGGTGGTCGCCCAAATCGACCAGCTGCTTGAACTGCTTCAGAGAGTCGGCGCCAATCTCCTTCTTGGAGATCATGCCCTGGATCTTGGTGCCATCGCCGGCGGACAGCTGCACGAAGCACAGGCCGCCCGCGTTGCGCAGGAACAGCACACGGCCGGCGATGCCGACCACGTCCTCGGTCTCGTCGCCCGCTTCGAGCTTGCCTTCATACTTGGCGCGGACCTCTTCGATGGTGGCGGTGACGTCAAGGGTCACCGGGTACGGCTGGATGCCTTCCTTAAGCATCATGGCGCGCTTGGCCACACGCATCTGCACCTGCTCCGGGTGGGCCAGCGGGCCGAATTCCTTATTGGACGGGTCCACGGCCTCGTCCAGCGCGGCGCCGCCGTTGATCTTGGCGCGAATCGCAGCATCCTGCTGCAGCAGCATTTCGGCGCGTTCCACCGTGGTCATGGTGGGAACTGCGGCCTCTTCTTCGTTCTGATTCTCTTGGGATTCGTTAGTCTCAGTCATAAGCCCCCAAGTGTACCGAGAAGCCACTACACAACACGCGACACGCCGACCTTGCATACAGCGCCCAATCGTGTAATATATCCAACTGTTGCCAAACGGGCTGTAGCGCAGCTTGGTAGCGCGCTTCGTTCGGGACGAAGAGGCCGCGGGTTCAAATCCCGCCAGCCCGACAACTAAGGCGGAACTTCGGTTCCGCCTTTTTCTTTGCCTTTCCATCAAACCGACGCTTGGCACCGTCTCACCGTCGGTTTCGCGGGAATCGCAATATCGAACCGACGCTTGGCACCATCCAAGTGCTGGTTCGGCGGACAATCCAAAATAAGGAATCCCCATGAAGAGAAGCATTCTGGCGCTGGCCTCCGGCGCCTTCATCCTCGGCGCCGCCGAATTCGTGATGATGGGCATCCTGCCCCAGACGGCCACCGCCATGCATGTCAGCATTCCCGCGGCCGGCCATTACATCTCCGCATACGCCATCGGCGTGTGTGTCGGCACACTGATCCTGGTGTTCGGCCGCAAGGTGCCGCCGAAGCATCTCATCATCCTGTTCATGGCCATCGCGTTGGTCGGCAACACGCTCAGCGCCGTCTCCTTCTGCTCGCCGATGCTGCTGGTGGCGCGTTTCATTTCCGGCCTGCCGCATGGCGCGTTCTTCGGCACGGCCACGCTGATCGCCAAAACGCTTGCCGACAAGGGCAAGGAGGCGCAATCCGTGTCCATGATGGTGATGGGCCAGACGGTGGCCAACATGCTGGGCGTGCCCGCGGGAACGTTGCTCGCCGAGGCGATGTCCTGGCGGCTGGCGTTTGCGATTCTGGCCGCCTGGGCGCTTATGACGATCGTCGTGGTGATTTTGTGGGTGCCGTCCATCGATCCGATCAAGGACGCCGGCATCAAGGGGCAGTTCCGCTTCCTCACCCATCCCGGCCCGTGGCTGATTCTGCTGGCCGTGTTCTTCGGCAATTCGGGCATCTTCTGCTGGTGGAGCTACGTGTCGCCGTGGTTGCAGAAAACCGGCGGATGGTCGGCGACGATGGTGCCGATGCTGATGGTGCTCGCCGGCCTCGGCATGGTGGTCGGCGGCATCGTGGGCGGCAGGCTGACCGACCTGTGGAAGGCGGGCGCGACCGCGGCGCTATCGCACGGCATCGCCTTGTGCGGACTGTTGCTGGTCTTCCTGTTGCCCGGTAATCATGCGACCACCGCGTTGCTGACGTTCATCATCGGTTTCGCGCTGTTCTTCAATTCATCGCCACAGCAACTGCTGATGGTGCAGGCGGGCGAAGGCGGCGGCGAGCTGATTGCCGGTGCCGCCGTACAAATCGCCTTCAATTTCGGCAATGCGATCGGTTCCATCGTCGGCGGAGCGGCACTGACCGCGACGGCGATGAATTACCATTTCACCGGCATCGCAGGCGCGCCGATCAGCCTGCTCGCCGTCATCCTGCTGGTGCTCTACACCCGTCGCTACGAAGCCCGCGCCTAGCCCCATCCCAACCTTCCCATCCTTCTCCCCCAAATCCCATCTCAGCGTCGATCCCATCGCCCCCAATCCGCGAAACCGACGCTGAGGAGGGCCTAAGCGTCGGTTTGGCGGAAAAGGTGCGGCGAAACCGACGGCTGGAGGACGCTCAGCGTCGGTTTGGCGGAGGGGATGCGATGGAACCGACGTCTGCCCGCATCAACGGATTTCCACATATCCACAGGTGGATTGTGGAGGGGATTATTGCGATTTTCCCCTGATTTCGTATTGTTTTACGGCACGGGAGCATTGACTCGCGGCGCAGGAATTGCGATCGTTCCGCGGATTCCCCATGATTCCGTGTTTTCCGCGCCACGCACGCCGAATACGACTAGAGTGGCGTACCGTGCGAAGCATTGTGAAACGAATTCTCGTCACCTGCGCGGCGACTACCGCGCTGGCGCTTCTTCTGACCATGGTCCTATGCGCGCTCGGCAATGCGATGGCGCCGAAATGGCAGGTCGAGCCGTTCACGGACCATATCACGCTCACCACGACCAATACCGCTATCCAAGCCGTTGACCCGGCCACAGGTGCCGTACTCAAAACCCCGCAGGAGGGCGCGTACCGCACCAAGGAAACGCATATCACGGTCGCGTTGGACGGCGGCAAAACCGTGAATGCCATCGTTCGCGAGCCGCTCGACGCGCCGGCAGATCGTCCCGCATGCCTGTTCCTGCACGGTTCGGGCACCGGCAAATCGTCGGAGGCGTTCGGCGACGTGGCGAACGCGATGGCGTCGGCCGGCATCACCACTCTCGTGCCGGACAAGCGGCTCGACAACTACACCATGCTGCACCGCGACTACGTGTCCAGCGCGCACGACTATGCGAAATCGCTGGAAATCCTGAGAAAATGGCCGGGCGTGAGCAGATCGGAAACCGGCATCTACGCCGAATCGGAAGGCACATGGATCGCCACCGTGCTGACGCAACAGCATCCGGATCTTGCCTTCGCCATCCTCACCTCTCCCCCGGTCGTTTCGGGCCGTCAGCAGATGACGCTCGCAGCCACCAATTATCTGACCGCCGCGGGCGCACCCGATGCCGTCAAGCAGCTTATTCCGCGCATCACCAGCCTTGGCACACAACGCATGGGACTCGCCTATGCGGATTTCGACGCGGCCAAATACCGCAGATCGCTCACCATGCCGCTACTCATCAACTATGGCGTCAAGGACACAGCCATGCCGGTCGAACAGGGCGTGCGGCTGCTGATCAAAGCCGCAAACCAGGCTGGCAATACGAATGTGACGCTGCGGTATTATGACGCGAACCATCAGCTTCGAACCGGTTCGAATCAGACGGTTCCGGGACTGCCGTTGGAACCGCATTACACGCACGATCTGGAGGATTGGATCAACGCGGTGACGAGCGGCACGGGTGCGAACGGCTGGGCAACGCCGATGATCGCCGGAACGCAGCCGAATCAGACGGTCGCGGCACCGCTGAAGACCCCGCCCGCGCTGGTGAAGTCGATGGGTGTGATTGTCGGCGCAATCGCGGTTTGCCTGCTCTGCGCGCTGCTGGCGATGTGCGGCGCGCCAATTCTGCTCATCGCCGGCTGGGTGCGCGAGCGCCGTGCGTCACGGCGGGTATCGCACGATTCGGCTTCGACGGAACCGGCGGAGCCAACGGATTCGACTTCAATGTTTTCAACGGATGCGACCACACCGACAGGTCCATCCACACAACCGAATGCGGCACGTCCAATCGCAATAACCGACCATCGATTCCCGGTCGGCATGCGCGTCGCACTAGCGCTCAACACCCTCCTTGCCGTCGGCACGACCGGCGTGTTCCTGGCGTATCTGGTCACCGTCATCATTGATGCGATCTCGTTGACCGACAATTCGGCGGTCGCTTGCCAAGAACTGGCATGCCATCGTCATGCTCACATGGCTGAGCCTTGTCGCGTTCGCCTGGCTGTTGGCGGAAATCATCGTGGACGCGTGCCGTCGTCATGCTAGGAATCGCGCGATTGCAAGCATAGATGACGATGCGGATATGAATAATGGCCACGATGCCGCAGCCGGAAGCCGATGCGATATAGGAAAAGATGGAAAAGCATGCATCGGATCCGGCCATGTCATCGTGGCCACGTGTGTGGTGGTGTCGGCGGCGCTATCGTTGGCGCTGCTGGCTTTCTGGGGACTGTTCTGCTGACTGGCGTTCCCGTCGGCGCAGACGCACCGCGGCGACGACGGCCCAGACCACGGAAATGATGAGCAGCAGCGCGCCGAGACCGCCGACCACGTAGAAGAACAGCGTCGAGGGATTCGGCATCCACCGCCATGCGCCGATGGGCAGCAGGCACAGCATTGGACATCAGGCCGATCAGGCAGAAGAACACGCCCAGCACGATGGTTCCGGTGCTTGGTCCGGACGGGCGGATTACCAGCTCGCCGTCCGTTTTGCCGATGCGCACTTGCTTGGAGGGGTCGACCGGCTCGGCTGATTTGGCTGGATCAGCCGATTTGACGGAACCGGTCGGACGTGCCGAACGGCCCGCAAAGCTTCCGCGCATGTCTTGTCCGGAGGTTTCCAGCGATTCGGCCTCGTCCTGCGATTCGAACTTCCTCTGCGCTTCCGGACCGCCGTCGAACGGCTTCTGGAACGATTCGGTCTTCGCCTCGCCCGGATCGTCGACGGCCGGCAGGGTTTCCGTGGGCTCGTCCGAGACCTCCGCGATTCCCATGACGTCGGTCAACGGCACTTCACGGGTTTTCTCGTCACTCATTTCGTTTCCTTTCCGCTGGCGCTTTTCCCGACGTTCTTTCCATCGACGCTGCCATGCGATTGGCCGCCCGTCGTTCCCACTGGCAGCTTGCTGTCGGACGTGTACTGCATGGTGACACTGCCGCCGACCGTTCCATCGACGTTGACATACAGATCCGGTTCCTCCGGAGCCTTGTCCGAATCGATCGACGGCCAATACCACTTGTTCTCGTAGATCGTTTTGAATGCCTTGTCGAGATCCGTGCCGGCATATACCGAATCCTGCGAATCGTTCTCCGTATCCGAACCGGCATCGCCCGCATCATCATCGCCGGAATCGTCGAAATCGGTGGTGCCGTTGAGCGCCGGAACGCCCTTGTTCACGCCATGATGGCCGAGTCCCGAATCATCGTTCTCATCGAGGGACAGGCCCATGAAGCCCGTGCCGTTGAAGAACGTAATCCCGTCCGGCCCTCCTATGTAATCCGTGACGTTGGTGTAGCCGTCGTCCGGATCGCTGACCGACCACTGGCATCCGTCCGGCAGCGTGACCACCACCTGGGCGTTCACCACCACCAGATTCAGCTTCCCTGTCGGACATGAGCTTTCGCCGTACGTGCCGTCGTTGAGCTTGACCTTGTGCTTGCCATGCGCTGCCGGATATCCGCTCAAATCGATGTCGAGCACATCGTTGGCGTAGTTCTTGCCGACCACCACCAGTCCCTGTTCGTATCGTTTCATCTGGCGTCGCTGGTGTCGCTCCATGTCACGATGCCGGAGACCGTCGTGCGGTGGTAGTCATTCGACATCATCCAATCGCGGCTTTCCCATGCCACCGCACTCGTGCAGAACGTCATCACCACGGCCATGAACGCCGCGCACCATGCCAGCGGATGCAGGCCGCCGGTGCGACGGCCCATGCAACCAAGCACGACGATCACCACGCCGATTCCCAGGCAGATGCCGCCGCAGCACAGTGTGGCGAGACGCAGCACGCGCAAGGCGTAATCCCAATCAACCGGCATCGTAATGGCGTACCAGCCAGATCCGGCGATCGCCAGCAATGCCAAGCCAAGCGTCACCAGTACCAGCAGCGGTCCGGCTGGCTTGCGGCGGGCGCGTTTCGACTGCGGCGCCGCCACCGTCGGCGGAGCGGTGAAGGTCGGCGGCACATTGGCCGTGGGCAAACGCTGCAGGCGGGTTCACCGGCTGCTGAAACGTCTGGTATAGCGATTGGACGGGACGCGCGTACTGCTGGTAGCCGGAAGGCGCGGGACACGTCGGGCTGCGGCATCGGCTGGCCTGGCATGCCGGGCATGTTTGCAGTGG
>ENA-OQCR01000029-OQCR01000029.1-human-gut-metagenome-genome-assembly--contig:-NODE-29-length-21451-cov-1.402739_pt1 | contig 21451 bp, 20 predicted proteins | sample MGYA00242763_ERZ504589 | MGnify/ENA primary metagenome ERZ504589 (study PRJEB26092, sample SAMD00036321) | human gut metagenome | host: Homo sapiens | study: EMG produced TPA metagenomics assembly of...
TTCGGGTGGTGTCGGAGGCTCGGTTTGGGTCGGTGGAACGGGCGGTGCAGGCGGAGCGGACAGCGCCGATGCTTCGTCGGCACCAGTCTCGGAGGCATCATTTTCAGCGGAGGTCTTGGCCTGTTCGTTCCGTTCGGTTTGCTCGGCCTGTTCCTGGTCGGCCATCTGTTCGAGGCTCAGTCCCTTGCCCCAGGTCAAGGTGGTCTCCACTGACGCGAAGGCCTCGCCGTAACGGCCGGTGCGTCCGGAATGCACGGATTTGGCAAGACGGGCGATGCCGTCGTTCCCCTGTCCGTCATGGACGGCAGCGGCGACCACATCCACGGCGTTCACCACGGTTTCGGCGCGCGTCGCGCCTTCCACGTCGACGGTGTCGTCAGGAGCGTTCGTTGAATCGATGGCGTTCTGTCGACGGTATTTCGCGTTCGGGTCGGAAGTGCCCAATGCTGGTGCGATTTCGACTCGACTTCGGCGTCCGGGAAATACAGCGCGGAATCGTAGGATCCCTGCTGCTCGTCGCGCACGATCTTGCCGGTGTGCAATTCGACCACGCGTTTGCGCATGGAGTTGACGATCTCCTCGTTGTGTGTGGCCATGACGATGGTGGTGCCGGTACGGTTGATGGCGTCCAACACTTCCATGATGCCCAGCGACGTGGTCGGGTCGAGGTTGCCCGTAGGCTCGTCGGCGAGCAGGATCTGAGGATGGTTCACATACGCCCTTGCGATGGCGACGCGTTGCGCTTCGCCGCCGGACAGCTCATGGGGGTAGTTGTTTTCCTTGCCTGTGAGCCCCACCGTCTGCAGTACTTTGGGCACCAGCGATTTGATGGTGGAACGGCTTGTGCCGATCACTTCAAGTGCGAAGGCGACGTTCTCCCATACCGTCTTGTTGTTGAGCAGCTTGTAATCCTGGAAGATAAAGCCGATCTGCCGGCGATAATGCGGCACCTGCCGTGCGGACAGGCGTCGCAGATCGTTGCCGGCGACGCGGATCTCGCCATCCGTGGCTTCCTCCTCGCGAAGCAGCAGGCTCAGCAAGGTGGTCTTGCCGGAACCGGACGCGCCCACAAGAAAGACGAAATCACCTCGATCGATGTCAAGATTGATGTCATCCAATGCGGGACGCGTGCCCTTTGGATAGACTTTGCTCACATGTTCAAGCGAGATCAGCGCCATCGTGTTTTCCCTCCGCCTATCGCTTAGGCTTCTTGTTCCTCGGCTGCCGCGCGACGCTGTTCGTGACGCCAGCGGATGCCGGCTTCGATGAACTCGTCGATGTCGCCGTCGAAGACAGCCTGGGTCTGCGAGGTCTCATACCCCGTGCGCAGGTCCTTGACCATCTGGTACGGATGCAGCACATACGAGCGCATCTGGTCGCCCCAGCTGGCCTTGATGTCTCCGGCGAGCTCCTTCTTCTTCTTGGCTTCCTCCTCGTGGCGCAGCACCAGCAGTCGGGACTGCAGCACGGCCATGGCGGCGGCGCGGTTCTGAATCTGAGAGCGTTCGTCCTGCATGGTCACCACGATGCCGGTCGGGATGTGGGTGATGCGCACCGCGGAATACGTGGTGTTCACGCCCTGTCCGCCAGGACCGGACGAGCAGTAGGTGTCGACGCGGATTTCGGAATCCGGCACGTCGATGTGATCGGTCGCTTCGACCAGCGGAACCACTTCCACGGCGGCGAAGCTGGTCTGACGGCGGCCCTGGTTGTCGAACGGGGAGATACGCACCAGACGGTGGGTGCCACCCTCCACGCTCAGTCGCCCGTATGCGTACGGGGCGTCCACCTGGAACGTGGCCGACTTGATGCCGGCTTCTTCCGCGTAGGAGGTGTCCATGACCTTGGCCTTGTATCCGTTGCGTTCCGCCCAACGCAGGTACATGCGCAGCAGCATCTGCGCGAAATCGGCCGCATCCACGCCGCCGGCGCCGGAACGGATCGTCACCACGGCGGAACGTTCGTCGTATTCGCCGTCAAGCAGCGTCTGGATCTCCATATCGTCGAGATCCTTTTGGATGCTTTCGACTTCGGCCTTCGCCTCGGCCAACGTGTCGGCGTCCTCTTCCTCCTGGCCAAGCTCGACCAGGGTCTCCACGTCCTCGATGCGCTGGTCGGCGGATGCCAGACGCTTGAGCTGCGACTGCACCGCGGACAGCTTGCTGGTCACTTTCTGTGCGTTTTCCGGATCGTCCCACAATCCGGGTTCGGCCGCTTTCACTTCAAGGTCCTTGGCCTCGGCGGTCAGTCGATCGACGTCGAGGGCCTTGGAAATGGACTCGTATTTGGCGCGCGCTTCGCTGATCGCCTCGGAGTAATCAAATTCTGCCATCGTTTACACCATACATTTCTATTACGTTCCTGACTATTCTGACATGGAGCCGTCCACGGCTCCCGCACAATCCATAAGGTTTTTCCACGTGCCCACATCCATTTCCCACATGGACGGACCGCGAACCTGTCCGCACGCATACGGGAAACCGGGGCCCGTTTCGGATCATACGGGCCCGAAGGCGTCAAAGCCCCGCGTAGATCGCAGGAATGACCAGACTCAGCAGCATCGCCGCGGCGATGACGATGCACACCGTGCGCACCATGGTGCGGCGACGGCGTTCTCGCTGCTCGCGTTCGTCCCTGTAGTCACTCATACGCGCCACTATACCGGCTCGCCCCTACTTAGCGTTTCTTGCGAAACGCCTCGAAAATCACTTGTGGTAAGGTTCTCCGGCGTTGATTTTGTATGCGCGATAGATCTGCTCCAGCAGAATCACCCGCATCAGCTGGTGCGGGAACGTCATTTTGGAAAAGCTCAGCAGGTAGTCGGCTCGTTTGAGAATCGCGGGGTCGAGTCCCAATGAGCCGCCGATGATGAGTTGGATATGGCTGGTGCCGTGGAGTCCGAGGTCGTTGATTTTCGCGGCGAGCTGTTCGCTGGTGAGCTGCTTGCCTTCGATGGCGAGGGCGATGACGAACGCGTCGTCACGAATATGTTTGGCGATGCGTTCGCCCTCTTTGGCCTTGATCTGCCGTTCGAGTCCGTCGCTGGCATGCTCCGGTGTCTTCTCGTCGGCCACTTCGACGATGCCGAGCTTGCAATACCGGCCCAGTCGTTTCGAATATTCCGCGATGGCGTCGCGCAGATACTTCTCTTTGACCTTGCCGACGGTGATCAGTGTGATTTTCACGAGTTTCCTCTTGCGGAGAGCGCGGATGACGCTCTCCGCCATTCCGTTTTCAGTTCTTGTGGAGTTTCTCGTTGAGCTCGATGCCGGTCTTGCGGTAGCGCGCCTCGATGCGGCCGGACACGGAGTTGCGGATGAACAGGATGTTGTCCTTGCCGGACAGTTCGGCGCCCTTGACGGTTTCGAGCGGTTCGCCGGCGGCGACCTTGGCCTTGTCGTAGATGGTGACCTTGGTGCCGGCGGTGACGTACAGGCCTGCTTCGACCACGCAGTTGTCTCCCAGGGAGATGCCGATGCCGGCGTTCGCGCCGAGCAGGGAGTGCTCGCCGATGGAGTTCTTGAGCTTGCCGCCGCCGGACAGGGTGCCCATGATGGACGCGCCGCCGCCGATGTCGGAGCCGTTGCCGACCACGACGCCTTGCGAGACGCGGCCTCGACCATGGAGACGCCGAGGGTGCCCGCATTGAAGTTCACGAAGCCGGCGTGCATGACGGTGGTGCCTTCGGACAGGTGCGCGCCCAGTCGCACGCGGTCGGCGTCGCCGATGCGCACGCCGGTCGGCACGACGTAGTCGACCATGCGGGGGAACTTGTCAATCGACAGCACGTTCACATCGACGTGCGGCGCCAACACGGCTCCGGACTGTCGGGTGGCGGCCATCACGTCAAGCTTGCGCAAAGCGAAATCGTCGACGGCGAACGGACCGTAGTTGGTCCACACCACGTTGTTGAGCTTGGCGAAAATGCCGTCGAGATTCAACGTGTTCGGCTTGGCCAGACGCATGCTCAGCAGGTGCAGACGCAGATAGGCGTCGGCGGCGTCCTCGATCGGCTCGTCCAGCTTGGACACGGTGAACACGGGCATGCGGCGCACGCCACGCGCGTCGGCCTCGTCATGCGCGATGGCGCGAAGTTGTGATTCGGACGCGAGGTTTCAGCCGGAGCCTCGCCCAACGTGAGTTCCGGATACACACGTCAAGGGTGTTGCCGGCCGCATCGATGCTTGCCAGACCCCAACCCCATGCGGTGCGCTGTTCAGTCATGTGTACGCTCCTTTGACCATGCCGGAGCCGTAGACCGGTTCCAGCGATTCGTTAGGTTCTTTCGTTCCTTGAAACACTGTAGCGGCAAGCCATGGCAGGCGCATGCGCACGTCCGAAACCGGAGCCGCGTGTCAATATCGTTCAGTGGCGCTGGTCCATCGGCACGTAATCGCGTTCCGTGTAGCCGGTGTACACCTGGCGCGGACGGCCGATCTTCGTGTTCGGGTCGGCGAGCATCTCACGGTACTGCGCGATCCAGCCGGGGATGCGGCCCAACGCGAACAGCGTGGTGAACATGGACGGATCGAAGCCGATCGCACGGTAGATCAGTCCCGTGTAGAAGTCGACGTTCGGATACAGATGACGAGACACGAAGTAATCGTCGCTCAATGCGATCTGCTCCAGTTCGGTGGCCACGTCGAACAGCGCGCGCTCGTCCGCCGGCAGCTTCAGCGTGTCGGTGCGTTCCATGATCTTCTGCAGATAGGTCTTGGCGATCGCCGCGCGCGGATCGTACGACTTGTACACGCGGTGGCCGAGGCCGGAGATGCGACGCCCGTTGGCCTTCGCGTCCTCCACGAATTCCTTGACGGTTTTGCCTGAATCGCGAATGGCTTTGAGCTGACGGAGCACCGCTTCATTCGCGCCACCATGCAATGGGCCCGACAGCGCGTTGATGCCCGCCGCAACCGCGGAATACAGGTTGGCGTGGGCGGAACCGGCGATACGTACCACGGAAGTGGAGCAGTTCTGCTCATGATCGGCATGAATGATCAGCAGGCGTCCGAGCGCGTGCACGTACAGCGGGTCGGAATCGAACGGCTCGTACGGCACCGCAAAGCACATGCGCAGGAAATCGTCGACATAGCCACGCGAGTAGTCCGGGTACAGCATCGGCTCATCGCGACGGCGGCGGAAGATGTAGCTGACGATGGTGCGCGCCTTGGCCATGATGATGGTCGCCGCTTCGTCCAGCTGGTCGGAATCATTGATGTCCGTGGTGTCCGGGTAGAACGTGGCGAGCGCGTTGACCGCGGATGCCATCACACTCATCGGATGCGCGGTGCGCGGGAAGGAGCCCATGAACGTACGGAAGTCCTCCCCCACCATCGTGCGGTGGTTGATGTCGGAGATGAAACGGTCGTACTGGTCCTTGTTCGGCAGTTCGCCGTGACGCAGCAGCCAAGCGACTTCAAGGAAGTCGGACTGCTCGCACAGCTGCTCGATCGGATAGCCGCGATAGCGCAGAATCGAGTTCTTGCCGTCGATGTACGTGATTTTCGATTCGCATTGCGCGGTGGTGAGGGAACCGGGGTCGAGTGTGACCCAGCCATCATTGCGCAGCGTGGACACCACGATGCCGTCCGCGCCCGCCGTGGCTTCGACCACCGGCAGGGTGAAGTCCTTGGATTCCACACTCAGATTGGCTGTGGCCATACTCGTTCGCTCCTTACCAGTTCAAAAAGTACCGCCCACTATATGGCATGCGCGTTTCGATATGTGGGTTCCGTCTCAAAACGGGCATGAAAAAACGGGCTGTGCGTAATCGCACAAGCCCGTTTTCATAAGGTTTTGGACTAGTCGCGGACGGTGAGGATCACCGGACCGTTTTCGGTGATGGCGATGGTGTGCTCGCTGTGTGCGCCACGGGAGCCGTCCTCGCTCTTCAGCGTCCAGCCGTCCTTCGGATCCTGGTAGATCTCGTCGGTGGTCTTGAGGAACCACGGTTCGATGGCGATGACCAGGCCCGGACGCAGCTTGTAGCCGTGATGCGCCTTGCCGTCGTTCGGCACGTGCGGATCGCCGTGCATGATATGGCCGACGCCGTGTCCGCCGAACTCCAGGTTGATCGGGTAGCCGTATTCGCGTGCCACGTCGCCGACGGCGCAGGAGACGTCGCCCAGACGATTGCCCGGCTGAGCGGCTTCGATGCCGGCCGCCAAAGCCTCTTCGGTGCACTTGATCAGGCGCAGATCCTCAGGATCCTTATGCTCGCCGACCACGAAGCTGATGGCGGAATCGGCAACCCAGCCATCGACGTTGATCGCCAGATCGAGGCTGACCAGATCGCCGTCCTTCAGGTTGTAGTCGTACGGAACGCCGTGCAGCACGGCGTCGTTCACGGACGTGCAGATGTAGTGCGCGAACGGACCGGTGCCGAAATCAGGCGCATAGTCGACGTAGCAGGACGAGGCGCCCTTGCGGTCCACGATGCGCTTGTGGACGAATTCGTCGATTTCCAACAGATTGGTGCCGACCTTGGTGAATTCCTTCAGGTCGCGCAGGATGCCGCCGACGAAGCGGCCTGCGGGCTTCATCGCTTCAATCTCTTTAGGGGTTTTCAGTTCGATCATGCCTTCAACCCTACTTCGCGGGCCATACACCGGCGAACGATGTTCTCCTTTCTGTATTCCACCTTGCGTTCCACCCGAATATTCGATTCGAATACACGATGTTGTCACCAAAGATGGATAGTGTGAAGCCATGAACAACACTTCGAATTCTTTGGTTTCGGGTATCGATCCGGCATCGTTCTCCGCCGTGACCGGCCCGTCTCAGGACTTGTTCCGCTTCGTCAACGGCCCGTGGGTCGACATGTACCGTCTTCCCGACGACCGTTCCCGGTATGGTTCCTTCGACAAGCTCGCCGAGGATGCGGAAAACCAGATCCGCGACATCCTTGAAGAGGATGATTGCCCAGCCGTCAAGTCGCGCGCTTTGTACCATAGTTTCCTTGACGTCGATGCCATCGACGCGGCCGGACTCGCCGCCATCGAAGACCAGTTGGCTTCCATCGACGAGGCCGAAGACAAGGCCGCGCTCACCCGCGCGCTTGGCGCCATGAACCCGACCGGCGGTCCAGACCTGATCGGCATCGCCGTTTACGGAGATCCGGGAGCGCCGGAGACCAATGTCGTGCACATCGAACAGGACGGTTTGGATCTGCCGGACGAGGCCTACTACAGGGAAGACCATTACGCGCCAATCCGTGAGGCGTATGTCGAGATGGTCGCCAAGCAGCTGAAGAACGCGCATCTTGCGGCCGATGACGAGGATGCCCATGCGCAGGCCAAGCGTTTCCTTGACGTGGAGACGCGCATCGCGGCGAACCATTGGGACAACGTGTCCACGCGCGATTCGGTGAAGACCTATAACCCGACGGATTACGCCGACCTGTGCGCCATGCTCGCCGATGTTGACCTGGACGCTTGGATCGACGCCTGGCAGAACGCTTACGACGCGACCACCGCGGCTGCCGTGCAGCCGTTGGATTTCCGCGGCTGTTTCAGCCACACGATCGTGCATGAGCCAAGCTTCCTCACCGGACTCAACGCGTTCTGGAAGGAAGCGTCGCTGGATGATCTCAAGCTGTGGGCCCGCGTGCATGTGGTGATCGGCTCCACATTGGAGCTTCCCCACGAATTCGACGAAACGAATTTCGACTTCTACGGCAAGACGCTGTCCGGGCAGAAGGAGCAGCGTGTGCGTTGGAAGCGTGGCGTCTCGCTGGTCAACGGCATCTGCGGCGAGGATGTCGGCCGCGAATACGTGAAGCGTCACTTCCCCGAAACCTCCAAGCAGCGTATGGAGCAGCTGGTCGGCAATCTCATCGACGCCTACCGTGTGTCCATCTCCAATTCCACTTGGCTTGGCGACGAGACCAAGGCCAAGGCATTGGAGAAGCTGTCCAAGTTCGTGCCGAAGATCGGCTACACGAACCATTGGCGTGACTATTCCGCGCTGGATGTGCGCGAGGACGCCGGCTTCGCCCAGAACATGCGTGCCGCGAACCTGTATGAGACCGGCTACCAGCTGGCCAAGGTGGGCAAGGCCGTCGACAAGGACGAATGGCTGATGAATCCGCAGACGGTGAACGCCTACTATGAGCCGTCCATGAACGTGATCGTGTTCCCGGCCGCCATTTTGCAGCCGCCGTTCTTCAACCCGGATGCCGAGGATGCCGCGAACTACGGCGGCATCGGCGCGGTGATCGGCCATGAGATCGGCCACGGTTTCGACGACCAGGGCTCGCAATACGACGGCGACGGCAAACTCAACGACTGGTGGACCGAAGAGGACAAGGCCAATTTCAAGGCGCTCACCCAGAAGCTCATCGACCAGTACAACGAGTTCGTGCCGACGCAGCTCGCCGAAAAGTATTCGGATGACCCGTCGAAGGCCCCTCATGTGAACGGCGCGTTGACCATCGGCGAGAACATCGGCGATTTGAGCGGTGTGAACATCGCTCTCAAGGCCTATGCGTTCGCTCTCGATGAAGCGGCCGGCCGCGGCAAGGATGGTTCCACGGAAGCCATCGAAGCCGCGCTTGCCGATGCTCCTGAAATCGACGGCTTCACCGGCCTGCAGCGTTTCTTCCTGAGCTACGCTTCGATTTGGCGCACTAAGAATCGCGACGAGTTGGCGGAGCAGTATCTGCAGATCGACCCGCACTCCCCCCGCCGAATGCCGTACGAACGGCATCGCCCGTAACGTGGACCTGTTCCACAAGGCGTTTGGCGTGCAGCCCGGCGACGGCATGTGGCTCGCACCGGAGCAACGCGTGCGCATCTGGTAACAGGCCATGCCAGCGATCGCATAAGCGTCAGGCAATCGTCAGAAGCCATCGCCGCCGAATTCCTCACGTAGGGGTTCGGCGGCGTTGCTATCCGTACCGGCCTGCGAGCCGCCTTGCTCGTCAACGCCGGAACTCTGCCCGTCCATCGCATTGACTGAAGTTTCGCCCCGCTGTTGGGCGGCTTGCACATATGGATCACGTCCTAAAGCCTGTCCAGGCTGCGCGTCTTGCTGGCCGGAATCGTTTTTCTTGGCGAGTTTGCGGAAGGTGGAGACACCGTAGCTCAAATCATGCCCCGCCGCATTCGCTTCCATGACGAGTTTCGACTGTTGCTTGCCGTTCTGGTCCACCCAGCTTTCCGCCGCCAGCACGCCGGTCACGATGACCGGTTCGCCTTTTTTGAACGATTGGCAGATGCTTTCGGAAAGGCCTCGATATGCCTTCACCGTGATCCATGTGGTGGGCAGGTCCTTCCACTGTTGCGTTCGGCCATCGAAATAATGTCTGGTGCTGGCCAGCCGGAATGAGCTGGCATGCGGCATGCTTCCCGATTGATTGCGTGGGCTGGCCGCCCACATATCCCGTGATGGTGAGGAGACCCTGCTGCTGCGCCATGTTCGGCCCTTTCTGTTTGACGAATGATGGACCGCGGAAAGCGCCGTTGACGGCACGGAAGCGACAGGCAGTGAGGTGGATTTATGGTGAGAGAGGGTAAACTGCATGCCCTTCCCGCATCTTCACGTTTCCGCGGTAAGACCACTATCGCCGAACGTTCCATCCGTCTGCAAGCCCAACCGGAGAATGTGGATAACTTGAGATCGTCGGGCGAGTCGTGGATTGTCGGTGGATAATTTCGACTTATCCACCGACATCCACAATCCTCATGTGCGTGAGATGCGCACGGTATTCCCCATGAAAAACAAAAAACGGAAGACCACCTGCTTGATGGTCTTCCGTTGCCGTATGTCGTTCGTCGGATCAAACCGACGCGCTACGGATTGCCGTATGTCACTTGAGCAGTGCAGCGACGCGGTCCGCGATCGCCTGCGCGGCGTCCGCGACCGGCACCGCTTCGGCGTTCTCACCGTTGCGGTCGCGCACTTCGATGGTGCCGTTGTTGACGGTGTCGCGGCCGGCGACGGCGATGATCGGCACGCCGATGAGTTCGGCGTCCTTGAACTTGACGCCCGGAGACACCTTCTTGCGGTCGTCGAAGATGACTTCGATGCCCTTGGCCTCAAGCTCACCGATCAGCTGTTCTGCGGCTTCGAACGCGGCCGCATCCTTGCCGGTGGCCACGACGTGCACCTGTGCCGGCGCGATGACTGCCGGCCACGCCAGACCCTTCTCGTCGTGATGGGTTTCGGCGATGCAGGCCATCACACGGGAGACGCCGATGCCGTAGGAGCCCATCCACACCGGAACGGTCTTGCCGTTCTGGTCGAGCACCTTCAGGCCGAGCGCGTTGGAATACTTGAGGCCCAGCTGGAACACCTGGCCGATTTCCACGCCGCGCTCGAAGCTCAGCGGGCCGGAACCGTCCGGGCTCATGTCGCCATGACGTACCTGCACGGCTTCGACGGTGCCGTCGGCCTCGAAATCGCGGCCGTACACCAAATCGTAGTAATCCACGTCCTGCTCGTCGGCGCCGGTGAACCATGCGGAACCGCGTGCCACGTGCGCGTCGATCAGGTAGCGCAGCGCGTCACCGGTCTCGGACGCGTTCTCGGCCTTCTTTCCGTCGCGTGCCTGCGGGCCAAGCGCCATCGGTCCGATGTAGCCCTTGACGAGTTCCGGATGCTTCTTCAGATCCTCGTCGGTGGCTTCCTCGATCTCGGCCGGGGTGAACTGCGCCTCAAGACGCTTCATGTCGACGGTACGGTCGCCCGGAACGCCTACGACCACGAGCTCGCGCCACGGCTCGTCGTGGTCTTCGTCCTGCGGATGCATGACGGCGATGACGACGTTCTTCAGAATGTCGGAGGCCTGCCAATCGCGGCCGTCGGAACGAGGATGGTTGGCGTTGGCGAATTCGACCATCTTGTCGATGGTGGCCGCGTCCGGGGTCGGGCGCTTTTCGGCTGCCGGCGTTGCGGTAAAGTCGATGGCTTCCGGTTCCGGAGTGGTCAGCGCCTCGACGTTCCAGGCCTTGCCGGACGGCGACTGGGCGAAGGTGTCCTCGCCGATCTCCATCGGAGCCAGGAACTCCTCGGATTCGAAGCCGCCCATCGGGCCGGCCATGGCGTGCACCGGCACGTACTTCAGGTCGAGACGGTTGAAGATGCGCTCGTATGCGCCGCGCTCGTCCATGTAGGCCTTGACGAGGCCTTCCTTGTCGAGGGTGAAGGAGTAGGCGTCCTTCATGATGAACTCGCGGCCGCGGATCAGGCCGGCGCGCGGACGGAACTCGTCGCGGTACTTGGTCTGGATCTGGTAGAGGGTCACCGGCAGGTCCTTGTAGGAGGAGTACAGGTCCTTGACCAGCAGGGTGAACATTTCCTCATGGGTCGGGGCCAGCAGGTAGTCGGCCTCGTGGCGGTCCTTCAGACGGAAGATGTTGTCGCCGTATTCCTCCCAGCGGTGGGTGGCCTCATACGGCTCGCGCGGCAGCAGTCCGGAGAAGTGGACTTCCTGGGCGTCGATGGACGCCATCTCCTCGCGGATGATGTTCTCGATCTTGTTCAGGACATTGAGGCCCAGCGGCAGCCAGGTCCAGATGCCCGGAGCGGCCTTGCGCAGGTAGCAGGCGCGCTGCAGCAGCTTGTCCGACACGACGTCGGCATCGGCGGGGTCCTCGCGCAGGGTGCGCAGGAACATGGTAGACATACGAAGTGCTTTGGTCATACGTTCCAAATTACTCAGGTAAGCCGACTTGGATGCGCCACACGTCCTCGAATCGCACACCAATACGCGAAAAACGTTATTTATAGAGTTATAAATAAGTCTAAAGCCGTTTCTATGATACTGGAATCAGCACCATATCGCTTCATAAGGAAAGGACGCAGCATGCGTCACGTCACCGCGCACATTTCGATTTGGAACAAACTCGGCTGGATCGGCATCATCTGCTATTTCGTCTTCGCGGCGGCAGCGCCGGAAGTGCTGACCGAAGGCAACCAATGGATCGTCCTGTGTCTGGCCGTATTGTGCGTCACGTTGATTTCCCTGCCATGGAAGAAGCCGTTCAATGCGATTGCGCTGGCCGGCATGGTGATATGGATCATCGTCACGCGGGCGATTCCAGGTCTTGAGTTCCGGCAGCGCAACCCGCTTTGGTTGCTCGTCGGACTGGCCTGCGTGATCGCCAGCTGTTGGGACCCCGATCCGGAAAGCGTCGAGGACGAAGTTGAGCTCGACCCGGATCTTGCGCGTTCCCTGCAGGCGATGGGCCGATATTTAGCAGCGGGTCAGAACAGCACGTCCTGCGCGAATTCGTCATCCTCACCGGCGGCCGGTTGCGGCATGCGGGCGCGGAATGCTCCGACACCGTCGGAGGCAAGCGTATCGGCGGCCTGAGCCGACTCCAATCGCAATTGTCCATCAAGACGGACCGCGTCCGGTGAGACCAGGAACATGCGCTCGTTGACGCCTTGCAGATACAGGCCGTCGAGCCCTTCCACTCGCGACAGCGCCACGTATCCCATGCCCGGCGCGAATGTGCGTCGCAAATCCATGACGGCACGATCGAGCGTCATGCCTTGCGATTTGTGGATGGTGATGGCCCACGCGCAGCGCAACGGCACCTGTTTGACCGTGGCGAGCACGGCATCGCCGTCCTGCATCTGCCAGGAATTCGGCTTCATGGTGACGATGTTGCCGTTTTCGAATTCGACGATCGGCCAGCCGCCCTGCGATTGCGTGGTGAATCCACGCACGGTGCCGAGCGACCCGTTGACGTACTGGTGGTCGGTGTCGTTGCGCACCGCCATCACGGCCGCGCCCGTTTTGAGGTACAAGCGTTCGGGAGCGAGCATGTTCTTTTTGAGCCGTTCCACCAGATTCGCCGCGCCCTCGGATTCGGCGAGGTATTCGTGCGGTTCCTCCTTGATTTCGAACAGGCGCAGGTCATTAAGCGCGTCGGCCTGCCTGTTGACGGGGAGCAGGTTCACCGCCTGCTGCCCGGGTTCCGGAATGGCCCCCAACCGGGTCAGCAGCACATTGCGGTCGCCATCGTCCACCGCGCCTTCGCGAATGTCGGTCAGCACGTTCAACAGCTGGCCGTCATCCTGACGATGCTGTTCGGTCAGATAGCAGACAACGGGGTTCAATTCGCGCCATACCAACGATTCGGTGACGAAACCTTCGGGATTGAGTCCGGCGCGCATGTACCGTTCGCGACTGGCCAGATATTCGGCGGACGGCGCGATCAGGTCGTTGTTGCGTCCCGATACCGAAACCGGCGGCAGCTGGAAAAAATCGCCGGACAACACCACCTGCAGCCCGCCGAACGGACGTTCGTCGCGGCGGATGATGCGGCAGATCCGGTCAACCATGTCGAACAGCCACGCGTGCAGCATGGAGACCTCGTCGATGATGAGGATGTCGGCTTCCTGCAGCTTGCGTTTGCGGCGTGTGCGAACGGTTTTAACCAGATTGTCGGTCAATGCCGTGGCCAAGCCGATGCCGCTCCAGGAATGGATGGTGGTGCCGTTGATATGCGTGGCAGCGATGCCCGTGGATGCGGTGACGGCCACGGATGCGCCGTCGGCACGCGCCTGCCGTATGAATTCGTTGAGCACGTAGGTTTTGCCGGCACCGGGCGCGCCCGTCAGGAACACGCTTGCGCCGGAACCCAGAATCGCAAGCGCCTCGGATTGCCTCATTACGCCACCTTCTTTACATCACCGCGCCCCATGCAACGAAATCGTCAGGCAACCAGCCTGTCCACAACCTTGAGCACACCGTGCTCGACGTTCGACGGTGCGATGTAGCGCGCGGCGGCCTCAAATCGGGGTGCGCGTTGCCCATGGCGAACGACCAGTCGCCCGCCTCAAGCATGAGCAGATCGTTGAGGTAGTCGCCGAACACCGCCGTCTGCGCGGGTGTGACGCCGAGCACGCGCTGCAACGCCTCGACGCCCTGCTTTTTTGTCGGTTTCGATGTTCATGATGTCCACCCACAGTTTGCCGGAGACGACCACCTGGTAGTCCGCGCGCAGATGTGTGAGCTTTTCGTTGGTGAATCGTTCGGAGCCGTCAAGGTCGAGGATCGCGAGTTTCAGAACGATTTCGGCGTCGCCGTCAGGGGTGTAGGCGGACGGTTCCTGCGCGAAGTCGAGCACTTCGTGCAGATCGTCCACGATGCTCAGCGCCGCGTAGTATTTGCCGACTTCATCAAGGAACGGCTTGTCGGAACGCTGCACGTATGCCGATTTGAGGCCACACACCACCAGTCCCACGTTATGCTCGCCGAAGGCAGCGGCGTCGGCGACCAGGTCGATGACGTGACGCGTGACGTCCAAATCGACGCCATGCACTTCCACGACTTTGCCGTCGAGCGCCACCACATTGCCGTTTTCCGCGATATAGGACAGTTCTCCCCCGTCGAGAATCTCCGCGGCTTTGTCGGCGAACATGTTGCGCAGCGTGGCGTATTGGCGTCCGGACGCGGGCACGAATTCGACGCCACGGCGTTTGAGCCGGGCGAGCATGGGCCAGAATCCGTCGGGGATTCGGCTTCGTTCGTCAAGTAACGTGCCGTCCATGTCGGCGACCACAAGGCGGATATCCTGCGGTTGGCCGATGGTGGTCCAATCAGCTGCGGTCATGCGGTTCCTCTCGCTGGAGTCGTGCTGTCAGTCCTTGTTGAGCAGGCTGGTTTCCTGGATTTCAGAGGCGATCGGCCTTCGCCTCCGCTTCGCTCGGACCGGGCACCGGGGCCATGAACGCCTTGCGGTAGTAACGCAGTTCGTCGAGCGATTCGATGATGTCGGCGAGCGCGCGGTGGCGCCGTTCTTCGGCGGACGGTTGAGGTAGACGGCCGGATACCAGCGGCGGGCGAGTTCCTTGAAGGTGCTCACGTCGATGGTGCGGTAGTGCAGGTTCTCCATGAGTTCCGGCATGTAGTGGTCAAGGAACTTCTTGTCGGAGCCGATGGTGTTGCCGGCGAGCAGCGGCTTGACGCCGGCCGGAGTGAATTTCCTGACGTATTCGATGACCTTGGCTTGCGCTTCGTCGAGGCTCAGACCGTGTTCCCATTCGTTGATCAGGCCGGAACGGGTGTGCATGGCGCGCACGAAGTCATTCATGTGGTCGACAGCCTTCTGACTGGGCTTGATCACATAGTCGACACCTTCGTCGAGCACGTTCAGGTCGAAGTCGGTCGGCACCACGGAAACCTCGACGAGCTCGTCGCCGCCGAAGATATCCAGGCCGGTCATCTCGCAGTCGATCCAGATCAGACGTGAGCCTCGGACGTGTATGTTTCGCCATCGTGTGCATCTACCATCGTTGCCTCTTTCGATTGGTCCGCGGTCGCGCCCTCTGCGCAGGCCGAACATATGAAGATACCGCAGTAGGTACGTCGGACCGTCATCGTTGGAAAACGGTCGTTGGAAACAGGAAAGCCGTCCGCGCCCAAATGGAGGGACGCGGACGGCTGGAGCGCGCTGCCGGTTCGATGGTTCAGCGCACGAGTGCGGTATCCGGCACGGACACCCTCAGATCGGGGCATCCTGCGTGCGGTCAATCGGCCAGTTTGAGCCAAGCGCTGGTATCTTGCGGCAGCTTGCCATCGTCGGTAAGCGGTCCTGATGTCAGCAGCACTTCGCCTTGCGGCAACGTGATCGGTTCTTCGCCGAAGTTGGTGATCGAGGCCCAGCCGTTGGCACGGCGGTACGCGATGGTGCCACCCGGGAAACCGTTGGCGCCGTCATGCGCCTTGCCGGGCTGGTCTTCCGGAAGCCATTCGAGACTCAGGTCGGTGGTCTGCAACTCATGTCGCAATGCCAGCACGCGGCGGTACAGGTTCAGCATGGAATCCGGGTCGGCCGATTCGACATCGACCGCGAAATCCTTGTACCACTTGGGTTGCGGCAGATGCGGCTCGGCCTTCGCGTCTGCCGGCGAGAATCCGAAGGAGCCGCCATGGCCGAACTCATCGTTCGGATCGTCCAGCTGCGGAGCGTCGGCCGCAACCCACGGCAGCGGCACACGGCAGCCGTCACGGCCTTTGGTGCTGGCGGAACGGGAGGTGCGCCATGCGGACGGATCCTCCAGCTCATCCCACGGAATGTCGGCCACTTCGAACAGGCCGAGTTCCTCGCCTTGATACACGTAGGCGGAGCCGGGCAGCGCCATCTCCATCATGATCGCAGCGCGGGCGCGCTTGGTGCCGAGCGCGCGGTCCTCCCGGTATGTGGTGCCGTCGCGCAGCAGCCAGTCGAGCGGCAGTCGATGGTATTCGCCGGTCGGCACCTGGGGCAGCGCGTAGCGGGTGGCATGGCGGACCACGTCATGGTTGCTCATCACCCAAGTGGCGGTGGAACCGGACCGTTCGGCGCTTTCCAGACCTTCCTCGATGGCGAGGTGCATGTCGTCGCGGATCCAATCCTTCTTGGCGAACTCGAAGTTGAAGATCTGGCCGAGATCGTCCGGGGAGGCGTACAGATGCTGGCGGCTTGGTCGGACCCACGCCTCAGCCACGGCGAACGCCGGCGGATCGTACTCGTTGAACACCTTGCGCCACTCGTGGTAGATGTCGTGCACTTCGTCGCGGTCGATCACCGGATGGGAGCCGTCTTCGGGCTGATCGTTGGTGCACCAGACCACATAATCGTCCAGATCATCGCGGTCGAGATCCTTGGCCAGGCCGTGCGCCACGTCCACGCGGAAGCCGTCGGCACCGTGGTCAAGCCAGAAACGCAGGGTTTTGATGGAATCGGCGCGCACGTCCTCGTTTTTCCAGTTCCAGTCCGGCTGTTCCTTGGTGAACATGTGCAGATACCATTGGCCGTCGGGCACGCGCGTCCATGCAGGGCCGCCGAAGTGGTTCTGCCAGTTGGTCGGCGGCTCGTCGCCGTTCGGTCCCTTGCCGTCGCGGAAGATGTAGCGGTCGCGTTCCGGCGAGCCGGGTTTCGCGGCCAACGCGGCCTTGAACCATTCGTGCAGGTTGGAGCTGTGGTTCGGCACGATGTCCACGACGATTTTGATGCCGTCGGCATGCGCTGGCTTTGGCGAGCGCGTCGAAATCGTCCATGGTGCCGAGTTTCGGATCGACGTTGCGGTAGTCGTCCACGTCATAGCCGCCGTCGGCCAGCTGGGACGGGTAGAACGGGCTCAGCCAGATGGCGTCGACGCCCAGTTCCTTCAGATATCCGATTTTCTCGGTGACGCCGGCGATCTGGCCGAGGCCCTCGCCGCGGGAATCCTTGAAGGAACGTGGATACACCTGGTAGACCACGGCCTGCTTCCACCACAGCGACGGATCGTTGACTTCGGTCATGTTGTCCCCTTTCATACAAACGCTTGTGCACCGTGCGCACGTATCACAACTCCGTACATAGAACGATTTTCGTTGATTTTCCTACGATGGTTATGTTGTGTTGTATAGCTTCGTTGCTGTTATCGCATTGCTTGACACAATCAATAATAACGCTTGTGCAAAAAAGCGCAAACCACAGGAGGCAGAACAAGGTGGCAGCACTTCAAAAAGCCAGCAATAACAACACCTGAAGCCATGCAAGCGTTTTTACAAAAGCAGCGTGTCGTGATAGAGTGAAGCAGTCGCGGGCAACCGACCGCCCGCATAGTCCACCCTAAGGAGCCATCCGACCATGCCACGAACCACCATCGCAGACGTAGCCAGGCAGCCGGAGTGTCCGTCTCCACCGTGTCCCGCGCGCTTCGCGGGCTCGACAGGGTCAGTCCCGAAACCAGGGAACGCATCGAGCAGGAGGCGAAGCGCCTGCATTTCTCCTTTTCGAAAAGCGCGTCGTCCCTGGCGTCCGGCAAAACCATGCGAGTCGCCGTGCTGCTGCCGAACGAAATCAGCAGCTGGTTCAACGCCCACGCCTTCGAGCATTTACGAGGTGATGTCGAGGCGGATACGACATCGTTCCTTACATCGTGTGGACGCAGGACGATTTGGATGTACGTTTTTCCAAAATCTTCGCAACCGCAACGTCGACGCGGTCATCGAGGCGTCATTTGACTTCGACGAGGCGAAGAAGCAGGTGCTTGGCGATCTGACCATTCCGGTGGTCGGCATGAACGCGCCGAGCACGCACGGTCTCGACGCCGGCATCGCCATCGACGACGAGGCTTCCATGGCGACGATTGTACGGTTCCTCAAATCGTTAGGGCATAAGACGCTCGCCTACATCGAACAGCCCATCAACACCACGCCGTTCGTCTGCTCCGACAGGCTGCGCAAGAAGGGATTCAGCGAAGCCTCACAAGCTTGCGGTTACGCGGATGAAGACATCATCGTCATGCCGTCACTATCCCATATCGATGCTCGCAGCGAGCAGGACATCTATTCCGGCATCGTCGCGCAGCTGCTCAGCGCTCCAAAGCAGCCGACCGCCATCTGCGTCTCCGTCGACGCCGTGGCCGCTCCCCTGCTGAAGGAGCTGCGGCGCATGGGATGGCGCGTGCCACAGGACGTGTCGCTGGTCGGATTCGATGATGACGACACCGCCACCGCATTGGATCTGACCACCATGCATCAGGATCCGGCGGAAATCGGCCGTATCGCTGCACGTAAGACGCTTGCGCTGCTCAATGGCGAGACGCTTGACGAGCCGTTCACCGTCATGCCGACGTCGCTGGTGCTGCGTGGCACCACGGAACGCGTAAGTTGACGTTCATACGGTGCCATCGGCATGGCTCAATTAACTAAACGTCACTAGACCAATAGCTGCCGAAAACGCACGAAACCCGTCCAGCGGCATTCCTGCCACCGGACGGGTTTCGTATTATCTAGCGTTTAGTCGCGTCGTATGCGTTTCGCGCGGTATTCGCCAATCACTGACGGCCGGAGTAGTTCGGCGCCTCGGCGGTCATGACGATGTCGTGCGGATGGGATTCGCGCAGGCCAGCGTCGGTGATGCGGATGAAGCGGCCACGTTCCGGCATTTCGGAGATGTTGTGCGCGCCAATGTAGAACATGGACTGGTGCAGGCCGCCGATCATCTGGTACAGCACGGCGTTGAGCGGTCCGCGGTACGGCACTTCGCCTTCGACGCCTTCCGGAACGACCTTGTCGTTGGAGGTGACGTCGGCCTGGAAGTAGCGATCCTTGGAGTAGGACTTCTTGCCACGCGGAGCCATGGCGCCGAGGGAGCCCATGCCACGGTACAGCTTGTACTGCTTGCCGTGCAGGAGCACCTTCTCGCCCGGAGCTTCCTCGCAGCCCGCGAGGGTGCCGCCGAGCATCACGGAGGAAGCGCCAGCCACGAGGGCCTTGGCGATGTCACCGGAGTAGTGGATGCCACCGTCGGCGATGCAGGGCACGCCAGCGGCACGGCAGCCTGGGCAGCCTCGTACACGGCGGTGAGCTGCGGGACACCGACACCGGCAACGATACGGGTGGTGCAGATAGAGCCGGGGCCAATACCGACCTTGACGGCGTCCGCGCCAGCCTCAATCATGGCCTGAGCACCGGAGCGGGTGCCGACGTTGCCGCCGATGATCTGCACGCCGTCGAAGGCGGAGTCGTGCTTCAGGCGGGAAATCATGTCGAGTGCCAGACGGGCCTCACCGTTGGCGGTGTCGACCACGAGCACGTCCACGCCGGCTTCCATCAGAGCGGAAGCACGGTTGTAGGCGTCGCCCAGGAAGCCGATGCCTGCGGCGACGCGCAGACGGCCCTGCTCATCCTTGGTGGCGTCCGGGTACTGCTCGGTCTTGACGAAGTCTTTGACGGTGATCAGACCGGTCAGGTGGCCTTCGGCGTCGACCAGCGGCAGCTTTTCGACCTTGTGCTTGGCCAGCAGGTCGTGCGCGTCCTCCTTGGAGATGTTGGACGGACCGGTGATGAGGTTCTCGCGGGTCATCACTTCGGAGACCTTCAAACGGTCGTAATCCTCGGATGCGATGAAGCGCATGTCGCGGTTGGTGATGATGCCGACGAGCTTGTTGTCCTTGTCCACGACCGGCAGACCGGAGATGTGGAAACGGCCGCACAGCTTGTCGAGGTCGGCCAGGGTCACGTCCGGGCTCACGGTGAGCGGATCGCTGATCATACCGGATTCGGAACGCTTGACGATGTCGACCTGGGCGGCCTGGTCGTCGATGGAAAGATTGCGGTGCAGCACGCCGATGCCGCCGTTACGGGCCATGGCGATGGCCATGTCGGACTCGGTGACGGTGTCCATCGCGGCGGAGATCGCCGGGACCTTCATCGTGATGTTGCGGGTGAGATGCGTGGTGGTGTCCACCTCGGACGGAATGACGTCCGTCTCGTTCGGCAGCAGCAGCACATCGTCATAGGCGAGGCCAAGCTGGGCGAAAACCGGAGGGAGTGGGGCGAACGTGGAATCTGCATTCATATCAGGAATTGTAGCCATAAACACACTATATGAACGTGTGCTGACTTACTGCGACACGGCTCGGAAAGCCGAAATTATCAATCTCAATAAAAGCTACTTATACCGTTTGGCAAAGCGTTTCATCATATTTTAGGCGGATGGTGCGGAGGCCTGACGCGTTGAAAAACGGTCAGCGTTCGCCGCGGGCATTGCCGCCGCGGGCGCGTCCGACCGACGCATGCTGAGCGTCCGATTCGGCCGGCCGCGTTCTCCTCACGGATCTCCGGAATGCGGTGCTTCAGATAGGGGTACATTGTGGCGACCGTCAGCAGCGCCGCCGCGATGAGGAAGCCGATCAGCACATACTGTGCCTTGAAGAACAGGATCATGATCGAACCGAACGAGATCAACGCGGCCCAACCCCACAGAATCAGCACCGCGCCCTGCACGGAATGTCCGATGCGCAGCATGCGGTGGTGCAGATGCATGCGGTCGGGGTGCATCGGCGACTGGCCTTTGCTCAAACGCCGCACGATGGCAAGGCACATGTCGAGAATCGGCAGGAACAGCACGAGCATCGGCAGCAGAATCGGCATGAACACCGGCAGGTAGATGCTGGCGTGGATGGATGCCGGGTCGAGACGGCCGGTCATGACGATCGACGCGCAGGTGATCAGGTAGCCAAGCAGCATGGAACCGGAGTCGCCCATGAACAGTTTGCGGGATGCCAGTTATGCAGGATGAAACCGACGCAGGTGCCGACCATGGCGATGTCGATCAGCGTTGCCATGGATGCGTATGACGGCGAGCTTCTTGCGATGATGTACGAATAGATGGCGAAGGCGATGCCGCCGATCGCGACGATGCCCGAAGCGAGGCCGTCAAGACCGTCCACGAAGTTGACCGCGTTGATGGACGCGACGATAAGGAACGCGGTGATGGCCATCGACAGGCTCGGCGACGCGGTGACGAGCGAGCCGAGAGGCAACGAGATGATCTGCAGGCCGCCCCAGGCCACAAACACGGAGATGAGCAGCTGACCGGCGAGTTTGAGCATCCAGTCAAGGTCCCACAAATCGTCGGCCATGCCCAGCAGCTGATCATGATGCGCCGGCTAGAATCACCCATGCCTGGATTGCGATTGGGCGAAACAGGCCTTCGGATGAAAGGGATGCGCGAGG
>ENA-OQCR01000030-OQCR01000030.1-human-gut-metagenome-genome-assembly--contig:-NODE-30-length-21322-cov-1.043548_pt1 | contig 21322 bp, 24 predicted proteins | sample MGYA00242763_ERZ504589 | MGnify/ENA primary metagenome ERZ504589 (study PRJEB26092, sample SAMD00036321) | human gut metagenome | host: Homo sapiens | study: EMG produced TPA metagenomics assembly of...
CACGACGGAGGGCGCCACTGGCGCCTCCTGTTCGTGCGGAACTCATTGAGAGGCAAGGCCCTGCGCTCGGCCCCTCGGTTCCGTGACGACTCGGCCGTTCGGGTCAGGCGGGCTGATAGGAAAGATGGTGACGGAGGCGCAAAATGCGCCTCCGCCTTTTGAATGTGATGAAAGTGTGGCGAAATGAGCTTAAAACTTCCGTAAATGTGATAAATGTCACGTTTTACCTAGGGTAAAATGTGGGAAATATCACGTTTACGGAAGATTCTTTGCGGGAGGTTCGGCCATGCAGCGAGATATCATTGCCAAGCTTAACGCTTGGAAAGCGTCAGAATATCGTAAGCCGCTTATCCTTAAGGGGGCGCGCCAGGTTGGAAAGACGTGGGCGCTTAAGGAGTTCGGTCGAACCTCGTACCGCAATTTTGTGTATCTGACGCTCGAGGAGCCGTCACCTGGGGTACAGAGCGAGTACGCTCAGTTTTCGAAGGTACGCGCGATCCTCGACGGATCATCTCAAATCTTTCCCTGGCACTTGGACAGCCTATCGAGCCCGGCGAAACGCTGCTTATTATTGATGAGATCCAGGATTGTCCTTCTGCAGTCGGCGCCCTTAAATACTTCTGTGACGAGGCCCCCGAGTATCACGTCGCATGCGCAGGGTCTTTGTTGGGCGTTCGCTTGTCCCGTGAGACCAGCGCTTTTCCGGTGGGAAAGGTCGAGTTCATGGAGATGCGCCCCATGAGCTTTTCCGAGTTTCTGAAAGCCGAGGGCGCTGCAAACTACGACGAATACCTTGGCGGCCTGGATCAGATCGAGACAGTGCCCGATTTCTTCCATGTCCGTCTCGTCGAGCATCTTCGTCGTTATTTTGCATGCGGCGGCATGCCAGAGGCTCTTGGCCGGTGGGTGGAGACGGGCGATATCGTTCAGGTCGATAAGGTGTTGTCTGATCTCTTGGATTCCTACGAGCGCGATTTTGCCAAGCATGGTGGCCGTGCGCAGTTCGCCAAGCTTTCGCAAATATGGAACTCGATTCCAGCTCAGTTGGCGCGCGAGAACAAAAGTTCGTTTGGGGTGCGGTGCGCGAGGGGGCTCGTGCTCGAGAATACGAGGATGCTCTGGAATGGCTTGCCGATGCTGGGCTCATCACGGCGGTTCGCCTTAATGCTGCCGGTGGTGTGCCGCTCTCTGCGTACGATGACCTCAAGGCATTTAAAGTCTACTGTCTTGATGTCGGCTTGCTGCGCCGCATGGCAAGGCTGGATGCGTCCGCTTTTGCCATCTCGGATGCGCTATTTTCGGAGTTCAAAGGTTCGTTCGCCGAGAACTATGTGCTTCAGGCATTACTTTCACAGTTAGATGCTGCTCCGCGTTATTGGGCAAACGAGAAGCCGAAGCACGAAGTCGATTTTTTGATTCAGGTCGGAAACGAAATCGTTCCCGTCGAGGTCAAATCGGGAGAGGTCGTTCATTCCAAGAGCCTTAAGTACTATGCCGACAAGCATGCGGAGACGACTCCATTGAGGGTCCGCTACTCACTTAAGAACCTAAAGCTCGACGACGGGGTGCTCAACATTCCGTTGTATTTGGCTGATCGATCTGTCCCTCTTATCAAAAAGGCGCTTGATTGTGCGCATCTTGACGTTTAGATCCCGGGTGATCTGACGGGCGGCGGCTAATTAATCGCTCCGTTACGGCCAGGGAGCTTGGGCCTTAGCGATGCTTGCTTCGCCAAGCCGTGGGTGTCATGCCGGTGTATTGCTTGAAGGCTTGGGCGAAGGCGGCCTGCTGAGGGTAGCCTAGACGCTCTGCCACCTGCGCTATCGTGAGCGCGCTATCTGCCAAAAGGTCCTGCGCTCGCTCCATACGGCGTCTGCGAATGTAGGCGCCCAGGGACTCGCCGGTTTGGGCCTTAAAGGTGGCGCATAGTTTGGAGCGGCTTGTGTAGAGCCTCTCGGCCACCTCGTTGATACCCACATGTCTGCCTTTGTCGAGCGTGCGCTCAATCATTGCCGTTGCTTCTTCGGCCATGGTTATGCTGACGCGTGTGTCTGCCGCCTGCCGCGCCTGCTTGTGGGCCGCGCGCGAACAGGCGAGCTCCGCGACCATGGTCTCCACGATGCCCTGCATATAGACGTGTCCGCCTACGGTTTGGGCACGGTCCTCGTTAATCCGGCGCAGCGTGTGATAGATGGCAGACGTCGCTTCCTCGTGCCATGGCTCGGCAAACGCCTCAAAGATTCCCGCGAACTCGGTGGGATAGCGGTGCTCCAGTTCGTCAAAATATCCAGGCAAAAAGAGCACCGAGCGCGAGTGATAAAGTTCCCCCGCAAACAGCGGGCTTAATTCCTCGCCACAGCTATCTTGGATAAAGCTGCAAACGGCATTGTTTGGCCACGGTCCATGCGATGGTTTGAGGTTCGCGGGCGTTATGCCAGTCTCGGGCATGCATGTAAGTGTGGGCGCGCTGACTTCGCTCACGCAGGCGTACGGGCTCGGGTGTGTATTCGGCCAGGTACATATCGTGCGTCGGGGTGATGAAATGCTCCATGACAATGCAGGCAGGGGAGAGAGGCATGATCCATGCGCGTCCGTGCGCCCGATCGTTTGCCACCTCGCCGGTAAAGACAGCGCCCTTGCCGGAAAGCTCCAGGCCAAACTGCTCAAACTGTGGTGCGTAGAGCTCAGTTATGTCGGTCGCAGCCCGATGCATTTTCAAAAGCGTCCCCTTCCTTTGCGAAAACGTCCACGCCTGGCTCGATTGTGTGCCTTGGCTAACATATCAATGATAAGTTGAGAACGGTTAACTCTCAAGCCGTTAGAAAGGAATCTCATGGCAAAGGGATCAAAAAGGGAAGGTGGAGGCATCGGCGAGTTGCTCGCGTATGCCGGTGACCGCAAATTCCTAACGTATTTGGGCATGGCGCTCTCGGCGCTCTCGCAGCTGCTGAGCTTTGGCCCGTACGTGTGCATTTGGCTTGTCGCGCGCGATCTGATCGCCGTGGCGCCTAACTGGAGCGAAGCCTGCGACATCGCGATGTATGGCTGGTGGGCCGTGGGTTTTGCCCTGGCAAGCATCGTAGCTTATTTCGTGGGGCTCATGTGCACGCATCTGTCCGCGTTTCGCTGTGCGTCCAATATCCGCAAGACTACGAGCGAGCACCTGCTTAAGCTGCCGCTTGGCTACTTTGACACGCACGCCACCGGTGAGCTGCGTCGTGTTGTAGACGGATGTGCCGCCTCCACCGAGACTTTGCTCGCACACATGCTGCCCGATATCGCAGGCGCCGCCGCCATGGTCGTGGGCCTGCTCGTATTGCTTTTCGCCCTCGATTGGCGCTTGGGCGCGGCATGCCTCATCTCGGTGGCCATTTCGTTTGGCGCCATGGCCACCATGATGAGCGGCAAAGGCGCCGAGTTCATGAAGGCCTACATGGGAGCGCTGGTCAAGATGAACAAGACCGGCACCGAATACGTACGCGGTATTCCCGTGGTCAAGGTGTTTCAGCAGACGGTCTACTCCTTTAAGGCTTTCCACGATGCGATCGCCGAATACGCCGACATGGCACAAAACTATGCGGGCACGTTCTGCCGAGGTCCGCAGGTACTCAACCTTACCGCGCTCAATGGTCTTGTGGCATTCCTGTTGCCCGTGGCGTTGCTGTTGGCGCCGGGCGAGACGGACTTCGCACATTTTATGGCCAACTTCACGTTTTACGCGATATTTTCGGCCGTGGTACCGACGGCCCTGACCAAGCTCATGTTTGTGGGCGAGGCCTCTCAGATGAGTGCCGATTCGCTGGCTCGTATTCGAAGTATCATGGATTCCAAGCAGCTCTCCGTGCCCGCCCAACTCAAGCACCCTGCCGGCGGCGAAGTGCGATTTGAGGACGTAAGCTTTACGTACGAGGGTGCCGAAGCACCTGCCGTTAGCCATGTAAGTTTCAGTGTTCCCGCTGGTAGCACCCTCGCCCTAGTGGGTCCTTCGGGCGGCGGCAAGTCAACCTGCGCAAGCCTGATTCCTCGTTTTTGGGATGTCTCTTCGGGCCGAGTGCTTGTAGGCGGTGTGGACGTTTGCGATATGGATCCGCACGAGCTTATGGACCAGGTCGCTTTCGTGTTCCAGACTAACCAGCTGTTCCGGCAAACACTTGCCGATAATGTGCGCGCCTCCAAGCCTACGGCCACTGACGACGAAGTGCGTGCGGCCCTCTCCGCAGCTCAGTGCGACGACATTGTGGCCAAGCTCCCGCAGGGCATCAATACCATGCTCGGTGCCGGCGGAGCATATCTTTCGGGCGGCGAGGTCCAGCGCGTGGCGCTCGCCCGCGCGATCCTTAAAGACGCGCCTATCGTGGTGCTCGATGAGGCCACGGCGTTTGCCGACCCCGAGAACGAGGCGCTCATCCAGCGCTGCCTTAGCAGCTGGCGGCGGTCGCACGGTCATTATGATTGCTCATCGACTCTCGACTGTAGTGGGCGCAGATCAAATCGTGGTGCTCAACCAGGGCAGGGTGCAGGAGTCGGGTACTCATGCCGAGTTGCTGTCCCAAGAGGGTTTGTATGCCAAGATGTGGGCCGAATACGAACAGGCCGCGAGCTGGAAAATCACTGCAGCGACCGCGGATGCCGCCGTCACGAAGGGAGGCGAGGCCTAAATGTTCGCCTCATTCCAAAAGAAGTATTTCCTATCCGATAAAGGCGTCGCCGGCGTAAAGCGCGGCATTTTCTGGACCACGCTCACCAATCTTATTACCATGGCCGGCATGGGCTTTTTATTCCTGGTCATGGCCGGTTTTGTCGAACATCTCGCCACTGGCGCTGACCTGCCGGATGCCCTGCCGATCGTGGGCGGCCTCCTGGTCTTTTTCGTGTTGCTCTTTGCCTCTAACTGGCAACAGTATTACTACACCTACTGCATCTTTTACGAGGAGTGCGGCAAGCAGCGTATGGAGATCGCCGAACGCTTGCGCAAACTGCCGCTGTCGTTTTTCGGTCGTCGTGATCTGGCCGATTTAACCGAGACCATCATGGGCGATGTCCAGACCATGGAACATGCCTACAGCCACGTGTTGGGAGAGCTTTGGGGCGCCATTATCGCAAGCGCTATTGTGTTCGCAGCATCGCTGTTCTTTTGCTGGCAGTTGGCGATCACGGCGTTCTGGAGCGTTCCCGTGGCCTTTGCCGTGCTGTATTTGACGCGCGGCCCCATGGTCCCGGTGTTCGACCGTGTTCGCGCCGAGAAGGTCAAAGTCACCGAGGCGATCCAGGAGACGCTCGATTGTGTGCGCGAGATCCGCGCTACCAACCAGGAGGCCTATTATCTTGAGGGACTCGGTGCCGTGATCGATGACGAGGAGCGCGAGACCACTAAGGGAGAACTCGTTAACGGGCTTTTGGTCAACTCTGCCTTTGTCATTTTGCGTCTGGGGGTCGCTTCCACGCTGGTAACGGGTGCCGCGATGGTTGCCTCGGGGCGGGTCGACTTTTTGGTGATGTTTGCCTTCTTGCTTATGGTGAGCCGTATCTATGCGCCCTTTGACCAGGCGTTAATGTTAATGTCCGAGCTGTTTGCCGCCGAGTCGTCTGCCAAGCGCATGCGTTCCATCATGGAAGAGCCTGTGGCGCGGGGCAGCGAGAAATTTGAGCCCGCGGGTCACGATGTGGTGTTCGATCACGTGGCATTTGGCTATGGTGCGGGCGAGGACGGCCGCGCCGGCGAGAAAGTTCTTACCGATGTGAGCTTTACCGCCAAGGAAGGCGAAGTTACGGCGCTGGTCGGTCCTTCGGGTTCCGGTAAGTCTACGGTGAGCCGCCTGGCCGCGCGCTTTTGGGATGCCACTGCGGGCAAGGTTACCGTGGGCGGTGTGGATGTTGCGGGCGTCGATCCCGAGGTACTCCTGCGCGACTACGCTATCGTGTTCCAAGACGTGCTGCTCTTTGACGACACGGTGATGGGAAACATCCGCCTCGGGCGTCGTGATGCCACCGATGAGGAAGTGCTTGCGGCCGCGCGTGCCGCCAACTGCGACGAGTTTGTGTGCCGCATGCCGCAGGGCTACGACACCATGATCGGCGAGAACGGCTCCAAGCTGTCCGGTGGCGAGCGCCAGCGCATCTCCATCGCCCGCGCGCTGCTCAAAGACGCACCCATCGTGCTGTTGGACGAGGCGACGGCAAGCTTGGATGTGGAGAACGAGACCGTGGTACAGCAGGCACTCTCCCGTCTGCTTGCAGGTAAGACGGTTATCGTTATTGCCCACCGTATGCGTACGGTGGAAAATGCCGACAAAATCGTTGTGCTCAAGAATGGAGTGGTTGCCGAACAGGGCACCCCGGCGCAGCTCAAGGCGGCAGGTGGAGAATTCGCCCGCATGGTTGCGCTGCAAAAGGAGGCGGCGGACTGGCAGCTGTAGGAATATGACAAAGGGGCAGTCCCTTTGTCATATTGAGTTCACCCCCATAGTTTCCAAAAAGTTAACCATTGTTGAACTTAATAGTTAGATAAACTAAACTATTTTCCAAAAGTGTGCTCGAGCAAACTTGTTTACTCGGGTGCTGAGGCACCGTGCCGCGTCCAATGCGGCAAAAGGGAGAAACAACATGAAGAAGTCGACGTTCAATACCCTGCTTGTCGGTGGCGGTTTTCTGCTTGGCACGGCCGGCATCAAGCTGCTTACCAGCGCTCCGGTCAAGAATGCCTGCGTGCAGGGCATCGCGTGCGGTATGCGCGTCAAGAACTGCTACCAGGACATGGTCGAGCAGGCCAAGGCCAATGTCGATGACATGGTTGCGAGCTGCTACATCACCCAGAGCGAGGCCGCTGCTGACGAGGCAGCCGAGTAACGCTCCCAGGCACAAGCTATGAGATTCTCGATTATTAGCGAGATCCCCGGCAGGACCGCCCTCAGTTGGCTGGGTCCTGTGCCAGAGAGTGATCTCGATGCGCTTCTTAAGCTCAGCGGCGACATCGACGGCGTGCACAAGGTGCGCGTTTACGGCCGTATTGGCCAGATGGCGCTCGAATATGATGAGCAGTGTCGTGCGGGCGTGCTCGACGCTTTGTGTGCGCTCGATGCCCAGGCCATTGCCGACGCAAAGACGGGTTATGTGATGCAGCTTGAGCCACGCAAGCACAAGCTCGTCATGGATCTTGCCACACTTATCGGCGCCCACTACGCGCGCCGCTGGTTCTTGCCGACGCCTCTGCGTGCGGTGTTTGTCGTGGCCGGTTACATGGCATTTTTGCGCGCTGCCTTCATGAGCTGGCGCAGCCGCGCCTAACCGTTCCTGTGCTTGACGCTTCGGCCATCGGCATTTCGTTCGTCAAACGTGATGTCGACACCGCGGGCCAGACGATGTTCCTGCTCAACGTGGGTGAGCTGCTCGAGGACTACACCCGCGCCATGAGCGAAAACGAACTCATCAACTCGCTGCTCGATGTGCCCGACAAGGCGCAAAAGGTCGTCGGCGACACCGAGGTAAGCGTTGCCGCCACCGAGCTTGAACCCGGCGATTTGGTCGCCGTGCGCACCGGCATGTCTATCTGTATCGACGGCGTGGTCGAGCAGGGGAGCGCTATGGTCAACCAGGCGACCCTGACCGGCGAACCGCTGGCCGTCGAGCGCAGCGTGGGCGACGACGTGTTCGCCGGCACCGTTGTGGAAGATGGCAGCATCTTGGTGCGTGTGCGCGCCAACACGGCTCAGACCAAGCTCCGCTCGATCGTCTCGCTCGTGCAGACGGCCGACTCGCTCAAGTCCGAGGGTCAGTCGCACATGGAGGACCTCGCCAACAAGATCGTCCCATGGAACTTCCTGCTCGCGGGCCTGGTTGCGCTCACCACGCGCAGCCTCATCAAGACCTCAGCGGCGCTGATGGTCGACTACTCGTGCGCACTCAAACTCACGGGTTCCGTCGCCGTCATGACTGCCATGAGCGATGCTGCCAAGATGGGCGTCATGGTCAAGGGTGCGAAGTACTTTGAGTCGTTTGCCAAGGCCGACACCATTGTGTTTGATAAGACCGGCACGCTCACCGAGGCACAGCCGCGTCTTGCCTGCGTGCTGACGACTGATGGCTGGAGCGAGGACGAGGTCCTGCGCCTTTCCGCTTGCTTGGAGGAGCATTTCCCGCATCCGGTTGCACGCGCCGTGGTCAATGCGGCGCGCGAACGCGGGCTCGAGCACCGCGAGCGTCACGCTGCTGTCGAGTACATCGTGGCGCACGGCATCGCTTCGTCCATCGAAGGGCGTCGCGCCATCATCGGCTCCGCTCACTTTGTATTCGAGGATGAGGGCGCGCAGCTCGAATCCGACATCAAGGAGCGCATCGAGTCCCAGATGCAGGGCTTGTCGCCGCTGTACCTGGCGGTCGACGGCACGGTCGTGGGCGTGCTTGGTATCGAGGACCCGCTCAAGGCCGGGGTCCGTGAAGCCATCGCCGATCTGCATGCGCTGGGCGTTAAGCATGTCGTTATGCTCACTGGCGATTCGGAGCGCACGGCCGAGCGCATTGCGCGCGAGGCGGGTGTCGACGAGTTTAAGGCCGAACTGCTGCCCGAGGACAAGTACGCCTATGTGGAGCGCATTAAGAGCGAGGGGCGCCATGTTGCCATGGTGGGCGACGGCGTCAACGATTCGCCGGCGCTCGGTTTGGCCGACGTGGGCTTGGCGATGGGTGGCGGAAGTGACATCGCCAAGGAGGTCGCCGATATCATCCTGACCGATACGGATCTTGCCGCGATCGTGCGCCTGCGCCGCATGAGCCAGGGGCTTATCGACCGTCTGACGAGTTCGTATTCCAAGGTGATGCTCACCAACTCGGCGCTCCTGGCGCTGGGCATTACCGGCATGATCACTCCGCAGACGTCGTCACTGCTGCACAACGGCTCGACGATTGCCTACAGCCTGGGCAACGCGAAGGCATATCTGCGTTAGCAGGCGTGTTCGCCCACGTTATCTGGCCTGCGCCCAGACGGCATCGGTGCCGTCTGGGCGCAGGCCTTTTGCATTTGACCATTTGCTAGCTCCTCTATATAGTGTTGCTAGCGGTGTTAGCAATTGAAGGGAGCGGGATCAACGTGGGTGCTGTTAGCGGCATGGCGCAGGTGAACGTTCGCGTGGATCGCCAGGTCAAGAACCGTGCCGAGGAAGCGCTGCGGCTTTCGGGCGGGTCACTGCCCGAGCTCATCAAAAAGGTGGTGGCCAAGGTCGCGCAGGGTGGCGGGCAGTGCGAGGAGGTGCTTGCGGCTGTCGACGACCGGCACCAGGCCGTCGCGCCCGATACTCCGTTTGCCGCGTCGTGGGCAGCGGCAGACCGGCTTTATGCAGATTTGGGTATCGCTGCGTCGCCCGTATCCGACGATCGCGGTTGGGACACAATCTATTCTGAAGCCATGGACGAGCGCTATCGCCAAAAGGGGATGATCCTGTGAGCAGGGCTCCCCTCAAAATAATGGTGGATGCCAACGTATGGTTGATTCGTTTTGCGCCGACCATGCCGAGTCGTTTGCCGCGCGTGCGTTTATTGGGCAGGCGACGGAGACGGGGGCGTTGCTGTTCTTTCCGGTCCATATCGCCAAGGACGTACTGTACGTTGTCCAACACGAGCTGAAGCGTAGCGTTCTTGCCAGCGGGGGAGCACTCGACGAGGCGTCTGCCCGTGCAATTGGCGATGCGGCGTTGGCGTTTGTTCGGAATATGACCGAAAACGCTACGGCCGTGGGCGCTGATGCATCGGACCTTTGGCTGGCCGACAAATATCTGACGCTCCATCGCGATTACGAGGACAACTTGGTGCTCGCCGCATGCAAACGCGCCCAGGTTGATTACTTGGTGACCAACGATCGCAAACTGCTCGAACATGCCGATCTTGCAGCAAAGACACCTCGTCAAATGATGCCGATTCTTGCTTTGGCCGAACGCAGCGGCGCGGCTATCGGTTGACGCGAACTGTTTGCGGGTCTCTTGGACGACGATGCGCCAAGGGGCCCGCGTCTGCTATTTACAAAAGCTCGGCCTTAATGGTGGGACTTTCTGCGAGCTGCTCGGCTGCCTTTTCGTCGGAATCGTTTAGCGCTGCCAGGCTGCGGTAGACCCACTCGTTGACCTGGGTGTTCTTGACGCCTGCGGTCTGCATAAGGGTGCCTGCCTCGCGGATTGCTGCGAACAGATCGGCTTTGGGACCTGCGAGCTCGACCTCGATGCCGTGGTGGGCGGCCACGCCGCGGTTCTCGCTCACGTGGTCGATAAAGCTCTCGACGGTCTCAAGCTGCTGGGCGAGAGCTGCATTATCGTCGGCGTCCAGCGCAACGAGTGCGTTCGATACCGTGAGGGCGGGATGTCCGCAGGGGACAAAGCCTTCGATGACATCCATAGCTTCGGTAATGGTTGAGCCCAGGCCTGCGAGGGCATTGACGAGTTGCTGCTTGGTATCCATAACGGTCCTTTCGACGGGTCAATTTCGCTTGGCGAAAATATACGTGACGCGATCGGTAGCAAAAGTGCGAAGTGCGGCGCACATTGGGGTCTTCACAGCTCGTGCATAGAACAGCTGTCCGCTTTCAGAACGTGGTAAGATAACACTCCACAAGCGGGGCTCGCCCCGCATGTTCCTTGAAAAGTCGACGGGTGTTGGGCGCTCGTGCCCAATGCCATCCAGACTTTCCCGACATTCGGGGGCGACTGGTTTCGACACGATAGCTCTGAGAGAGGAAGCAAGCCGAGGTCTCCTCGCCTCGTTAAACAGGGGTACCGTCAAATTGAATTGACAACAACTCTTCTTTTGAGCCTATGGCTCTCGCTGCTTAGTTTATAGCGGCGCGTCAACCCGGTGATTTCCCCGACACCGGCGCGACGTCATTTTAGGGGAATGCTCCTGCGCACGTAATCGGTATGGCGCAGGCTAAGACCGAACCGGTTAGGACGCCGCGAGCGTGTCGCTGCGCGCAAAGCGTCCGAGACTAAACCAGCGACTGAGCTTGGAGATGCCAATCAGGGGGGCTTTCGTGGACCGGAGTTCGATTCTCCGCGCCTCCACCATAAGCAACAGAACAGGTAGATATTCATATCTACCTGTCTTTTTATTTCTAGTCCGTACCGCGGAGAATCGAACTCTGTGCAGGGCGCGAGCGTTAAACAAACGCGGAGCGTTTGTAGCGAGTGGGCGAGGACGCCGGCAGGCGGCCGAAGCCGGTGCGGGTTCGCGAAGCGAACGCGCGGATTCTCCGCGCAATCTATCAGCCCAATATGGATGCGATGTTCATCGAATTTCAGCTGGCCATGCCCCGCGCCAACGCAAGCCCCAAACCGCGGAGAATCGAACTCTATGCAGGGCGCGGGCGTAAAGAAAACGTCGCAGCAGCGCAGGTGGGACGCGCTTTCCCAATGGCGGCCCAGGCGGAAAGCACGTCCCGGAACCGCATTCAGACTGGGACGTAGTTTCCGGATGGCGCCTCAAGCGGAAACTGCGACCCGGAATCGAGCCGTAGAGTGGGATATGCTTTCCCAATGGCAGCTCAAGCGGAAAGTACATCCCGGAATCCTCGTTCGGAATGGGATGCAGTTTCCAAATGAATGGCTAGCGGAAAGTTCATCCCGGAATCCGCGCTCAGAACGGGACGCGCTTTCCCAGCGGCGGTCCAAGCGGAAAGCGCATCCCGGAATCCCGCCTCAAACTGGGACACACTTTCCGCTTCACCTGCCGCCTCGAAAAACCTGCGCGCTCGCCATCCCAAAACTGGGTAGAAGAAAGCCAAAACGCAATCGCAGGAGGTCAATATGACTGCAGAAGATAAGGCAAAGAACGCTGGCAAGGTCGCGCTCGTCCTGGAGGGCGGCAGCTTCCGCGGGCAATTTACCGCAGGCGTGCTCGACGTCCTCATGGAGGCTGGCGTCGAGATTCCGGCGGTATATGGCGTATCGGCCGGCGCCCTCAACGGCGTGAACTACAAGTCGCACCAGATCGGCCGTGCCAACCGCATCAACCTGGCTTTCTGCAATGACAATCGCTTCATGGGCGCCGCATCGTTTGCGTCCACGGGTTCCATCGTGGGTTACGACTTTATCTTCAACGATGTCCAGGATCGCCTGGATCCCTTTGACAACGAGACGTTCGACGCGAGCCCCATCGAGATGTACGCCGTCGCGACGGACATGCTCTTTGGAACTGCCACGTACCTGCCGGTCAAAAGCGCCGTACTTGACCTCGACGCCGTGCGCGCATCGACGTCGCTGCCGCTGGTGACGCCGCCGGTCGAGATCGATGGGCACAAATACGTCGACGGCGGCGTAGCCGATTCGGTCCCTATCGAGCACGTGCTGGAGGAGGCGGGCTTCGATCGCGCGGTCGTCATCGTTACGCAGGACCGCTCGTACGAGAAAAAGCCCTACGAGTTTATGCCCGCCGCGCGCGCCCGCTATGCCGACTACCCCTATCTGCTTGAGGCTATCGAGACGCGCCACGACCGTTACAACATGCAGCGCATGCACCTGTGGAAGTATGAGCGCGAGGGCCGTGCGCTGGTCGTCGCTCCGCAAAAGCCGGTCGAGGTCGGCCACGTTGAGCACGATCCGGCAAAGCTTCTGGACCTGTATATCCAGGGCCGTCAGGAGGCAAAGCGCCTGCTCGCGGAAATCCAAGAGTTCGTTGAACGCTAGCGACGGCGAACCCTCAAAAAATGACAACAGCTAAAGAGCTGGAAAAATCACGGCTCGTGGATGACATGTGCAGAAACTCTGGTCGGAGCCAAAATACCTGTTGACTCGTACGGCGAGCGGGGTAATATGGACGGGGTTACTTGCAGAGCCCCGTGAATCTCTGTAACAACACGTACTGTACATGGAGGAGTCTAAGTGATTTCGAAATCGACTCACTACGCCAAGCAGGGCGAGGTCCAGCGCAACTGGGTTCTCGTCGACGCCGATGGTGCTGTCCTGGGCCGTCTTGCCACCCAGATCGCAATGATCCTGCGCGGTAAGAACAAGCCCCAGTTCACGCCCAACAGCGACTGCGGCGACTTCGTTGTCGTCATCAACGCCGATAAGGTCCAGCTTACCGGTAACAAGGCCGACACGAAGACCTATTATCGCCACAGCGGCTACAACGGCGGCCTCAAGGCTGAGAGCTTCCGCCAGGCTATGGAGAAGCACCCGGAGAAGGTCATCGAGCGCGCCGTTCGCGGTATGCTGCCCAAGACCACCCTCGGCCGTGCCCAGATGACCAAGCTTAAGGTCTACGCTGGTGCCGAGCATCCGCATGCTGCCCAGAACCCCACGAAGATTGAGCTGGAGGCTTAAAGATGGCTGAGAACACCGTTGTCTACCAGGGTACCGGCCGTCGTAAGAACGCCGTCGCCCGCGTCCGTCTCGTCCCCGGCACCGGCAAGGTGACCATCAACAAGCGTGACGCCGAGCAGTATTTCGGCCGTCATCAGCTCGTTGAGAACGCCCTTGCTCCCTTCAAGGTGACCGACACCGCCGGTCAGTTCGACGTTATCGCTCTGTGCGATGGCGGCGGCATCTCCGGTCAGTCCGGCGCTCTGCGCCTGGGCATCGCTCGCGCTCTTCTGAACGCTGGCGACTACCGTGCTGACCTCAAGAAGGCCGGTTTCCTTACGCGCGATGCTCGCGTGGTCGAGCGCAAGAAGTACGGCCTCAAGAAGGCCCGCCGCGCTCCCCAGTTCTCCAAGCGCTAAGGTTTTATCTCCTTTCGAGATACAATGTACAAGCGGGGCCTGCCGATTCCTCGGCGGGTCCCGCTTTTCTTTTTCGACTAGGGTGGGCGGTTGCATATCGCCTGCTAGGGAAGGAGCGATCCTATGCCCCAGAACATCTTCGGTACCGACGGCGTCCGTGGCGTCGCCAACGCCGATCTTTCGTGCGACCTCGCGTTTCGTCTGGGTCGCGCGGCGACCAAGTTTCTTGGTCCGGATATCTGCATCGGCCGCGACACGCGTCTTTCGGGCACCATGCTCGAGAGCGCTCTGACTGCCGGCATTATGGCCGAGGGCGGCCGTCCGCATTGCTGCGGCGTTATCCCCACGCCCGCCGTGGCGCTGCTCACCGTCCAAAACGAGCTCGATGGCGGTATTGTCATCTCGCTTCGCACAATCCGCCGGAGTTCAACGGCATCAAGTTCTTTAGCCGCAAGGGTATGAAGCTTCCCGATGCTGTCGAGGAAGAGATCAGCGCCTGGGTCATGTCCGAGGAAGCCATGGCTGCCGACACGCTGCCGACCGGTGCCGGCGTGGGCCACATCATCAAGATGAAGGACGCTCGCAAGGCATACGTCGATCACGCCATCGATACGCTTGATGGCCTGAGGCTCGACGGCCTGGTCGTTGCCGTCGACTGCGGTCACGGTGCTTCTTGCCAGACCACGCCCGCCGCGCTGCAGCGCCTGGGTGCCACGGTGCACGCAATCAACACCGATTACTGCGGCACTGACATTAACGTTGAGTGCGGCTCTACGCACCTCGAGCCCCTGCGCGAGCTCGTGCTGCGCACCCATGCTGACATCGGTCTGGCCCACGACGCGACGCCGACCGCGTACTGTTCGTGGACAGCGAGGGCAATGAGATCGATGGTGACTACATCCTGGCTATCTGCGGTTCTGACCTCGCCGCTCGCGGCAAGCTCGCCAACTCCGAGATCGTCTCGACCGTCATGTGCAACCTGGGCTTCTCCATCGCTATGAAGGAGCAGGGCTTCGAGATGGTCCAGACCGCCGTGGGCGACCGCTACGTTCTGGAGCGCATGCTCGCGGACGGCGCCGTCATCGGCGGCGAACAGTCCGGCCACATCATCTTCCTGGAGCACAATACCACCGGCGACGGCCTGGTGACGGCTCTGCAACTGCTGGCCGTGCTCAAGCGCACCGGTCGCACCCTCACCGATCTTGCCGGTATCATGAAGAAGTACCCGCAGGTACTCGTCAACGTGCATTCCGACAACAAGGCCGGTCTGGACGATTGCCAGCCCATCTGGGATGCCGTCGCTGCTGCCGAGAAGGAGCTTGACGGCCGCGGCCGCCATTCTGGTGCGCCCGAGCGGCACCGAGCCGCTGGTCCGCGTGATGGCCGAGGCCGAGACGCACGAGCTGACCCAGCGCGTTGTCGACGACATCGTCGAGGTTGTCAAGCGCGAACTTCCCTAATGGTCAAAAACGGGTGCCAAGTGGTAAACTGTTAAGGTTATTTTGGTTGATCGGTATGTCCGAGGGGGAGCATGTTCACTAAAGTCCTAAGGTCTTTTGGTATGCGTGGTCGAGTCCTTACGTTGGATGCTCCCATCTCGGGTGACGTCATTCCGCTCTCCGAGGTAAACGATCAGACGTTTGCTACCGGCCTTTTGGGCCAGGGCGTGGCGATTCGGCCCACCGGAACGCGTGTGATTGCACCGGCTGATGCCAAGGTCGAGGCCATTTTTCCCACGGGACACGCTGTTGCGCTTAACACGGTCGATGGCTTGGACGTGCTCATCCACGTTGGTTTGGACACTGTTCAGCTCGAGGGCAAGCACTTTACCGTACATGCGCAAGTGGGTGACATCGTCCATAAGGGCGATGTACTCATTGAGTTCGATCGCGAGGCAATTGCTGCCGAGGGCTACGATGTGACGGTTCCCATCTTGGTGTGCAACTCCGTTGAGTTCTCGAGTATCAAGGGCTCCGTTGGCGTGCATGTCGAAGAGATGGACCAGCTCATCGTTGCTCGCGAGCGCTAGCAAGTGCACGTGGCCATTAGCCTACAATTCAAGCACGTTTACGGAGGGCGCCCTTGAAAGAGGACGCCCTCCGTGGCAAGATGGGATTTGTCCGAGGCTAAACAGCTTCGGGTCACCGTGGACGGGCAGGGGCCTCGACGCGGCTAGACACGAGACACATACATTACGCGACCTCGCCCTGGTGGCCGCACACGTTGGTTGCGGCCGACGCGGGCCGCGGGCAAGTGCTTGTAAGGGAGCCTTGCCTCTCTTGTACGAGAAAGGACGCGTAATGAAGATCATTAAAGCTAAAGACTACGAGGATATGAGCCGCAAGGCCGCTAATATCATCTCGGCGCAGGTTATCCTCAAGCCCGACTGTGTGCTGGGCCTTGCCACCGGCTCCACCCCGATCGGTGCCTACAAGCAGCTCGCTGCTTGGTACGCGAAGGGCGACGTCGACTTTGCCGAGGTTAGCACCTACAACCTGGACGAGTATCGCGGCCTTTCGCACGACGATCCCCAGAGCTATCACTACTTCATGCGTGAGAACTTCTTCGATCACATCAACATCGACCTGAACAACACGCATGTGCCCGATGGTTCCAACCCCGACGCCGCCGCTGCCTGCTCTGAGTACGACAAGATCGTCGCCGACGCCGGTTACCCGGATCTGCAGCTGCTCGGCATCGGCAACAACGGCCACATCGGCTTCAACGAGCCCGATGACCACTTCTCCAAGGGTACGCACTGCGTCGACCTCACTGAGAGCACCATTCAGCCAACAGCCGCCTGTTCGACAGCATCGACGATGTTCCCCGTCAGGCCTACACCATGGGTACCCAGACCATCATGTATGCCCGCATGATCCTGGTCGTCGCCAACGGCGAGGCCAAGGCTCAGGCCGTGCATGACATGTGCTATGGTCCGGTTACGCCCGAGTGCCGGCTTCGATCCTGCAGCTGCACACCAACTGCGTTGTCGTTGCCGACGAGGCCGCCCTTTCGCTCTGCGAGTAGCGCGAATCCTGCAGCTCGACATAACCTTGCCTAAGGCCTCCGCTTTGCGGGGGCCTTTTTGCTATCCCTTTTTGCCCACTTGACCAAAATCTTGCCGCAAGCTTGACGAACGCCGGATGCCCAACAGCTTGATTCATTCTATACCAGATTCTATGCAAAAATGCCACTAGAAGGTCGTAGACGGTAGCGGGTGCTAGGCGAGTTGAATGACATGGCTGAACCTTGTTCATCTGCGTTACACTGCCGCTTAGATGGGACAAGCTGACAAGCTCATTTACCTGCTTAAAGACCGATTAGTCGGGGGATTAATAACAATCGGCCCTCGCTGTACAAAAACTTGCCGCTTGCGTACCAAAAGACACCCTAAAACACAAGGTCGCTCTATTCATAGCGCGGCTTGTACGGTCTTGCGGCTACAGTGTCCATACGGTCGAGTTGAGGAGCGAGCATGGTAAACGATTTGAGCGGTATAGACGAGCTCGAGCTGATGCCGCTGGGCGGAGGCTATATGGTGCGACGCGAACGCTTGATGAATGAGCTTATCGCCAAGGGCCGAAAGGCCGGCATCGTGGTTCTTTATGCGCCCGACGGGTTTGGGAAGACCTCGGTGCTGCTGCAGTACACCCATGAGGTTAAATGCGACCCGACGCGAGGTCCCGTGCGGATTATCGAGGCCGATCGCGCCACTGGGCGCGAGGTGTTTATGCAGCTCGAGGTGGTTACCGAAGAACTCAAAGACAAACCGCACTCCCTTATCGCGATTGATAATGTGCCAAACCTCGATAAGCACGATACCGAAGACCTCATCGACAGGATTCGCGGCCTGCGCGCTATGGGGGTCGGGGTCTTTATCTCCTGCCGTCCTTCAAATCGTCAGCTGATTCATGGGCTGGGCGATTCGGTTAAGATCAATGCGCAGATGCTCAAGGTACATGCCTATGAGTATTCGGCGTGGGCGTCGGCGTTTTCGATCAGCACATCGCTCGACTTTTATCAGCTCACGCAGGGCGTGCCCGAGCTCGTTTCGGCATTGCAGACGGGTCTGTATGGCCAAGGCGACGTAGCCGGTCTGCTCGAAAACGAGATTGTCAACGTTATATGGCGCGGCACTTGTCGATCTGGCTTCGCTCGACAATAATGCGCTGTTTTGCGTGGCATGCTTCATGGTTTTGATGGGCGAGGGCAATATCTCAGAACTCGAGGCTTGCGGGGTGAGGCTGTCGATGGTCGACCAGTCCTACTTTGTACGCGACTACCCGATCTTTGGCTTGGATCCCGCCGAGCGGAGTTTTACGTGTCTGGGTACGGAGGATAACGGACGCTTGCGTTTGCGTAAGTTGGTGGCCGAGGTTCGCCCCGAACTTGTTCCGAGGGCGGCCCGGATTTTGCTTAAGGCGGGCCGATGCGATGCGGCGATGGGCCTGGTGGATGCCTTTTTGGACCGTGAGGCGGTCCTTGAACTTGCTGGGCAGTATGGGGTCGATCTGGCTCTGACGGGGCACGGGGCCGATATCTGCCGAGCGGCGCTGGGCACGATCGATGCCGACGATTCGGCTCCAGAGCCAACGCCTGCCGAGGCGCTTGGCGTATATCTGGCAGCGGTCAGCGTGTCCAATACAAAGCTCGCTCGCTATATGGCATCGGTTATCGAGCGCGGGGGCGAACGGGCGGCCTGCGAAATAGACCCTGTTTCATGGAGGGTGGCCCAGACACTGACGGCTGTTTGCTATGGGGACAACGGGCTTGGGCTTCCTGCGAACCTGGCCGTGCCAGAAATCGAGACATCCCATACCGCACTCGATATGTTGTCTGCGCATATCGAGGTCAAGCGCTGCCTGACCGAGCGGGGAGATGACGGCGGCGTTCTACAGCAGCTCAAAACGAGCAAGGCCTACGACTGCGAGCTCGACATCGCGGGGATTGTTATACGGGCCGATAGCATGCTGGTGGAGCTCTTTGACGGGTCGTTTGCGGGAACCGACGAGCGCGACGACGAGATGGCGGTGGTGCGGGAGGCGCTCGACGTACGCGGGCTTAAGGCGATGGCTATCTGGGTGCGCATGGTGTTGGCGGCACGGCGGCTCCTTTCCGGCTTGCCAGTAACCGACGACGCGGCGTTCAACGAGCTCGATCGTTTTGCCGTGCGCATGCGCGACAACCAGATTCAGCTGTTTGGCCTGTTGCTAGAAGGCTGGCAGTCGCTGGCGGAGGGACGGCCGGTTAATGCAAAGTTCCGTGCGGTCCAAGTGCTCAAACTTGCCGAGGAGTCGATTGCGTATATGCGCGATAACGCATTACTGCTGGAGCGCGCCGCATATCTGCGTAACACCTCGATGGTTTCGGTTCGCGAGGAAGCGGAGCTACTCGATATAAGCCAGACGCAGGTTGGTGGAGCGGAGGCCTGGATGGTTGCGCTGCATTTGGCCTGTGCGGGGCGAGATAGCGATCTTGCGGCCTGGATGTCCATGAATCGTGTGGGGATTCTAGAGCCATCGTATCGGCTCTTTGCGCGCCTTGCCATGCATTGTCTGGGCGAGCCGGCGGGCAGGATACGCAAGAAGCTTCCCGTGCGCGAGCTGTCGCGGTACTCGCTGCGCGACGATTTTGGAAGGAGAGGGCGAGCGCCTGTTCCAGGCCGGCGAGGTTGAGCCGTTGATACCATCGACCATATCGAGATTCGCATGTTTGGTGCGTTTCGCGCCGAGCGCGATGGGTTTCCCATCACGGACAAAATGTGGCGTCGCAAGAAGGCGGCGACGCTTGCCGAGCGGCTTGCGCTGGGCATGGATGCGCTCGTCGATCGTGAGACGCTGGCCATGGAGCTGTGGCCCCATGCCGAGTTTAATAGCGCCCGCAACAACCTGTACTCGACGATATCGCGCTTGCGGTCGGCTTTGGGACCGACGCCGGATGGCAAGTCGTGCGTGCTCATCCAAAATGAATGCATTGGGCTCAACGGCGACTACGTCAAGACCGATGTACGGCTGTTTGACCAGATAAGCCGCGAGGTTTTGGGAAATCGCACGGGTGCGCGCGGGCCCCATTTAGTTGAGCTGTGCCTTAAGATTGAGCAGCTTTATGCCGGACCGCTGTATGTTCCCAATGGCTGTAACCCCACCTACTTTTTGCGTATGCGACGCATTATGCAGTCAAAGTACATCGATTGCATGATTAAGGGAGCAAATGCCGCTCTAGAAGAAAACGATCTGCAGTCGGCGATTTGGCTGGCGGAGTCGGGGCTTCGGCAGGAAACGGCGCGCGAGGATATGGTGCGCTGTGCTATGCGCGTCTACAGTGCGGCGGGGCGGCGGCGCGATATCGTCGAGCTGTACAGCGGGCATATGCACCATCTGAGGGAGCAGGTCAATGGCGTGCCCGAGCCCGAGACGCGGCGCCTATACGAGCGCTTGGTGGAGGGGCGGCTCAATCGCGTGCTGGTCGAGCGAATAAAAAACGGGCGCCCGAAGTACTTGGGCACCCGTAAGCTTGCTATGTGTTGGATCGCCGGATCATTGGCTCTTAGACGAGCTTGATCTTCTCGATGTCCTTGCGTGAGGACTCGCGATACAGTGAGAACTTGCGGCCGATGACCTGGACGACCTCGGCGTGGCAACGCTCGGCGAGCTCCTCGGCGGCCTCGCGGGCGGAAAGGCTGGAGCCGTCCAGCACAGAGCACTTAACGAGCTCGTGCTTCTCCAGGTAGGCGACCGTCTGCTCGACGGTGCCCTCGTTGACATCGGACTTGCCGATGATGATGGCGGGGTTGAGGTGATGGGCCATGCTGCGAAGCTGCTTGACCTGGGCTCCTGTCAGTGCCATGGGTTCTCGCTTTCTATGTATGGGGGCGCCCCGCGACGGGGCCTTAATCTACGTGAGCTGTCCCACGATAGCGCAGGAACGGCGCGGTGTGGAGCGCGTTTGCCCAGTTCAAAAAGAATGCGGATGCCGAGTGAGTGGGCAGTGCGGGCTGCGAACAGGCTATGAGCTGGGCGCAGAGACCGGCTCCCATGCAATAAACGCCCAACGGACCTTGCGGACGTGGTCGAGCATGTAGCGTCCCTGCGGTACGCCCTTGGAGCCCGGCTCGCCGGCACGGGGATTCTCAATCATGTGTTGAGCGATGTAGTCGCGCAGACGGTCGACCTTATCCTCGTTGCCATGCTCAAGCATGCGGGAAAAATCTGCTACGCCCGCTTCAAGGTTATCGAAGGTATCGCGACGAGGCGATTCAAAGTATGTAACCTGCGGCAACGCACCCATCTGAATGAGGATGTTGAAGGCGTACACAAAGCCATTACTGCAGGTACCGAGGCGCCAATGGCGTTCATCAGGTGCAGATCATAGCGCGGGCTGGAGTTGGCGACCATCGTGACAGCGCAACGCCGACGAGCCGTACGGTCAAGCTTGACAAGTGCGCCTTTTAGGTTGGTCGTGGTGACAGAGCGACTGGCAAAGGCAACATCTACCGCTTTCGCGACCGGTCCAACCAAATCCCAATCATCATCCCAAGCAAGCTCAAGCGGCGTAATAAGATCTTCGAGCCATAATACTCAATGCCGGCATCAAGCGTGCCCAACATGGCAGGAGAGAAGTCGGCAG
>ENA-OQCR01000031-OQCR01000031.1-human-gut-metagenome-genome-assembly--contig:-NODE-31-length-21284-cov-1.427896_pt1 | contig 21284 bp, 23 predicted proteins | sample MGYA00242763_ERZ504589 | MGnify/ENA primary metagenome ERZ504589 (study PRJEB26092, sample SAMD00036321) | human gut metagenome | host: Homo sapiens | study: EMG produced TPA metagenomics assembly of...
CCGCGCTCCGCGATCGCCCTTTCCATATCCAATGTGGGCGTCACCGAAACGGACATCAGTCGTCCGCTCCTTCCGGCACGTCCTTGAACACGTCGTGGTGTGCATCCAGCGTGCTGATATGATTTAGCGGCCAATACTTGACCAGGCCGACGCCGACCACGTCGGAAACCGGCACGAGACCATGCGAGGAATCGTCCTGATGGTACCGGGAATCGGCGGAATTGGAACGATTGTCACCCATGACGAACACGTGTCCGGCGGTCACCTTCACACTGAACGGGAAGGCGCTGGGATCCACGCCCGGGCGGATGTACGAGGATTCGTCGATGGCTGTGCCGTTGACGGTGACCGGCTTGCCCGGTCCCTCGCAGGCCACGGTGTCGCCAGGCAGTCCGATGAGCCGCTTGATGAGGAAGTCACCGCCGAGTTTGCCGCTGTTCTCCTGCTGCAACCAATGGTCGGGGTCTTTGAACACCACCACGTCGCCGCGCTGGAGCTTGAAGACTTTGGGGGTGAGTTTGCTGGTGATGACCCGGTCGCCCGGTTCGATGGTGTTCAGCATGGAGCCGGACGGAATCACGTAGAAGCCGAACAGGAACATGCGCACCAGCAGCACGATGACGATGGGTATGCCGCACCAGATCAGGGTGTCTCGTAAGCCGAAGCTTTCCTCGCTTTCGACTCTTCTTCTGGCATGCTTCATGGGATTCCTTACCGTCCGGTTTCACGCACTGGCCCCTATCATAGCGGCCCAATATAGAAAATCGGCTCCTCGACGGGTTGCCGAAGAGCCGATTTCACGCTTTATTTGCGATTCGAACTCACTTCTCGGAGTTGTCGCGGCGCTCGACGATACGAGCGGCCTTACCGCGCAGGTTGCGCAGGTAGTACAGCTTGGCGCGACGCACGCGACCCTTGCGGATCACTTGATGGAGTCGATGGCCGGGGAGTGCAGCGGGAAGCGGCGCTCAACACCGGTGCCGAAGCTGATCTTGCGAACAACGAAGGTCTCACGGACTCCGCCACCCTGACGGGCAATCACCACGCCGGTGAAAGCCTGCAGACGGGAGTTGTTGCCTTCCTTGATCTTCACGTTGACTTCGACGGTGTCACCGGGACGGAAAGCCGGGATTTCCTCGGCCGGCTTCAGGTGCTTGGCGTCAAATGCCTCAATAGCGTTAACCATTGTGTTTCCTCGAGTCGCCGCCGCATATCGGCGCACAGGTAAGGGCCTCGTACGACGTTCTTGCGATTGCCGTCTCGGCCTGTTCTTCCGCTCCGCAGGTCTGCCTGCGAAGGGTTGCCGATCCGCCGGAAATATTGCGATTGCGCACGTCCGCAGCTACCTTCGGACGTTCCGGCTGGACCTGAAGAAAAGCGGGATTATGCGGCGTCCCGCCTTTCGGCACAGCAATAATCAAAAATACCCCATCCGCAAGACACGGATGGGGCATCTCGTTCAGCCACACGTCACGCGGCTTTATGCGCGCCGATCGTGAGTCAGGACTCGCGATACGAACAGCCCAGCGGGCTGTTCGTGGCGGCTCTCAGAGAAAGAGTCGCGCGCGACACCAGGCACAGCGTTCTGCCCAAAGGTCAGAACTCACGGTTCGCGCGGTAGAACTTGATCAGGGACTGGGTGGACGGATCCTGGGCGGCCAGAGCCTCGTCATCCTTGGAGATGGCCGGGGTGATTTGCTTGGCAAGCTGCTTGCCGAGCTCGACGCCCCACTGGTCGTAGGAGTCCAGACCCCACACGGTGCCCTCGACGAAGGTGATGTGCTCGTACAGGGCGATGAGCTCGCCGAGCGCGAACGGGGTCAGAGCCACGCCGAAGATGGAGGTGGTCGGACGGTTGCCGGTGAACACGCGGGCCGGGACGATCTCTTCCGGGGTGCCCTCAGCGCGCACTTCGTCGGCGGTCTTGCCGAGGCAGGGCCTTGGTCTGGCGAAGTAGTTGCCCAGGAACAGCTCGTGCACGTCCTGGTCGCCGTCCTTGGTCGGGTTCGGGGTGTTCACGAACGCGATGAAGTCGGCCGGGATGAGCTGGGTGCCCTGGTGGATCAGCTGGTAGAAGGCGTGCTGGCCGTTGGTGCCCGGCTCGCCCCAGAAGATCTCGCCGGTCTCGGAGGTGACCGGGGTGCCGTCCCAACGCACGGACTTGCCGTTGGACTCCATGGTCAGCTGCTGCAGATAGGCCGGGAAGCGGTGCAGGTACTGGTCGTACGGCAGCACGGCGTGGGAGGCGACCTTGAAGAAGTTGCGGTACCACACGTTCAGCATGCCGAGCAGCACGACGACGTTCTTCTCGAACGGGGTGTTGGCGAAGTATTCGTCGATCTCGTGGAAGCCGTGCAGGAACTCCTCGAAGCGGGCCGGGCCGAAGACCACGGCGAGGGAGGTGCCGACGGCGGAATCGACGGAGTAACGGCCGCCGACCCAGTTCCAGAAGCCGAACGCGTTGTTCGGGTCGATGCCGAACTCGGCGACCTTCTCCAGGTTGGTGGAGACGGCGACGAAGTGCTTCTTGATGGCTTCGGCGTTCTTGGCGTCGGAACCGTCGATGGCGCCCTTGGCCTTGAGCTCTTCGAGCAGCCAGGTGCGGGCCTCACGGGCGTTGGTCAGGGTTTCCAGGGTGGTGAAGGTCTTGGAAACGATGATGAACAGGGTGGTCTCCGGATCGAGGCCCTTGGTCTTCTCGGCCAGGTCGTTCGGGTCGATGTTGGAGATGTAGCGGGCGGAGATGCCGGCGTCGGTGTACGGCTTCAGAGCCTCGTACACCATGACGGGACCCAGGTCGGAACCACCGATGCCGATGTTGACCACGGTCTCGATCTTCTTGCCGGTCACGCCGGTCCACTCGCCGGAGCGGACCTTGTCGGCGAACGCGTAGATGCGGTCGAGCACCTCACGCACGTCCTTGACGGTGTCCTGGCCGTCGACGATGTACTTGCCCTCGTCCTCGACCGGGCGGCGCAGCGCGGTGTGCAGCACGGCGCGGTCCTCGGTGTTGTTGATGTGCACGCCGGTGTACATGGCCTTGGTGCGCTCGTCGAGCTTGACGGCCTTGGCCAGGTCGGCGAACAGCTGCAGGGTCTCCGGCTTGATCAGGTTCTTGGACAGATCGAAGTGCAGGTCGCCTGCATCGAAGCTCAGCTTCTCGACGCGCTCGGCGTCATCGGCGAACCACTGCTTGAGGCTGATGCCCTCGGACTGCAGCTCGTCGTAGTGCTTCTGCAGCGCGGCCCACTCCGGGGTCTTGGTGGCGTCAACGGGAGGATTGATGGCCATGTTGATAGGTCCTTTCATCATCACTGTGAAGCGGAACGTGACGGTGGAATCTCGTTCGATTTTCCACGGCACGAGCCGTTTTCTTCACCTCACAAGATACTCACAAAAGCCGACAGAACAACACAAAAATGTTTCCCGAGTTAACACATTCGGTCGGAAGCGCGATATACCGCGGTTCCGACCACTTTTCAGCGGCGACATGCCAGATAAACGACGATTACTGAAATCGTATGCAACGTTCAGCGGAAAAGCTTCAACGCACGTGAAAACGGCTGTCGTATGCAACGATCGCATTACGATTACGTACGCAACTTACGCACGACCACGCACGCGGCTTACGCAAGTCAGGCGATGGCGGCGAGCAGGAAGTGCGCGCCGGTCATCATGACCAGGCCGATGATCGCGGACACGGACAGCGAGAAGCCGGCGAGTTTCGCATTGCCGAGCACTTCGTCGGTGAACAGGGTGGAGAACACGGCGATTGGCGCGAGGCAGCACATCACCACGGCTTCGCGCACATTGGCGCCGAACGGCAGCACGAACCATGCGCAGACGGCGAACAGCAGGCCGAATGGCAGTCGCAGGCCGATGATCTTCAGCAGCTTCATCACATCGTCACGGCCGGCGGGCAGGTCCATCAGCATGCCGACCATCAGCATGGCGACGAACGAGTTGGCGTTGGCGAGCGGCTCAACGAACGTGGCCACGACGGCGGGGATCTTCACATTGGCAAGCATGAGCACGATCATGACCAGGTAGGTGTCGAACGGGATGGAGCCGAAGAAGCCTTTCGCCACGTTGCGTAGCAGCGCGTGGCGTGCCAGCCGGCGGGCATCGCGATCCTTGGGTTTCGTATACGGCAGCACCGGCGCATGCCCCTGGTACTGCTCATCCAAGGTCTTGCCGGGCTGGATGTGCAGGAGGGTCTGCGTCATGACGTTCGTGCCGGCCGCCACCATCACGCAGTTGCCGATGTCGAACATGGCCGCTGGCACGATCGCCGCGGTGCCGAGAAACGCCTGTACCACGGGGAAGCAGAAGCAGCCGATGTTGAAGCCGGAACCGTTGAGCATGGTGAACGCGCGATCCTGCACAGGCGTGTGACGTGTGGTGAGGAAGATGAGCACGGGCGGGATGAACGCGACCACGAAGCCGAAGACGGAGATCCACAGCATGCTGGAATCATGCGGGTTCGTGGCGAACGAGTAGATGATGGCGCAGGGCAGAACCAGGTTGAACAGGGCGACCTGCATGATGCGGTAGTCGCGGTTTTTGAATTTGCCGGCGCGTTTGAACAGGTAGCCGGTGAGGATGATGGCCAGCAGCGCGATTGGCTGAATTAACGTGGACATGTGCGCGAGATGGGACTTGAACCCACACGTCAAAGACACAGGAACCTAAATCCTGCGCGTCTACCAATTCCGCCACTCGCGCAATCACCATCCGCGCACGGCGAAAACCGATACGCACGAATGCACATATGCAAAACCCTAGATGCTCGGAAAACCTCCGAACATCTAGGGCAGTGGAGCCACTTGACAGAATCGAACTGTCGACCTGCTCATTACGAGTGAGCCGCTCTACCGACTGAGCTAAAGTGGCGCAATGCCCGGTAAGCATACGCTAGCCGCGCACAAGAAACAAAGCATAGCGGAAAAACCGGACGAGCACAAATCGCACGCACGCCATCCAGTGTCGTGCGCCACGGCAAGCGCCCGTCGCGGCCGTCATCCGATGTTATTTGACCAGCGCTTCGATCGATGCGACCAGCGCGCGCAGCGCCTTGCCTCGATGGGAGACCGCGTTCTTCTCGGCCGGCTCCATTTCGGCGGACGTGAGCTTTTCGCCGGCATCGACCGCACGCTGCGGCTGATCGTTCGGCACAAACAGCGGATCGTAGCCGAAACCGTTGGCACCGCGCGGGGCACGCAGCAGCACGCCCGGCATTTCGCCGACTTCGACGGTTTCGCTGGCGATCGTGTACGGCTTATCATCATCCGCACCGTCCGCTTTGCGCTCTCCCGGCACGACCAGCGCGGCGGCGCAGCGGAACCGTGCGGTGCGCTTGCTGTCGGGGATGTCGGCCAGCTGCTTGAGCAGCAGCGCGTTGTTGGCCTTGTCGTTGCCGTGCTCGCCGGCCCAGCGTGCGGACAGGATGCCCGGCGCGTTGCCCATGACGTCCACGATCAGCCGGAATCGTCCCGCGACTGCCGGGCAGCCGGTGCGTTCGGCCACGTCGCGTGCCTTGATGAGCGCGTTCTCCTGGAAGGTCACGCCGTCCTCGACCGGATCGGACAATCCCAAGGAGCCTGCGGAGACGAGCTCGATGTCGGCGGCGTCCGCGCCGAGACGTTCCTCGAGAATGCGGCGTATTTCCGCCAGTTTGCCTCCGTTATGCGTGGCGACGATGATCTTCATGCCTTACGGTTCCTTCCGTCGTTTTCCTACTTATATCTGTTTTGCGTTGTTCTATGCGCCGAGTCGCCGGCATCGGACCGTCAACGTCCTACATTCAGCGCATGCCGTGCCGTCGATCGGCTCAGTCGAGCGCGAGCGCGGCGCGTTGGGCGGCCTGCAGCTCCCTGTTGCCTTTTTCGGCGAGGTCGAGCAGGGTGTTGAGTTCGGCGCGGTTGAACGGACGATGCTCGGCGGTGCCTGGATCTCGATGAAATCGCCGGAACCGGTCATGGCCACGTTCATGTCGGTCATGGCCTGGCTGTCTTCGATGTACGGCAGGTCCAGCATCGGCTTGCCGTTGATCACGCCGACGGAGACGGCGGAGACCCAGTCCTTGAGCACACGGTCGGCGGACTTGACGTGCTTGTGTTCCTCGGCCCAATGCATCGCGTCGACGAGCGCCACGTACGCACCGGTGATCGAAGCGGTGCGGGTGCCGCCGTCGGCCTGCAGCACGTCGCAGTCGATCTGCACCTGGTTTTCGCCGAGTGCCTTCATGTCGACCACACCGCGCAGACAACGTCCGATCAGTCGGCTGATCTCATGCGTGCGTCCGCCGATCTTGCCGCGCACGGACTCGCGGTCGGTGCCGGTCGGCGGTGGCGCGCGGCAGCATCGCGTATTCCGCGGTGACCCAGCCGAGGCCGGAGTCCTTGCGCCAGCGCGGCACGCCGGCCGTGAACGTGGCGGTACACATCACGCGCGTGTTGCCGCATTCGATGAGCACGGAGCCTTCCGGAACGTCCGTGAAATGCCGGGTGATGCGCACCGGGCGCAGTTCGTCCACCTTGCGTCCGTCCGCACGCACCACGGTCTGGTCGCCCAACATATCCTTAATCGCTACCATTGCTGTTCTGCACTTCGCTTTCCGCTGATTTCGGCTTTTGCCGCCGTCCGATTACTCGTCTTTTCAGCATTCGACCCTATCACCAGCCAAGCACGCCGCGCCTCGAGACCCCTCCTGCACGTATGATGGGATGCAACCAAAGATTGGCCACCGTGGGTCCTACACTTATGGTCAGTTTCACCAAAAGTCAAGAAAGGCTTTGGAAATGCTGGATTATTCACCCGCACTCATGACCGACATGTACGAATACACCATGCTTGACGCTTGCCTGAAGGACGGCACCGCCAACCGCAAGTGCGTATTCGAGATCTTCACCCGGCATCTGCCGTTGGGCCGCCACTACGGCGTGGCCGCCGGACAGGGACGCATCCTCGACGCGCTCGAGAAGTTCCACCTCGACGACAACGACCTGAAATTCCTCGCCGACCGCAAGGTGGTAAGCCCGGAAACCATCAAATGGCTGGAGAACTTCCACTTCTCCGGCTCCATCAAGGGCTACCGCGAAGGCGAGATGTTCTTCCCGAACTCGCCGATCCTGCAGGTTGAAGGCACGTTCGGCGAATGCACGCTGCTGGAAACGCTGCTGCTGAGCATTCTGAATTACGATTCCGCCGTCGCCTCCGCCGCGTCCCGCATGGCCACCGCCGCGAAGGACCGTCCGTGCATGGATATGGCGGACGCCGCACGAACGAATGGGCCGCGGTCGCCGCCGCACGCGCCGCCGTGGTGGGCGGATTCAAGGGCACCGCCAACCTGCTGGCCGCGCAAATGTACGGTCTGAAGGCCATCGGCACCGCCGCGCACTGCTTCACCCTGGTGCATGACGACGAGAAAAGCGCCTTCGAATCGCAGATCGCGGCGCTCGGCAAGAACACCACGCTGCTGGTCGACACCTACAACATCGAAGAAGCCGTGAAAACCGCCGTCGAAGTGGCCGGACCGGAACTGGGCGGCGTGCGCATCGATTCGGGCGACCTCGCGTCCCTCGCGCAGCGCGTACGCAACCAGCTGGACGCGCTCGGCGCCACCCAACACGAAGATCACCGTCACCAACGACCTCGACGAATACGCGCTGGCCGCACTGCAGACCGCACCGGTCGACTCCTACGGCGTGGGCACCATGCTCGTCACCGGCTCGGGCGCCCCGACCTGCGCGATGGTCTACAAGCTCACCGAACGCGAGAACTCCGCCGGCGAAATGCAGCGGTCGCCAAGAAGTCGAAGGACAAGGCCACCGTTCCGGGCCGCAAGCTCGCCTTCCGCTCCTACGAATACTCGCTGGCCGACTGCGAACACGTCATCTCCGGCTCCGAAGACAAGCTCGCCGCATACCAGCCGGAAGACGGCTGGAAGGACCTGCTCGTCGACTACGTCACCAATGGCGAGAACCACAGCGAATACCAGGGCCACGACGCGATCGTCAACGCGCACAACTACCGCGCGCAGGCGCTCGCCGAACTGCCGATCGGCGCGCAGAGCCTGATGAAGGGTGATCCGGTCATCCCGACCGAAGTCACCGTGCTGTGACGTCCGTCATGGCGTGAACCGCCCTGTACAGCGCAAAAGACATAACAAAAACCGACGCCCGGTGAATCACCGGCGTCGGTTTTTGCATAACATACGACGTTGCGCCGCACTCGGTCGCCGCACCCAGCCGCCATATTCAATCGCCACGTTCAGCCACCGCAACCGGCGGCATGAATCGGCAACATGGTCGAACGGCAATCAGAACGAGCTGTTCATCATCTCGTCATAGATGCGCTTGCAATCCGGGCACACCGGGTAATGCGTGGGGTCACGCTTCGGCACCCACACCTTGCCGCACAACGCCACAACCGGACGGCCCGTCATCTTCGATTCGGCGATACGATCACGCGACACATAATGCGCGAAACGATCCGCATCGCCGTTGCCGCCATCATCCAGCTTCGTCTCCTCTTCGGGGCGTTCCAGCACCGCAGTGCCGGTACCCGCGTCGGGATTGGAAAGCGGCGAGACCGGATCAGCTCGTCAATGAAGCCGTCGCGATCATCGAATATCGAACATGCCATAATCAACTCCTCAAATACGCCGCAACCGCGGCACCACTGCCTCCATCATAGCCATGAAAACCCACATATTCGCCGACACTTCGCGTAATTTCACGCAATCGCGGTACGCTTGAAGCTATGACAATTGCAGTTTGCCCCGGGTCGTACGACCCAGTGACCGCCGGCCACCTGGACGTCATCGAGCGTTGCGCGCGCTTTTTCGACGAAGTGCATGTGGTGGTGGCCGTGAACGCGGCGAAGACGCCGATGTTCTCCGAAGAAACCCGTGTTGAGATCATCCGCCAGGCGCTCGCCAAGCGCGGTTGCACCAATGTGAAGGTGGCGTCGACCACCGGCCTGATCACCGACTATTGCACGAAAATCGGTGCGACGGTCATCGTCAAAGGACTTCGGCAGAACGGCGATTACGAGGCTGAGCTGGGCATGGCATTGGTCAACCGCAAACTCGCCGGAGTGGAGACGCTGTTTCTGCCTGCGGCCCCGGACCTGGAGCACATCTCCAGCTCCATCGTCAAGGACGTGGCACGGCACGGAGGCGATGTGACGGGCATGGTGCCCGATTGCGTGATTCCGCTGCTCGGCGAGGCGCTCAAGAACGAAAAGAGAGCATGATGAGTGAAGAGACCAACGATTTCAAGCCGCTTGCTGACGCCGATGACGCCACGTCGCAGCAGCCGGTCACGGCGGCGGCCGATTATCCGGCTACCGGCGCTGTTGCCGGTACCGCAGCAACCAACAACTCCGCAACCGGCAATGCCGCCGATCGTGCTACGGATGAGCCGGCAAAGCCCGCGAAATCGTCGAAACCGTCGATTTCCATGTCGGACCTGCCCGACCTTCGTGCCACGTTCGATCCCGATGCGCCACTCGACGACAGTTCGGATCGCAGCCGCGACGAATTCACCACCGTCTACGACATCATCGACAGCATCGAAGAGGAATTGGACGAGGCCAAGCCGATTCTGTTCGCGCCGAGCTCGGTGCGCGTGGACCGCGAATCGTTCACCGGTAAGCTCGACAAACTCAAGAAGATGCTGCCAGTGCAGCTGGAACGCGCCTCCGCGCTGATGCGCGAATCGGAACGCCGTCTGGAAAGCGCGCAAACGCAAGCCAACGCGATCATCGCATCCGCGCAGTCGCGTGCCGCCGACACCGTACGCGAAGCCAACGAGCAGGCGCAGTTCCTTGCCGGGCAGGAGAACGTGACGGAACTCGCCAGGCAGAAGGCGCGCGGCATTCTCGACCAGGCGCAAGCCAAGGCCGACAAGCTCACGCAGAACGCCGACAAATACTGCATCACCATGATGGAATCGTTGCAACAGCAGGTCGACAAGATCGGCACCGGCGTGCAGGCGGGCCTGAACGTGCTGTACGATCGCCAACGCGAAGCCGGCGCGTATCTGGACCATCTCGATGCGGACGATTATCCGGAAAACTGAACAAGACGCGTAACACGCGTGGAACGCATAGCAAGAAAGCGATGAAAGACTGAACTATGGCACGTACTGAAGATTCCCCATGGGCCGTTTCCGTGGCGCAGGTGGCCTCGCGTCCGGGGCAAAGCAAGGAGATCGACGCCACTTTCCCCGCGCCGAGCGGCATCGGCGATGAGATCGTGGGCGTGGACGAAGGCGCGGATGTGAGCGTGGTCGGCTCGTTCGATTCGATCGTCGACGGTCTGATTCTGAACGCGCGTATCAGCGCTCCCGTGCATGCCGAATGCACGCGCTGCCTGAAGCCGATCCAGCGCGATTGGACGGTGAACGTCACCTCCTTCTTCCCATATGAGGACAAGTCCGCCGCCGGCAAGGGCGGAAAGGCCGGCAAGAACGGCAAGGAAGAGGAAGTGGACATCATCGCCGGCGAGGACGAGGCGGAAGACACGTACCCGCTGCTCGACGGCGGCGCATGGGCCGACCTCGAGGCGCTGCTGCGCGACACGCTGGTCGAGGAACTGCCGCTGCAGCCGTTGTGCAAGCCGGATTGCAAGGGCCTGTGCTCGCAGTGCGGCATCGACCTCAACGAGAACCCCGACCATCAGCATGACATGACCGACATTCGTTTCGCCGCGCTGGAAGGCTGAAAGCCAAGCTGGAAGGCAAGGAATAAGCCGTTCGGATGGGATGGTCCATCGTTTGTACGGAGCTCACGTTAAGATACTGAACGCTTAAGCTCAATCGTTCGAACGAAATAGAGGAAACACAATGGCACTGCTAAGTACAAGACCTCGCGCGCGAATACCCATTCTCGCCGCGCAAACTGGAAGGCCAAGGCCGCCCAGACCGTTACCTGCCCGAACTGCGGCGCTCCGACGCTGCCGCACATGGCATGCCCGAGCTGCGGTTCCTTCCGCGGCCGCGTGTACCGCGAGGCTGTCCGCTCCATCCACACCAAGTGAGTGGTTGCCGGATAACGGTATAAAGCATCGAAACCCTGCCATCGACGGGTGGCAGGGTTTCTTTTATTATTATCAAGTGATACGGCGATTGCATTGCGATTTATTTCCGCGTGCGATCGGCGTACGACATACGTTGCTTGCGTAGCAAAACCGCCAGATCAGCTGGCGTCTTGCCATGTGCGCAACGGCCACAACCACAGACCGCGGCAGGCTCGGCCCGCCGCATGAACGGTAAGGAACATCCATGGCCAAAGAGACCAATCAGGACAACGCGCAGGACAACACCCAAACCGAAAACGGCAACAATACCAACGCCGGCCGCATCGGCACCTCCATCACCCCCGAAGGCGAGATGACCGCCAATGTGTTGCTCGAGGCGCTCGGCACCACAATCGAACCGGACCTGCTCGTCGAAGCGCTCACCCACCGCTCGTTCTCACACGAGCATGAGGGGGCCAAGAACTACGAACGCCTCGAATTCCTCGGTGATGCGGTGCTCGAACTGGTCTCCACGGAAACGCTGTACAAGGTGCATCCCGACATGAACGAAGGCCAGCTGGCCAAAATGCGCGCGAAAGCCGTTTCCGAGGAATCGCTGAGCAAAATCGCCCGCGAAAAGCTGCACGTCGGCCCGTACATTCTGCTCGGCCACGGCGAGGCGGAACAGGGCGGCGCGGACAAAAGCTCGATTCTGTGCGACATCGTCGAATCGCTGATCGGCGCGACGTTCATCCAGCACGGCATCGACGAGGCGCGCCGCGTGGTGCATCATCTCGTCGACGATACGCTGGCGGAGGTCGCCACCGAAGGTCCGGCGCTCGATTGGAAGACGTCGCTGACCGTCAAGGCGCATGAGATGGGTCTGCCCGACCCGCACTACCAGACGTCGGTCGCCGGACCGGAATACGCACTGGAGTTCACCGCGCGCGCGATTCTCGGCGATGGCGGCGAAGTCATCGGCGTCGGTGCCGGCAGCAGCAAACGCAAGGCGCAGCTGGCGGCCGCGGAAATGGGCTGGAAGGCGCTTGACAGTCGCAAGGGCGAAATGGGCGGCAAGCAGAACGGGAAGACGCATAAGTCGCACCACAGGTCACACCGCAAGTCCAACGGTGGCACGCAGGATGCAGCGCAGGGCAAGTAACCGCGCAAACGGTAACGCAAGCGGCGGCACGGCCGGCGTCACGAAACAGCATTACAAAGCAGCGTCGCAATCGCAAAAAATATGGTCCATATCACAATGGCGCGTAACGCGCCAGAATATGGGCCTTTCCGGCGAACCAAGCTGTCAGCCGTTAGCATAGACTCATTATCAGAGAGGAATGCGGCTGCAATCCGCCACAAGCGGTTGCATAGCATTCCGTTTAAGGGGTAAAACGGCGCATGAACGACGCGACCGCGGCCCCTTACGAGGAAATTTTCCACGAACGAGCATGAGAGGGAACATGGTGTTACCTACGCCTCTGCAGGCATTCAGCGGCATGCCAAAGGCATCCGCTACCACTGAAAAGCAGACCATTGTCGACGGCGAAAAGATGACCGGCGCCGAAGCGCTGGTTCGTTCGCTGGAGGATCTGGGCGTCAAGGACGTCTTCGGCGTTCCGGGCGGTGCGATTCTGCCCGTCTACGATTCCATCAAGGACGATACGAAGTTCCGTTTCGTGCTGATGCGTCACGAGCAGGCCGCGGGCCATGCGGCCGAAGGCTATGCGCTGTCCACCGGACAGGTCGGCGTGTGCATCGTCACCTCCGGTCCGGGCGCCACCAACATGATCACCCCGATCGCCGATGCGAACATGGATTCCATTCCGATGGTCGTCATCACCGGTCAGGTCGGCGTGAACGCCATCGGCACGGACGCCTTCCAGGAAGCCGATATCGTCGGCGCCACCTATCCGGTGGTCAAGCATTCGTACCTCGTCACCCGCGCGCAGGACATTCCGCGCGTGCTGACCGAGGCGCACTACATCGCACGCTCCGGCCGTCCGGGACCGGTGGTGGTGGACGTCACCAAGACCGCGCAGACCGGCGAGATGTACTATTCCTGGCCGCAGCGCATGATTCTGCCGGGCTACAATCCGACTACCAAGGCGCACGGTCGTGTGCTGTCCGACGCGGCGAAGCTGTTCGAGCAGTCGTATCGTCCGGTGCTGTACGTCGGCGGCGGCGCGGTGCGCTCTGACGCGGGCGAGCTCGTCAAGGAGCTGGCCGATGTGACCGGCGCTCCGATCGTCACCACCCTGCCGGCGCGCGGCATCGTGCCGGATTCCGATCCGAAGGTGCTCGGCATGCTCGGCATGCATGGCACGATCGCGGCGACCGGCGCCGTGCAGCGCTGCGACCTGCTGGTCGCGATCGGCGCACGTTTCGACGACCGCGTCACTGGCAAGCTCGACGCGTTCGCGCCGGGTGCGCGTGTGATCCATATCGACATCGATCCGGCGGAAATCGGCAAGAACCGTCAGCCGGACGTGCCGATCGTCGGCGATGTGGCCACTGTGCTCAAGGACCTCATCCCGGAGATCAAGCGCGAGCAGGCCGTGCACGGCAAGCCCGACACCAGCCACTGGTGGGACGTCATCAACAAGTGGGTCGAGGAATACCCGATCACGTGGGAGGAGCCGACCGACGGCAGCCTCGCCCCGCAGTGGGTCGTCAAGCAGCTGTCCGACATGGCCGATCCGGACACCATCTGGGTTTCCGGCGTGGGCCAGCATCAGATGTGGGCCACCCAGATCATCGAATTCAACAAGCCCCACTCCTGGCTGTCCTCCGGCGGCCTGGGCACGATGGGCTTCGGCCTGCCGGCGGCCATCGGCGCACGCATCGGATCCGCCCGCGAATTCGACGACAAGAAGCCGGTGTGGCTGATCGACGGCGACGGCTCCTTCCAGATGACTTCCGAAGAGCTGGCGGCCGCGTTCCTCGACCACGCGCCGGTGAAGATCGCCCTGCTCAACAACTCCGTGTACGGCATGGTCCGCCAGTGGCAGACCCTGTTCTACAATCACCACTACTCCGCCACGAACCTGCTGGACGGCGAGAACACGTCTGACATCGTGGACGTGCCGGACTTCGTGAAGCTCGCCGAAGCGTACGGCTGCGTGGGCATGCGCGCGTTCACCAAGGACGAGGCCATCGAATGCATCAAGAAGGCCAACGAGATCAACGACCGTCCGGTGCTGATCGACTTCCGCGTGTGGAAGGACGCCATGGTGTGGCCGATGGTCGCAGCCGGCGACTCCAACGACAACGTCACCTACATGCCCGGTGTCAAGCCTCTGCAGCGCGCCGGCGAGAACGAGTGAACGAGTAGAGCGTAAGGAAGGACATTTCGATCATGGCAAATTATCCTGCATCCCAGCCGGGTTCCAAGCGTCATACGCTGTCCGTGCTCGTCGAGAACCGTCCGGGCGTGCTGGCGCGTATCGCCGGCCTGTTCGCCCGCCGTGCGTTCAACATCAACTCGCTGTCCGTCTCCCCCACCGACGTCCGGACATTTCCCGCGTCACCGTCACGGCCGACGTGGAGGAAGTGCCGCTCGAGCAGATCATCAAACAGCTCAACAAGCTGCTGCATGTGCTGAAGATCGTGGACCTCGATCCGGAAACCACCGTGGAGCGCGAGTTGGTGCTCATCAAGGTGGCCGCCGACGAGTCCAACCGTTCCGACGTGCTGGAGATCGTGCGTCTGTTCCGCGTGCGCGTGGTGGACGTGAATCCGGAGTCGCTGACCATCGAGGCCACCGGCGCAGAAGGCAAGATCGACGCGCTGCTCGGTCTGCTGGAGCATTACGGCATCATCGAGCTGGTCCGCTCCGGCGCGGTGGCCGTGACCCGCGGCCCGAAAGCCTGAGCGAGAAGGTGCTCGGCTCCGAGATCACCGGTCGCTGAACGGGCTGAGCGGCATTGCCTACGGCAAAGCGCCGCCCCACGATTCGTTTCGTGGGGCGGCGCTTTTTATTTCGATTCACCGCAACATCGTATGTTCCCATTGCGCCGCCTTGGGAATGCTACGAATGGAACGGGAACATATCACCAGCACAGCACTTGCCACAAGAACCGCGAGGAACACCAGCACCGCGCCATGGAATCCAAAAACCGGGAGCAAGGTGCCAGCCACAGCACTACAGAACATCGAAAGCACCTGGGCCGGAACCGTCAATGTAACAGTAATACGCCCCTGCATGCTCGTAGGCGACTTGGCGAAGATGAAACCGAGGAGCATCGCGTTGATCAACGGGAACGGCAGGCCAACAAACGAATTGGCAACCAGCATGATCCAGTAGCTGTCGGTCAACGTCATCGGCAATACGCATAAGCAGATGAACAGGTAGGCGAGGCACACGGTTGGTCCAACCGGAACCTTATCGCTGAGTTTGCCGGCCAGCAACGATCCCACAAGCATCATCAGCGATATGCCGCCACTGATGAATCCGATGGAGGTCGCATTGGTCCCGCACGACACCAAATGCAGCTGGATGGCATATTGGATGCCATTGACGCCGAAATTGACCAATGCCGCCACGATGAGCACGATCGCCAGCGTTTTCCTGTGCAACGACCATGACCAGCCTTCCAGGAAATCGCGGAAGAAACCGCCTTTCACTGCATCGCCATCCGTTTCCCCGATACGCCCGCCATCCGAACCATGTTCGCGGATGCCGGTGGCGGCGACGCCGGCCACGGCATACATGCATGCCGACGCAAGGAACGGCAGCCATGGAGCAATGCTGTACAGAAAACCTCCGATGGGGCTTCCCGCCATGGCGATGGTTGCGTCACGCCCCTCGTTGAGGCTCCGCGCCTTGGGATAATAGCGGATATCGATGATCGAGCGAAGCATCGCATCCGTAGCGCTCCCAAGAAATCCGTTGATGCCGGATGCGAGCACCGCGATCAGCAGCAACACGGGGAACGACAACGCGTCGCACAGCAGCAGCACCGCAATCGCGCCCCCAAGCCAGAACGCCGACGACGGCGTTCGCCACGATAAGCCGTTTGCGGTCATGCCTGTCGACGAAGGTACCTCCGAATACGCTCGCAACCTGTTGCGCGATCATCGACGACGTTCCGAGCCAACCGGCGGCGATGGTGGAACCGGACACCGCATATCCGAGCAAACTGATCGCCAGTGCGCGCAGCGCCGCTCCGACCGCCGACGCCGTATCAGCGGTAAACCAAGAAACGTACCCTGCGGATTGCCAGAATGATTTCGCTGTTCCGTCCATGTCTTGTTTCACTTGTTTTCCCTGTTCCGTCCACGCTGTTCAGATCGCCTATGGGTCCATATGCAAAGTCCGCCGATTCCTTACGAAAACCACCTGAAAGCCTGTAGAATCAGCGCCACGGGTTCGACACCCAGCTCATCGTCGCCGTGCATGCCGGCCTTGATTTGCCAGCGACGTACGACCTCATTGAGTTCCTCAATCATTAAACACATTTCCTCGGCGGTCAGGTTCAGAACATGATCGTCGCTGGTGCATGAATCGGCCCATTCCCGAGGCAATTCCGGCAGCCTGTCCAGAAAACGCTCGTAGGCCATCTCGTAGGAAAGTGCCGCCGAACGCCGAAACAGATCCATGGCCTTCGACTCGTCCGTACCGTTCTTTTCTTCGGGCCTCCCCAGACGAATGGCGCTTTGACAGGCCTTCCACCAGCTCTTTCTTCGATCTCCGTCAGGAGACTCCACCTTTTTCACTAGTCCCGCATGCGCAAGCTGCCCCAAGTGGTAGCTGATGGCTCCGGGAGCCTCGCCAAGCTGCTCGCTGATGCTTCCCACGGTCTGTTCGCCGTTCACCCGCAACGTTCCAAGGATCCTCATGCGAATAGGACTCGCCATGGCCCGAAGAGTATCGGCACTGGTCACGGTCACTGCGGCGTCTTCGGGCAGCTGCCCCTCGTTGGAGTTCGTATCGTTCATCGTAGAAGACTCCTTTCCATCGCCTCCCATTATATACAAATTTTTTGTACAAAATATTTGCTTTTGAATGGGTTCGCAACATGTGTCTCACCGGTAACGCCGCGATCTATTGCAGCTGCGAAAAATGTCTATTCTGGAACGAGAAACAAACCACGGGGGAATTTATATGCGCACGATTGTCAATGATTCGACTCTAGGGATTGTGGATAATGATCCACTGGTCGCGAGCGCAATTCAAAGCTTATTGGTCGAGACATGCGCACCAATACAGATTCTGTGGACTGTCACCTCTGCAGAACAAGCACTTGAGGCCATGAGGGACTCTGCACAAAGGCCACAAGCCGTGCTTACCGATATCGCAATGCCTGGGATGAACGGCTCGGAATTAGCGCATCATATCAAGGAACAACATCCAGATATTGCCGTCATTGGTATCAGCGCCTTTTTGGATGACGAAAACGAAAAAAGATACGGAGCACAATGGTCCGATGCGTTTTATGCGATTATTCCAAAAGAAATTCCCACGATTCAACTGGTTCGAATCATCGGAAAAGCCACTGGAAATGACGAGGTTGCGTCGTGGGCGGGGAAGAGCATAAACTCCATGCGGCTTTCCGGCAAGGAATTACAGATCATTGCCAACTATGCGAGAGGATTCACCACTTCCACTATTGCACACCAACTGAATATCAGCGAAGCATCGGTAAAGACATATGCACGACGAGCTTTCGAGAAGCTCCATGCTCATAGTCGTGCCGAAGCTGTTGCGATGTGCGTAAGAAACGGTTGGATATAACGATGAGGCTGCCCCAACAAATAATGTCATTGGCAAAGGCCGTGCGCAAGCCTTACTTAGCGGGATCCATTATCTGTATCTGCTTTTTCCTGCTCGAGCTGACCGCTTGGCCAAATATGTCACCTTGGTCATGGCTATATTTGGCTCCGTACTGCATCGCTCTGTTGCTACTGACTTGGTTCCCCGTACCGGCAAGCATGGCGATTCTTGTAACACACATAGCATGTGCAATAATCCCGGCAATATGCGATGGCCCTTCGACGTTATATGGCACATGGCTTGTATGTGGAATAGTTGCTTTTGAAATCAAACGATTTGAATTTGCCATCATGGGACCGCTGCTTTGCGCACTAGCACTTCCTTTGGGCTATTGGACAGGCGGCATCGACTACAATCCAAGCATCCCTGTGCTTGCGTGCTCCTACATTGGAGCATTCTTCGTTGGCTTTGCCATACGGTGGAAGATACAGACAGAGCAACGGAAAACCGACCTGGCGATTGCACAAGAACAAGTTCGACGCCAGCAGAAAAGACTCAAAGAAATTCACATACTGCACGATTCCATCGCAGGAGCTATGACATATGCGATTCTGCTGTGTCGCAAGAAAGAGCCCTCAGAGAGCAGCGACACTTTGCCACAGATTGAACAAGTCCTCATGCAGGCATTACATGAGCTTCGCACTCAAATTATCAGCCCGATGACCGATGAGCTTAAAACAGACAAAGAGGAAGACGCGGACGAGCTCTTTCAACAACATATAGAAGCTCAATGCAAAAGACTGAGAATACTGGGTTTTACCGGGACACCAATAATCCGCGGGAATCTAAACGCAATGGACAAGTCACTACTACCATCGTTGCAAACGGTTTGTACCGAAATTCTCAATAACATTGCCAAACACGGGAAACCCGGGGCTTTTGCTTTTATCCTCTCTGTAGGACCAGATGCGGTTCGCATCTTCGCATCAAATCTATATAACGCCGCAATAAATAGTGCTCCAGAAAATCACTACGGGACAGCCCTCATACAAGATTTTGCGCAACAACATAATGGGACAATGACCATAAATTCAGAAAATGAAGAATGGTCATTGTCCCTAGCGATTCCGCTAACTCATCAAACACATTAAACCAGCCACCAGCATTTATTCACGGTGGCTTTCCTTTACTTCATATACGGAAACAACAAGATCCGTATTGCCGATATTGATAATGGACAATGAGGTGGCGCCAAGGAAATTCTTCGCCGGAAGAGAGACTGTTTCCACTCCATTAGACGTACAGGATTCCCTAGTGGTTACAGTGTGCGGCTGTCCATCTTTGTAGAGGACAAGTGAGTAAGGAGCCTGCTCCTTCTGTTTGCACATGGAGACGACATAATACATATTGTTTTCGTCGACCTTTTTGGCAAATGGAATAGCACCATCGCCGTGCACGGATTTCGCGCCCAGCTTATTCACCAGAACCAGTTTGTCCGAGTTATTGAGATCATCGACGACGACACTGTCCAGAGCGTCCACAGTAAACGTTTTATACGCTTGCTCAGCAGCATCATCGGTTTTGCTGCTGCTCTGGACAGCGTCACCTTCAGAGGTTTTGTGCACGGAATTCGCGCAACCAGCGCATGAGCACAGCAACAAAGCCGACAGCAAACAACAGACACTTCTTCGCATCACTTGATTCATGAGACACCCCCATTGGTTGTTCTTGCGGAGAACAGCTCCACCCCGTAAGAACAAGAATATGACACTGATATCTCAAGCGCTACACCTTGCTGTCGCACGAATGGCTACACACCCGAAAACGCTGGAGGAGCTGCACCGCCGCCACAACATGCACACCCTGTCCGGCAATTGGCGCGTACGGTACGAATGCCATGTCGCCAATGCCGGGGACTGGCTGGTGATCTGGTCATCGAACGATTCGGTCGCGCTCTTCGAGCGTACTGGCAGCCACGACGAATTATTCCGGTAAACCGACGCTGAGCGAATCGCCAGCGTCGGTTTTGCACATTCCGTACTACCAAACCGACGCTACAAGCCTCTCACCGTCAGTTTGCCCGACTGGGACTACTCGAGCTGTTCGGAGAGCTCCATCCATTCCATTTCGAGGGATTCAGACTCGTCCGTGACGGCCTGCAGCTGCTCGTTGAGCTTGCCCAGACCCTCGTAATCGCTTGGGTCGTGCGCGGCCATCTGCGCTTCCAGATCGGCCTTCTGTTCCTCCAGCTTGGCCAGCTTGCGTTCAATCGCAGCAACGCGCTTGGATGCCTCGTGGAACGCCTTGCCGGTGAGCTTCGGCGCGGCCGCAGCCGAGTCGCCATCGGCAGACACGGATGAGGAATCACCGACAACGCTCGCGGACGCGGCGTCATTACCGCCCTTGCTAGCCTTGCCGGCCTTTCCGGTCTTCTCATCCGCGAACGGATCCTTGCCGTTCTTGATGGCCTCGGTCATGTCGAGATAATCCTGCACGCCGCCGGGCAGATGGCGGATCTTGCCGCCGATCAGCGCGAACTGCTGGTCGGTGACTCGTTCGAGCAGGTAGCGGTCGTGGGAGACGACGATCAGCGTGCCCGGCCAAGTGTCGAGCAGATCCTCCATCACGGCAAGCATGTCGGTGTCGAGGTCGTTGCCCGGCTCGTCCATGATGAGCACGTTCGGCTCGTCGAGCAGGATGAGCAGCAGCTGCATGCGGCGCTTCTGCCCGCCTGACAGGTCCTTGATCGGTGTCATGAGCTGTGCGGATTCGAAGCCGAGGCGTTCCATCATCTGCCCCGGCGTGGTCTCCTTGCCGTCCACGATGTAGCTCGGCTTGTAGCGGCTCAGCACTTCCTTGATCTTGTATTTGCCGAGCTTCTCCAGCTCGTCGAGACGCTGCGAAAGCACCGCGAACTTCACGGTCTTGCCGATGTTCACATGGCCGGCGGTCGGGGTGATCGTGCCGTCGAGGATCTTCAGCAGGGTCGATTTGCCGGCACCGTTCGCGCCGACGATGCCGAAGCGGTCGCCCGGGCCGATCAGCCACGTCACGTCGTCGAGGATCTTACGGCCGGTCACGGTGACCTTCCGCGCCGCGGATGTCACTTCCGCCGCTTCCGTTTCGTCGGAATTTTCTTGTGATGCTTGCGATTGCGCCTGCTGTTGCGCGTCCTGTTCCGCCTGCGCCGCCGCCTGCCGCGCTTCCGGCACACCGGCGTCCACCAATCGCGGATCGGTCAAATCGTCGACGGCGACTTCGACGCTGCCGTGCGTCTGCGGTTCGGCGTACATCGCCGGCACCACGTCCACGCGGGAGGCCGACGCCTCCATTTCGGCGACGTCCGGATCAATCGCGTCGATGTCCGCCTCGCCCTGCGCATGTTCGAAGATCTGCGTCACGTCGATGAGATCGACCACCTGTTTGCCGAGACGCGACGTGGCCATCTGCTTCAGCTCCAACGTGTTGCGCACCGGTGGCACGTCGGCGATGAGCTCGCGCGCGGCCTTGACATGGAACTTCTGCTTGGTGGAGCGGGCACGAGCA
>ENA-OQCR01000032-OQCR01000032.1-human-gut-metagenome-genome-assembly--contig:-NODE-32-length-20751-cov-1.418396_pt1 | contig 20751 bp, 17 predicted proteins | sample MGYA00242763_ERZ504589 | MGnify/ENA primary metagenome ERZ504589 (study PRJEB26092, sample SAMD00036321) | human gut metagenome | host: Homo sapiens | study: EMG produced TPA metagenomics assembly of...
CGCGGCGATGGTACTGCACTCGAGAGGGTGTGGGAGAGTAGCCACGCCGCCGCTTCAAACGTACTCGGGCCTCCCGGTCGAGCCTTTGGCTCCCGGGAGGTCCCTTTTTTCATGCTCTTTTTCCGGGCTTCCCGGCGGGCGTCGCTCCAGGAACCCCTTTTTTGTTCCTTGCGTGGCCTTCCGGCCGGGCCCCCCTGGCTCCTTGGAAGGCCCTTTTTATACCCGACGAACCTCGATCATGCGTGGAACCATGTCCCAGCCGTCAACCCGAAAAAATCCGGACCAGCAATCGGGATGCGGTCCGGATTTTCGTTTTCCTTTCGTTCAAACGCCGGGTTCCCTTGGAAGGAGCGGCCTACCAAGGGACCCCGTCCGTGGGAATCATCTCCGGCTGTTGGTGCATGGCCATACCTTCGGTTCGGGTTCCCGGAGCGCCATGATTCGTTCGGGGGTGCGCTTCCTAGCGTGCGCTCCTTGCGGTTTGCGGCGCGCGTACGCTCCGGCCGCCGTTCCCGCGCCGGCGAGCAGCGTCAGCGCGACGGCCAATGCCATGACGTCGGATCCGGTCCTCGCGGTCGTGTCGGGAGCTGTGGCGGCCTTTTCGCCGTCAGGGGAGACGGATTGTTTCTTGGCCGTGACACTGGTGGATGGAGTGTCAGCGGCCTTGTCCGTGGCCTTGACTTTGAGACCGTCGATCGCGGTGCCAAGTTGTTCCGCGGCCGTGGTGACGAGGCCGTTCTGTTCGCTGCTGAATGTGGTGTTGTTCTGCAACGAGAGGGCCTCTTCGTAGGCTTCGGTGAGCGTCATGGTTGTATCGTCGGTGTACTTGCCGGATTCGGCGAGCTTGGCCTTCGCCTGGGAGAGCGGGGCGGCTAGCATGCTCTTGTCGAGGGCCGACGCTTCCGGATACATGGACCGGTATCCGGAGATGAACCGCTTGGCGAGCTGGTCGTACATCTTGGAGTACAGGCGTGCGTTGAAGTTCTCCACGCGGAAGCCGGAGGACCGCAGATCCATGCTCCTGTATTCGAGGTTGTCCGGATCGTAGGCTCCCTCCGCGAAGGTCATGTCGGCCGACTCGGTCTCGGACGCTCCCTTGCCGGTCCCGCTGGTGTCGATGGCGCTGCCCGTCGCATAGTCGAAAACGGTGCCGTTCTTGTCGTTCCAGGAGTCGATGATTAGGCTGGAGGTCCGGAACGGGTCATGCCCGACGCCCATGTAGTTATATCCTGCCACGTCCTTGCCGGAGGAGATCGTGTCGCCGTTGTCGTCGACGGAATAGATTGGCTCGCCGTCCGCGTCGAGCGGATAGCCGTCCGGACCCCAGACGTTGTCGGTGACCACGGCCAGTCCGTCGCGGTCGGTGTAACTGCCCATGCGGCTCTCGCGGTACCAGGCGTTGCCGGTGGTGGCCGTCGGGTGCAGCAGCAGCTCGGCGCCGGAGGCCGCGTAGTAGCGGGCGAGCTCGGGATAGAAATGACCGTCGCGGCAGATGTCGACGCCCGCCTTAAGCGGGTTGCCGTCGGCGTCCTTCCATTCGGGCATCTCGAACATGAGTGGCTTGCTGCCCGGTGTTGACCATGCGGTCTCCTCGGAGCCGGCGCGGTGCATCTTCTGGAAGGAGTCGGTATGGCCGTCGGGGAACGCGACCGCGGCGGAGTTGTAGACCTTCCTCACGCCGTCGGAGTCGGTGACCGGTCCTCCGTCGGGCATCTCGGGAAGACCGAACACCACGTACATGCCGTACTTCTTGGCGGCGGCCGCGATCTTTCTGCACGTGCTCGCCACGGGTCGTGTCGCCGTCCGCGCCCCTCACCTTCTCGGCGAGGACGACCTGCATGTAGTCGTCGCTGGCCGCGAGCAGCTTGTTGACCTCGGGGTCAGAGGTGTGCGCGTCATCCTTCCCCTTGGGTTCGGTACTGTCGTAGCCGGTGAGGATGGTCTCGGGGAAGACGATCACGTCGACGCCCTTCGAATACGCCTCGTCGATGTATTTGAGCATCATGTCGGTGTTCGCGTCCTTGTCGCCCCATACTCCGCTCACGTTCGCGACGGCGGTGGTCGGCGCGTCCTTGGAGCCGTAGCGGTACGAAAGCGTCTGGCCGGATTCCTGCTTGTCGGCTAGTTCCGCGTACCATTTGGCGTAATAGTCCGGATGGAAGTCGTTCTCGACCTTGGTGGTGCTGCCGACGGAGACCTTAAGGTCGGCGTCGTTCGTGAGCGAACCCTCCTTGGCGGTGAGGATGGTTCCGTCGGGGTTCAGTCCGGCGTAGTATTTGCACGAACTGAAGCCGCCCTGCAGTATCACGCTGCCTCCGGGGAAATCGTATGGCTGCCTGCCGTCGGCGTCGGCGTTTCCGTCGTTGCCGACGAGGTCCGCGCTGGCGATGGTCAGCCCGTCGCGGGACGCGATGGATTCGAGGCGGTTCCTGTAGTACCATTCCCAGCCCTTGGCGTCCTTCGCCCCGTCGCCGTCGATGTCGGTATAGCTCCTGGACGTGGCCGTCGGGTTAATCAGTAGTCCCACGCCCTGCGCCGCGTAGTATCGTTCGATCTCGGGTTGCGCGTAGGTGTCGTAGCATATGCTCAGACCGATCATTCCCCATTCGGTCTGTAGGATGACGGGCGTGCTGCCCGGCGTGGCCCACGAGCCCTCGACCGGCGCTATCTTCTGGTAGGCTGACACCTTCCCGTCGGGAGAGATCGCGAACGCCGAGTTGTAGGCGTGGCCGGTGTCTCCGGGGATCTTCTCTGGGGTTCCGTAGATTACCCACATCCCGTTCCTCTCCGCGGCCTCGGCAAGTTCGCGGGTGACGGGGCTTTCGGTGGTCTCCGCCTGCGAGACGGCCATCCTGTAGGCGTCGGATTCCGGATCGCTGGAGGAGACGTAGCCTGTGAGCGCCATCTCGGGGAAGACTATCATCTTCACGCCTTCCTGGTGCGCCTCTTCGATGTACTTGAGCATGGCGGTCTTGTTGGACTGCTTGTCTCCCCACTTCGGATGGAAGTTCACCACGGAGAGCTGTCCGGCCGGGATGGTGCCGGAGGTGGTGGTGGACGCGCTGGCGACCACGGTGCTTGAATAGGTGTCCGCGTACGCGTCGTCCGCGCCGGCGAACGCCATGGTGGCGCACAGGGACAAAGCGCCAACCGCGGCGATGGCCGCGGTGAAGCGGCGGCCGGACATGGACGCTCCTGTCCCGGACGGGCTGTGTCCCGTCGGCTGTTCCATATCGGAATGGTTTGGTTTGGTCATGATGCCTTTCCTCTCTGTCGCCGTCCGCCGCGTCCGGAGTCCGGACGCGGCGTGTAATGCCGTCGTATGGCACGGCGATGGTTGTGGATTGTCGTCCTCCTGGTTTTCCGGATGTGGTCCGTATGATTTCCTGCCGCGCACATCCGTGTTGCGGAATGTTTTCCATGCCCGTCAGGGTTTGTGTCGTGTTTTTCCTCCGGTGTTAGAATGCCGTCCCCGACGGCGCGGATGTCGGGAAGTTGTGGCGATTTGGTTTATCTCTCACCGTGACTGGTCGAAAAAGAAGAAATAAAGATAAGGATTCCCGTACCAACGGTTCGGGACCTTCCGCCGAAGGATCCACGGAAGGAAAACCGGGGCCCGGAGAGGATCGCATGGACTGCGCTTCCGATTGCGGGATTGGTGAGAATGCAGACTGGTGATCGGACAACGGTCCGCCTTCATTCCGCCGGATGCCTCGGTTTCGTCCGGACGTCTTGGACGGCTTCCTCGATGGAGTCCGGGACCCGAACTGCCCCATGCTTTTTCGACGATGATGGCATGCCGGTGGCTCTGCGACCTTCGCCCGGATTAGCGATGCCGCCACCGCCAAGCATTCAAATATTTCGATGAATCCTTCGTTCCGCAAACGGACGTTTTCGGAGCGTAAACCGGACTGGGGAGTTGTCTCCGACACTCCGGCGGAAAGTGTCTCAAAACCCGTCCCGTAATCAACGTTCCGAAACTCCATGCCTTTGACGGGTAATGGTACAGTCGGTCAAATTGCGGTGATGATGGGCGTTGGGCAATCCACTGTATATCGGTATCTGAATGAAGCGGATGGCAAGCGCTGAACAGTCGTTTCCTAAAAATATGTTCATATGTCGCCGGCGTTTGGCGAAGGATCGGCCGTGCGGACCATTGTGACCATGGATGGGGACGGCAGGCTCGCCATAGACCTGCGTCACCAAGGTGAGGGCATTGGCGCGATGCTGCTGAAGGGCGCCGCGGAACGAGCCTGACCTCCATTCCGCAAGCCGGCCGGGTCGCCGCGCGACGTTTTACCGTTAATCTGTAGATTCGTCGGAATCGGCGTTTGATGCAGTCGCGCGGTCGGAACAGTGCAGCTCGGTATCCGGAAAAGTGCGGAAATCGGGTAAAACGGGTTTTCAAAAAGTGCGGAAATCGGGAAACCAGGGATGACGGCCATGTTTTGACGGGGTGCGCAATGCCATGCTCGGATGAAGGGGGTGATTTCATGGCGGAATGGCGCCGTTTTTTAAGGGGTGCATAGGGTGCGCAGGTGGCCATGGAAGGGTGGCTCTCCCTCATGAAATGTTACGGAAGGGCAAAAACTCGCTCATAAAAGTGTGAGATGAGGATGCCGGATGTTTCAGAGAAAACGATGGCAAGGTCAGCGATGACCACATCACCGTATCGCCATTCGTCACAGCAGCTCGTCTCTCTTAAGCGCTCCGAACGGGTCTTCCTCCGTCTGATATTCCATTGCATGGTCTTTGAACACGTTTGATATACAGAACATATTTGTTGCGGACTGCAAGTGCGGAACCGGGCTTATAGAGACAAAGTGCGAGCGTATTGGACGGTTCGTTGTCGGACGGCTTGTATTAGAGAGGTAGTTCCCGATAGACCAAATCGTCACGGACCGCAAACCCCTGCCGTTCCCAGAAATCGTTGCCGGCATCGTTGTCTGCGGGCACACCGACAGCGACTTTCGGCAGACCGATCGTACGAAGCGTTTCAACCACACGGCCCACCAACATCGAGCCAATGCCCCTACCGCGCGCGTCGGGGTCAACCGCCGTGTGGTAGATGCGCGACCGTCTTCCGTCGTGGCCGGCAAGAATCGCGCCAATAATCCTTCCGCCATCGTCCTCGGCTACGAAACAGGTGTCGGGATTGCGTTTGAGAAACGTCTTTATTGCATCCTTGCAATCGTCTATATCCCTCATAGTGAAACCTGTGCATCGCGTCCACAGTCCGTATACCAGCGGATAATCCTCGATTTTCATATGGCGTATGGTCAGTGCTGTCGGTTCGGTCATATTTCTTGCCTTTCTTTTTGAACGCCAACTTCGATTCTCGCATCGTTCCGGTATTTTCTGTGCGGGTATGCCATATTTGCGTTGCACGGCCGTTCGTGGCGTGCGTGTCGGGGAAGCCGTGGAAGTGCCTTGAGGACAATCCGTCGTTTTTCGGGGATACACCGGATGTGAACACATGGCAACGGCACGGTGAACTATGCTTAACTGGAATTATGCATATGAAGAACAGAAGGATCGCGAGAGCGGCGGCTGTGGTAATCGCAACCGCCATATTGTGCGGCATTGTGCCTATGATTGGCGTCGCACTGCGCAATTCGGCAATCGCAACAACGCGTGAAACCAATATTTTGCAGACTTTAGCGACGCTGCCAGAAGGGTTGCGCGACTGCTCCGCAGTACTTGCGTACCTATTTTCAACGGTAGGCTGCATCACAATCGTCGCCGCGCTTGCCGCTGTCGATTTGCGTATTACCGGCAGCAGGCGCGTCGTCATCCGCGATGTCGTCGTGTCGGCGGCGCCAATACTGTACGTGACCGGCGTCAAATGGCTGGTCGAACGTCCTCGTCCGGTCACGTCCGTCGGCAGTGGTCTGTTGCCTGGCGATCCAAGTTTTCCGAGTGGCCACACGGCGGCCGCGGTGATCGTATCGGTCATGATGATTCTTACCGTACGTAATTTCGCGCACAAATGCTTCCCCGACGGAGAAGATGACGGGCGTGCAAACCGAAGACGGGTATTCCTCCGCAGGGCGATCATTGGCGCTGTCGCGCTTGTCGTGGCGGTTGCCTGTTCGCGACTACTGCTCGGCTTGCACTATCCGACCGACGTGATTATTTCCGCCACCATCTGCCCACTCATTTCCTACGCCGTGTGGTGTGTATGGAACGCATGCGAAAGCGCGGGGGAGCGGTAAAATCGTGCGCTGGGTCGACGTCGTCGATCAGATGCCAATTCCAAACAGAGTGCTATCTGCCATGTGAGTTCCTTTGATTCTAAAATCAGTTTGGGGATATCCGATTGTGCGTGCAAAACGACAGGTTGTGTAATACGGCAGTGGTGATGTGACAAAAGCTGGTTCAATCAAACTAGCGGCGAAAACCTGCGTGCGGAATGTCGAGTCATACTAATTTCGTACATAAAACAAAACGCGTGTGCGTCCGGGCGGAAACCATCCGGACGCACACGCGTTTTATTTTGAATTATTGCGATGAGGTCAGTTGCGGGTCAGCACTTCGGCCAGGGCCTGGATGACCGGCTGCGGCATGTGGGACTGGTGTTTGGTCTGCGCGCCAACGCCGTGCAGATCCTCCAGCGTGCTCAGTGCCGGCAGCGCATCCTTGCCCAGCTCGCGGATCGCGCGGTATGCGTGCTCCTTGGTCATGTACAGCATCTGCGCATCCTTCAGCACGGCGAACGCGTCGGCTTCAACCGGATCGTCCGCAACGGCAAGACCGTCGGCGAAATCGATGGCGATTGCGGCGCTCGTCGGCACGTCACGCAGCGTGACGGTCAGGCTCAGCGTTTCCGCATCGTACGCGACTTCCGGAGCGGCGGCAGAGCCGTCGACGGTCGCGCGGACGGCGTGCATCGCTTCCGGAGCGATGCCACGGAACGTGACCGTCCAATCGCGGGAAGCCGGAATGACGTCCGTCGCACCTTCCGCAGAGGCGATCGAGAACTGTGCGGAATCGCCCTCAAAACGCAGCGCCATTTCGGTGGATGCCCAACGATCCTTGCTCTGTGCGGCACCGTCATCCTCCCACAGCGTGAAGCTGTTTTCGGCACCCGGGAACACCACTACCTGCAGTGCGCGCGGGTTGGCCACGGAGTTGAGCGCCTCACCCTCGGCGGCATCTGCAGCGGCACGATCGCGCCGGGCTTAGCGACACCGGCATGCGGTCGAGATCGCGCCAAGCCTCCAGACGGCGGCCTTCGGCCGGACGAGACGTGTAATGGCGACCGTCGAAGAAATCGAACCATTCGCCTTGCGGCAGCCACACGTCGGCCTTCGCACGCTGCACGGAACGCTCGGCTGGATCGACGATCGGCGCGACCAGCAGCTCGGTGCCGAAACGGAATTCGTCGGTGAGCTTGTATGCGGCTTCGATTTCCGGATAGTCCCAGTACAGCGGCTGCACGAGCGGCTCGTTGTCGAATGCGGCGCGACGGTTCATCGTGTACAGGTACGGGATCATCGCATGGCGCAGGCGCAGCGCGGACGTCATCGCACGTTCCGCATCGCCGTGGAAGTTCCACGGCTCCTTGCCGTTGAACGGCGAATCGGTGGAATGCAGACGGTTGATCGGGCTGAACGCGCCCAGCTGGTACCAGCGGACCTCCAGCTCCTCGTCACGGTAGCCGAACATGTGGCCGCCGATGTCGTGGCTCCACCAGCCGTAGCCGATGTTGGAAGCGCAGGCGGTGAATTCCGGCTGGAACTTCAGCGACTCCCACGTCACGACGGTGTCGCCGGAGAAGCCGATCGGGTAGCGGTGCGAGCCCGGGCCGGCGTAACGCGAGAAGGTGAGCGGGCGCGGGTTGCGTTCGCTGTAGTCGCTGCCGTCGTTGCGGGCGGAATCGAGGTAATGCAGGTGGTTCAGGCCCCACAGCGGGTCGAGGCCCGGCTGCCGCGTCAGGCCGCCCTGCTGCCAGTCAATCCACCAGAAGTCGACGCCATCTTCCTCCATCGGGTGGTGGAGCTGGTCGAAGTAGACCTCCATGAACTTCGGATCGGTCAGGTCGAACTGCACGGCCTCGCCGCTTTCCGGATCGATGTTCATGGCCTTGGCGACCTGCGGATACAGCTCTTCGAACGCGCGCACGCCGTCCCTCGGGTGGACGTTGAGCGTGGCCTTCATGCCATGCTCGTGCAGCCAGTTGAGGAAGCGCTTCGGATCCGGGAAGAAGTCCTTGTTCCACGTGTAGCCGGTCCAGCCGGAGCCGTACTTCGGGTCGACGTCGTCAACCAGGTGCCAGTCCATATCGATGACGGCCGTGGTGAACGGGATGCCTTCCTTTTCGAAACGTTCGACGAGCTGACGGTATTCGGTTTCGGTATAGCGGTGGTAGCGGCTCCACCAGTTGCCCAGCACGAAGCGCGGCAGCAGCGGGGTCGGGCCGGTCAGGCGGTACAGGGCGTGCACGGCCTCACGGTAGCGGTGGCCGTAGCCGAACAGGTACAGGTCGGTGGTCGGCTCTTCCTTCGGGGTCACCCACGTGCCGAAATCGTTGTGGTTGCCGTTCACTTCGGCGGTTTCGCGGATGACGTTCGACTTGGAATCGTCGATGATCGCCCAACCGTCGGTGCTGTTGACGCCCGGATCGACGGGGATGCGGCCGTTCGCCTCGTCGAGCGTACGGTAGGTGCCGCCGAGGTTCCTGCGCTGCACGTCGCCGTAATGCCAAGTGTTTTCGATGGCGTTGACGTGCTTGACGGTTGCGTACAGGCCTTCCGGAGAGAACTTGCGCTGGTTGTAGGAGATATGCAGCGACGGGGTGTCGATCTCCAGCCAGCCATTACGTTCGGCGACGGTGAATTCAGGCTTTTCGCCGAAATCACGGACCATCGCCATCTGCGTGGCGTCATCCACGAAACGGCCGCTGTCGGACCATTCGAAACGGACGAGCGCGTCCGTGATGAGGCCGATGCGCCAATGATCGCCCTGGATCACCGAATCCGGATTCATTGCCGGATGGGCGTTGAGCGTGGCCAGCGAGAACAGTGTGCTGTCTACCATGTGGGGCTCCTTTGAGTGTGGGAAAAATCGGGAGAACTGGATTGGGACCGTGTCATCATATGCGACGGTACGGTCCCGTTTGAATTACTTGATGCGCTTGATGGTCAAGACCGACGCGCCAGCGCACAGTGCGATGACGATGGCGGTGGGGAACACGAGATTGTAGTTGTGGGTCATCGTGACGATGCTGGACGTCCGTATTGGCGTCCAGGGCGATGCTCGTGTCGCTGCTTTGCTGGTCGCGCATCTCATTATCCTTTCTGTGCGCTGCGAAACATCGCTCTCCGCGTTGAGTGATCAAAGCATGTTCCGCATTGAAGAAAAGTTAGTAAAACTTACTTTCGTTAAGTATGATAGCGCTTGCGCAAAAAGGTATCAATATCGGCGAGTCGATTGAAATTGCAACGATATACGCATATCGAAACGCTTGCCATCGATTGCAAAATGGAACGATGCGATTTTATGCGCGTTCTGCGCCACCGCATACCCTCTTCACCGCGCCATATGCCGATTGTGCGAGCAAAACGACAGGTTGTGTAATACGGCGGTGATGGCATCGCAAAAGCTGGTTCAATCAAACTAGCGGCGAAATCCCGCGTGCGGCACGGTGCGATGCAGCGCGGTACGGCAGCGGGAAATCGCAAGAAAACAGCGCAGTCGGGCGGAGCGGACAGGGCAGGCTCGGCAAAGCAGGTTTTGGCAACACCTAGTGCGAGGGAGAACCCATGGAACTTGAAGATCTTTCGATCGTTGAAAAGGCGGCGATGCTGTCCGGCGGATCCGAATGGGATTCGCGCGGCAACGATCGCGCCGACATTCCCGGCTTCGTCATGAGCGACGGCCCACACGGCGTGCGCAGGCAGCTTGGCGAAGGCGACCACCTCGGCATCGGCGCATCCAAGCCGGCCACCTGCTTCCCGACCGCCTGCACCGTGGCCAACACCTGGGATCCGGCGCTCGCCGAAGAGATGGGCGAGGCGCTCGGCAAGGAAGCTCACGATCTCGACGTGAACGTGTTGCTTGGACCGGGCATGAACATCAAACGCAACCCGCTGTGCGGACGCAACTTCGAGTACTATTCGGAAGATCCGATCGTCGCCGGCCGTATGGCCGCCGGCCTCATTCGCGGCATCCAGAGCAACGGCGTCTCCGCATGCCCGAAGCATTTCGCGGTCAACAGCCAGGAGCTGCGCCGCCAGGCCAGCAACTCCGTGGTGGACGAACGTACCATGCGCGAATTGTATCTGACCGGTTTTGAAATCGCCGTGCGCGAGGCCAAGCCGATGAGCATCATGACCTCCTACAACGAGGTCAACGGCGTCTACGCCCACGAAAACAAGCATCTGCTGCAGGAGATCCTGCGCGACGAATGGGGCTTCGACGGCATGGTCGTCTCCGATTGGGGCGGCTCCAACTCCGCCGTCGCAGCCGTCAAAGCCGGCGGCTCGCTGGAAATGCCGTCGCCAGGTTTCACCTCCGTGCGCGAGCTGGAAGGCGCGGTCAAAGCGGGCACGCTCGCCGGAGGCGGACATCAACAAGCGTGCCGCGGAAGTCGCCAAAATCGCGGCGGCGACCAAGCTCGTCGGCGTCGGCCGCGACGATCTGCTGTCGGACGACATCGCGAAGGCGCACCATGATATCGCCAGAACGGTCGCGGAACATTCCAGCGTGCTGCTGAAGAACGACGCCGCCACGCTGCCGCTCAAGCCGGGCACTCGCGTGGCCGTCATCGGAGATATGGCCGCGACCGCACGCTATCAGGGTTCCGGCTCATCCAAGGTGAACGCCACCAAGGAGGAGAACATCCTCGACGAGGTCAAGAACGCCGAAGGACTGGTATTGGCCGGCTACGAGCAGGGCTACGACCGCCAAGGCAAGCCGGATGAGGTGCTGCTGAACGACGCCGTCGCGCTCGCCAAGAAGGACGCCGTGGATGTGGTGCTGGCCGTCGTCGGTCTCGACGAACGCAGCGAATCCGAAGGCCTTGACCGGTCCACCATGGCGATTCCGCAGGCGCAGAACGATCTCGTAACGGCGTTGGCGAAGACCGGCAAGCCGGTGGTGATCGTGCTCGTCGCCGGTTCCCCGGTGGAATTGCCGTGGTTCAACGATGTTGCGGCCATGCTGTACGTAGGATTGTCCGGCCAGGCCGGCGCGTCCGCCACCGTGCGCGCGCTGACCGGCGAAGTCAACCCATCCGGACATTTGGCCGAAACCTGGCCGATGCAATACGAGGATTGCCCAAGCTCCGGCTGGTATCCGGCCATCGGGCGTGACGCGATCTACCGCGAGGGCCCGTTCGTCGGCTACCGCTATTACGAGACCGTGGGCGTGCCCGTACGTTTCCCGTTCGGCTACGGTCTGAGCTACTCCACGTTCACGTACAGCGCGATCACCGCCACCGCGACCGGCGTGGATTTCGTCGTCACCAATGATTCCGATGTCGCCGGCTCCACCGTGGCCCAGTTGTATGTGCGCGCGCCGCAGGGCGGCGTGCTCCATCCCGACCGCGAGCTGAAGGGCTTCATCAAGGTCGAGCTGGCAGCGCATGAAAGCAAGAGCGTGCACATCGATTTCGACCGCTACACGTTCCGCCATTTCGATGTTGCCGCCAATGCATGGAAGACGGAAAGCGGCGAATGGACGCTGCTGGTCGGCGACAATGCGGAGCATTTGCCGCTTGCGATTCCTCACACCGTGGCCGGCGATTGCACGACCGCCGATTGCGCCGCCGATCCTGCGCTTGGTCACTATCTGACCGGACAGGTCAAGGACGTGACCGACGCCGAAATGGCCGTGCTGTTCGGTCATGAGGTGCTTGCCCCCGGCAAGCCGACGACGTTCGGCGTCAACGATCCGATCATGTCGTGGGTGGATTCCAAGGGCTTCGTGGCGCGTACCGTCGCCAAGACGCTGACCAAGCGCGAAGCGAAGATCCGCCAGAAGGCCGGCTCGCCGGATCTGAACACCCTGTTCATCCTGAACATGCCGCCTCGCGCCATGAGCAAGATGACCCAAGGCATGGTCGACTCGGCGATGGTCGACGCCATCGTGAACATCGCCAACGGGCATACCTTCCGCGGATTGGGCGGCGTGATCGCCGGCTTCTTCCGCAACCAATCCGCCAACAAGCGCACCGCAAAGGAGCTGAACCATGACTGACAACAATGCTGCGAAGCCGGCCGAAACCGCTGCCGGCGAGAAGAAGGCCGGACCGATTCGCCAGTGGATCAAGGATCATCCGAATATCTGGGAGTTCATCCTGTTCAATGTGCTGTCGAACATCTCCACCATCACCCGTTTCGTGGTGACGTGGATCGGCACCGCCATCTTCATCACGGGTCTGGGACTCACGCAGCCGTTCCACTTCCTGATCTTCAACTATGACACCAAGGGCAACGGCCTGGGCGGATTCCTCACCTTCCTGCTTGCCGAGGTGCTTGCACAGGTGGTGAACTTCTTCGTGCAGATGAAGTGGGTCTTCAAGTCCGACTCCAGCTTCAAGGACGCCGCTTGGAAGTATGTGATCCTCGCCGTGATCATCGTGGTAGTGAACCTTGTGCTGCCGGGCTACGTGACCGGTCTGTGCCAGGGATGGGGCATGAACGCCGGCATCGCAGGCACGATCGCATCCGTGGTCAACACCTTGCTCGCCGTGATCGTCAGCTATCCGCTGCTCAAGTTCTGGGTCATGCCGAAGAGCGACGACAAGAAGGAGGCCGCCAAGTAAGTCTGCACTGATTCCTCTCTTCCCTTCCTTGTGCCCGTCCAGGTCTTCCCTTTTCCCTGGACGGGCTTTTCATATCTGTTCCGCGAATGTGCGAAGCCGGCGCAGGCCTTCGCGCAGCTCATCCGCATCGCCGGCGAGTGCGCGGTCGAATACATCGCGGATGCCGGAGCGGGGTACGGCTTTGACAGCGCTGGAAATAGGCATCGAAGGGTGTGATGGGGTTTGCGGCGGCGTTTGCGGGATGCTTGCGCGGTTGTGCTGATGCTGGCCATGGCTTCTCTTTTCCGTATTGCGTTGATGCTTCGAATGAGCCGAACGAATATTGCGATTCCATCGATATCACGCTTATGAAAACGGCAAAACAGGAACATGACGCCAATATTTCCGGACTGCGGCGGTTGTGTTACGGGTGGATTCCTTCTCGGGTGCTCATGGTTGCTCATGTTTTCAACATGCGAGCCATGCACGTAACTCTTCTGCGTTTCACATTGCGGATTTGCGCTTTCCCTGGTGTGGCGGAGGTTTGATTTCCTTGTCTTTGGCTGTGGCGGAAATTATCTATTTTGTGCATCTTGTGTCTTGAATGCTATATATTCCAATATATTTGCCGCCGATGAATCTGCCGCTGTACGCCTTATGGTGTTTGGCGGATGTGGCCGGCCTTGTTGCCGAGGACGACGAGCCTGATCGGCCGTTCACTATGCAGACGCAAGTTGTGTGACTGACATTGGAATTCATGTTCTGGTGGGGGATGTTGGCGAATAAATCCGCCGTCGGTGGAACGATGGTGATGCGGTAACACGTATGACGAGACGGACTGGAGACGAGGTACACACAACGTGAGAGAGGCAATGGTGTCGGATCAATCGCAGGACGAGGCGGAACAGCAGCCGAAAATCGGCAGAATACCGGCGCTGATCGCGGCGGTGGCCATCGTCGGCATCGCCATTGGCGCGGCCGCGGGCCTGCTCACGCTCATGCTGTACCAAGTCGAACGTTTCGCGCTTGGATACATCGAGAATGCGCATGAATCCGGCCCGTTCAACGTGCCGCCACTCCGGTCGTGCGATTTCCGTGACGGTCGGCGCCTCCATCGCGGCCGTGATCTGGTGGCTGCTGCGCACGCGTACCACAACAGTGCCATCCGTCAAGAAAGCCGTCGGTGGTGCGCTGATGCCGGTCTGGCAGACCATCGTACATGTGCTGCTGCAGATTTTTATCGTCGGTACCGGCATGTCGATCGGCCGCGAGGTGGCTCCGCGCGAGCTTGGCGCGATGTTCGGCCAACGATTCGCCCGCTGGGTGCGTCTCGACGTGAAAGACACGCGTATGCTGGTGGCCATTACCGCCGCGGCCGGTCTCGCGGGCGTCTACAACGCGCCGCTTGCGGGCACGTTCTTCGCGGTGGAGATCCTGCTCGCCGACGTGACGCTCGAAACGGTCTCACTCGCGTTCGCCTGCTCGGCGCTCGCCTCATGGGTGGCGAGCCTGGTCAAGGGCACGCACACGTTCTATTTGATTGGCGAGGCGGACGGCCTGTTTACCCCCGACTACATGGTGTTCGCACTGGTTGCCGGACTGATGCTTGGCGCCGCCGGCGCGCTGTTCCGCCGCGGCTCCCAGTGGGCGGAGAAAAACAAGCCATCCGGAGCGGGCATTCTGTGGATGATGCCGCTCGCCGGCCTGCTGACGGGCGTTGTGGCGATTGTCGTGCCGCAGGTGATGGGCAATGGCCGCGCCACCGCGCAGCTGAGCTTCTCCTCGAGGCCGATCTGGCCGTTATTCCGGTGTTGCTGCTGTCTTTCGTGGCCAAGGCGATCGTCACGTTGATGACGATTCGTTCCGGCGCTTCCGGTGGCGTGTTGCAGCCGGGCATCGCATTGGGCGCTTCCGGAGGCGCGATTCTGGGCATTCTTTGGATGCAGGTGTTCCACACGAATTCGATCGGCATGTATGCGCTGCTGGGTGCATGCGCGCTGCTTGCCGCCTCGCAGCAGGCGCCGTTGATGGCTATTTGCCTGGTGATGGAATTGGCCGATGCCCGATCAACCTGTTCGTCCCCATCGGCTTCGCCGTAGCCGTCAGCGCCTTCACCGCCTCCCGCCTAGCTGCCCCCTTAGCCGCCCTGCATTTGCCACGTCCAAGTACCCCCGTCAAGCGGTAATCTGCGTACCCCTCCTACATGGCCATGAGGCCGGTGCGGCGGGGGATGAGCGCGGTCAGCACGAACCAGTGGTTGTCGGTGCGGATCGTCACTTCGCCGCCATACTGCTGCGCGATGTGCCGAATCGACTTCACGCCGAAACCATGCCGATGCTGGTCGTCGCGCTTCGTGGTACGTAGGTTGCCGTCGGCGTCTTTGCTTAGTCGGGAATCGTAATAATTCTCAACGCGAATCACAATAAAGTGATTTTGTTCGAACAAAGCCAGTTTGATAAGTCGCTGTTCCGGATTCGGCAGTTTCGACGTCGCTTCAATCGCATTGTCGAGCGCGTTGCCGAATAGCGATGCGATGTCCATCGACGACATGCCGTCCAGCAGCGAGCCATCCGCCACGGCGGTGAACGTGATGCCGCGTTCGTTGCAGGTGCGTTCCTTCGTGGTCAGAATGACGTCAAGCACGGGATTGCCGGTATGCTGCTGGGCGCTGTAGCGCTGCACCGACTTCTCCAGCTGCTCGAATCCTGCCGCCGCGTGCTCAGGATCGACTTCGGCACGCAATGCCGCGATCTGATGCTTCAGATCGTGCGCAAGCCGACCAAGCGATTCGATGTTCTCCTTCGACTGCAGGTACTCCTGATGCTGGCTTTCCAGCTGCGCGTTGATTGACGCGATTTCCGCGCTCGCTTCAATGCGCCGAGCCTGCTCCTGTTGCGCGTATAGAATCGCGAATCCGCAGAAATCCACCAGTGTGCGGATGTAGAAGATTTCCTGGCCCATCGAACCGGAGAATGGCGTATTGGTCGAAATGAAGCTCAGGTTGCTCATGGCGAAGGTGACGATCGTGATGGCCACCGTCGCGGTCGCCGCGGAAGCCGTCGGCAACGTGGGCGCGGTCTGGCTGAAATTGCCGCGTTCCACCAGCCAGGCCAGGCCGAAACACAATGCGTAGGTGGCAACGAGCAGTAAGACGGCATGCCAATCGTAATCCGCGAATCGGCCGTTGCGCATGCCGATGAACGTGACGATCTGCCAATGCAGCGACGCCACCAGTTCGGCCAGTACGAACGCGCGCGCCGTGATGTACAGTCCTTCGCGTTTGCCGGTGCCGGCGCCGAACAGAATCGTCAGGTACATGCAGCCGAAGGCGAGCAGCATGCCGACGATCCAAAACCAGATCGGCATACTGCCGTCGAAATACTGCACGGCGACGATCGCGGGTAGACCGACCGCGCTGACGATGATGGAACGACGCAACGGCACACGTCGGTACAGCACCGCGATGTACACCATGCACGCCGCCCATTCGCAGATGGCGGTATACGAACGGGGAATGTCGGGCAAGGTGTGGGTGACCGGCACCGTCGACGGTACCGACGCCGCCAACACGTGCACAATGTGTGCGGCATTTGTGGCATCTGCGATATTCACGATATTTGCGATATGCGCGATGCCTGCGATCGCCCCGATCATCTGCCGCCGCCCATGTAATCGGTCAGCGCTGTCAGAAACGCTTTCTTGCGCGGCCGGCTCACGCGCAGCTGCTCGCCGTTCGACATGATGCAATCCTGATCCGCCACGCCCGTCACATGCTTGAGATTGACCAGATAACAGGAGTTCGAGCGGAAGAAATGGTAGTCGGCAAGCTTAGCTTCCATATCCTTGAGCGTGCCGTTGATGGACAGCTTGCCGTCAAGCGTATGGATGACGATGGTGTGCCGAATCGACTCCAAATACAGAATATCCGCCAGATTCAGGCGCATCTGCCCTTTGCCGGTGTCGATAAGCATCGAATCGTCGTCATTGCGCCGCACCATGTCGATCGACTTCTTCAGTTCCTGCGAGAACGCGAACCACGGCAGCGGCTTGAGCAGGTACGACAGCGCGCGCACCTCATATCCGCTGATGGCGTATTGCGGCGCGGCCGTGATGAAGATGATCACCACCTTGTCGTCGCGCTCGCGGATGCGACGGGCGGCTTCCATGCCGTCCATTTCCTTCATTTCGATATCGAGCAGCAGAATGTCGTAGACGGGGCTGTATTTTTCCACGATGCGCGCGCCGTCGTCGAATACGGAGACGGTGAATTGCTCGCCGGTCTCGCTTTGGTAGCGATTGAGGTAATCGAGTACCAATTGGCAGCTTGCAGGGTCGTCCTCGACGACTCCGATTCGGATATTGCGCACGATGAACCTCCACGTCTCACCGTTCAGACTACCGTCCATTCTCTCGCGGAATGAGGATATTGTGATGAAAAACCATCGATTTGAGGGGATGATAACCCCCTAATAGACTGTTTTGAGCGGTGAAAACCCGCGACACGCATTGACGATTCGGTTTGGGTGTGTATAGTAGGTCATGGCTCAACGAAGAGATCTTCGCCAAACCAAATAAGTAAACGCTTTGAATTGTGGCTTTGTCAAAGTAGTAAGCCGCGAGGATGGGCACCGAACAAAAATCCCTTTACAACGGATCGTGAGGCACGTACCTGCCTCTGAAAGGATGACAAATCATGGCAGAAGTCGTATTCGACCATGTTACTCGTATCTACCCGGGCAATGACAAGCCGTCTGTGATGATCTGAACCTCGACATCAAGGATGGCGAATTCCTGGTGCTGGTCGGCCCGTCTGGTTGCGGTAAGTCTACGACCCTGCGTATGCTCGCAGGCCTCGAAGAGGTCAACAAGGGACGCATCCTCATCGGTGGCAAGGACGTCACCACGATGCAGCCGAAGGACCGCGACATCGCAATGGTGTTCCAGAACTACGCTCTGTATCCGCACATGACCGTCGCCGACAACATGGGCTTCGCCCTGAAGATCGCCGGCACCCCGAAGGAAGAGATCCGCAAGCGCGTCGAGAAGGCCGCTGAGATCCTCGACCTGACCGAGTACCTCGATCGTAAGCCGAAGGCTCTGTCTGGCGGTCAGCGTCAGCGCGTGGCTATGGGCCGTGCAATCGTCCGTGAGCCGAAGGTCTTCCTCATGGATGAGCCGCTGTCCAACCTCGACGCCAAGCTCCGTGTGCAGACCCGTACCCAGATCGCCGCTCTGCAGCGTCAGCTGGGTGTCACCACCCTGTACGTGACCCACGATCAGACCGAGGCTCTGACCATGGGTGATCGTATCGCCGTCATCAAGCTCGGCATTCTGCAGCAGGTCGGCGCTCCGACTGAGCTGTACGATCGTCCGGCCAACGTCTTCGTCGCTGGCTTCATCGGCTCCCCGTCGATGAACATCAACACCCACCCGGTGGTCAACGGCAAGGCAAAGATCGGCGAGGACACCGTGGATCTGCCGACTGAGGCCGTCAACAAGCTCACCGCCGAAGACAACGGCCAGATTGTGGTCGGCTTCCGTCCGGAAGACGCCTCCTTGGCTGCCCCGGATGAGGCCAACGCCTTCTCCCTCAAGGTCATGAACGTTGAGGATCTGGGCTCCGACGGCTACATCTACGGCAACATCATCACCGATGGCTCCGCTGCTGAGGCGTCCACCATGATGTCCGATCAGAACAAGCTCACCACGATCCGCGTGAACCCGCGTGCTCTTCCGAGGTCGGCGATACCGTCAAGATCAAGATCGACCCGTCCAAGATGCACCTGTTCGCTCCGTCCACCGAGCTGCGTCTGAACTGAGACGATAACGAGTAACCAACCGTCGGGCGTTCCTTATGGAACGCTTGGCGGGTGGTTGAACCAATACTTGGCGGATGTGCAAACGTCCGTCAACCATTAAACGAGACATTCTCTTTCCTCTCTTATTGTCTCGTTGGAAAAGCCCCGCGTTGGTGCGGGGCTTTTCTTTTCCCGCTGTTCTCATCGTGACACTCGTAGTCCCTTTGCCGCCTGCCGTGGGTAGGTCAGCGGGTAAATTGAAGAGCTATGGAATCACATGAATTGCCACAGATGGATCCCCGTGTGCTTAAGGCCACTTCCGTGAAGGCCGAGGACCCCGCAGCGCAGAGCCCGGAGCCGCAGGCGTTGAAGATCACCGCCGCGAGTTCGAATCCGAAGATGTTCACGCTGCCGTGGGAGAAGCCGCTGGCAACATGGCCTGAGGACCTGCTGGTCAACCTGCCGCGAGGCATCTCCAGGCACGTGGTGCGTTTCGTGCACGTGGGCGACGAAGTCTACGCCATGAAGGAAATCACACGCAACGTGGCGGAACGCGAATACGAGCTGCTGCGCCGACTGCAGAAGCTGGAACTGCCTACCGTGCAGCCGATCGCCGTGGTCACCGGCCGCCATAATGCGCAAGGTGAGCCGCTGGAAGCCATCCTGGTCACCAAGCATCTGAAATTCTCGCTGCCGTACCGCGCGCTGTTCGCCCGCAACCTGCGTCCCGACACCGCCGAACGACTCATCGACGCGCTTGCCGTGCTGATGGTGCGTCTGCACCTGGCCGGCTTCTATTGGGGCGATGTGTCCCTGTCTAACGTGCTGTTCCTGCGTGACGCCGACGCTTTCTCCGCGTTCCTGGTGGACGCCGAAACCGGCGATCTGCAGGTGAACCTCACCGAAGGCCAGCGTGAATACGATGTGGATTTGGCCCGTACGAACATCATCGGCGAACTGATGGATCTGTCTTCCGGCGCATTGCTGCCGAGCAACGTGGACGAAATCGAAATCGGAAACCGCCTGGTGGACCGCTACCATTCGCTGTGGAGCGCGCTGACCGACACCGACAAGTTCAGCCCGGACGAGATGTGGAAGATCGAAAAGCGCGTCAATAAGCTCAACGAACTGGGCTTCGACGTGGACGAGCTGGAAATGAAGACCGCCGAGGACGGCAAGCGCGTGCTGGTGCGTCCGCGCGTGGTGGACGCCGGCTACGCCAACCGCAAGCTGCTGCGACTGACCGGTCTTGACGTGCAGGAGAACCAGGCCCGCCGTCTGCTCAACGATCTGGACGCCTACCGCACCTCCACGTGGCGTGATGGCGAGGATCTCGAAATCGTGGCCACCGACTGGATGCGCGAGGTGTTCGAGCCGACCGTGCGCATGATTCCGCGCGAATACCGCTCCCAGATCGAGCCGGCGCAGTTCTTCCATGAGGTACTCGACCATCGTTGGTTCCTTGCGGAGAAGGCCGGCCACGACGTGTCCATGACCGAAGCCGTGAAGAGCTATGTGGAGAACGTGCTGCCGCAGTACAAGCTCGATTCGAAGGATGTCGACGCGCTGAACGCCGAGGCCGATTCCGGCGTGATCGATGACGAATACACTTACGGCACCGACGAGGACGGCTACAACCCGGACGATGATCCGGACGCTGCGGTGTGGAGCCATTAGCCGTTAATGGCATATGAAAAAGCTCAAGCCATAAGGCTTGAGCTTTTTCATAAATATCGTAATAAACGATTACTTGGCTGCTGCGGCCTCGCGACGGGCGCGTGCCACGGCATACAACGTGATGCCCGCTGCCACGGAGGCGTTCAGCGATTCGACCATATTCGACATCGGAATGCCGGCGATGGAATCGCACGCCTCTCGTACCAGACGGCTCAGGCCGTTGCCTTCCGAGCCGAGCACAACCACCAGCGGATCGGTTTCGAAGCCGGTTTCGCCGACGAGCGCGTCACCGCCGCCGTCAAGGCCGACGCTGTAGTAGCCACGTTCCTTCAGGCTTTCGATCGCCTTGGTCAGGTTCACCACGCGAGCCACCGGCATATGCGCTGCGGCGCCCGCGGACACCTTCCATGCGGCGGCGGTGACCGAAGCGGAACGACGTTCCGGCAGAATCACGCCGTTTCGCGCCGAATGCGGCCGCGGAACGGATGACCGCACCGAGGTTCTGCGGATCGGTGACGCCGTCCAGTG
>ENA-OQCR01000035-OQCR01000035.1-human-gut-metagenome-genome-assembly--contig:-NODE-35-length-20327-cov-1.068861_pt1 | contig 20327 bp, 28 predicted proteins | sample MGYA00242763_ERZ504589 | MGnify/ENA primary metagenome ERZ504589 (study PRJEB26092, sample SAMD00036321) | human gut metagenome | host: Homo sapiens | study: EMG produced TPA metagenomics assembly of...
ATACTAACGAAGTCGGTTGAGGGAAACAAACAAAAAACGAAAATCAAACGAACAGAAACAAAAGAATATGGCCAGTTGGTCAAGGGCTAAGACGCCGCCTCTCACGGCGGAAACACGGGTTCGATTCCCGTACTGGCTATTAACTGAAAGCAATCAGAACATGTTTCTGGTTGCTTTTTTGTTTATGATCACAAATGGGGATTTTGGGAGGTTTTACTATGATCATTGATAATGTGTATGTTTTTACACCGGACAAAGCATTTGTAAAAGGCAGGATTATCCTGGATGGGGATAAGATCCGACAGGTTTATGAAGAAAAGGATGCGCCGCAGCTTAAACGGGGGATGTTCTGGACGGAAAAGGCTGCTACGCCATTCCGGGACTGATCGATCTGCATTTTCATGGATGCAAGGGAGATGATTTCTGCGACGGAGACAAGGCTGCGATCGGAAGGATCGCAGAATATGAGGCATCGGTAGGAGTTACAGCGATCGCACCAGCTACCATGACTTTACCGGTAGAGGAACTGGAGCAGATCCTCCATACAGCTGCAGAATATAAAAAAGAAACAAAGGACTGCCGTAAGGCGGATTTTCTGGGGATCAATATGGAAGGGCCTTTTATCAGCCCGGCGAAAAAAGGGGCACAGGACGCGAGGAATATCCTGCCATGTAATGTGGAAATCTGTGACCGTTTTTTAAAGGCCTCGGAAGGTCTGGTAAAATTTATAGGGATTGCACCTGAAGAAAGTGAACATGCAGCAGAATTTATCCGGGAAGTTCATGAAAGGGTCAATGTTTCTCTGGCACATACCAATGCAGATTACGATACAGCAATGGAAGCATGCAGAGCAGGAGCAAACCATGCAGTCCATCTGTATAACGCAATGCCTGCGTTTACGCATCGTGCACCAGGTGTCGTAGGTGCTGTTTTTGATAATAAGGATGTTATGGCAGAGATCATCTGTGACGGGATCCATATCCATCCGTCTGTTGTTCGAGCTACCTTTCAGATGATGGGAGCTGACAGGATGATCCTGATCAGCGACAGTATGAGAGCTACCGGTATGCCGGACGGCCAGTATACACTGGGCGGACTGGATGTTAAGGTTGTGGGAAGACTTGCCACGCTGGTATCTGACGGTGCGATCGCAGGATCTGCCACAAATCTGATGGATTGTATGCGTACAGTTGTTAAAAAGATGGATCTTCCGCTGGAAACAGCCGTGGCCTGCGCGACTATAAATCCGGCCAGAAGCTTGGTGTGGAAGAACAGTACGGATCTCTGGAAGCAGGTAAAAAAGCTCATGTGGTACTGCTGGATCAGGATCTGGAACTGAAAGCAGTGATCAAGGACGGAGTAAAGATTCGATAGGATCATAGAAGATAAAACGATAAAAAATAAAAAAGATAAAAAGAATTTCAGGAGCAGATGACAGCAAAATTCGTGTCAGAATTTGTCGAACGAAAATGCTGGACAAAATGCTCCTGAAATTCTATAATTAATTTCACCAGAGATCTTCTGGTATCGATCACCGCCAGGTCAGGCGGGAAATTCCATTTTTATCATAACTGAATAAACATATATTTTAAGAAGGAAAGGGGGCGTGTATGTTTCTTTATGGAGAATTATCCGTGGTGATATCTGCGATGGCGGTCTGGATGGATCTTAAAGATGCATCTGTAGATAATGGATGGATCCTTTTTTCTTTTATGATCTGTTTCCTGATCCAGATCACAGAAAACGGGCTGAAAGGTGGAGTGATCTTTTTGGCAGGAGTGGCCGTGCCGGTGCTTCTTTTGGGAATCCTTTTTATATTCCATATGATCGGCGCCGGAGATATCAAGCTTCTGTGCGCACTTGGCGGGATCATGGGGCCGCGGACAGTTATGGAATGTATTGTTTATTCTCTGCTTGCAGGTGCAGGCATTTCTCTGGCAATTCTTATTTCTACAGGCGGTATCCGCCGACGATTCCTTTATTTATATCAGTATATGAATGAGTTTTACTGTACCGGTGAGATACGTCCTTATTACAGAAAGGGGATGAGCTTTCCGGAGAACTTTCATTTTACGGTACCCATATTTTTGAGTGCGGTGCTTTATGCAGGAGGTGTGTATTGAAGAAAAACATATTTGCAGTCTGTGATCTGGAGGTGGATTATGCTTTCAATTTTATGGATTATCTGAACCAGAAAAAGAATCTTCCGTTTGAGATCCAGGCATTTACCACGGCGGAAAGTCTCATTGCCTACGGAAAAGAAAATCATATTGAGTTGCTGCTGATTTCCGATAAAGCAATGCGAAAAGAAGTCCGTGACCTTGGCATCGGAAAGATCATCATTCTTTCAGAGGGTGTGCATCCTCCGGAACTGGATCAGTATTCAAGTGTGTATAAATATCAATCCTCCTCAGATGTGATAAGGGAGGTGATGGCCTACTATGGAGAAGAGAAGTCTCTTGATCCGGTAACTTTTCCTGTGTTGAAAAAGACAATGGAGATCATCGGTGTTTTTTCTCCTCTTGGCAGGTGTCTGAAGACATCCTTTGCACTTGCGCTGGGACAAATACTGGCGAAAGAACGTGCCGTTCTTTATCTGAATCTGGAATCCTATTCTGGTTTTGAAGAACTTCTTGGGAAAAAATTTCCGGCTAATCTGAGTGATCTGTTTTATTATGTTCGCCAGGGAAATGAAAACCTAATCCATAGAATGAACGGAATGATTCAGACAGTAAACAATCTGGATTTTATACCGCCTGTAAGAACACCTTCAGATATCCGGACCGTGGACTGGGAAGACTGGGAGCGGCTGTTGCAGGAGATCGTACTTCACAGTTCTTATGAAGTGCTGATCCTGGATATGGGAGAAAATGGAGATGAGGATTTCCGGCTTCTGGAAATGTGCAGAAAAATCTATATGCCGGTTTTGAATGACACACTTTCTGTCTGTAAGGTGACACAATTCGAAAATCTTCTGCGTATCTGGAATAAAGAAAAGATCCTGGAAAAAACAGAAAAGGTGCATCTGCCCTTTCATATGGATAGGATCTCTTCTGACGCTTACGTAGAACAGCTGGTCTGGAGTGAACTGGGAGATATATCCGTGAACTTTTGAGAAAGGAGCGGTCATGAACAGAGAAAAATTCCGGGAAATGTATGATCTGCTCATGGAACAGCTGGATGTTTCCAGAGAGCTGTCCGATGATGAGATCCTGGGGGTGATCGATGAACTGATATTAACTCAGGCAAGGGAACTGTTTCTTTCACTGAAGGAGAAAGTAGAGCTCAGACAGGAGCTGTTCTGTTCTGTGCGCAAGCTGGATGTTCTGCAGGAACTGATCGATGATGAAAGTGTTACGGAGATCATGGTAAATGGTCCGGATCATATTTTTGTGGAACGTGGAGGAAAACTGACCAGATGGAATAAGGTCTTCACGTCAGAAGAGAAGCTGGAGGATGTGATCCAGCAGATCGTAGGGCGCTGTAACCGGGTTGTCAACGAGTCCATGCCCATTGTAGATGCAAGGCTGGAAAACGGAGCACGTGTGAATGCAGTGGTTTATCCGGTTGCTCTGAATGGTCCGATCCTGACGATCCGTCGTTTTCCGGATGATCCTATCACAATGGAAAAACTGATCGCTTTTGGAAGCATCACCGAAGAATGTGCACAGTTTTTAAAAAAACTTGTTCAGGCAAGATATTCTATTGTGATCGGTGGAGGTACAGGCAGTGGAAAAACAACATTCCTTGGAGCTGTTACAGAATATATTCCAAAAGATGAGCGCCTGATCACCATTGAAGATAATGCGGAGCTTAAGATCCGGGGAATTGATAACCTGGTATGTCTGGAGGCAAAAATGGCCAATATGGCGGGCGCGGTGTCAGTAACGATCCGAGATCTGATCCGGTCAGCCCTTCGAATGAGACCGGATAGGATAATTGTAGGGGAAGTCCGTGGAGGAGAGGCAGTGGATATGCTGCAGAGCCTGAATACGGGACATGATGGAAGCCTTTCAACACTTCATGCAAACAGCAGTCAGGATATGCTTTCCCGAATGAAACGATGACATTGATGGGGATCGATCTTCCCCTGGAAGCAATCCGAAGGCAGATCGCTTCCGGGGTAGACATTCTGGTACATCTCGGGCGTATGCGGGATAAAAGCAGAAAGCTGCTGGAAATCACAGAAGTATGTGGATTTGAAAACGGAGAGATCCAGACCAGGCCGCTGTATCGCTGGGAAGAAGGAAAGGGACTTGTAAAAACCGGAGAACTTTTGCATTGTGAAAAAATGAAACGGGCAGGAATCAGACTATGAAAGAGCGGAAAGGAAAGAATCAGAAATGGAGATCTACGAGGAAAGATTACAGGATGTATCATTTTACGGGGAAGGAGACCGCAAAGTATCTTCTGGAGGGAGCTGCCGTATGCGCTGCAGCCGACTATCTGTTTTATCAGAGCCTTCCTGTGTTGCTGTTTATGCTTCCAATACCAGTGCTTCTTCTGAAAATGCAGAGGAAAAAATGCACTGCACGGCAGCAGAGGGAGCTGAATTACCAGTTCCGGGATGCTCTGACGGCCATGAATGTGGCGGTACAGGCCGGCTATTCCGCGGAGAATGCGGTGCGTGCCAGTGTAAAGGATCTGGGGAGACTTTATGAAAAGGGAAGTGATATCCTGGATGAATTTCGGTATATCGAAAGCCAGCTGCGTCTGAGTGTTCCGGTGGAAGAGCTGTTCCTGGATCTGGGAAAACGCAGCGGAGTGGAAGATATTGAAAATTTCGCAGCAGTATTTTATACAGCAAAAAGAACAGGCGGGGATATGACGCAGGTGATCCAGAAAGTAGCCAGAATGCTTAGTGATAAGATCGAGGTAAAAAAAGAGATCGAGGCAACGCTGGCCGCAAAGAAATCGGAACAGATGGTTATGAGTATCATGCCGGCCGGTATCATCTGCTATCTGAAACTGACTTCGCCGGGATTTTTGGATGTACTTTATGGGAATCCTTTCGGAATCTGTGCCATGACAGTTTGCATGGTGATCTATGGCTTGTCTTACTGGCTGGGTGTGAAGATTGTAGACATAGAAGTGTAGGTGAGGATAATGTGGATACATATTTTGATATTTATGGTGATCCTTGGGGTGTTTCTGGCAGGAAAAATGGGGCGGCTGCTCCGGAAGCCGGAAATCCGGAAGAAAAGAAACTGTTTTATACGGATAGCGCTTACCGGAAATATCATCGGTATGCTCCTGACATTTCAAAGTGGCGGAGATAAGGTTTATTCATCCGGATACCGTATGGAAAAAGAGGAGACAGGTGCTTATGAAGAGAAATTCAAAGTATCTGTAGACGGAGAAGAAGCCGGTTCCCTGTATGTGCAGGTGCCGGAAAAAGAAACAGAAGGATCCGAAGAAGAACCGGAAACAGAACTTAGCGAAGAACAGCAGCGCGAGAAAGAGCTGCAGGACATGATCGTACAATATAATCAGAAAAAAAACGATCCGCAGTACTATTATCTTCCAGATGAATGGAATGGAAAACATCTTGAATGGGAGCAGCCAAAAGACAAAACAGGAAACCTGCTTTCAGCTCTTGGTCTGGCAGCAGCGGCAGCAGCTGTCATTGCAAAAAAACGGGAAGAACAGAATGCTCAGATAAAAAGAAGAGAACAGATGCTGATGGATTATCCAGGACTGATCATGAAATTTACCCTTCTGGTGCAGGCAGGCTTAACTGCCAGAAAAGCGTTCCAGAAAATAGCACTGGATTACGGAAAGAGAGAAGATGGTAAAAAACGTGAGGCTTACGAAGAAATCCGAGTAGCCTGTTATGAGATGGACAGTGGGATTTCCGAAGCAGAGGCTTACCGGAGATTTGGAGAACGGTGCGGACAGGTAAAGTATAAAACTCTGTCAACACTACTGATCCAGAACCTCCAGAAAGGAAGCAGGTATCTGGCCGATCTGCTGGAAAAGGAATCCGTGGAAGCCTGGGAGGAGCGAAAAAGAAAAGCAAGAGTGCTGGGAGATACAGCAGCAACAAAACTGCTTCTTCCGATGGTCTTGATGCTCCTGGTGGTGATGGCGGTGATCATGCTTCCGGCATGCCTTTCCTTTTACGGAGGGTTAGGACTGGAGAACAGAGAAAGGAAATGTGAGGTGACAAATGAAAATATGTGGAAGTATGTAAAAGAATTTGCGATGGAAGAGGATGCGGTGGGTGTTGTGGAGATCATCCTGATTCTGGTGGTTCTGATCAGTCTGGTCATCATCTTTAAGGAACAGCTTACAGCACTTGTGAAAAAAATCCTTACAAAAATCACAAAACAAAGCAATACGATCTGAAAATAAGAAAAAACGGTGATATCTGCTGATATTTTCGTTTTGGAAAGGAGAGGTACCCCTTGGCAGGAAATGTGAAAAAAGGCAGCATTACGATCTTTCTGGCTCTGATCTTGAGCCTGGTTCTTTCTCTTGTGTGTGCCAGCATTGAATCTGTACGCATGGCAGCTGCCAGGACACAGATACTTAACAGTATGGATATTGGCTTATATTCCCTGTTTGGACAGTATGACCGAACGCTTCTGGAAGATTATGAGCTGTTTGCACTGTATGCAGGTGGAAAAGAAGAACTGGATATGGCTTCTGTATATGATGATTTTCAGACTTATATGAAACCTGTATTGAAACAGAACAGTCAGAAACTGGAGCTTCTCCAGGGCGGATTCAATGGTTATCAGCTTCTGAGCGATGGAAAAGGCGAGGTTTTTTACCAGCAGGCTGTTCAGTATATGCGTGAAACTCTGGGAAGCCAGGGGGTACAGACTCTTCTCGGAAAACTGAAAGATCAGGAAAAGAAGACAGAGGATGCAGAGAAAAAAGGAGAACAGGCAGAAAATAAAGGAACATTGGATTCCTATGATTCTGCAATTACGGATGCCGCACAGAAAAGCGAAGAAGCAAAAAAAGAACAGGAGCAACAAAAAAATCAGGGAGATTTTTCGGATGCAGGAAATGGGGAGGATTTTACCGGCGGTGTTGATGAAAGCGTAGAAAATCCTATTCCAATCATCAGAAGAGTCCGTAAAATGGGACTTATTGATCTGGTAGTACCATCCGAACGGGGGAATATCGGATGCGGTTACAGACAGAAAAAGCCTTACATCCGGAAGAAAGCTCCAGACAGGACTAATGTTGGATACGGATATACGATCCGATAATTCGTATACGTCCGGAATATTGTTTGGACAGTATCTGCTAAAGAAACTGGGAAATTATCGAAGACCGGCAGCGGCAGGCTTAAATTATCAGGTGGAATATATTCTTGGAGGGAAGAACAGTGATCGGGAAAATCTGAAGTCCGTGGCAGGAAAACTTCTGGTGATCCGTCAGGGGGTTAACATGGCGTATCTGCTTTCAAATGGTGGAAAACGGATACAGGTCGAAACACTGGCGCTGGCGATTGCATCAGGTTTTCTGATCCCACCGGCGGCAGCAGTGATCGAAGCGGCACTGATCTTTTGCTGGGCATTTGCGGAGAGTATTCTGGAGGTCCGGGAACTTTTTGCAGGAGGACATGTACCTCTTATAAAAAACTCCTCAGACTGGCAGCTGTCTTTGAGTAATCTGCCCAATATCCTGGACAAACTGGATTCTTCAAGAAAGGATGCAGGGAATGGAATGTCTTATGAGGATTATCTTCAGGTTCTGCTTATGGCGAAAGGAAAACAGGATAAAGTTCTGAGAGGAATGGACATGATCGAGTGCTCTGTACGTGAAAAGGGAAAAAGACCAGGTTTTCAGATGGATCACTGCATCACTGCCATGGAAGCGTCTGCAGATGTAAAAGCAAACAGACGGAAAATATTTACAGTTACACGTCAGTATGCGTATGAATAGAAAGAGAGGTGCACAGGGATGCTTTTTCAGAAAGAAAAAGAAGATAAAAATCAGATAAACAGACTGGATCAAAAAAGGGAAAAGGCGCTCTCGAAGAGCTTTTTTCCTGCTTTCCCCGATAAGCCGGAAAACGCTTTCTGGAAAAGTATCCCTGTGCACCTTTCTGAAAAAAGCAAGTCTCACTCTGGAGACTGCGATGGCTTTGCCGCTGTTTTTTTCGGAGTGCTCACGCTGCTTTCTTTTATGGATATTTACAAGGTACAGACGGAGCATCTGACCGGCTTGTGCCAGAAAGCAAAGGAAGCAGGTATGTATGCGTATGGTGCCGGCGGTTCAGGTACAGAAACGATTACATTGCCGGACGTATATTCCTATCAACCCATAGGCGGTCTGATCCCGCTTCCTAAAATATGGTTCCATAATACGGTAAAGGTTCATACGTGGAATGGTGTGATATACGAAAATGGAAAGGATACAGTGGAGAGCCAGCCTATGGTGTATGTGACAGAATCAGGAAGTGTGTATCACAGAAAACTGGGGTGCAGTTATCTGAATCTGTCTGTTCAGCAGATATCAGGCTCTTCGGTTAAAGCTTTAAAAAATGCATATGGAGAAAAGTATCAGGCCTGTGAGCTGTGCAGTCGTGGGCAGGAACCGGCTGGAGTGGTATATATCACAAAAAGAGTAACCGTTTTCATAACAGGGAAAGCTGCAGCGCATTGAAACGATCAGTACGGATGGTGAAAGAAACTGAGGTTTCCGATGAAATGAGTGCCTGCGGACGATGTGGCTGAAAGGAGAAATCATGAGCAGTGTTAAAATTTGCATGACTGTACTTCTTGGAATTAATACCTGGACAGATATCCGAAAAAAAGAAATCTGTTTACCGGTACTCTTTATATTCCTGACAGGTGGGATCTTGTGGCGGATCAGGCAGGGGCTTCTCTGGCCGGCAGGGATTATTTCCATGGGAATTGGAGTATTTATAATTTTGATCGCTTTGATCAGTGGAGGAATGGTCGGATTTGGAGACGGATTGCTAATACTGACAATGGGCTCTGTGCTGGGAGCCGGAGAACTGGCAGGGATCCTCTGTGGGGCATTATTGTTGTGCGGAATCTACTCAGGCATTGAGTATCTTATGCTAAAAAAGAGTCGAAGTGAGGAAATTCCTTTTGTACCGTTTCTGTTGATCGGATATTTGGGAGGGATATTTTTGTGAGAAAAATAAAAAAAGGAAGCTTTACAATAGAAGCTGCATTGCTCATGCCTCTGGTGCTTATGATACTGATCGGAGTGCTGTATCTGGATTTTTTTGTACATGACAGAGCATATCTTACTGCGGCAGCTTATGAGGCAGCAGTCAGCGGCAGTATGGAAGGATATAAAAAGAAAGGGAACATATATGAAAAGGCGGATATACAGGGTAGAATGCTGGGAGATATCGGGCTGCCGGGAGGAGAGAATCTGAGCATGCAGACAAATGCAGGAAAAACTGTGAAAGTAACTTACAGACTGGAAGTACCTGCCGGGTTCCTGGGGCAGAAATGGAAGCTGGAAGTCAGTGGTAAGGCAAAGCCTCTGCGGCCTGTGGGATGGATCCGCAAGGTAAAAGGAACTGTGGATATGCTGGGAGAGGTGACGCCATAAAATGAGAACGGAATATAAAAGAGATATGAATCATAATTACCTGATCCTGACAGGAGAAGAGAGGATTGATACAGATTCTTACCAGGTAAGGATGATCGTGGCCAATGCTGTGCCTGATCTTCTTCAGTGTCGGATATCAGGGAATCGACGGAAAATTCATGGTGTATTATGATATAACTTCCAGGCATTCCATGACTGCACTTTTTGAGGAAAAAAAGATGGATCTGGAGTCGCTTCAGGTGATACTGGGAGGCTTTATACAGATCATGGAAGAAATGTCCGAGTATCTTTTGAATCCCTGTCAGCTGATCCTGGAACCGGAATATATCTATCTGGATGCGGAAAGAAAAAGTGTCCGATTTTGTTATCTTCCGGGATTTCATGGGGAAATACAGAAACAGTTTCAGAGTCTTGCGGAGTATATCCTTCCAAAGCTGGATCATGAAGACGGAAAAGCGGTCATGTTGGGATATAATGTATACAGACGTGCACTGGAGGACAGCTTTCATCTGGAATACATCAAGGAAGAGTTATATAAAATATGTAACAGCGACGAGGAAGATTTTTCTCCATATGAAAAAAAGAAAACAGTGGTCCAGGAAGAAAACAGGATGACGGAGGAGGAAAAAGCAGAGGATCTGTGGCAGGTGGAAGGCTGGGAAAGAGCCAGTGTGTCCGGAAATGAAAAACAGAAAAAATCTTCAGCGGACTCACAGAAGCGGAAAACAAACAAAATATGGAAGCCAGTGGCTGGATTTGGTGCAGCATTGGTGCTTCTTCTGGGAATTACGGCAGGAATGGCCGGCGGATATATTCCAAGAATAAGCAAAGAAATTTTTCTTCTGGGAATTCTTGCAGCAATGATACTGGGGATGCTGAGCTATATTCTGATCAAAAAAAGTCTGTGGAAAAAAGAAAAAACTGGATACGCCGGTGCCTGAGCAGAAATATGGTGCGGCGGAAAAAGAGGCAGCTGTATATTCTGAAGATCAGAAAGAATCTGGTACGCTGTCAGGGAGCAATGCCGGTGACAGCAGAAAAGAACTGGAAAAGATCAAAAAAAATATCCCGACAAAAGCGGAAGATTTTTTAGATGGATTTGGTGAAACAGTAGTTCTTTCGGCAGGTGCATCCAAAGGTCCTGCTACATTAGTAAGCCGGGAACCGGGGGAATTGGCTACCATTTATTTGGAAAAAGATATCACAGTGATCGGAAAACTGGAAACTGCGGCGGATGCAGTGATCAATATACCAACTGTCAGCAGGATCCATGCTAAGATCCGAAAAAGGGAGGGGGCATATTATCTGGCAGATCTGAACTCCAGAAATGGGACTTCTGTAAATGGACAGCTTCTGAAAACAGGAGAAGATTATTTGCTGGAGGATGAGGATGAAGTCGATTTTGCACAGGCCCGTTATATTTTTTTGAAATAACAGAGCGAAAAATCCAGTTTTGTATCGTATTAACATGGGACCGTAGGTTGTCCGCCTGATGAAAATCTGTTAAAATAATGAAAATAAATTCGAAATTTTCAGATTATAACAGCGAAGTTATGGGAAATATTTCCGGAACCGCTGTGGAAAGAGGCCGGAATTGGAAGAAAATAAAAAAAAGAACCTGTGACAGTTTTACTGATCCTCATAAATACGCTGATCTTTCTTGTGGTGGAATTTACCGGCGGCTCGGAGAACGGGCAGCATATGCTGGAATGCGGTGCTGCTTATGCACCGCTGATCCTGGAACAGGGACAGTGGTATCGGTTGTTTAGCAGTATGTTTCTGCATTTTGGTGCGCCGCATCTGATCAATAATATGCTGGTTCTGTTTGTGCTTGGCCAGAGACTGGAACCGGTAACAGGAAAGATAAAATTTTTTCTGATCTATTATTATTTGGTGGTCTGGGCGGAAATATGCTCTCTTTGTTTTTTTGATTATGTATGCAGGAAACGCTTCTTTATCTGCAGGAGCTTCCGGAGCTGTTTTTGCAGTCATGGGCGGTATGATCTATGTGATCATACGGCACAGAGGAAGAGTGGCGGATCTGACTGTCAGACAGATGCTTATCATGGCCGCATTTTCACTGTATTTCGGATTTGCAAGTGAAGGCGTGGATAACGTAGCGCATATAGGCGGTTTGTTGAGTGGTTTCCTGATCGCTGTAATTCTTTATCATCCCAGAAAAATATGGAAAACAGTTCCCTGACCGGGAGCGCTCTCAAGAGTGATGTCTCCACTGTGTGCCTGAGCGATCTGTTTTGAAACAGCAAGGCCAAGGCCGGTCCCGGATTCTTTGGTTGTAAAAAATGGCTGAAATATCGTAGCCTGCTGTTCTTTTGAGATTCCACATCCGTTATCCCGGATATCAATGCGGATGCCGGAATTTTCCGGAATGACAGAAAAAGAAATCTTCCTCCGGGAATGGGAACGGCTTCCCATGCGTTTTTCAGAAGATTCAGAAGCATCTGCCGGACACGGATCCGGTCAAGAGCCATCGATGGCAATGAATCCGGAATATCTGTTTCAGTGTGATCTCCAGATAATCCAGAGTAGGTTTTATGGAGGAAAGGATCGTTCGGAGGTAGCTGCAGGTGTCAATGTTTTCTCATTTGACATGGCCTGCATTATTAAATGCAGAAAGTTCATCAAGAAGTTCTTTTACATAATCAAGATTATCCATAACATCATCCCAGTGCTCATATTCTTTGACCTCAGGATGTGCAGATGCGATCATCTGGAGTCCGCTGTTAATAAGAGTCAGAGGATTCCGGAGTTCATGTGAAAATTTTGAAAGTGTATAATGAAAATCGTTTTTCAATTTACTGACTGTAGTATCGTTGCACATATTATCACCTCGAAAAAATATTAACATCAGAAATTTCAAATATCAACAAGAACAGTATTGAAAAATTCGAGAAAATACGACAAAATAAGAATATAGATAAAATAATTTTGCAAACAAGGAGGACAAAATAATGGGAGATTGCATATTTTGTAAAATCGCAAATGGAGAGATTCCATCAGCAACACTTTATGAGGATGAGGAATTTCGCGTGATTTTGGATCTGGGACCGGCAAGCAAAGGACACTCATTGATCCTGCCGAAAAAGCATGCAGCGAATATTTATGAACTTCCGGGATGAGACTGACTGGAAAAGCAATGATCCTGGCTAAAAAAAATGGCAGGAAAGCTGAGAGGTGCACTGAACTGTGATGGATTTAATGTTGTGCAGAACAATGGAGAGATCGCAGGACAGACTGTGTTTCATTTTCACATGCATCTGATTCCGAGATATGAGGGAGATGGTGTTGGTTTAACCTGGAAACCCGGAGAACTCAGCGATGAGGTGAGAGATGAAATCTTAAAGAAAATTAAAGAATGACAAATAGCCACTAAAGAGGAAAAATGAATAATCAGACATTTGAAGAGTTTTATCTTAAATACCGAAAAATATCCAGAGGGTATGCGTATGGAGTTCTCCATGACTGGAGTGCTGCTGATGATGTCAGTCAGGATGTACTTTACAAAATGTATACTATAAAGGATGGCCTGAATATTGATAATGAAAAGATGATGTTTTCTCTGATCAAGAGGGCATCCTATGAATAAGGCTTTGGATTATATAAAGAAATCAAGCTCCAAGCATGAGTTTGTCTGTCAGGAAGAAGTTGCGGCATTTCTGGAAGAACAGAATTCAGTCGATGCGGAAGAGGTATTTCTGCGTAAAGAGAAGAAAGAATTTATGTATATGGTGCTGAGAAGATTTCGAAAGAAACAGCCGATAAATTATGAGATCTTAATTCAGGTCAAATATCTGGAGATTTCCGTTGAAACAGTTGCAGAAGAATATGGTCTGACGAAAAGTGGTGTCAATAACAGGATATATAAAGCGAAGCGCTGGCTGCAGGAAGAATTTCGCAAAGTATACGAATAAAAGAAAACCCTGCCAGCCCGGAAGGGAGTGGCAGAGTTTTCATATGGCTGTTGTGGAAATATAGTCAGGCTCTGGCGCATTCTTCAATAAGATCAGTGATCTTACTGATGGAATCTACCTGGCCGTTTCCTGCCATAGCATCTGTATATTTCTGATGATCGGTATAGAGCTGGCGGATGGTTTCCAGAAGCTTTTCTTCTGTAATCTCCTCTTCTTCCAGCACTTTACTGAAGCCCTGGCGTTCGAAGGATCGAGCGTTAAGGATCTGGTCACCACGACTGGCTTTGGCAGAAAGCGGGATCAGAAGATTTGGCTTATGAAGTTCGCGGATCTCACAGATTGCGTTAGCGCCTGCGCGGGAGATCACGATATCAGCCATGGCAAACAGATCCGGAAGCTCGTCCTGGATATATTCATACTGGACGTATCCGGCAGTACCGTTGAGAGATTCATCGGTTTTTCCCTTTCCGCAGAGATGAACAACCTGGAATTCCTTCAGAAGTTCAGGTAGGATCTTGCGGACATTATCATTGACAGAAGCAGCTCCCAGACTACCACCGATAACCATAAGTATCGGTTTGTCAGCAGTGAAACCACAGAATTTACGACCGTTTTCCGCATTTCCGGAAAGAAGTTCCTGGCGGATCGGAGTTCCTGTAAGAACTGCTTTGTCAGCAGGAAGATTGGCGACTGTCTCAGGAAAAATTACAGCAGATTCTAGATGCAGAAGAGAGACAGAGTTTATTGGCAAGACCTGGAGTCATGTCGGACTCGTGGATCAATGCGGGGATTTTTAAACGTTTGGCCGCGATTACAACGGGAACCGTAACGAAACCGCCTTTAGAAAAAACAACGTCCGGTTTCAGCTCTTTCAGAATCTTTCTGGCCTGGCTGAATCCCTTCAGTACACGAAACGGGTCAGAGAAGTTTTTGAGATCGAAGTAACGTCTCAGTTTTCCGGATGAGATTCCATAATATGGGATTCCAAGTTCTTCGATCAGTTTTTTCGATTCCTTCGTAGGAACCGATGTAGGAAATCTTATAACCAAGCTCCCTGAGCTTTGGAATCAGGGCAATATTTGGAGTTACATGTCCGGCAGTACCACCGCCGGTAAGTACGATGTGTTTCATTTGGATTCCTCCTGAATAGTCATATACTATCATTAAATATGAACTCTAACGGAGGAATTGTCAAGGAAAGATAGGATTACAGGAGAAAAATAATGGAAAATTTCAGGGATGCCGAACTGAAAAAATGGTTGGCAGAAGAATATGAAAAAGAAACCGAAGAGATGGAAAAAATCCTGTTTCCAGATGGAGTGATTCCTGATGATGGAGAAACAGAAGAGGAGGCAAAGGCTGCTTATCAGAGGCTTGTAGAAAAACTGAAAGCAGATGGTGTTTACAAAGAAGACGAAACTGACAGTATTAAAACTGATGATCATAAAGAGAATGTAAAAATCGTTTATCTGCCCGAAAAGAAAAGTCATAAAGCAGCTCGCGTAGCGGCAGCAGTACTTGTATGCTCAGCCGGTATCTTCGCCGCAAGCATGACCAGCCAGGCGAACAGGAGGTATTTTATTGATTCTGTGAGGTATTGGGTTGGACATGATACGAAGATTGTGGTAGATAATGATAGAACGAATGAGAAAGAATGTGAAGATGAGCAAAAGGCAATTGATGATATAGAAAAAGAGTTAAGTGTTGATATTCCACGCTTTTTATATCGGCCTGAGGGACTTGAATTCAAAGATTACAATATAAGTAAAGATTTTGAATATGCTTTATTGCAGTATGATTATAATGACACAATTATGACATTATATATTAATAAATATGATAAGGAAACCAAAAGTACTGGTGCGAGTTTAGATGGAAAAGAAATAGAAACAATCAAATTACCGGAGGGAGAAGCGAGCATTCAGGTGAAAAGAATAATGGCTAAAGGAGATAAGAAAGCCAGTTATGTTGCATATTGGAATAATTCCACAGAATTTTATCAAATAGAATCCCAAATGGAAGAAAAGGAGTTTATAAAATTAAATCAAAAATATAAAATTTTGACGAGATAATGTTTTTTTTCATCGTATATATAATGTAATGAAAGTTTAAAGGAGAAAGGCATTATATGAAAGAGAAAATGAAAAGAATAATAAGCATGTTGTTTTTGGCATGTTGCTGCAGTATATTATTTGTAGTTCCTGCAATGGCAGAAGGCTTATCAGATGATTTTTCAGTGGAAACAGATACGGATGGAGATTATGCAGAGGATACGACTTACAGTGTTCTTAGAGGCAATAACTTAAGTTTTGGAACAACAACGATAAAAAAAGATGGCAAGTAATAAAGTTGGAATCTCTGGAATAACTCAGTGCCATCATGTATGCAGTAAAGTTTATTTGGATGTTTACTTGGAAAGAAAGGTAAATGGAACATATTCTACATATAAAAGCTGGAGTTTTACAGCATCAAACGCAAGTAATTTAGTTAAAGATCTTACGGTAATCGTACCAAAGGGTTATTACTACCGTGTACGAGGCTATCACGCAGCTAAAGATGGCAGTAAAGAATCAACCACAACCTTAACCAATGGTATTCTTGTAAAATAATAAATCAACAAAATAACACACCCCCCAGCGATGCCACTCCCCCAAAAAAATAAAAATCCAGTAAACTTTACATTACCTTCGCTGGGGAATGTCTAAAAATTCTGAATAATATCAAAAAAATCTAAAAAAAATCCCCTTAAAAAAAGAAACAATTTTTCACAAAAAGACTGTCAAAAAACATATATTTCGTGTATAATAAATACAATAACAAACCGTTAATAAACAAAAAGTCGATTATTTCTTCTTGGAATTGTATATCACAGCGTTTCTGGACGATCGGATATCACAGAGAGATCCTTCAGGCTTTTTTGATATGGAAATTTCAGAACGTGGGACGGAAAAGGGGGCTTGTGCATGAAGATAACATTTATCGGTGCTACGCATGAGGTGACTGGAAGCTGTTATTATCTGGAAGCGGCAGGACGGAAGTTTCTGGTGGATTATGGAATGGAGCAGGGACCGGATTATTATGAAAATAAGGAGCTTCCGGTGGCTCCGGGTGATCTGGATTTTGTGCTTCTGACACATGCACACATGGATCATTCCGGAAATCTTCCGGCCTTGTATGCAAAAGGCTATCAGGGGCCGATCTATGCGACAGAGGCAACTTGTAATCTCTGCGATATCATGCTTCGTGACAGCGCACATATCCAGATGTTCGAGGCTGAGTGGAGAAACCGAAAGGGGCGGAGAGAAGGAAAACCGGAATTTATTCCTGCATACACGATGGAAGATGCCATGGGTGTGCTCCGGAACTTCGTCAGATGCCCATATGATAAGATCATCAAACCGGCAGAGGGAATCGAAGTAAGATTTGTGGATGCAGGACATCTTCTTGGCTCCAGCAGTATTGAAGTCTGGATGACGGAAGAGGACAAAACAGAAAAGATCGTTTTTTCCGGCGATATCGGAAATATCGATCAGCCGCTGATCAGGGATCCGATATATATCCGAGAGGCAGATTATGTTGTGATGGAATCTACCTACGGAGACCGCAGTCATGGAGAACGTCCGGATTATCCGGCAATACTGGCAGAGATCATCCAGAGGACCTTTGACAGAGGCGGCAGTTTGGTGATCCCGTCCTTTGCAGTAGGCCGTACTCAGGAAATGCTGTATTTTATCCGACAGATCAAAGAACAGGGACTGGTTCACGGCCATGATGGTTTTACGGTATATGTAGACAGTCCCCTTGCCAATGAGGCAACTACGATCTTCAGTGAGAATGCATATACCTGCTATGATGAGGAAGCAATGGATCTTTTGAATAAAGGTATCAATCCGTTATCCTTCCAGGGATTGAAGACCTCCGTTACTACCGATGATTCCAGAGCTATCAATTTTGATGAGGACTGCAAGGTGATCATTTCCGCCAGCGGTATGTGTGATGCTGGTCGTATCAAACATCATCTGAAACACAATCTGTGGAATCCTAGAAATACCATTCTTTTTGTTGGATACCAGGCTATCGGAACTCCGGGACGGGCATTATTGGAAGGTGCTGTGGAGCTGAAGTTGTTTGGTGAGACTGTGCAGGTAGCTGCTGAAATATGCAAAATGCCGGGAATCAGCGGTCATGCTGATGTAAACGGACTTATAGAATGGGCGAAAGCCTTTGAGACGAGACCAAAACACGTATTTGTTACGCATGGTGATGATACGGTGACGGAGATTTTTGCCCAGAGGCTTAAAGAAGAGCTTGGGTATGATGCAACAGCACCCTTTAGTGGAACTGAATATGATCTTCTAGAGAACCGGTGTATCCATGAGGCTGTTGGTGTTCGGATCGTAAAGGCAACTGCTTCGCCGAAAACAACCAAGGCTGCCCGTGCATATGAGAAGCTGCTGGCTATGGGACGTCGCCTGATGTCCGTGATCCGGAAGAATGAAGGCTGCCCCAATAAAGATCTGGATCGTTTTGCAAGAGATATCCAGTCACTGTGTGACAAGTGGGACAGAACAGATATTTAACCGGATAACAAAGATAACATTGAAACAATTATTTTGTCAAATCATCCTAAAATCACCCTGCGGAAATTTTTCGCAGGGTGATGATAAATACGATATACAAAATAAGATTATGTGAGATCAGCCTTCGTTCAATGCCTGGCGGATGGCTTTTGCAAGCTGATCCGGACATGAAGTTGGTTTGAATCCGCAGCGGATGCCTTCCAGACGGGAGATCACTTCATCTGCATCCATTCCCTCTGCAAGCTGTGCAACACCCTGTGTGTTTCCGGAACATCCGCCTGTAAACTTGATATTGTGAACTTTTTTTATTTATCGTCGATCTCGAACTCAATTCCCTGAGCACAGACGCCTTTTGTCTTATAAACCATTCTGGTTACCTCCTGTTCTGTTTATTTATCGATTATAGCATCTCTCAAAAAAAGTTTCCATAAAAAATAAAATTTGTTATAATGAACAATGTAGAAAAAGAAAAAGATACTGCTGAACGGAAAAAACTGTGAAATTCAGCGGGATATCATATTGAAAGAGAGGATTTACAGATCATGAAATGTGTTGGAATCATAGGAGCAATGGAACAGGAAGTAGCAAGACTGAAAGAGGTTATGGAGAATGTATCCATTACTACCAGAGCCGGAATGGATTTTTATGAGGGTGTTCTGGAAGGAAAGAAGGTAGTTGTGGTACAGTCCGGGATTGGTAAGGTAAATGCCGGTATGTGCACCCAGATCCTGGCAGATCTCTTTCAGGTGGAAGCGGTGATTAATACCGGTATCGCAGGAAGCCTTAACAATGATATCAATATTGGAGATATCGTACTTTCCACAGATGTTCTTCATCATGATATGGATGCAACCGGATTCGGATATCCGAAGGGACAGATTCCGCAGATGAAAGAGTTTTCCTTCCAGGCAGATGAGTGCCTTCGTAAGATCGCACATGATGTATGCGAGGAAGTAAATCCGGAGATCAGGGTTTTTGAAGGAAGAATTGCTTCCGGAGATCAGTTTGTATGTGATCAGGGTGTAAAAGATAATATTGTAAAGGAATTCAGCGCCTATGCTGTTGAGATGGAGGGCGCAGCGATTGGACAGGCAGCAGCTCTTAACGGGGTTCCATTCCTGATCATTCGTGCTATCTCAGATAAAGCAGATAATAGTGCAAACATGGATTATCCGGCTTTTGAAAAGCTTGCAATTGAGCACAGCGTACGTCTGACCCAGGGAATGCTGAAACGGATGGCCTGATCGGAACTTTGGAGGGAACCGTCATTTTTCTTCTGCATATACTGTAAGAGATAGCAGAGAGAGGACAGCAGAAGAGTTATGATCTATCCAGATTTTTATCCGTTTTATGCTACACAGGGAAGTCCTGGTTTTTATAATGAAGAGAGAGAACAGGAAAAGGAATTTGATCTGATGAGATCATACTATCCGGATACAGCCCGAAGGATCCAGGAAAAAGCGGAAGCACAGTGTCAGCTTTTGGATTATGAGGGGAGCCGGCTGTATGATGAATATCCGGATCGTTTCATGCTCTATCACATCTGCCACCAGGTGAAAGGACAGATGGAAGGAGATACCAGTGTACAGGAGATTCCAGGAGGGTTCCTGGATGATCTGATCGAAGTGCTGGTGTATCAGGAGATTTCCAGACGAAGATGCAGGAGGAGAAGGTGCAGAAAATGTTTCCGCACTGAGTATTAAAATGGCGGTTTACCCATGAACGATACAGTGATACTGGCAGAAGCGACCAAAACTGGTTCGCACAACATCTGTCCATATACAATAAAACAAAAAGTGAATATAATGGAAGTATGATGAAAACAATAAGGGAATTTTTAGAAGAACAGATTAATGAACAGCTGATACAGGCTGTTGTCAGTGGCCGCAGGACTGGCGAGGGACCTTCCAAGGTGAAGCTTCGTCCTGTGGAGCTGAAGGGTCAGATTTTTTACCAGGCGTCCATGACAGAAGGGACGAAGGTTTATCATAAGAATTTTACCAGGGAAGAGATGATCGCTTATCTGGAGCATGCCATGGAGGAATTTCGTCAGCTTCAGGCAACCGGACGCAGTCAGGATGGAAGTATCCTTATCAGCAAGAAAGGGAAAGCAACCATCAAAACAAAACAACACGGGCCTGCACAGAATGAGAAGATAAAGATCGCTCCTCATAACCGGGTGAAACAGTACATTCTCAGAGAGGGAACGGCAGCTCCGTTTCTGGTAGATCTGGGAGTTATGACAAAGGATGGAAGGATCGTT